>Ga0302276_10000509_pt1 | contig 35862 bp, 22 predicted proteins | sample III_Bog_N2_3_FD_198768 | JGI IMG/M metagenome (GOLD analysis project Ga0302276, IMG submission 198768) | Peat permafrost microbial communities from Stordalen Mire near Abisko, Sweden - III_Bog_N2_3 | ecosystem: Environmental > Terrestrial > Soil > Wetlands > Peat | place: Sweden: Abisko...
CTGGGTGTTTCCGACGAGGAAGCCAGTGTGGTAGATGTGCTGGGAGATGCGCGTGGGCGGCAGGAATTTGCCTGTGCCCTGGGCTTCCACGCTGGCGGGCTGGGGCTGGGAGAATTCGATTTGGGTGCCGTCGGGGTCGGCGATGGAGAAGACAAGGTCTCCGGTTTTGGTGCGGCTGGTGTGGGCAGGGACGGCGACGCCTTTGGAGGCGAGGTAGAGGCGCATCTGTTCGAGGTCAGGGGTGAGGAAGCAGATGTGGGAGAGGAAGTTTTTGAGGTCGGAGGCTGGGGGGCGGTCAGAGAGGAGTTCGACGTACTGATGGTCGTTGACCTTGAGGAAGGCTACGGTGGTGTCGGCGGAGTTGGGGACTTTGCGGTCTGGTTTTCGTTCATAGGAGAGATCGAAGCCGAGCAGATCGTGCCAGAAGGTGAGTGCGGCAGGCATGTCGGAGACGTAGTAGGCGACGTGGGAGATGCCGGTGATGGCGGGGTGCGGAGGGGCCGCGGTCTGGGCCGAGAGAATGGCTGCGGAAGCCAGGAAGCACGCGCCCACAGCGAGTCTGCAGGCCAAGCGGATTAGCCGAGCGGCAAACATGCGATTACTTCCACATGAAGTAGAAGCCGGGGGCCTGGTTGAGGAGTTTGCCGGGATTGGGGAAGAGCGAGTCGGAGTCGTCGCTGAGGGTGGCGAAGAGACCTTTCTTGTCGCTGGCGGGGCGTGCGATGGTGGGTTCGCCATTGATGCCGACGGACTTTGCCGTATCCATGAGCGCGACGCGGAAGCCGCCGGTCTGGTCGATGAGGCCGAGCGGGATGGCCTGCTGGCCGGTCCAGACCTGACCGGTGGCGAGCGGACGAATCTTGTCGTCGGTAGAGTGGCGGCCGGTGGCTACGTCGTGGACGAACTGGCCGTACATATTGTCGACCAGCGACTGGAAGTAGGCTTCTTCCTGCGGCGTCATGTCGCGGGTGGGATCGCCGGCATCCTTGAGCGTGCCGGTGTGGATGACGACGCTCTTGAGCTTGGCCCACTTCCAGAGGTCTCCGTAGTTGGTCCACTCCATGATGACGCCGATGGAGCCGACTACTGAGGCATCGTTGGCGTAGATCTTGTCGCATCCGCTGGCGATGTAGTAGGCGCCGGAGGCTCCCACGGACTCGACCGAGGCAATGATCTTCTTGTTCTTCTCCTTGCGGACGCGGACGACCTCGTTATAAATCTCCTGCGAAGCCGCGGCGCCGCCTCCGGGCGAGTTGATGTGGAGGATGATGGCCTTGACGGAGGAGTCGTCGCCGAACTTGCGGATCTCGGCGTTGACCTTGTCGGGGGTCAGATTCTCTGCACCAATGACGCCGTCGATGTCGATGACGCCGATCTTGGAGCCGCCGAAGCCGTCCATCGCGGTGGTGGAGTCGCCATCGATGCTCTTGACGGCGGACCAGACCATTGCGGTGATGAGCAGCGCAATGACGGCAAACGAGCCGCCGATGATAGCGAACCAGAACCATCCGGAGCGCCGCGGGCGGGGGGGCATGCCGTATGGAGCGTAGGGCGAGGCGCCAGGAGGGGCGTAGGCGTAGGGTGCGGCGTACGGCGCAGCGTAAGGCGGAGTGGGTGCGGCAGGCGGTGGCGGCGGTGTGGGGAAGTCTTCCGGCATGATGAGGAGTTTAGACCATTTTGCCTCATCTTGCGACGCAGGGTTGCATTGGGCTGTCACCGTGACCGTCGCCATGGCTATCGCCGTGGCGTTGCAGTATGATAAGGTGCGCCAAGCCTTACGGGTGACGTATGTCACAGGTGGAAGGCGGGCCCAGGGAATAGTTCCTGATCGACGGTTGCTGGCGGAACGAAGGCATAGGAAAGCAATGGCAAGTCCGCAGTTGAGCATCGTGATTCCGGCGTACAACGAGAGCGCTCGCATTGAGAATGCGCTGGAGCGTGTGATGTCGTGCATCGCAAAACAGGGCTGGGACGCCGAAGTGCTGGTGGTCGATGACGGCTCGACGGATGTTACCGTCGACATCGTTCAGCACTGGATGGAGCAGCATCCGCGGCTGCACCTGATCAAGAACGAGGGCAACCGGGGCAAGGGCTACTCGGTGCGCAATGGGCTGCTACAGGCGGCGGGCGAAGTGGTGATGTTTACCGATGCCGACCTTTCTGCGCCGATGGAAGAGGCGGAGCGGCTGTTGGCGGCGATTGCAGATGGCGCGGACGTCGCGATCGGGTCGCGCTGGATGGACAAGACGCGGCAGACGATTCATCAGCCTTTGTACCGGCGGTTCTTTGGGCGCTGCTTTAACTGGGTCACACGGACGGTGATGGGGTTGCCGTTCAAGGACACGCAGTGCGGGTTCAAGGCGTTCAAGCGGCCTGCGGCGCAGATCATCTTCCGGCTGCAGCGAATCGAGCGGTGGGGATTCGATCCGGAGATTCTGTTTATCGCGCGGAAGCTGGGGTACAGGATTCAAGAAGTGCCGGTGACCTGGGGACATGACGAACGCAGCCGGATGAGCTATCTGAAGGACGGCATGAAGATGCTGGAAGAGATGGCGATCATTCGCGGGAATTCGATTGCGGGGCGTTATGACGAGGACATTGCGGCGCTGAAGGACACCACCAAGATGGTGACTCCGCCGGTGAGCACAGTGAAGGCGAGTCCAAGCACGCAGGCGCAAGGGTAAAGGCACTTACGTTGCTCCGGTCCTTCTTCATAGCGCTATCGAGAAGCAGCACAGTGCGACGATGGGCGGAACGGTCGCGCGTGGGGCGGCGGCTGGCGTCACGGTTTGTGGCCGGGATGACGGTAGAAGAGGCGATTGCTGTTTGCGAGCGGGTGAACGCGGAAGGCATCGCCGTATCTCTGGATTCGCTGGGCGAGAGCGTGGCGCTGGAGGCTGAGACGCATGCGGCGGCGGAAATTTACCACCGGCTGCTGAATGCGATTGCGGCGAAGAAGCTGAATGCAAATGTGAGTCTGAAACTCTCCCAGATGGGGATGGATATCGACCCGGCGCTGGCGGAGAGGATTGTGTGCGACGTGGTGAGCCACGCCGCCAGGGTGGGCAGTTTCGTGCGCATCGATATGGAGGGCGCCCAGTACACCGAGGCGACCATCGCCATGACGGAGCGGCTGCATGCGCAGTTTCCGGGGAGCGTGGGCACGGTGGTACAGGCGTACTTGTATCGGACGGAGGCGGACACGGAGCGGCTGCTGGCGGAGGGGATCCGCATTCGGCTGTGCAAGGGCGCGTACAAGGAGCCAGCGTCGGTGGCGTTCCCGGCGAAGAAGGACGTGGACGCGAACTACCGGAAGCTGATGCAGCGGATGGCGCAATCGGGGGTGTTCTGCGGGATTGCCACGCATGATGAGGCGATTGTGGACGAGATGCGGCGGTTCGCGGGCGAGCAGGGAATTGCCAAGGATGCTTTCGAGTTCCAGATGCTGTACGGCATTCGGCGCGATCTGCAGCGACGATTGGTGCGGGAGGGATTCGGCGTCCGGGTGTATATCCCGTTCGGAACCGCATGGTATCCGTACTTTGTGCGAAGGCTGGCTGAGCGGCCAGCGAATGTGGTGTTTCTGGCGCGGAACCTGCTGCGGCGATAGCGGGGACGCGGAGCCGAGGCTTACTGGGGGGCGGCGGGCGCGTAGGGCTCGGCCATCAGCAGGGTGCGGACGACGGAGCGCTCATTCTCAGAGAACTGTGCGCTGAAGGCAAGGGAATCGATCACCTGCTGGCGCTGCTCCGGGGGCATCATGCGCAGATCGATGATGGCGCGCGCCATCATTCGCTGGCGTGCCGGTGGGAGCGCGGTCAACTGCTGCACCGCAAGGTTATATTGCTGACGCTGCGGCACACTGAGGCGCTCCAGCATCTCGTTGCGGTCCAGCATCCGGCTGCGCTGCTGGGGATTCATGTTGTAGAGGCGGCCCAACTGATCGAGTTCGCGCTGCTGAACCTGGGGTGGCAGTTCGCGGAAGCCAGGCTCGTTTTGCAGGGCGCGCTGCTGGTCGGCGAGAGAGAGATTCTTGTGGTTCTCCATCCACTGCGCCAGATGTTCCTGGTTCTGGATGGGTCGGCCCGGCGTGTTGACAGGCGGCCTGGCTTGGGTTGCGCGCTGCTCCGTCCGCTGTTCTGCCCGCTGCTCCGCTCGATTGGGTTTGGCCGCCGGCGGCGGGTTGGAAGGCTCCCGGCGGCGGGCGAAGGCCGGCCCAGCGAGCAGCAAAAAGATGGCCGCGCTAAGGAAGAGCCGGGATGGACAGTGCAATCTCATTGATGTATGCGGCGCTTTCTATAGCCGCAGTTGCAACCATTGAAGCTATCGGCTGTTGCAGTGATTCCAGAGAGGGAAACTCGACACAATGCCTTCTGGAAGTATCCAGGCCCACTTCGACAGTCTGAAGTTTACGTTGACGGGCCCAGATCAGGAAATAAAATTCTGCACCTCCAAAAGAGTGGAACTCGGAGTAACCAAAGTAAGTAACTAGCTCTGTGGCTGGCCGCTGGAGTCATCGGCAGATGCGTCGTCCTGAAGCAACTTGTCCATCTGTTGGAGCGCCTGCTCGTTCTTGTCGAGGATCTGCAGATCGTTGACGGCCGCGGATACGGTAGCGGCGTGGTTAGCGGGCTGGTGCGACAGCGTGGAGATACCAAAGCTTCCGCCGCCGGCGATCAGCAACACGGCCATGGCTCCTGCGAGTGCGGGACGGAACTGGCGCCCGGTATTCAGCAGCAAGCGAGTCTTGAGCTGCTCGAACCAGCCTGGGGCAGGAGCAGCCTGCTCTTCGCGCAGCCGAACCGCCAGCTTCTGGTCAAAGTAGGGCGAAACCTCAGGCGTCTCCCAGGTATCCAGCAGGGCGAAGGTGGCCTCGAAGGAGGCGAGTTCCCGGGCACAGGCGGCGCAGGTGGCGATGTGGGCCCGTGCGGCGTCATTGGCAGGCGCAGCAGGGGCGAAGAGCAGAGTGGGAAAATCGGATTGGCAATTCTTGCAGTTCATCGGGGTCCATCCTTTCTCGTTCCGGCGCGTTGTTTTCTGTCTTCCATCCGGTTGCGCCTTGCGAGGTACAAATCCTTTCGTGTTTCTCCTAAACAAATTCCTTCAATTTCTCGCGCAGGGTCTGGTACGCGCGGAACAGCAATGACTTTGTGGCTGACTCGCTGAGCTTCAATACATCGCCGATTTGCTTATAGTCCATGCCTTCGTACTTATGCATCAGCACGGCGGTGCGCTGGCGCTCTGGCAGGGCCAGTACGTGCTGGCGGATGGCGTTCATACGCTCGCGGCGGAGCATGCTGGCTTCCACCAGCGGGGCGGAGTCTGCGACGTCTGGCGTGGACCCCGTCTCGGAGTCCGGCTCGTCCAGATAGACCGTGGAGGCAGAGCGCTCGTGCCGGGTGTCGCGCGCATGATTCACGCCGAGGTTGGTGGCAATGCGGTACAGCCAGGTGCTGAACCGTGCCTCCGCTCGATAGGTCTCGCGCGAACGGTAGACGCGGAGGAAGACCTCCTGTGCAAGCTCCTCCGCAACCGCCTGGTTGCGCACCATGCGGTACATGAAGTTAATGATCGGCTTGCGATACTTCTGCAGGAGATAGTCGAAGCCCGCCATGTTGCCGGCGCGAAGCTCCAGCATGATGGCTGAGTCTTCCATCTCGCGAAACTGTGCCGAGCCCTGCGGCACGCCCGCCGGGAGTAAGCCTTCCAGGACTCCGGGATTGACGGCCAGCGTTGCCATATCCTCCATAACCCCATCTTGCTCGTGAGGTTGCGCGGAATCGTCTAATTCCTCCGAATTCTCGCTGTTGTCGAGGCTTTCGTCTGCTGGGGGAGGGATTTCCTGAGGGTCAGCGGCACCGCCTGGCGCCGTCCAGGATGAGTTGGGCGCCGCCGGCGGGGGGGACTGCGCGTTCTTTGGGCGCGGAGGCATCTGGCTTGGCTATTGTACTTTGGCAGCGGAGAAAGAGCGTGGCTGGAGTCTCGGCGAAGGCACCGGATGGGTGGTGGCTTGGGCAAGCGGATGATGGGGCATCTTCTGCTGCAAGGGCGGTGCAAAATTGCCTGATCCTGGAAGACCGACTCCGTGTATGCTTAACGGGTACTGTGTTGCCGCTGCAAACGTGGCGCCGGGCGCATAACTCAGCGGTAGAGTGCCACCTTCACACGGTGGAAGTCGTAGGTTCGAATCCTGCTGTGCCCACCAACTCCAAATCAATCATAATAAGAGACTTAGAAGCTAGGGCCTGTCATCTAATTCGCTATATGCCTGCTGCTGGTGTGATTTTATCTTGAGCGGATGGGGATACGGCGGTATGGATTGCGAGACGATCAGTGGGATCGGATCATGGATTTGTTGTCAGGGCGTGCAGTACGACAAAGAACTCTACAAAGCGCGTCACCTGATCGAGAACTTCTTCGCCAAGCTCAAGCTCTTCCGCTGCATCGCCACACGCTACGAGAAAACCGCAAGAAACTTCCTTGCTGCTATCCACCTTGCAGCTTACTCTATCTGGCTCATTTAATGACAAGCCCTAGGTTGTAGCGATTCGTCGGGTTTTAGCCCGCTGTCCCTCTGACCTCAGTCCCCGTTGTCTCCAGCCAAACATGAACTAGAGCTAGTTGCATAAATGCCTCAAGGTGATGAGGAGACAGGCGCAGTGGAAGAATCCCTGAAAGACGGTGAGGATGCGGTCGTAGCGGACCTGGATGCGGCGGAAGTTCTGCAGCCAGGCGTTGGTGCGTTCGATTTTCCAGCGCTTGCGGTAGCGGCGGAGCTTTCGTTTATCTTCAAATCGGCGATGGCGGTTGTTGCTGCGGTAAGGAGCGATCAGTTCTGTGCCGCGCCGTTTCAGCCGCGAGCGCAGCGGGTCGGAGTCGTAGCCGCGATCGGCAATTACGCGTTTCAGGCGGGAGCGCGGGCGTCCACGGCCACTGCGCGGCACTTTCACCTGTTCGAGCGTGCTTTCCGCAAGCCGGTGTTCGGAGATTTGCGCGGACGCAAGTTGCGCTCCGACAGGTACGCCGCGGCCGTCGACCACCACCATGCACTTCGTACCTTTCCCACGACGTGTCTTGCCGACCCCGAGGCCCCTTTTTTCGCGGTGACGAAGGTCGCGTCCAGAAATGCCTCCTCCCAGTCCAGCAGCCCGCGCTCGTCCATCTGCGCCAGCAGCTTCCGCCAAGCCCGCAGCCAGACGCCCTGCTCTTCCCACATCCGCAACCGCCGCCAGCAGGTGGAACCGTCGGGATACTCTTCCGGCAGATCGCGCCACCGGGCTCCGGTGCGCAGAACCCATAAAATCCCCTGTAAACATGCACGGTTGGAGGCCCATGGCCGACCCCGTCCATCTTTGCGTCGCCTCGGTTCGGGGAACAACGGAACCAATACTGCCCACTGCTCTTCGCTTAACAAAGATTCCCGCTTCTTCATAGAAGAAGCTCATCACCCAACCCGCCTCACACAAAAGTCACTCTCTTGAGGCCGTACCCATTTATGCAACCAGTTCTAGACACAAAAGGGAGCCACGATGGCAGGCGTATGGGGCGAGGACTTTCCGGGCGTGCCTGCTCCTAAGCCACCCGCACACCAGACCACAGTGCGGGGTCTAAATCATACGTGAGCTTTGACGATGGGTTAGTAGCCTCGTATGCCGCTTGGTTGTCTCGCACGGTTGCATCTGTGATCAGCGCAACAGAGGCAAAGAATTGGTAGTCCCGTGGAAAGTAGATGTGATTGTGACCAAGAGAGCAGCGGATTGCACCGGGCCTTTTGTTCGCAGACCCAAGCCCAGACTTACTGAAGGGACAGGCATCAAACGCAATCGGCTCCGCGCAAGTCCGGCACAATACGCCCCAATATGTTGTCGCCATACTCATAATCTGTCACTCCACTCGGCTGAGTATCTCGACCGTTTGAGCTGAGGGACGCGGAGACGGGATTCACACGCATTGCTTACACAGTCAAAGCCTACGCTTCTAGAACCTGCGCCTATGTGATCTGCGGCACATCTCGGTGCAAGCGTGTGGGCATCGCGTATTCCGACGTAATACCCAGTTTCACGTTCATCAGTCGCCACGCCTGCACGTGTTTCGGCGACAGCGCCATTATCGGACCGGATTCGCGTCGTGATCCTGCGTAACTCTATGATTCTGCGCATAGAGTAACCCGGAAGCGCAGACGGTTCCCATCGTATGCGTAGAGTGTCGCCACGTGACACGTCGGATACGGTCAAGATCATCTGGCCGTACGGTCGAGACTCAGCAGCACCTCGCCCTGATCTTGCCATGGTGTTGTTGGCACGCGGACGCAGGCGTATACCCATTAAAAGATGGCCGAGGTTCAGGGATAAACGCATGTGAGAGCCCGAACATGCGGTCTTCGACGCCTTCCAGGCCGGCGCCGCGAACAATGTCGGCATAGGCCATGGGATTGGGATAGTAGCCACGAAAGATGTTGATGTGCTCGCTCACCCGCAGCATCTCGGGAGCGCGGCCAACCTGTAGCATCACGCCAGTGCGCAGCCGCGTCGCCGTCCGCCGCGGGTCCCCGCCAAAGATGCGGACGCTGCCTCCGCTGGGTGTGCTGAGCCCCATCATCAGCTTCACCGCCGTCGATTTCCCCGCACCATTGGGGCCAAGCAGGGCGACGATCTCGCCGCGGTGGAGTGTGAGCGAGAGGTCGTCGAGGGCAAGCACGCCATTGGCATAGCGCTTGGTGATGTGCGCGAGCGAGGCGACGGTATCATTTGGCGCCTCGGACGCTCCGCCGTATTCGTTAGGACCTGCTTCAGCGAACTCGAGGACTGCGTTCATGGGGGTCGCTCCTATGTCACGAATGACTGATTACAGGGGCAAGTATGGAAGGTTTCGCGCATCTGTTGCAGTGGGGTGCGTCAGGAAAGCGCTGTGACATTTGTCATAAGGGCTCCGGTTGCACAGCTTCTATCATCAGCCATATAGAATTCACACAGGCGCAGACAGAGGTTCGAGAGACATTCCTCGGGGATTTCGCCGGTCAGCTCATCTCAGCCGTACTTTGGTTGATATCGGCGGTTGCTTACACCTGGAAGTCATTTTTCCTTGGGAACTCATCCTGATCCTCAGTGGAGTTCTGATGTTTTCTCTAACCCAACTTGCTCCGAGAGGCATGGGTCATGCATACGCTGCCAAAGGGCCATCCCATGAATGCCCTTGGAACTCAAGTCGCGTTCACTTTGCCTCTAACACTGCCCCTCGTTCTGGCCATTGCCGCGCCGCGCCCAAACTGGTTTCACCCAGTTCTGATGATTACATTGGGCGCTCATTACCTGCCTTTCGTCTTGATGTACGGCATGTGGCAGTTTGGGGCACTGAGCGGTTTGTTGATAGGAACTGGGCTGGTTGTCGCCCTCTGTATCCCACGTCCCATGCGCACTGGCGCATGGCTGACAGCAGCTCTTCTCTTCACATTCGCCTTGATTGGACGGCAGGTTGCGGCTCGCGACCTCCCACGGCGGCGTGATTCCTAGATATCCTGGAAACGCGCTTCTAGATCGACTTCAACCGGTCGGGAGCGGATCGCCAGACACATGCCGACATGCGCGGACTTATTTCTGCGAGAATCCATAACCAGCAGAATACAAAACGATTGCGGCAATTGGCGCTTGGCTTTTGGGGTTGAGACGCGCGTTTCCGGTCGGAGTCGAAGAGGCCGGACAGAGCGACGCAATGCTGCCAACGGGGGCTTCAAGGCAACGAAGAAAGCACCGGCACCGCCGGCGTGCCGCCCCGTTAATCAACTGGTAACTGCCGAGTTGCCGGTCGACCGACTGGCCTTGGCCACCCGCCTGGAGCCTGTGGCCGAGTACCCGTTGCGGTTATGGGGTCCCGAAGTACGTGCTCTGGCTTCCAGCGGTCGACAATACACGGGGATTTTGCAGGTTGATAATATTGGCCCATGCGGAGTTGCCCAGGCTGTCGGTCACTGTGATAGTGAGTGTGGCGTCTGGTTTGTAGACGAAGTTGGGATCCTGTGGCGTGACGATGCATGAAAACGAGCCGTCGGCGTGGCTCGGAAAAATCTCAACGTTGCCTAGACAGGCCTGGGCTGGTACCGGGGTACTATAGTCTGCTTTCGCAGTGAGGCTACTGTTGGGGTAAAGGCCGGTGCCAGTTACGGTCGTGTTGCCGGAAGCGCTAGTGATCTTAGGGGAAGGTACACCGAAGGGCTGGACGATCCGATTGAACGATCCTTGCTGCACCTGGCCGTAGTAGCAATTGGACTCTTCGCCGGTCTGAATGCCTTTAGGATTGGGCCCATTCAACTGGGAGGAAACCGTAAGCGCAGGGTTGCACTTGACCGTGATGGTGCCCATACCTGAGGTGAAAATCGTGTTACCCGACGGTGGGCCAACCACGACGACGCTCAAGGCCCCGAGCGGCGACAGGTCCGACTCTTGAACGGGGCCTCCAGGGTGAAAGGTCTGCCGCCCAATCAGAGGCCAGTTCTGGGGCGTACCGACCGGCGCTCCGTTGCTGAAGACCTGCCCGGACACACCGGTTGCGAAGTTGTCATGACTGCTGTCGAAGGTGAGACTGAGGACGATCTGCGTGCCTGCCGGGATTGTATTGTTCTGGATTGAGAAAATCTGCGGCGAAGCCGTCGCGACTGACGCCAGGGGATCTCCCGGCGCATCCGGGACGTTCCCGCGCCAGGCCTGATTGAACAACACGAGGCTATTGTTCTGCATAATGAGGCCGAACTGCGACCATTGGGCGAACCATTGGTTGTCATTCACACCCCCGGGAGAGGGAGCGTTGCCGTTGATTTGTATCGAGAATGAGCTGGCAACCAGGTCTTCTACGATGTCGAAAGTGACAGTGAAGCTCTGGATGTTCGTGGTTTGGTTGGGCGTAAGGAGGACGTACTGGTTGTTGCTTCCGAAAGGAATGGCGGGCTGGGGCGCTAGAGTGAGCGAGGGGAAGGTCCAGGCGGAGAGAAAGGACCCCTGAACGGCAGACCAAAGCTGATGGTTGTTGGCGAACAGCCTCCTTGGATTGACCACGAGAGCGGCTCCGGCGGCGGATGAGCCGTTGGCTATTTCGATGACGTAGCCGGTCTGCGGGTTCTGGACGAAACAAGAGCCGGATCCGAACGGGTCGGGCAGGAAGTCCCAGAGCTGATTCTGATTGTCGCTGGACCGGACGTTGAAAACATCGAGAGCTGTGCCTGGGCTCTGTGAGGCACCCTTGATGTCAATGCAGTAACCGGTTCCGGGATTCTTGATGATGTAATGCGAGGAGCCCGCGGGGTCGGGAAGGACCTCCCAGGTTTGATTTCCTGCGAACGGTGTCGGAGTGCCGCCCAACGTTGGGGTGGAGACCTTTGGTGGAAAGGCATCCAGGTTGGTTGCCGCCTGGGACGAATTACGCTCGATATCGATGACATTGCCGTTCAGATTGGATTTGATCATCAGATGCGTGCTCATGATTGCGGCTCCTTGGCGAACGAGAGTCGTTCGTGGTTGACGGCTTGCCCGCCGGATGGGGTGTGGGGGGACGAACCGGTCCACCCTGGCTCGTTGGGCGCCTGATCTGCTTCTTATATTTAGCGACAATTTTAGTTTTGCCAGCCGGTCGATATCGAGTTCGGATTGGATCGTCGCCTACTCGTCAGTTATACATAGGTTAATAACGTATGAATACATATAAGGAGTTTGGCGCGTCGATTGCTCTACACATTGCTGACCAGGAGCAGGGGACCGACCTGGCCGACCAGAGTATCGCGAACTTGTGGACTCAGGCTTCGAAAGGGGAAAAGGCGATGCATGTGCATGCCAACCAACTCGATACGAATTTCCAGTTGAATGCTCTCTATGCGGCGGGGAAAGTTGAAGCAAAGCGCGAGGCCGAGCGAACGCGAAAAAAGCTGCTGAACGCCGCTTCGGCACTGGCTGGCGATACCGACGCCTTCGTTGTGCAACTGAGTCGCGATGACGCTGGTGGGGAACAGGCCAATCGGCAGGGCCACGAGAACGGAGGAAAGCAAAAGGACCGAGACGCGAATTCAGAGAGCGCCGAGGAACCGTTTTCGGGTTGGGCGTAGTTCCAGCCCGGTTCAATATGTATCCGGAAGCCGGCTGATGCAGTCGACACTGGACAATATTTGGCCCACCAACCAGGCAGATCTTGCCCTGTTTACGCTGTGCAGCCCCCCGGAGCAAGGGACAGGCTCGATCCCAGTCTTGTGACTCATTCCTTGTTCGCGATCAGGCGCACGATGCGCAGATGCCGCACCTGCATGTGGTTCTGGGTCGTTCGAATCGCGAACCACCCCCGCGTGTACGGTTGCACATCCAACATCTCGAAGATCTTCTCTCCATCGCGCCAGTACTGGACCAGCGAGCCGTCCGCGATCAGCGTCACGGTCTGCGTCTGGTTCGCCACGATGCCTTTTTCGGGATGCTGGGCCAAGGACAAATCGTTCTCCGGCAGCAGGGGTCGCTCCACCGCATCGCCGATATATCGCCGGAACCGCGTGGTCGTATTCCCGTTTCCACCCAGGCCAACGTAATACATCGCAAGCGCGTTGTAGTCGGCGAACTTGCCCGTCCTCTGGTTGGCGAAGATGTCCCTCGGCGACTTCGGATCGGTCGCCATCCAGAAGCTGTTCAGATCGCTGACCCCGTCGTTCGGCCCGCCCGCACTAATCACGGTCGCCTGATACTCGATCATCACTGGCCCTTCGAGTTCCTGCCGGAACCACACCGTCACGCCCGCCGCCACATCGATGTCCAGCACGCCATGCCTCGCGGTGACGGCGCCAGGCCTCTCCATCTCCACCCGCCACGCGCCCAATCCATGCTGGAAGTCGTCCGCGAACAGCACCTTCCCGGCGCGGAATCCATAGTCCGGAGGATCCGAAGCAACGCCTTGGCACGGCCCTGCCCGCGCTATCGTAATCGTGATCGCGGCACTGGCGATCAGGCGCCGGGTTCGCTCGAAAAACTGGCAAATCCCATAGTTCCCGACTCCCGGCACAAAGATAGCAGCATAGCAGCGCGTCGCCCGCCGTTCCATCGAACGCAGGGAAGATGCATCGCAACCAGCAGTCACTTCACAACCTCGCCCCCGGCAATGGATAATGGCCAGTCGATAGCGAACCAGTTAGCTGGCAACTTCGCAGGGAGCCCATTCGTGAACCAAACCACTCGTCGAGAATTCCTGAAAGATGCCGCGCTTGCCGGCACCGTCCTCTCCATGTCCGCGCCGCACAGCCTGTTCGCCGCCGCCCCCGCTCAGACACCAGTCCCGGCTGCCCGGGCAGCCGCACGCCCGGTTGAGCTCGCGCTGCTTCGCAAAGAGCCGTCGCCCCTGCCCACCGGCGTCAGTTGGGGAGTCCCCTGGCCTGAGGGTTCAGTCGCGCGCAACGCCACCTTCAGCCTGAGCGCGCAGTCCGGCAGCCTCCCGCTGCAAAGCTGGCCGATGGCCTTCTGGCCGGACGGGTCCGTCAAATGGGCTGGCTTCGCCACGGTTCTCCCCGCGGGATTCCATGGCGCGGTGACCGTCGCACTGGGCGCGCCGGCCTCCGCGGTCTCGAGCGCCCTCAACGTCACCCTCAACGCCACCTCGGTTGTCGTCGACACGGGCGCGATCCAGTGCTCCATCCCTCGCGCCGGCGCCAACCTCATCGAGTCGATCGCACTCAACGGCAAGGCCATCGCGGGAGCCTGCCAGCTGGTCTGCATTCTGCAGAAGGGCCCCGCCAACAATCCGGAAGACTCGCCCACGCGCGAACGATTTCTCTCCAGCGTCAAGCAGGTGACGGTGGAGCAGTCCGGCCCAGTGCGCGCCGTCGTCAAGATCGACGGCATACATCGCGGCATCACCTCCAAACGGGAGTGGCTGCCCTTCACCGTGCGCCTCTACTTCTACGGCGGCCAGACGTCCATCCGCGTGGTCCACACCATCGTCTTCGACGGCGACCAGGACAAGGACTTCGTGTGCGGCCTTGGCCTCGAGTTCGCCGTCCCCATGCGCGACGAGCCGCGCAACCGCACCGTGCGCTTCGCCGGTGCCGACGGCGGCCTTTGGTCCGAGCCGCTCCAGCCCGGTGGAGGCAGCGCCGCGCAGGAGTCCGGCCAGCCCCTCCCCGCCAACTCCATCTTCGAAAAGAACGCCATCTGGAATGACTTCAAACTCACCCAACCCACGCCCGACGGCTTCACCATCGTCAAGCGCACCGGCCCGCAGAACACCTGGGTCTATTCCAACTCCGGCGCCCGCGCCCCCGGCCTCGCATATGCCGGAGACCTCGGCGGCGGCCTCGCGGTCAGCGTCAAGAACTTCTGGCAATCGTTCCCCGCCGCGCTGGAGATTCAGGGTGCGGCCAGCCCGGCCGCGAAGCTGGTGGCCTGGCTCTGGTCGCCCGACGCGCCGGAGATGGACATGCGCTTTTACGACACCCACGGCCATGGACTCGACGCGGCCTACGAGGACGCGCAGCCGGGACTAAGCACCGCCTACGGCGTCGCCCGTACCAGCGAACTCACTCTCTTTCCTTCCTCGGCCTTCCCAGCCAGGCAGGATACGGTCGCCATGGCCGACGCCGGCAGCCAGCTCCCCTTGCTCGCCGCAACGCCGGAGTACCTCCACTCCACCGGAGTCTTCGGCTCATGGAGCCTGCCCGACCGCAGCACGCCCTTCAAGAAGTCCATCGAAGACGGCCTCGACTCCGTGCTCGCCTTCTACCAGCGTCAGGTCAGCGACCGCGCCTGGTACGGCTTCTGGCAGTATGGCGACTTTATTCATTCCTACTCCGCGCCGCGTCACGTCTGGCACTACGACTGGGGCGGCCACGCCTGGGACAACACCGAGCTGGGCGCGCCCTTGTGGCTCTGGTACAGCTACCTGCGCAGCGGCCGCGCCGACCTCTTCCGCCTGGCCGAGGCGCACGCCCGCAACACGAGCGAGACCGACACCTATCACCTCGGCCCCATGCGCGGTCTCGGCTCGCGCCACAACGTCGTCAAGTGGGGCGACGGCGCCAAGGAAGCCCGCATCAGCCAGGCCGCCCACTGGCGTCCCTTCTACTACCTCACCACCGACGAGCGCACCGGCGACATCATCCACGAGTCCGCCGAGTTCGCACCGCAATCCATAGCCAACTTCGATCCCATGCGCGAAGCCGAACCGCGCACCCCCGGCGAGCCGCCCGTCCGCCTCCGCATCGGTCCAGACTGGTTCGCCCTCGCCGGCAACTGGATGGCCATGTGGGAACGTACGGGCGACAAGCACTGGCACGACCTCATCACCGCCGGCGTCGATTCCATCCTCGCCCTGCCCTACGGCCTCGAGACCGGCAAGCCCGAGGCCAACTCCAAGGCCCTCGCCGCCACCGTCGGCTTCGATCCCGCCACCGGCAAGCTCACCGCCATTCCCAATCCCCAAACCCACGCCCTCGTCCCCGCCAACTACAACCTCGCCACCATCCAGGGCGGCGGCGAAGTCATGTTTGAGCTTGTCCCGTTGCTCGGCCGCAAGGACTTCGAAGCCGCCTGGCTCACCATGTGCCGGCTCGGCATTGCCCCGCCCGACGTCTGGGACAAGGACCGCACCACCCACACCGAGGGCGCAGACGCCCAGTTTGTGGCGCCCGGGCAAAGCGGGCCGCGCCTCGCCGCCTACGCCTACGCGAAGACCGGCAATGTCGCCTACGCAAAGAAGGCCATCTCCATGCTGCTCGCGCAGGGCGGAGGCATCGCCAACCCGCACATGGTCACCGGCTCGGACTCGCTACGCCCGGTGGAGGAGGATGCGCGCCTCCAGACCAACGAAGCCTCGCAAACCGCGCTCCAGTGCATCGAGGTCCTCGAGCTATGCAAGGACCATCTCCCCACCGAAGCGGCGGTCCGCACCGTCCGCGATTTTCGTGATCGTCCCGCGCCCTCAGTTTTAAGGTAATACGGTGATGGTGCTCAGCCGCTGCTGATTCGTTCCGGCGAACGGACGGCGCCGCGGGGATCAATTCTCGCCAGAGGTGCCCCTACTATCCTGAAAAGTCATTATCGGTAACTGGGTCCGCGCGGATGTCGGAACAGACCCCAGACGTTGTAATCGCGACGTTCCGTCGGATGTAGAATGACAGCGGCTGCGCCAGGGTCATCGAGCCGCGATGCGAAACGGGCCATCGGCTGTTGAAGCGCCTTAGGTTCAGCGGCAGCGTCTCTCCCAAATGGGGGCCCAGCTGCGGCTTACAGCACGTAGCTGATCCAGCTCCATTAGACGAATGACATGTAGCAGAATGCATGCGATCGACCGAACTCTTGCTTTGCAAACGCCTTGATCGAGCAGAGCTATAAGGTATCGCTCACGTTCTTTGAGGAGCGGCGCTTCGCGCTGCTTGAGACGAACTCTTTCTCGTACGAACAGACAGTCGATCATTTCTGCGGTCCTCTCTCGGAGATCGTGGGGTCCTTGGTTGAATTAGTTATGACGGTCTTGCTCCAAGAGTGGGGGCGGAGCAAACACGATAGGCTCAGCGACGCGACTAATGGCGTACTAGGGGGTAGTCCGATTTCTATTTGTCCATAAAGTGCGGGTCGAAATCAACTTCGCTTCGCAACTGTTTGTGCTGTCGACCGGCGACTCTGTCTATTTCGACGCTCACATTCCCCATAAAATAAGATCGCTTGGTTCGCATCCTGCCCAGGTATTAGTCATCATTAGTTCCTCGCGATAACCAGCCGGATGAGATCGTTATTCCAGGAATCACGACTGCGGTCGTCCTGCGGACGTGAGCAGCAGGCAACATTGATCCATTTTCCGCTCCCTATCTACGCAGGAGCCGGCAAACGCGGTGCCACCAGAGTGGACAGTCCATCCTTTAAATTGACTGCTTTGGAGACGATCTGCACCTGGGCTGGCTTTAACCCATCGCGGGAAGCGGTGATGGTGATTGACCCAGGGGTGAGCGTCGAGCGAATCGCGACTCGGCTAATCCCACACTCGGTGTTCAGATAGAGATTGTTCGTGGAATTGATCTTCCCGCTGTTATAGCCACCTCGCCAGATTGCCCGGCCGGTGCAGGTGAAGTCGATGCGGGCGTCGTCGGTGGGGCAGCGCTGGCCTTTTGCGTCGACGACTTCTACATCGATGAGCACTGCATCTTGCCCGTCGGCTTGTAGACCGCAGGGGCCGGCGATCAGAGTGAGTTTGATGGCCGCGGGCGCGCCAGCGGTGGTGAGTTCTTGTTCAGCCACGATCCTAGCGCCGTTCTTGCCGACGGCGCGGAGGGTGCCGGGTGCGAACTCGATTAGGGACCAGGAAAAGATCCAGCCGCTTTCCGGCTTGGAGTTCACTCCGGCGGACTTGCCGTTGACGAAGAGTTCGACGGATTCGGTGTTGGCGATGACGTAAATGGTCTTTACCGTCTTGGCGCCGGCGGCCTGGCTGGTCGGGTAACTCCAGTGGCCGAGGATGTGCAGATCGGGCTGCTCATTCAGCACAACACGATGGGCGAAGTAAATCTGCTTTGGCAGACGCACGGCGTCGACCTTGCCGCTGACGCGCGCGACCTCGCTTGAGTCCTGGCGGCCGTCGGCGTCGGAGTCCGTGAAGTAGATCGATGCGTAGCCTGACCAGCGGGAGTGGGCGGGGGCAGGGTTCGAGATGCGGTTCTGCCAATACTCAAAGTAGCGCCCAATCCAGCCCAGGGCGAAGTTCTCCGAGGTGAAGAGGTAGGCGGAGTCGGACCTCCAGGTGTCGTCCGGACCCTTCTTCGCTTTGTAGTACGGTGGCGAAAAGTCGTCCCACATCCGGCGCGCTCCTTCTTCCCGGTAGTCCTCCGTCTCGAGGAAGGGTGCGCGGTCGCGCCGCTCTGCGGAAAAACCCCGGAACTGATCGCTGGGTTGCATCAGTTGCTCCGTTCTCGGATCCTGGGCGATCATCACCGGATAGTATTCGGAGACTGGAGTGAGTGCTGCATACTCCGCATTGGTGGTGTTGCTGCGGCAGCCGACCACGCGTTGACCATAGCGGTCCCACCGCTCCTTCTGTGCGATCATCTGCTGCAGATGCTGCGGCGTAATGACCGCTGCGCCCGCCTCCCAGAACAGAATGCTCGGGTTGTTGCGGAAGTAGATCATCGAGTTACGCATGACCTCGACGCGCTGCTCCCACTGGCGCCCTTCCCGGTCGCCCTCCTTGTCCCCCGCGGGGCATATCTGCACGATACCGAAGCGGGCCATAGCGTCGGCGTCGACCTTCTTCGGCGAGACGTGCATCCAGCGGATGTAGTTGGCGTGGCTGTCGCGGATCATCTTGGCGGTGAGATCGTGGAGCCAGTCAGGATAGGCCTCGCCTAGGCCAGCCCACTCGTTGGTGCAGCGCTGGGCAAAGCCTTTGAGGTAGAAGAATTTTTCGTTGATGTAGACGCCGCCGGTGCCAACGCCACCCTTGAACTCGGCTTTGCGAAAGCCGGTCTCGGTGCGGGTGACGTCGACCACTTTGCCGCCGACTCTGAGGAGGGTGTAGACGTCGTAGAGGTGCGGGTCGCCGGGGCTCCAGAAGCGTGCGCCCTGGAGCGGGCCGGTGGCGCGATGGATGGCCTTTACGCAGTCGGCCATTTCGCTGGGAGCGCCGTCGAACTGCGCACGCACGACGCCTGCGTGGTCGACGACGACGGCGGTTAGGGCGACGGTTGCCCGACTGCCGGAGCTGTTGCGTACCTCGGATTCGACGGTAATGTCGGCGGTTTTCTTGGCGATGTCGAAGTCGGCAGCATGGATGTAGGTGCCCTGGCTTTCGAGGCCGTCGTAGAGCGACAGCGTCTGGTGGATTTTGCCGGTGATGTGCAGCCAGACGGGGCGGTCGATGCCGCCATGGTCGGGGTTGAAGTCGTTGGCGTTCCATTCAAAGGGGGTGTTAGTAGCGCGCTCGGTGTAGGCGATCCGGTTGTCGACTTTGACGGCGAGGATGTTCTCTTCGCCGCCGAGCTTTACGACGTTCGTGATGTCGATGCCATAGGCGTTGACTCCGTTTTCGGAGAGGCCGATTTCCTTGCCGTTGAGGAAGATGTCGCCGGCCTGGCGGAAGCCTTCGAACTCGAGGAAGAGATTGTGGCCGGCCAGATCGGCGGGCAGCTTGAAGTGCTTGCGGTACCAGGCGAGGCCTTTGTAGGTGCCGCGATCGCCTCCGCTGTGCGAGATGATAGTGCGGAAGGAGTCGATATCGTTGAAGCTGTGTGGGGTGGAGATGGCCGCCCACTTCGAATCGTCAAATGCGATGGTCTCCGCATCTTTCACATCATCACGGAAGAACCTCCAATCGAGATTGAAGTTGATCGTGGAACGTGGGGACCCAGGGGGAATATACGGGGCCGTCGGACCCTCAGGGATCCCGACCGCGAACGACGGATAAGACCTGCCTAAGACAACCGGCAACCCCATGGCGATGAGGCTGGCATTTCCGACAAACCTGCGTCGTGAAAGCTGCTTTGACGACATTCGGACTCCCTATCGATTTCTCCTGGTGCGGAGGCAATTCCGCCATGGTACACGGACGGGGAAGCAACAAGAAAGTTGGAATCGAGGGGCGCGGTCGCGCTCTATTCGATCTCGATGCAGGGAGAGAAGCCGATCAAAACTACAGTTCGCAGCGCCCCCACGGAGGCTCTCCCTGCGGCGTATGTAGTAGTGGCCCGATTGCAGTATTCCGCCTCTTCCACTGATAGGAGCCGTCCGCCGGTACTAGGCAGCGGCGGCGCTGTAAGGGACCGCGCCACGTTGCGGCGGTTGTCAGGGTCTCGGCGCGGGCGTTGAAGGTTGAAAAGCCTTTGAAATCGGAGAGTGCCTTGGCAAAATACGGAACCAGCCCCCTGCGCATGAGCGCCAACTCCCGAGCGTCCGATTCCCGCTCCAGGCGGATGACGGGCTGGAAGGTTGTCGGGGCGATATTGAAGTCGGACACGACGGCAAAGTTCTCAGAATCCCAAATGTGGAATCCTTCGGCAATCGCCTGCTTGTCTCCGACGCGATCGTAGCGGCCACACGTAAGACAAATAGGCTAACATCGGCCCGTAGCTCACGGTCACCATAGCGCCTCCTCCCCCTCTTGGGTATCTAAGCGTTGGGTGTGACACCAGGTACGGGCCTGCCCGCGGGATCACTCAACGGTCCCAAAATCGCGGATGCAATATTCTGCGGCAGTCCGGAACGGGAAACACGCAATGGCCTGATCTCGTGAATTGACATCCTCTTCCGACGTCGAGGTCCAGACACTGCGCAACACTGTTCCAAGAGGCCCCAACGGCGGCACCGCTCTGGCGGAAAGTGATCCGGCGGCACAGGTGATCGTTGGCTCATCGACGACCTGGAGCGCGCTTGCAGCCTCCCCGAAGTTGCGAGCAGGCCTGGGTGACGCTGTCCGGCGAGGCGTCTCCGTGTGAAACATTTCAGCCTTGGAGAGGAAGGCCGCACGTCAATTTCCGGGGCATGGCTCTAAATCAGAACGAATCCGCTCTGGCCGGAAGTGCTTTAGGTGGGCGGAGCATAAGGTTTCACCTGAGGCAGAAGGCCCAACTGCTGCATCATGCTGAGATCGTCGCGGACTGCGTAGTGGTCGACAATGAGACCGTCCTTGAACCTGCACCAGTGAATATGCTCGACCTTGAAGCTCTTGCCGGTAGGAGGCACGCCGACCAACAGACCACCGTTGATATGCCGTTTGCCGACGCCCTTATGCGTACCCGTCACGGTCACGCGAGTAATCACAACATCGCCAACTGCGGCCAGCTCTTCTATCTCCATGCGCCAGTCGGGAAAGGTGGTGTAGATGTCTGTGAGTATCGCCAGGGTGCCCTTGCGCCCCACGGGTCGACCGAAGTTATCTGCGTCTTCAGCACCGAACTGCGCAGCGGCAGAATAGTCCCCGCTGTTCATCAAAGCGTTTTGGCGGCGAATAATCGCGGCGTTCTTGGCGGCGAGATCGGTTTGCTCGATTTCATCGTGTTCCTGATCGCTCCCGGATTCGGCCAGTGAGGATGCGGCAAGCGCCATACCCGGAACAAGAGCCAATGCAGCGAGCACCTGACGACGATTCGTATGCATGTTTTCTCTCCTTTTCCCACTTGCCCGTGAAAGCAAGAGCAGTCTCCGGCCTGGTTGAGCCATCGCCGGGAGTCCTGATCTTCCTCGCTTCACCTTGCATGCAAGATGCCCCAAACTTCCCGAAAAGGAAAGTAAACTCATTGCAAATTCTGCTGTAAATGCGTAACGACGTGAAAACAAGGGTCGCAAAGGGGTGCTGTAAACTGATTTTTATCGAGAGCGGAACGGATCCTAACGATCCTCATGCACATCCCGCCATCCACTTTGGGAGTGACCCATGAAGAAGACGCCAGCCGGCGCGGTCTATGAATTCGGACCCTTCACGGTGGATACCGGTTCCGGTGAGCTGCTGAAACACGGCAGCCGCGTCAGCTTGCAAGAGCAGCCGTTTTCCCTGCTCGTGATCCTGGTCGAGCGTGCCGGCAAAGTTGTTACCAAGGCTGAGATCCAGGAACGCATCTGGGACCGCCAGACCTTTGTCGAATTCGACGCCGGCCTCCGGGTTGCCGTGGGAAAATTGCGAGCGGCTCTGGGAGATACGGCTGCCGACCCACGCTATATCGAGACCATCCCGAAGCAAGGCTACAGATTTTTCGGCCCGGTGATGCAGCCACCGGTTCCAGCCGATGGCAGCTCCAACGGCCTGGACAATGGTCTGGTCCCAGCGCCCGGGCAAGACGAAGCCCAGCACTCCTCTTCGGGTCACCCGCTTTTACGAACGCGGGTGATTGCCGGCACCGTGGTTTTGCTGGCAGGCTTGGCGATTGCTGCTTTTCTACCGCGCAACAGGCAAACACCCGCAGGGAAAGATACGGTGGTTCTGGCCGACTTTTCCAACTCCACGGGAGATCCGGTCTTCGATGAGACGTTGCGACAAGGCATGGCAATCGAGCTTGAGCAATCGCCTTACCTGGGTCTGCTTTCGGAGGAGCGGATTCGACAGACGCTCCGATTGATGGAGAGACCGTCCGATACCCGGCTCAGCCCGGAGATAGCAAAGGAGGTCTGCGAACGAACGGGAACAGCAGCCGTCCTCGATGGCTCAATCGCCAAGATGGGCAGTCAATTTGTCCTGGGATTTCGTGCGACCGATTGCCGCACGGGAACGCTTCTCGATCAACAACAGGTGCAAGTGGATCGAAAAGAAGACGTGCTGCACGCGCTCACGAAAGTGGCAAGCGATTTCAGAAGGCGCGCAGGTGAATCGATTGCCGAATTGACAGCCCATGACAAGCCTTTGGAAGAGGCAACCACGCCATCGCTCGATGCGCTGCGAGCGTATACCGATGGCGTGAAGACTCTCCAGGTGAACGGCTCCTATGACGCGATTCCATTCTTTCAACATGCGGTCGAGATCGATCCGAACTTTGCTGCTGCGTATGTTTTCCTCGGTCGAGTTCAGGGAGATATAGGCGAACTGGACCTCTCGGCCGAGAACATCGCAAAGGCCTATCAACTGCGCGATCGCGCCAGCGATGCGGAGAAGTTCTTCATCACCGCTCAGTACGAAATCGTGGTGACCGGAAATATGGAAAAGGCAAACCAAACTTGCGAAGAGTGGACTCGGATCTATCCGCGGGAAAAAGGCCCCCATGGATTTCGAGGAGGGATGATCTATCCAAGCTTGGGAAAGTTTCAAGAGGGTGTCGATGAATCCAAAAGGCTTCTTGAGTTCGACCCGGACTTTCCAATCGGCTACTCCATGCTCGCCGGAAACTATGTTTTCCTGAACCAACTCGAAGAAGCGAAGAAGACGTTGGACAAGGCGTCGGAGCGTGGCGTGGACAGTCCAGTATTTAGAATCCAGCGATACGACTTGGCATTCCTCGAAGGCGATAGAGCAGAGATGGCGTGGCAACTGGCTCTCGGTCGAAAACAGACGGGAGCGGAAGATTGGATCACGGACCGTCAGGCCTTCGCCTTCGCATATGCAGGACGTCTCACAGACGCACGGGGCATGTTGCAAGAGGCTACGCAACTGGCGCAGACGAAGAACCATCAAGAAAGGGCGGCTCAGTTCCAGGTGGAGGCAGCCCTCTGGGAAGCATTGTTCGGAGAGCCCGATCCAGCGCGGAAACGTGCTGTAGCTGCCCTCGCCCTGTCAAGAAGCCGCGAAGTGACCTACGGCGGTGCGCTCGTATTTGCACTTGCCGGTGACAACGTCCGCGCCGAAGCAATGACGGATGATTTGCAGAAGCGATTTCCGGAAGACACTGCTGTGCAGTTCAGCTATGTGCCAACGCTTCGCGCCCGGCTAGCGCTGAACCGAGGGATGGCTGCCAAGGCCGTGGAGGATCTGCAGTCAGCCATTCCGTATGAGCTAAGCGCGCCTCCCAGCAGCTTTATCGGATTTGGTGCGCTCTATCCTGTCTACATGCGCGGAGATGCATATCTGGCCGCGCACCAAGGGGCACGGGCAGCCGCTGAGTTCCAGAAGATTCTCGATCACCGCCAGATTTCGGTCAGCGACCCCGTGGGAGCGTTGACGCTGCTGCAGCTTGGACGGTCCTTCGCCGCGGCCGGAGAGAAGGAAAAGGCCCGCGCGACCTACTCAGGCTTCCTTGATCTGTGGAAAGATGCGGACGCAGAGATTCCTGTTCTAAGGATCGCCAGGATCGAGTTCTCGAAACTTCAATAGCTCTTAATGTCCCAAAGGCTTCTTCTTCGATTTCGCACCTTAGAGATTAGCCACAGGTTGTTTCGGCTTCATCCAGAAGGTTGAATTTTTGAGACGAATCTTCGCTTAACCTGAGGAACAAAACGCCCGAAATACGCCGCTGTCGCATGGAATGATTCTCGGATTACGCAAAATCGCGTGTGCGCGTTTTGACGAGATCCGATCTTGAAACGTGCATGGCCTAATATCGCCAATCGAAGCTCAGATGGGGGGTGCGCGAGGATGTGCCAGCAGCTTTAGCGCACAAGTAATCCAATCGTTGCAAGGCAGTACGAGTGGTTCGTCGAAAGGGTCAGAATTACCGCGAACTTGCTGTAGTATTCACACATCAAGTTTCCAAATTGAGCTTTTTCGGAGACCGCATGAATGCTCCATCTCAAAATCAGGATGGCATGGGCAGCCTTCTGTATTCCAATGGCTCTGCCCGATTCCGTGTCTGGGCGCCGTTAGCGTCCGGTGTCGACGTCGTCCTGTGGGATGCAGCAGGGGCTCCCACTACCTATGCGCTGGCCAACGAGAATGGCACGCCGAACTGGTCCGCGGACGGCATTGCGGCCCCCGCAAGCACACGCTATCAATATGTCACTAAGACGAGTGGTTACAGTTGAACCTTGGGTTGGTCAGACCATAGGGATATCGTGATCGTGCAACACGTGCCCGAGTTGTTCTAGCGATTCGTCGGGCCTTCGCCCGCTTCCCTGCAGACCTCGGTCCCCGTTGTCTCCAGCCAAACATGGACTAAGAATTGATTGCGTTCCACCCATTGGACACGCTCAAGAATGAGGAATGAACTGTTCTCCCGGGCTTTTCCCTACTCAGGGACGCCACGGACCCCCGAGCCATGCTAGTCCAGCGAGGCATAGAAAATATACACCGATCGCATTTTGGTGAGGCACAGACCGTTAGCCGCCTAACACACCCATCAAACCGTTACCTCCCAGCCTTTCTCGTACGTGCGTCCCCAAAGCTTCATCGCCTCCGGATCGCCGACGACGTGCCCAGTCTTGTTGTCCAGCTTCAGCTCGCGGTTCACGCGCCACGCGACATTGGACAGTTGCAACATGGTCACGCTCACGTTCGCTACCTCAATCGGCGAATGTAGCTTCTCGCCAGTCCGAATCCCCGCAATGAAGTTGGCGAAGTGTGCGTCCGTCATCGAGTCCTGCCCAACCAGATCGCCCGTTGAAGCGGCATTGCCCTCGCTGAATTCGCTGGTCTTCTTCCCGTCCGGGTCGTAGATCTCATAGCTCGTCCGGTCCAGCACCACGCTTCCCTTCGTCCCCTGGATCAGAGATCCGCGTCCGCGGTTGTAGTACTTCATACCGTTGCAGCACTTGCCTTCCCAACTGATCATCTTGTCCGGATACTCAAAGCTCGTCACCATCGTGTCGTAGAACTGCCAGTCATCCTGGAAGTGGTATCGCCCCGCCGAAGCAGTCACGCGGTCCGGATATTCCGCCTGCAGCGCCCAGCGACAAACATCCACTTCATGTGTCCCATTGTTCAGGCTCTCGCCAGTTCCATAGCGAAACAGCCAATGCCAGTTGTACGGATGGATATTGTCCTTGTACTCACTCCTCGGCGCCGGCCCCTGCCACAACTCCCAATTCAGCCACTCCGGCACAGGAACTACTTTGCCTGTCCCCATTGACTTGCGAGTGTTCTCGTACCATGCCTTCGCAAAGTAAGGCCGTCCGATTAACCCATCGTGAATCTGCTGGATCAGCTTGATCGACATCGGCGCTGAACGCTGCTGATCGCCAACCTGCACCAGCTTGCGGTACTTCTTCTGCGCCGCGACCAGCAACTCACCTTCGCGCGGATTGTGGCTCGACGGCTTCTCCACATACACATGCTTGCCCGCCTTCAATCCCAGAACCGCCATCGGCGCATGCCAGTGGTCCGGAGTCGCAATGCAGATTGCATCCACATCCTTCGACTCCAGCGCCTTGCGGAAATCGCCTTCAGCGATGGGCGCATAGCCCAGCGTCTTGCTTGCACCAGCGGAGAACGTCGCCAGCGCCTTCGTATCGACGTCGCAGCAGTAGGCCATCCGCGCAGTCGCCTTGTTTGCGTTCAGTGCTGAGAGATGCGCCCCACCACGCCCGCTCAGTCCAATCGCGGCGAAGTTCACGCGCTCATTCGCGCCTAGAATCTGCGCATAGCTCTTTGCCGTCGAAGCCACCGCTGCTCCCGCAATCCCCACCGCAACACCATCCAAAAACCTCCGGCGTGTGATCATTTGACCTCTTACTTTCACTCTTGTTTTGTTTAGCTGGTTGGAGTATGCATAGCAGCGCAGAACGGCAGCGCCTATACCTTCGCGCCGATCTTCTGCGTGAGATAGTCCCTGCTGATTACGGCGCACTCTTTCGGCGTCCTCGCGGCATCGGGAACGCGGTCGAGTTCGACTACCGCCCATCCCTTGTAGCGCACCTTGTGGAGCGCCTTGAATACCGCTGGAAGATCCACCCGTCCTCGGCCGAGTTCCACAAACTCGAACGGATATCTGACATTCGCCGTTCCCAGGGGCAGATCGACCACGTCCTTGAGATGAAGGAAAAGCAGCCTGTCGCGGTATCTCTCAATCGCCTTTACTGGATCGCCGCCACCCGCAACGTAATGTGCAGTATCCAATTCGAGCTTGACGTACTTCGGGTCCGAGGCTTCGAGAACAAGATCAAGGTGTTCCGGGCGCTCGCTAATGGTAGTGAGATGGTTGTGATAGCCAATTGGAATGCCTAGATCGGCGGTGCGCTTGCCAATCGCGGTAAGCCGCTGGCCTAGTCGTCTGCACTCATCCGGTGTGACTGTGCGCGGATACACGGTGTTCTGATCTATCAGCTGTAGGTAAAGCGCGCCTGCGTCGCGCGCGAACTTTGCACAAGTCACTTGCCTGGCGACGTCAACGTCCTCAGGCGTATCGAGCGAGGGAGCGGTACTGGAGAGCGCGACGAAAGTCAGCTTGTGCTGCGCCAGCAGGTCCTTCAACTCGTCAGGCTTGAACTCGGCAATAGCATTAGCGCGGAGTTGAATGCCGGGATAGCCGACAGCGGCAATATCCTCGATAGCTTGGCGATCGTTCGCGTTCCATGTGATAGCGGCATAACCGTACTGTATGCGCTCTGTCGTGGGAGTTGCGTACCCTGGAATCGCGCAGGACGCCGATACCGCAGCCAGTGTTGCAAGAAATTCGCGGCGAGTTTGCTTGAAGTGCATATGGTCTCCGTTTCATGTTGTGCAGTGCATGTGGCTGCTCTATTTCTAATAATTCACAAAGTGCTCTAGAAACTCTCTTCCTCGGTTGTCTGCTCGAAACAGTTGTCGGTCGGGAGCTGAATTCACCAAGAATCTCCTACAATCCAGTCATGCTTTAGTGGCAAGGCGAAACGGAAGATTGTGGAAGGGACGTATCGGCGGAAGGATTGCTCCGCTCAGTAGCTTGGGCATAGCGATACGGGTCGCCGCGGCGGCGGGTCCGGCAACAAAGATACCGCGATTCACTTGCATGGTAGGAGCGCCCCGAAAGAGAGTGCAATTCTGTTAGTTGCTAACTACTGTGTCTAGGACACACGTTAAATGCTCTCAGCAATATCGCTTTTGCAAAACAGCTTGCAGATGTGGAGGTTCACTGCGGCGGACTGTGGAGCAGCAACCTTGCAACTCAATAAACCTAGCACCAAAGCCGCAGCCATAGTTGTCAGAATCGGCAATTATTTATTTGCTCCAGTCCTACTTTGGTAGGTTTACAGGTACTCCGGCAGACGCCTAGCATCGCCCTCGATATAAACATTGTGATTTTGTGTAGGTCCACAGCGCGCGATGCGCCGCGCCGCAGATTTCTTTGGTTACTGTCTCGACAAGGTCCGAGCGCGGAACTGTATTCGGAGGTTTCACTTGATATCACGCATGTCGTCAACAATTGTTAGCTCGTCGAAGAAAGTCACAGTAGCCGTAACCGTAATCGTGTGTCTTTTCCTGCTTGCCGGGGCATCGGCACACGGGCAGGATGTGAGAGCTAGTCTGGGCGGTAAAGTTACCGACTCGAAAAGCGCGGCCGTTGTGAATGCAACAGTGGCCGTTACTGCGGTTGAGACGGGAGTGGTTGAGACAACGGTTACGAACGGCGCAGGCGACTGGATTGTAACGACACTCTTGCCCGGCCACTACAGCTTTGATGTGAAGGCGCCCGGGTTCAAGATCGAGGAGCGCACTGCCATCGAGTTGCAAGTAGGGGACAAGAAGTATGTCGATACTCAGATGCAGGTTGGCGCTGTAAGTGAGTCGGTGACCGTCGTGGCGACGACACCGTTGATTGACCTAAGTTCGGCGGTCTCGGGCGCGGTGCTCACGCAGACGGAGCTTGAGCAGATTCCGACCCAGTCGAACGCAGTGACGATGGATGTGGCGGAGTTGCCTGGCACTACGGTAAGCGGCGGCGTTGGCGGAGGTGTGTTCCTGTGGTCGAACAGTGGCCTATCCGGTACGGTCGTGAATGCGGCGGGCAGCGGCAATGGAGCCATCAACTATTCGATCGATGGTGGAACTGCAAACTTTAATTCCGGCAGTCTGGCATTTGAACCACCGACGGACGCGGTGGGCGAGCTCCGCGTGATCCCCAACGGCTACGATGCATCGCTCGGCAGAGGATCTGCGGCGACGGAGATCATCTCGTTGAAATCGGGCGTCGAAAAGTTTCATGGCGACCTGTACGAGGATAACCAGGGCAGTTATCTCAACGCAAACTCTTATATTAACGATGCAAACAAAGCGGCGATTGCTCCGATTCATGTAAACGAATATGGCGGTTCAGTCGGCGGCCCTGTCTGGCTTCCCAAGCTCTACGACGGTCGCAGGAAGAAGACTTTCTTCTTCTTTACTTATGCCGGAATTCGCAATATTCAGGCTTCGGACACGGGCGAGGCGACGGTCCCGACTGCGCTGGAGAGGTCGGGCGATTTCAGTCAGTCCTACAACGTCGTGTCGGGCGTTAAGTATCCAATCCAGCTCTTCAATCCTTATGGTGCGTATTCGACGACCACGGGCAGGCCCGCGTATGGGACGTCCCCAGTTCTCCCTGGTCCAATCGATCCCATTGCCTTGAACTACTTTGCTCATATACCGCTTCCGTCTCTCACCCCTGAGTCCGGCGTTTCAACCAACGCCGATAACAACATTCTGAAGCTGGGGGAGCAGAACGACAAGTTCCGCGGTTATACGCTGCGTTTGGACCAAACGTGGAACAATCGCAACCACTCCTTTGTGAGTATGTACTACAATTCCTTCGGCGAGATCAGCGACACCGATTTTGGCACCTCCGCGCAATACCTTCCTCTTCAAGCGCAGGGCCAGTTCCGCCAGAACCGCGGCATCACCTTCGACCATGTCATTACGCTGAAAGATACTTTGGTTCTCGACCTGAGCTACCACCTCTTGAACTATGTCTCCACGCTCTTCGATCTGGCCGGCGGGGTCAATCCCACCAGTTACGGATTCCCTTCAAGCTTTGCAGGTCAGATGCAGGACCCTTCGATTCCGGAGGTGACCGGCATTACGAATAACGTTGCTCTCGCTCTTGGAGCGAGTCAGTCCGGACAGTTTGCTCCAACCGACATCAATCAGGACATCAACGCACGTCTCTCGCAGGTCTACAAGAACCACAATTTCCGCTATGGTGCGGAGTACCTGATCCAGCAGGAGTCTAACCATACGTTAGGCGATTCGGGTGGAGATTTTGCGTTCGGCGCAAACTATACATCACAGTTCGGCGCCGAGAAATCATCTTCCAATGGGAGTGGCTCAGGCGACGCCATCGCCGACTTTGAACTGGGGCTTCCCGGCAGTTCCAGCAGCATTCCAACTAACACCAGCCAATTCCTCTCGGCTCGCTACACCGCCTTATACTTCCAGGATGACTGGAGATATACGCCAAAGCTGACCTTGAGCTTAGGCATGCGCTGGGATTATGAGCGCCCAACCACCGAGAGATTCAACCGCTTCTTTAGCCGATACAATGCCACCGCCCCGCAAACAGCGGTAACCGCTGCGTCGGAGCCTGGCTATGCAAATATCTATGGCCTCAGCGGGACGGCGAATCTAGGCGCCGGCTTGCTTCAGCAGTGGGGGCCGTCGCCTGGCGCATTCCAGGTGATCGGTGGACCGGAGTACGCAGGCGTCAATGGGACGCCACGCGGTGAGACCAATCCGCGCTACAAGTATTTTCAGCCGCGCATCGGCTTTGCATACCAAATCATGAACAATACCGTGCTGCGCGGCGGAGTGGGACGCTTTGTTCAGGCCGACTTCAATCCGAACTCAAACCAGACCGGCTTCTCTTCCACCACCCCCTACTGCCCGTCGACCTGCACCAACTACGATACGGTGGGTGAGACCTGGGACAATCCGTTTCCGCAAGGGCTGGTTGTGCCTACCGGCAACTCGCTCGGACTACAGACGAACGTAGGATCGCCTACGGGTGGTACCCCTACCTATTTGGCTCCGAATATCGGCCGTGTTTATGTGGACACAGCCACTCTTGCTGTGCAGCGGCAGATCAAGGGCTACCTGTTTGAGGTAGGCGGCGTTTTCAACCGAACCAATGGTCTCGGCATGGCATCAGGGAATAACAGAGACATCAACGTGCCGAGCGCGGGGGCCTGGTTTGCAGCGAACACGCCAATCTTCGCGGCAAATGGTTTGCCCGATGCTACGCTACCTGGCAACACGGCGGAGACCAATCCATTCAAAGGCGTCCAATACGTCAACCCTACAGAGATCGGCGCTGGAACGGAGACCGCATACCAATTGCTTCGCCCCAACCCCTCCGCTGGAGACATTTATCTGAACAACGGCATTGGCAGGGACTTCTACTATGCGCTGAACACGAAGGTAGAGAAGCGGTTCAGCAACGGCTTCAGCCTCCTGCAATCGTTCGACTATTCGAAGAGGATCTCAGAGGACGACCTGTACGCGAACCAGGCCGTTGCCGTGAAGATCGAGAAGCGGCTGGATGCCGCTGATAACCGGTTCCACTACACTTTGACGCCAATCTATGAACTTCCTTTCGGAAAAGGAAAGCGCTTCCTGGGCAGTTCCAACTGGGCAGAGGATGAACTGGTCGGCGGTTGGGAGTTCTCCGGGATCTATAACTTCCTGTCGGGAGTACCGATCGTTTTCCCAACCAACAGCGCATTCTTCGAGGGCCAGGATCCTTCGCTCGGCAATAAAAAGACAAGAGGCGGACCTGGGGTTATGGGGCATTGGTTCGATACGACCAAGTTTGCGATCTTTCCCGGAAGCAGCGTGACGAACGCAACGCTTGCCAACACCACGATATATCCCGCGTGGACCAAAGTTACAGGCATGCCTGGCTCACAGTATGTACCCCCTGGCACTACAGGTATCCAGAACGGCGTGTACCAGGACTTTGCCGCATGGAACACATACAATCCGACGACCTTCGGCGATGTCCGGCAACCGTACACGACTAATTTCACTCTTGGCATACGCAAGAGCTTTGCTCTGGCGGAGGGCGTCCGCTTCCAGATGCGGATGGATTTGTTCAACGCACTCAACCACCCTACGTTCGCCTCTGCCAATACCACGGTCGGCAACACCTACTTCGGGTCGCTCGGCACAGCCTTGAATTTGACCCAGTCCAACTCGCCCCGGCAGGTGCAGCTTTCTGGAAGGCTGTACTTCTAGCGGGCAGTGCTGTCGAGTTGTACCCACAGGCAGGTCACTCCCATCTGGAGTGGCCTGTCTTATTAGCTAAGGCGTGAGTTCGCAGCGTCAACTAGCAGTGCAGCTTACTGCTCTGCGTACAGTAAATAAACGTCGTGGCCCATAGCCCCACTTTCTCGTATACTCGCTCACTGGACGGTTCCTTCGATGACTTCCGACTGTACTTTCCGAGCCAGGTCAGGGAATACGCCAAATCGTGGAAACCGACGACCATCGCTTCGCGCTCAATTCTCGCTTTGGGCTGTCATTCTGGCTATGTTGTCTTCGACTCTTTCCATGTCGGGCCACGCACAGACGACGCAGGGCCATTCGGCACACTTCACAAGAACCATCTGGCGCTCACAGAACGGCCTTCCAGAGAATGTCGTTCAAGCTCTCGTGCAGGATCGCGATGGGTATCTCTGGGTGGGCACCACGGGTGGCCTCACTCGCTTTGACGGCGCACAGTTCAGTCCGCTTGTTGATGGAGGAAAGCGGACGCTCTCCGTCAGCAGCATCTATTGCTTATTGCTTTCAAAGGACGGAACCCTGTGGGTCGGCACAGAGGGCGACGGCTTATTGCATATCTCGGACTCTGGCATAACCAGGACGTATGCATCCGCTGATGGTCTGACAGATCCGTTCATTCGTAGCATTTATCAAGATTCAAGCGGCCGATTATGGGTGGGAACCGACAGTGGACTGTTCCGCAAAGCAGAAGAGCGTTTGGTCCGCGAAGACTTTCCCGGCGTAGCCGGAACGTTTGATGTTCAAAGTATCGTTGAGGACAACCAGCACCATATTCTGGCAGGTGGTTCCCGCCTGATTGCTCTCGACGGGGGCCAAAGCAGAGAGATCCCTTTGCCCGGCGTTTATAGTCAAAATCGAATAGATAGCATCTTGGCGGCAACTGATGGGACACTTTGGATTGGGACTGCCAGCGGTCTTTTGCATCGCGTTCACGGAAGATTCCAGCGTGTCCCGGGCATTGCCTCCACCGTGCGTGTCTTGCGCCAGACAAGTGACGGGACCATATGGATAGGCACCATTGGTAAAGGCTTGTGGGCCTATCGCGATGGGGCCTTGACGCGAGTCGGGGGCCAAGGCCTGCTCCCAATCGATACCGTGCTGAGCATCTTCGAGGACACCGACCGTCGCATCTGGATAGGAACGCATAACGGGTTAGTACGCCTAGAGAAGACCCAGATTAGCCTCATTCCGCTTCCGGGCTTTGGCAATGACAATAACTATGGCACTATCTCCGGCGCGCCGAACGGGGAAATCTGGATGGTCGCCCAGGAACCCTTCCTCGTTTCACATGCGACTGCAGCCCCCCTGCGGCTGCCCGGCCTGGCAGGCATCCCCATACGCAGTATTTGTAGTGCAGGCGACGGCTCCATCTGGGTGGGTACAAAGGGGCGCGGTGTCTATCATCTGGCAGGAACCAGCATGGTTCACGCTTCCAGCAGGCCGCAGCACTACTTAGTTGGCAACTTCATCCGCGGCTTTCTCGAGGGCAGCCGTGGCGAACTGTGGATAGCCACCGACACTGGGCTATATCGCATCACCGCCAAAGGGGTAGACCACTATGGTACCGCAGAGGGGTTGGCCCATTTCAGCATAAGGAGTCTCTTCGAGGATCGAAGCCACGACATATGGATAGGCACTGATCAAGGATTGAGCAGGTGGCATGCCGGGGCCTTCGTACACGACCCTGCGACGGATGCTCTTCGTGAGGAAAAGGTCTGGTCTATCCTTCAGGACCGGCGCGGAACCATGTGGTTTGGCACCAGGGATCGCGGTCTCTTCCGGTATCGGGATCACACCATTGATCATTACTCTACCGCGCAGGGATTGGTAAGTAATATTGTTTACCAGCTGCTACAGGACCGGACAGGCCGTTTCTGGATATCGAGCGCGGACACAATCTCGTCAGTACCCGAACAGGATATGGATGGCGCCGCCCCATGCCGCGATTGCACCCTCAGCGTCACACTTTATCGCATGCCTTATGAGGCTTATGGAACTCAGCTCTCAGGAGGCCGGTATCCATCGGGCTACCTGGCCCCTGACGATACAGTATGGTTCCCCAGCAATCGCGGTGCCGTCCATGTCATTGCGAGTTCCGTGGACCTTCAGGGGACCCCTATCGTCAAAATTACAGGCGTAACACGGGATGGCGAGAACATCCAGCTGAACAGCAATTTACAGTTTCCTGCCAGAAGCACAAGGGTCACATTTTCGTTTGCTCCGCTCTTTCTTGGGGCACAGAACGGAACCCGGTTGTCCTATAAGCTGGAAGGCTTCGATAGCGACTGGGTCTCTGCAAGTTCTGGTCATACCGCTACCTATACTAACGTTCCCGTAGGAACCTATCGCTTCCGCGTTAAGGCCTTTGATGTTAGTCATCCCGAACTCACAACCCAGGCGACTCTTGATTTTAGGCAAAAGCCCTTCCTCTATCAGACCTGGTGGTTCCGTCTCGTTTGCATCTTGGCTGTGCTGGGATGCAGCATACTGGCCTATTCCGAGCACCTCAGAAGAGTGAGAATGCGCTTTGCCGTTGTTATGGAAGAAAGAGGCAGGCTGGCCAGGGAAATGCACGATACCGTTATTCAGGGCTGCACAGGCATATCTTTCCTTCTCGAAGCAATTGCAACCCAAGGAGAAGGCGCGTCCGAGAGCGGCAGTCTGCTGGATGTGGCCAGAGCGCAGGTACGGGCGACCATCAACGAGGCCCGTCAGGCCGTCTGGAACCTTCGCCGCAAGGAAGAAGACGAGATAGACCTCTCCCACTCGCTGGAAGCGCTCGCAGAGCAGGCTACACGCGCTCTTGGAATACCTGTTATGTGCGAGCCGGGCGAGCCGATAAAGGGTATCCCAGTATCGACCGGTCATGAGTTGCTGATGGTCGCTCGCGAGGCAATCTCCAATGCCGGGTCGCATGCCCATCCTGACTGGATCCGAATCTCCGCGTCGTTTGATGGCAGGGGCCTCACGCTGAGTGTCATTGACAATGGTAGTGGCTTCCTCCGGACGGTTCTATCCGACGCCAGCGACGAACATTACGGTTTGCTGGGCATGCATGAGCGTATGCACCGTATCGGTGGAACTCTCACGATCCATAGCGTATCGGGCAATGGGACCGAGGTAATGATGAAACTGCGGCATGCCACCGCCAAAGCCAATGTTTATCGCCAAAACTCAAGAAGGACATCGAAATGAAGAAGGATGAGGCAGGCGTACGTGTTCTTGTGGTTGACGATCACCCCATCGCGCGAACCGGCATCACCGCCATATTGCAGGCACAACCAGGCATGCAGGTCTGTGCGCAGGCTGGCGGAGTGAACGACGCTGTGAGGTTGTTTGAGGAGCACGATCCCGATCTCACTCTAATGGATCTGCGCCTGCCGGATGGCCACGGCGTAGAGGCTATCCGGCGAATTCGCCAGAAAAGACCTTCAGCGAAGATTATCGTTCTGACGACCTACGAAGGAGACGAGGATATCCACCAAGCGCTACAGGCAGGAGCGATGGGATACCTGATCAAAGGCATGTCCCATGATGTCCTTGTAAGGGCCATACGAAGTGTGCACCAGGGGAATAGATTTCTTCCCCCACCTGTCACGCGGGCTCTCTCGTCGCGTTCCCTGGGCCCAGAGCTAAGTTTGCGAGAACGCGAGGTGCTGAACCTGGTGGTCGCGGGCAAGAGCAATCGAGAGATCGGAGAAAAGCTCGACATCAAGGAAACCACTGTGAAGTCGCATATTACCGCTATCCTGATGAACCTTGGGGTCACCGACCGAACCAAGGCGGTAGTTGAAGCGCTGAAGCGCGGACTAGAGCATCTATAGACGCGCTGGCGTGATCGAGACAAGCAAGCGTGCGTCTCGCCCGCGTATAGCGAATGCCAGTTTTGACGGGAGGTTAATGCTAGTCTTGCATGCACCCGGCGGCCATGTTCAATTGGGAGAGACGAGCGAGCCTAGCCTAGCGCCATCAACTGCGTGGTTTGCAGAATTCCGAATTCTGGCCAGGAGTACGAGTTCAGCACGCGCTCCTTCGATGACTCGGGAATGTCGCAGTTCCGCCAACCAGAGCCGTAGATTCGTTGCGAATCTCTTCAGGGCCAAGCTGATCGGGCGGACGACGGAAGTACTGGCTGAAGTGCTCAACACCGTGCAGGTAGGTGCGGACGGTTGTATCGGCGAAGTTGCGGCGACGCAACTCATCAAGCATGAGCTGACGTAAATGGGTCACAGAGATACCCTCCTCTGCGACACAACCTACCCCAACGCCACCACCGCCCGCTCAGCCACACGCGAAAGCGTCCGCCGCAAAGCGGCTTCGTTCAAGTCGGCTGCTCTTCGCTGATGG
>Ga0302276_10000520_pt1 | contig 35495 bp, 34 predicted proteins | sample III_Bog_N2_3_FD_198768 | JGI IMG/M metagenome (GOLD analysis project Ga0302276, IMG submission 198768) | Peat permafrost microbial communities from Stordalen Mire near Abisko, Sweden - III_Bog_N2_3 | ecosystem: Environmental > Terrestrial > Soil > Wetlands > Peat | place: Sweden: Abisko...
TCGGCGACCTCGACTCCGCGGCCTGGTGGGTGACGCCGATCTTGGCGGCCGGCGCGGGCTTCGCGGCGCCGGTGATCTACACCGCGGGCGGTGTGGGCGTCTTGAACTTCTCGTTGTGGCACGGCAGTCTCGTGAATTCGATGGTGGTGAACGGCGTCGCGTTCTTCGTGTTGGCGAGGCCGGTCTCGCGACTCGCGCGTATGGTCGGTCGCGTCGGCGTTCGGGCGTACCGATGAAGGGCTCATGGCGCGATCGTCCCTCGGGATCGCTGTTTTCGCGACTGTGGCGCCCGTGGAGTTCATTGCACCCGTTTCGAGGCAAGGGCCGTTCGATCAACGAGCCCAAACCGGTCGGTATTCGCGACCTCGTCGCGGCGCCCGGTGACGTCAAGCTGCGACCCGAGCGTCGGTGGTACGTGATTGGGGGGTTCTTCTTCTTGCTGTTCCTCCTGCTCGTGGGACGGCTCTACGTCCTTCAGATCAAGGACCACAAGCAGTCCGAGCAACAGGTCGCCAATAACTCGCTGCGAGTCGCGACGATACCGGCATCCCGGGGACTGATCCTTGATCGCAACGGCACGCCCATGGTCGACAACGTGACGACCGTCGAGATCCGTCTCTCGCGCGCCGAGGCGACGTTGGACCCCGCGGTCAAGGGCACGCTCGCGTCACTCACGGGACTGAGCGTCAATCAGATTCGTAGCGACCTGGCCAACAAGGCCTACAGCCCGTACCAACCCGCGCCGATCCTCGCCAACGCGCCCGCGAACATCGTCCAGTTCATCAAACTGCACCCGTCGGAGTTCCCGGGCGTCTCGGTGCTCGACGTCTCGCGACGTTCCTATCCGCTGGGCGGCAACGTTGGATCCCAGGTGCTCGGCTACGTCGGTCCAATCACCGGAAACGAGATTGCGGCCCACCCGGGCGCCGGCTACCAGACCGACTCGACGATCGGCCAGACCGGTATCGAGGCCTTCTACGAGCAGTACCTGCGCGGTCACGACGGCACGAACACCATCGAAGTCGGCTCCAACGGCAGCGTCATCGGCACGCTTCACACGACCCAACCCAAGATCGGCGATTCGGTCGTGCTCAACATCGACGCCGGACTCCAAAGTGCGCTCGACGGAATCTTGAAGAGCGACATACTGCACGACCGCACGGTGCCCGACCCGCGCTCGGGGGTGCTGCCCAAGGCGATCAATGGCGCGGCGGTCGTGCTGGACGTCAACAACGGGGCCGTGCTCGCGATGTCGAGTTACCCGTCCTACAACCTGTCGTCCTTCGTGAACGGACTCTCGGACGCCCAGTTCAAGCATCTGCTCGCGGTCGGCGCGTTCAACAACTACGCGATCCAGGGTCTCTACACCCCGGGCAGCACGTTCAAGTTGGTCACGGCGACCGCTGAGATGCAGACCGGCGTCCTCTCACCCAACGTGTTGATCGACGACACCGGTCAGTTCAAGGTGCCGGGCTGTCACACGAATCCCAAGGGTTGCGTCTTCCACGACGACGAGACGACGGGCCTCGGCCAGGTCAACCTGGTGTCGGCACTCACCGAGTCATCGGACTACTACTTCTATAACTTGGGCTATCTCTTCTGGTCCCAGCAGGCCAAGTACGGACAGACGCCGATCCAGAACGTCGCCCACGACTACGGCCTGGACCAATACACGGACATCGACCTCCCCGACGAAGTTCAAGGCCGCGTCGACTCTCCCGAAGTGCGTAAGGAACTCCACGCCGAATCGCCTACGAATTTTCCCGACGTGAGTTGGTATACGGGGGACAACATCGAGATGGCCTTCGGCCAGGGCACGACGGCGCTCACGCCGATCGCCCTCGCCAACGCCTACGCCACGTTCGCCAACGGCGGCAAGCGCTACGCGCCCGAGGTCGCAGCCGCGATCGTCAACGCGCACGGTCAGACCGTTCTTCGCTACGGCCCGCGCGTGTTGGGCCACGTGAGTCTGCCGCCACGAGTGCGCGACCCGATCCTGCAAGGTCTCGAGGGCGTCGTCATGAGTCCCTCGGGCACGGCGTATTTGCCGTTCAAGGACAACATCAACTTCTCGCTCACCTCGTTTCCGATCGCGGGCAAGACCGGCACCGCGAGTAACGGCGGGCTCAACATCGAGCCGAACTCGTGGTTCGTCGGTTTCGGGCCGACCACGCACCCGAAGTACGTCGTACTGTGCGTGATCGAAGAGGGTGGCTACGGCGCCGACGCGGCCGCCCCGGTCGTCGCACGGGCGTTCAACTATCTCGTAGCCCACCCCATTGGCCCGGTGAAGCTGAAGCGCGTCTTGACCACGCCTCCTTCTACGACCACGACCAAACCCTCCACGACGACGACCACGCCCGCCTCGAGCACCACGACGAGCCCAATTTCGACCACGACGACGACCCTGAAATAGGTCAGATCGCCGGTCGCCGGGTCGCGGCGAGTAACCTGATGACGTTGGGCGTTTCTGTGCAAAATGTGCAGTGCGCGAATAGAACGCAGCAGTTGCGCGGTGCAGTTGTACCCCGCTCCTGCAAGCATTGAGGACTACACGTGGTACACGGCAGTGAAGTGACCCTATTTCTAACCTGGATCGTCGCTCTCTCGCTGACCCGTCACGCCACATCTCCCAACACCTACGTCGCCCGATCCCCGTGGCGCGTTTCCACCCCCGTAAGCGCGGCGCACTGCGTCCCTTCACCTACGAACTCAAGGAGTACCCGTCGTGAGCGACGAAACCAACACTCAATCCCCGTCATCGTCTAGCCCCCGCATCGGCGACACCCGTCCGGCACCACAAATTGGCGACACACGACCAGGATCTGGCCCGTCATCGAACGCTCAGGCGCCCGCGCGCCAAGGCCAAGGCCAAGGCCAAGGTCAAGGCGGCGGCAATCGACGTCGCCGTGGCGGCCGCGGCCGAGGTGGTCAAGGAGGCGCTCAAGGGGGCGGTCAAGGCGGTCAGCCCCGAAACCCCACTCGGCCCTTCGACACACCGGTCGAGGCGTCCGCGCCGGAAGCGGCCGGTGACGAGAGTGCGGCCGGTCGCGGCAAGAACAAACGTCGTCGCGGCGGCGAACGTCGCACGCGCGCCCAAGGTCGCTATCTCATGTGTGTGCACACGTCCAAAGAGGCCACGCACATCGCGACCCTCGAGGGCCGCACCATGGTCGAGTACACCGTCGCCAAAGCGGCCGACGAGACGAACCAGATCGACGGCAACATCTACGTCGGAAGAATCCAGAACGTCCTGCCGGGCATGGAACTGGCCTTCGTCGACATCGGCATTCCGAAGAACGCGGTGCTCTATCGCGGCGACATCTCCTTTGACATGGATGACGTTGAAGGCGCGTCGTCGAACGACAAGCGCATTGAACAGATGATCAGGTCGGGTCAGACGGTCATCTGTCAGGTCACGAAGAACGCCATCGGCGCCAAGGGCGCGCGTCTCACGCAAGAGGTCTCGCTGCCGGGCCGCTTCGCGGTCCTCGTGCCCAACTCGAGCACGATCGGAATCTCCAAGCGGCTGCCCGACGGCGAGCGTCGACGGCTCCGCAAGATCATCGACGACGTCAAGCCCGAGCGTCACGGCATCATCATTCGCACGGCCGCAGAAGGCGTGACCGCGGACGACCTCGCACGTGACGTGAGCTCGCTCGCCGACAAATGGGCGGCGATCGAAGCCGAGGTCGCGAAGTCCAATCAGCCGCGTCTCGTCTATCGCGACCTCGACCTCGCGGTTCGGGTGTTGCGTGAAGAACTGAACGACGACTACCGCGGTGTGTTGATCGACGATCCAGTCCTGTTCGAGAAGGTTCGCGAGTACGTCCTCGCGGTCAATCCCGAGTTGGCCGACCGCATCGAGTACTACGACCGATCGACCGAGGAGCTGCCACTCTTCGAGCGTTATTTCGTCCACGAGCAGCTCCACCGGGCCCTGGACCGCAAGGTCTTCCTGCCCTCGGGAGGATCGTTGATCATTGAACGCACCGAGGCCCTCACGGTCATCGACGTCAACACCGGCAAGAACGTCGGGACGACGAATCTCGAAGAGACGGTCTTTCGTAACAACCTCGAAGCGGCCGAAGAAGTGGCGAGACAGCTGCGCCTTCGCGACATCGGCGGCATCATCGTCATCGACTTCATCGATATGGAGAACAAGGGCAACCGTGAGGCCGTCGCCTCGGCGCTGCGCCAGGCCCTATCTCGCGACAAGACCCGCACCCAGGTCTTTGACATCGGCGAGCTCGGCCTCATCGAGATGACGCGAAAGCGCGTCAACGAAGGGCTCCTGGAGTCCGTGTCGAGCATCTGTACGGTCTGTGACGGGCGTGGCTTCGTCGTCGAGACCGGTCTCTAGGGTGCGAGCAGTTGGCTCAATCGGCTACTATTGAATCCCTATGTACGCCGTTATCCGTGTAGGCACATCTCAAGAGCGCGTCACCGAGGGCCAAGTCGTCCGCGTTGACCTGCGCCCGGAAGAGAATGGTGCCGAAATCCAGTTCGAACCCGTCCTTTTGGTCGACGGCGACTCCGTCGTCGCCGGACCAGCACTGAAGGGCGCGTCCGTCACCGGCACGATCCTTGGCGAGGAGAAGGGCCCGAAGATCCGGGCTCTCACCTACAAGGCGAAGTCGATCCAGCGCAAGCGTTGGGGTCATCGTCAGCACTACACGAGCGTCGAGATCACCAAGATCTCGCCCAAGGCCTAGGAGAGTCCGATGTCCAAGACCAAAGGCGGCGGTTCCACCAGGAACGGTCGCGATTCCAATGCCCAGCGCTTGGGCGTGAAGACCTTCGACGGAACTGCCGTAAAGACGGGAAGCATCATCATGCGCCAGCGCGGAACCCAGTTCCACCCCGGCCGCAATGTCGGCATCGGCAAAGATGACACCCTGTTCGCGCTCGCTGAAGGAACCGTGAAATTCGGCTACCGAGGCGGCCGAAAACTGGTTGACGTACTCGTCGGCTGAGTTTTCCTCCTAAAACAAGAAACTCCCGGGCTTTGCCCGGGGGTTTCTTGTTTTATTCGAGCACTACGCGCCTTTGACTGCCTTCTTGAAGGTTGAGCCAATGGAAACCTTTGGAGCATTAGAAGCCTTCACCTGAATGGCTTCGCCAGTCTGGGGATTACGAGCCGTGCGGGCCTTGCGGGCCACACGCTCGAAGGAAAGGAAGCCCGACAGAACAATCTTCTCACCCTTCGAAACATTTGATACCACAACATCTTCTAGGGCCTTGAGGACCTCAGCTACCGTGTTCTTGTTTGCGCCGCTTTCGGCAACAATCGCATCTACCAACTCGGCCTTGTTCACCGGTCGACTCCTTACTCTTCGTTGAAACGGACTGGGAGTGTTCCCAGCAACCGGAGCCATCTTTACGCAAAATGGGGGAAATATTGGGATTTCTCATAAGATTTCGCGGTTTCGGGCCAATTCGAAAACGCAAAACTACTGGTCAGAGCTAGTTTCCAAAATTTATCTATTAAGGAATCGTAACGTTCGGACGCTTCTCGAACCTAAAAAATTCGCCAAATCACGTTAAATCAAGGGATTTACGTCTCTCGCGTAACGGATGGTTTCCGCGTGTTCCCTGGTTGGTCGCCAGTGAAGACCGTAGGCGTTAATCGAGGACGTGACGACCTCGTGCGCGCAGTGTGGCTGTGTCGGTGTTGGAGTGAATCGTTTGCGTGAATGCGCAATCCCCGTAAGTTGCTGTGGCGCGGCGCCGATCCAGACGATGGAGACACTCGCGGCACGCGAGCTCGACGCCACGTAGTCGTCGGACTCCAGATCCTCGCTCGTCGCGATGACACGTCGAAATCGAAGAACCGAACGCGTTGGCAGGTGGCTAGCGTTGAGGACCGCCGAATAGCGGAGATTCGCGGCTACGAGAACCGACGCGACGCCGTGACGTTCGCCACCTCGGGCGTCACGAAGTGGAACTCGTAACGTTTGCGTGGTCGGTCCTCAACGTTTGTGCGTAAAGCGTCTCGCGATCAAAAAGGGTTTTGGGGACCGGGCCGTAAGATGATGGCGTGTCCACCTTCGTTGATTTCGCTCAATTGCACGCCAAAGCGGGCGACGGCGGGGCGGGCTGCGTCAGTTTTCGCCGCGAAGCCCACGTCGCCAAGGGCGGCCCCGACGGCGGCGACGGCGGAAAGGGCGGTGACGTATGGATTGTCGCCGACCATAATCAGGCCTCGCTCTTGGGATTCCGCGATCATCCCTTTCGACGGGCGACGGATGGCCAACACGGAACTTCTAAGCGTAAACATGGCTCGCAGGGCAAGGATCAGGTCGTCATTGTGCCGGTCGGAACCATGGTCTTCAGCCGTGAAGGCGAGCTCCTGGTTGACCTCAACGGCCCGGGGGACCGCTGGCTGGCCGCCGAGGGCGGACTTGGGGGTCAGGGCAACAACCGGTTCCTCTCGAACAACCGACGCGCCCCAGCCTTCGCCGAACAGGGCGAGAACGGCCAGGAGAACTGGTTCAACCTCGAACTGAAATTGCAGGCCGACGTCGCGTTGATCGGATTTCCCAACGTCGGAAAGTCCACGCTGATCGCTCGCGTCTCGGCGGCGCGACCCAAGATCGCGGACTATCCCTTCACCACGCTGGTGCCGAACCTCGGCGTCGTGCGCGTCGGCGAGCGAAGCGGGCGCCCGAGTGACGCCACGGAGTTCGTCATGGCCGACATTCCCGGACTGATCGAAGGCGCGGCCGAGGGCCGCGGACTCGGGCACGACTTCCTGCGTCACGTCGAACGCGCGCGGGTCCTGTGCGTGCTGCTCGACCTCTCGGAGTTCGCGCCGATGGCGCCCCAGGAACAACTCGACGTCTTGTTGCGCGAGCTCGGTGACTACCAGGCCGACCTGTTGGAGCGACCGAGGGTGATCGTCGGATCCAAGGGCGACGCCGCGGTCTACGAGATGCCGGAGGTCTTGACGATCTCATCGATCACCGGCGAGGGCATCGATCAGTTGGTGGGCCAACTGGCCGGACTCGTCGTCCAAGTCCGTCGTGAGGAGATCGAACGGATCGAACACGAGGTCGTCGTGCACAAGCCGCTGCCCGATGAGATCACGGTCGAGCGCGCGGGAGCGAACGAATGGGTCGTCGCGGGACGGCCGGCGATTCGTGCCGTGCGATTCCAAGACCTCACCGATGATGAAGCGTTGGCCGAGATCGTTCGTCGACTACGCACCCTCGGCGTCGATCGGATGCTGACGCGCGCGGGCGTTCGTGACGGTGACGTTGTCAACATCGGTCCGCTCTCCTTCGAATGGTGGCGCGACGACGTGAGCGCCGGGCTCGACCGCGGCGACCATCACCGGGCGTCGCGTCGAGAGCGCTTGGCGCGACACGGTCGACTCGACCTGGGCGACGGCGATGGCGACTCGTAGCCTCGTCGTCAAGATCGGCACGACCTCGGTGACCGATGACGTCGGCGGCGTGGACTACGGCGCGCTGGCGAACGTGGCGCGCGACGTCGTCGAACTGCGCGCGAGGGACTGGACCGTCGTCGTCGTGACCTCCGGTGCCATCACCGCCGGGTGGTCCGAAGTGGGCCAGGGTCGACCGCGACCTTCGGACAGCGTGTCGTTGCAGGCCGTCTCGGCCGTGGGCCAGCCGCTCTTGATGCACGCGTGGCGCGACGCCTTCGGCGCGCTCGGCGCGAGCGTCGGCCAGGTCCTGCTCGCGCCGCTCGATTTCTCGCACCGCGGTCAGTACCTGCACGCGCGCGGCACGCTCGAGGCGTTGCACGCGCTCAACGTCGTGCCGATCGTGAATGAGAACGACGCCGTGGCCGATGAGGAGATTCGTTTCGGCGACAACGACCGGCTGGCGGCGTTGGTGGCCAACCTGGTGGGGGCGTCGCACCTCGTGCTCTTGACCGACACCGCCGGACTGTTGACCGCCGATCCGCGACTGGACCCGAGCGCGACGTTGATCGAAGAGGTGACGGCCTTCGACTCTGAACTGGTTGAGCTCGCCGGTGCCAGTCGCTCCGGCGTGGGAAGCGGCGGTATGGCCTCGAAGCTCGCGGCGGCGCGCATGGCCACGTGGTCGGGCATCACCACGGTGATCGCGCCGGCCCACGTCGAGCACGCCCTGGTGCACGCGGTCAGCGACGCGCCGGGTATCGGCACGACGTTTCATCCCCGTCCGGAGCGGCTGTCGGCGCGTAAATCGTGGATCGCATTCGCCGTGGCGAGTCGCGGGGCGTTGCACATCAATCAGGGCGCGATGCAGGCGCTCGAGCACCACGGTCGGAGCCTCTTGCGCGTGGGCGTGGAGTCACACGCGGGAAACTTCGCCGAGGGAGACGCCGTCGAGATCAAGGGTCCGGATGGTCAGGTCGTGGCCAAGGGACTCGTGCGCGTGAGTGCCGAGTCGTTTCACGAGAGCGATGACGTGGTTGTGCACCGCGATGACCTGGTCCTCCTTCGGAGAACCTGATGGCACCCGTTACGATTGCCCCATGTCGATAGGAGCGCTGACGGCGCAGGGCCGCGCGGTCCGAGAGGCCGCCACGGCCCTGGGTCAGGCCTCGAACGAGCAGCGCTGCGCCGTACTGCTGCACGTGGCCGACCGACTCCAAGAGACCAGCGAGGAACTGCTCGCGATCAACGCGACCGACGTCGCGGCCTACCAAGAATCCGGCGCCGGCGTCGATCGACTGACGCTCACTGATGCGCGCGTCGAGGCCATGGCCGACACCTTGCGCGAGATCGCCCAACACCCCGATCCGCTCTTTGAAAGTGTGGACCAGAGCGTGCGTCCCAACGGACTTCGCGTCGAACGACTGCGCGTGCCGCTCGGCGTAATCGGCGTCGTGTACGAGAACCGACCGAACGTCACGAGTGACGTGGCGGGACTCTGCGTGCGAAGTGGCAACGCCGCCTACCTTCGCGGATCGTCCACGGCGTTCGCCACGAATCAGTTCATCGTCTCGCTCTGGCACGACGCCCTCGAAAAAGAAGGTCTGCCCGAGGCGGGCGTGTCACTGGTGCAGGACTCGTCACACGAGACGGCCACCGCGTTCATGCAAATGACCGACGTGTTGGACTGCCTGATCCCGCGCGGGGGACCAAGTCTGATCGCCGCGATGCGCGAACACGCACGCGTGCCCTACGTGCTCGACGGTGACGGCAACTGCCACGTCTTCGTCGATGAGTCCGCCGACCTCGACAACGCCGTGGCCATCGTGCGCAACGCGAAGACCTCGCGGCCGGGCGTGTGCAACGCCGCCGAGACGGTGTTGGTCCACGCGTCCATCGCCGCCGACTTCTTGCCGGCGCTGTCGGCGGCCATGCCCGAGGTGGAACTGCGCGCCGACGACGCGGCGCGACGGTACTTGAGCGACGCGACGCCGGCGCGTGACGAGGACTACGAACGCGAATTCCTCGACCTGATCCTCGCGGTCAAAGTGGTGGACTCACTCGACGAAGCGATTGCGCACGTCGCGCGCTACGGCACGGGTCACAGCGAAGCGATCCTCACGCAGGACGCCGCGAACGCCGAGTCGTGGGTGAAGCGCGTCGACGCCGCCGCCGTGGTCGTGAACGCCTCGACGAGGTTCGTCGACGGTGGCGAATTGGGACTGGGCGGCGAGGTCGGAATCTCGACCCAGAAGTTGCACGCGCGCGGTCCGATGGGACTACGAGAGCTGACCTGTCTTAAGTGGGTCGTACGAGGAGAAGGACAGATTCGATGACCGCACTGGACCCGCGCGAAGAACTCGCCAAACGCCTCGGGCTCAAAGAGATCCCCCCGGTGCGCTTCGACTCCGCCAAGGACGTGTTGCAGCGACTGGCGGAGAACGACTACCTCAGCGACGACGCCATCGCCTCGGTCTGTTTTCTCGCCGACCGGCTCGCCAAACCGGTCCTCGTCGAGGGCCCGGCCGGTACGGGTAAGACCGCGCTGGCGCGAGCCGTCGCCGACGCGATCGGCGCGCGCCTGATCCGTCTCCAGTGCTACGAGGGGCTCGATGACTCCAAGGCCCTGTACGAGTGGAACTACCGCAAGCAACTCCTGCGCATCCAGGCCGGTCGCCCGGAGGGCGAGGGGACCGAAGACTGGGATCAGTTGGAAGAGGACATCTTCGGCGAGGAGTTCCTACTCACCCGGCCCCTGCTCGAAGCGATTTCGGCGAGCGACCCGGTCGTGTTGTTGATCGACGAAGTCGACCGTGTGGAACTCGAGACCGAGGCCCTACTGCTCGAGATACTTTCTGAGTACCAGGTGTCGATTCCCGAATTGGGTACCGTGCGGGCCAAGCAGATTCCGATGGTCTTTCTCACGTCGAACAACACGCGCGAGCTCTCCGAGGCCCTCAAGCGGCGCTGTCTCTACCTCTACATTGGTTACCCGACCGTCGAGCGCGAGCGCGACATCATCGTTTCGCGCGTGCCGGGCATCACGACGACCTTGGCCGAACAGATCGCCCAGGTCGTGCGGTCGCTGCGCACGCTCGATCTCAAGAAGGCGCCCTCGGTCGCTGAGACCCTCGACTGGGCGCGCACGCTGGTCGTGCTCGGTCGTTCGGAGATCGGGGACGAGGACGCGGCCGAAACGCTGCACATCTTGTTGAAGTACCAGACCGACATCGAGCGCGCGACGAAAGAACTACTCGGTCGGCCCAAGACCGGTGCTTAATCTTCTCGGGGACTTCATCGGCGAACTTCGCGCCGCGGGCATTCCGATCTCCATGAGCGAGCACGTCGACTCGGCCAAGGCCATGGAGGTGATCGACCTCTCGGACCGGTCGCTGGTGAAGAACTCGCTGGCCGCGACGCTGGTGAAAGACGGCGACCACATGCCGGTCTTCAACACCGCCTTCGAGGTCTTCTTTTCGACGCGCTCGTGGGACGCCGCCGCGCAGTTCATGGACGACGTCGACACCGACGAGATGCAACGAGAAGGTGCCGCCGGGGCGAGTGGACCGGGACAGTCGCGCGGCGAAGGCGGCGGCGCGTCAAGCTCGCTCAGCGCCCAGGAACTGGCCGAGCTGCTCTTTCGCGCGCTGCGTGACGCGGATCGCGAGGCGCTTCGTCTCGCGGCCGGCGAATCGGTCACCCGCTACGCGGGTATGGAGCCCGGTCGCCCCGTCGGGGGGACCTATTACCTCTATCGAACGTTGCGCAACCTCGACCTCGAGAACCTCGAGCGGCGTCTCACGCAGGGATCCGGCGACGACGACCAGCTCGCCCAGCGACTCGCTCGCGAAGAGGCCCGTTCGCGCATCGAGATGCTGAAGGCCGAGATCGAACGGGTGATCCGGGAGCGTCTGGTCGAGGACCGCGGATCCGAGGCCCTGGCCAAGTCGGTGCGTAAGCCGCTGCCCGAAGACCTCGACGTCATGCACGCCAATCGAGACGAGATGGCCCAGCTCGAGCGCGCGCTTCGACCGCTGAGTCGCAAACTGGCCGTGCGACTGGCGCGCCGTCGCCGACGTCGTCGTCGCGGTCCGGTTGACCTTCGCCACACCGTGCGTCGCAGCCTCTCCACCGGCGGCGTACCGATCGACCTGCGCTTCAAGCCACCGCACCCGGCCAAGCCCGAGATCTTCGTCATCGCCGACATCTCGGGATCGGTAGCGTCCTTCGCGCGTTTCACGCTCCACCTGGTGCACGCCATCAGTTCGCAGTTCTCCAAGGTGCGCAGCTTCGTGTTCGTCGACGGCCTCGACGAGGTGACCCAACTCTTCGAGGGCATGGACGACCCGGCCGAGACGGTCGCGCGGATCAACGCCGAGGCCGACGTCATCGCCTTCGACGGCCACTCCGATTACGGGCGCGCGTTGTTGAGTTTCCACGACCGCTTCGCCAAGGACGTCACGCGCCGCTCGACGATTCTCATCCTGGGCGACGCGCGCAACAACTACCACCAGGCCCACGCCGAAGTGATCGCCGACCTCAAATACCGCGCGAAGGCGGTGTACTGGCTGAACCCCGAGCCGACGGCCTACTGGAACAGCGGGGACTCGATCGTGAGCCAGTACGCGCCGTACTGCGAGAAGGTCATCGAGTGTCGCACGCTGCGCCAGTTGGAGATGTTCGTGGGAGAGCTCGCGTGAGTGACGCCGAGGACAAGCGCCTTCCCCCGGCGGGCTTTCGTCAACGTGGGCCGAAGCCCACGGGCACGCGCTTGATGTTGATCCGTCACGGTGAGAGTTACGCCAACGCCAACGGCCTCGCCGGCGGTCCTCTTGGCGACGGGGGACTGACCCCGCTCGGGTGCCGCCAGGCTCAGGCCCTCGCCGATCGCTTGACCTCGAGCAACGAACTGTCGAGCGCGACGGCCTTCTACACCTCGGCCCTGCCGCGCGCGATTCAGACCGGCGAGATACTGAGCGCGGCACTCCCGAAGACCCTCGAAGCGGTCGTGGACGCCGCGCTCAATGAGATCAGTGTCGGAGAGGGCGACGGTCTTCCCTGGGCCGAGTACGTCGAGCGCTACGGTTCACCGGACTGGGACCTCGATCCCGAGGCCCTGACGGCGCCGGGGGGTGAGTCACTGCTCAGCTTCCACGAGCGTTGCCGCGAGGCGATCGCACGACTCGTCGCGCGTCACCCCGAAGAGCTGGTGATCGTCGTCTGTCACGGCGGCTTCATCGAGCAGGCGATGAAGATCTACCAGGGCCTCGCGCCCGAAGTGCGACTGCGCCCACGCATCGAGAACTGTTCGATGACCGAGATCGAGTTCCGCGACGGTTGGCGTCGACTGTTGCGCTACAACGACCGCGCGCCGTTGCCGGCCGAGTAGCGCTGCAAGAACTCCGCGACGTGAAAGGCCATGTCGAGGCTCTGGGTGGCGTTGAGCCGTGGGTCACAGATCGAGGTGTAGTTCAACTCGAGGTCGCCTTCGTTGAGGCGTGACCCGCCGCCGAGACACTCCGTGACGTTGTCCCCGGTCAGTTCGACGTGGAGTCCGCCGGGCCAGGTGCCGAGGTTCGACAGCAATTCGAAGAACTTGGAGGTCTCGGAGAGCACGTCGTCGAAGTGACGCGTCTTCTGTCCGCCCGAGGCGACGAAGGTGTTGCCGTGCATCGGGTCACAGGCCCACACGACCTCGCGGCCCTCGGCGCGCAGCGACTCGACGAGTGGCGGAAGCTTCACCTCGACGAGATTGTCGCCCATGCGCGAGATCAAGGTCAAGCGTCCGGCGTGGTTCTCGGGGTTCAGCACGTCCACGAGGCGAAGGAGTTCGTCGACGCCCATCGTCGGACCGACCTTCAGGCCGAGCGGATTGGCGACACCGCGCAAGAACTCCACGTGGGCGCCGTCGATCTGACGCGTGCGATCGCCGATCCAGAGCATGTGGGCCGAGCAGTCGTACCAGTCGCCGGTCAGGGAGTCGCGGCGGGTGAGCGCCTGCTCGTAGGGGAGAATCAGCGCTTCGTGACTCGTGTAGAAGTCGACACCCTGCAGGGCCCCGTCGTCGTGGAGGTCGATGCCGCAGGCCTTCATGAACTGCAGGGCCCGCTCGATCTCGTCGGCCACGACTTCGTAGCGCTTGCCCTCGAGGGAGTTGGCGACGAACTCCTGATTCCAGGCGTGTACGCGCGAGAGCGCGGCGAAACCACCCGTGGTGAAGGCCCGCAGCAGATTGAGCGTCGCGACGCTCTGGTGATAAGCGGCTAAGAGGCGCTCGGGATCCGGTCGTCGGGCGGTCTCTTCGAACGCCTCACCGTTGACGATGTGACCGCGAAAGGCCAGCAATCGCTGTCCTTCGCGCTCTTCGAACTCGTCGCTGCGCGGCTTGGCGAACTGTCCGGCGATGCGCCCGACCTTGATGACGGGCACCCCGGCCGCGTAGGTCAGCGCGACCGCCATCTGCAAGATGACCTTGAGCTTGTCGCGGATGGAGTCGGCGGAACCCTCGTCAAAGGACTCCGCGCAGTCCCCGGCCTGCAAGAGGAACGACTTGCCGTGGGCGACGAGTTCGAGGTGACCGAGGAGGCGGCGAGCCTCACCCGCGAAGACCAGCGGCGGCTTCGCCGCGAGATCGGCTTCGACGCGCGCGAGGTGTGCGTGGTCGGGCCACGTCACGTTCTGGGCGGCGTCGCGCGATCGCCACGTGCTCGGACTCCAGTCGTGCGGGGACTTCTCCATCCATCAATCGTAGAGGTTCTGTGAACCGGCCTTCAATCGGTGTCTAGTGTTGGCGCGTGAACGTTCGGCGAATCGGTCTCTTCGGTGGGACCTTCGACCCGCCCCACTTCGGTCACGTTGCCGCACTTCGCGCCGCCGCCGCCAGCGGGCGCTACGACCTCATCGAAGTGACCGTCGCGGGCGATCCGTACCTGAAGCGTGTCGAAGGCGACGTGCGCGACGCCGCGCTTCGCCTGGCGATGGCGAGGGCGGCCTTCGGCGACCTGGACCTCGTCGAGGTGAGCGACCGCGAGATCCGTCGTGCAGGTCCCTCGTACACGATTGACACGGTGCGTGAGCTCTTGGCCGACTGCGACGAGGTCGATCTGATCGTGGGCGCCGACCTGGCCGAACAACTGAACGGTTGGCGCGAGGCCGATGAAATGCGAACGTTGGTGCGCGTGGGCGTGGTGCCGCGCCCCGGCGCGACGGCCGTTGTGCCTGATGGTTGGGTGAGCTACGAGATTCCCATGGACCCCGTTGATCTCTCGAGTTCCTACGTGCGAGGACTCGAGCCGACGTCGATGAACCTGCGCCACTATCTGCCGGAGTCAGTAATTCCGCTCTTCCAGAGCGCCCGAGGCTAATGTCAGGGGCATGGCAGTACGACTCTTCGACGCAACCGACCCACAGCCCACGAGGCTCCGGGGTCTGGAAGCGGCGCCGAGGAGTCGAAGAGAAAATCGTCGCTTGAAGCACCGATACGCAGTCATCGGAGTGGTGTCACTCGCGGTTCCCTTTGTCGCTGCGCTGGTCGTGCTCGGGGTGTCCCACTGAGTGACTTGGTAACGAGCGGCGAGACCTCTCGCGGCCCCTACTCGAATTTCGTTGCCGCACTGATCAACGCCGCGGTGATGGCGGCCGAGGACAAGCTCGGTCGCGACACCGTCGTGCTCGACCTTCGCGAGCTCGTCGACTCCTTCGACGCCCTCGTCGTCGCCTCGGGCCGAAACGATCGACAGGTGCGCGCCATCGCCGAAGAGGTTGAGCGACTCGTCGAGATCGCCGTCAAGATGAAGCCCATTCACGTCGAGGGTGTCGCCGGCGCCGAATGGATCGCCCTCGACTACGGCGACGTCATCGTGCACGTCTTTGACGAGGCCGCTCGGGAGTACTACGACCTCGAACACCTCTGGAGCGCCGCGCCGGCCTTTCGCCCCGCGACAATCGCCTAACTGTTCGAGAGTCGCTGGAAGTCCTGGGTCGTTACGAAGATGGCTTCGCGCCCGTCGGGAATCGGTGAGTCCTGCGTCACGCCGGCGACGGTGATCTCGACCCCTTTGATCTGAATACCGAGCGTGAGCCCCACGTCGCGCGCGGTCAAGACCAGTTGGCCCACGGCGAGGACCTCCTGGCCACGCGGCAATTTGTTCAGCGTGGAGCCGAGGTCGATATAGCCGATCTCACCGCGAAAGCTCGCCGAGAGGATGATCAGGTTCTTCGGCAACGCCGACGTGTAGCCGCCGCCGGATTCAATCGTGGTAGGTCCGATGATGAGCTGGCGCAGCACCGAGGCGAGCACCGGGGGCGAGGGCACAATCCGGCTCGACGAGGAGAGGTGACCGGTAGCGTCCACGATGTACACCGGTTGGGAGATGAAGCGTACGCGCCCGTTGTTCGTTCCCGGGATGGTCTTGCCGAGCAGCCCGAAGGGGACGTGCTGGGGTCCGATCACCTGCGGCGAGGAGGCCGTCGGGACCATCGTGCACCCGGCCAGCGCGAGGGCGCCGAGGACAAGCCCGAGAAGAGTGCGCAGTCGCCTCACGGCTGCTCGCTTTGCACGATGGGCAGCAGAATCTGAAATCGGGCGCCCCCTTCGGGGCTCTCGGACACAGTGATCGTCCCGCCGAAGGCGCGCACGTGGTCGCGCACGAGCGCGAGGCCGAGACCGGTCCCTCGCGCGATGCCACGGTCGTGGGCCGCGCGTCCGCGAAAGAACCGCTCGAAGACGTGTTCGCGTTCATCGACCGGGACGCCCGATCCGGCGTCGTCGACGTTCACCGCAAGTTGCGATTCCTGCACGTCGATACGCACCGCGGCCGCGCCCGCGGCGTAGCGGTGGGCGTTATCGATCACGTTGGTGATGACCCGTTCGAAGCGCCGTCGGTCGACGAGCACGAGGGGATCGCCCACACCGTCGGCGATCTCGACCGGCGGTTCTTCGATGCCGTGGCGACGAGAGGCCGATCGCACCGACTGGTGCACGAGTTCAATCGCCGACACCGTCTCCAACACGAGCGGTGCGGCACCGGCGTCGCTGCGCGACATCTCGAGCAGGTCCTCGACCAGTGACTGGAAGATCGAGAGGTCGGCGACCAAGAGGTCCAGGCTCTCCTGGCCGGCCGACGTGAGATCATCGCGGTGTTGTTGCAGCACCGTCGCGGTCGTGGCCAGCGTCGTCAAGGGCGAACGAAGTTCGTGACTCACGTCACTCGCGAAACGCGCGTCGCGTTCGAGTCGCTGGACGAGTTGACTGACCATCTGGTTGAACGACTCAGTGAGTTGTTGGACTTCGCGGTCGGCTCGATTCACTTGGAGTCGCGTCGTGAGCGCGCCGTCGGCGATCAGCGCGGCCGCGAAGGAGACCTCCTCGAGCGGGCGAACGGTCCGGCGCGTGACCCAGATGCCGCCGCTCATGCCCACGATCGAGGTGAAGAGCGCCCCGAGACCGAGCACGAGTGCCAGCAAGCGCAGGGTTTGTTCCAGGTTGGCGAGCTGAAACACCTCGAAGACCTGGGTTTCCACCGAGGGAATCGGCACGCCGACCACGAAGATGACGTGTCCGTCGGCGTTCAGGGTCTGTTCGGTCGCGTGACCGGCGCCCACCGTCTTGATGGTGGCCTGCTTCACGTCCAGCGTTGAGGCGCTGTTCGATCGCGCGAGCCACTGGTTATGGGTTTGGACGAGCACGTTCGAGGCCGTGGCCTTGTAAATCGAGTTCAGAAGGTTGGAGAGCTCCGTGGGCGAGGAGTACAAGGTGCTGCGTACCAGTGCGGCGTTCACGTAGCTCTGTTGCAGGTCCGTCTGTTGTTGGTTGGCGATGAGCAGTCGCCGGACGCCGACGTAGGTGAGCGAGGCGAAGAGCGTGCTGATCACGAAGGCGCCGAGTCCGAAGGTCACGAGGAGGCGAAGTCGGAGACTCCGTCGTCGCATTAGATGACCAGCTTGTACCCGGTGCCGCGGACCGTCACGAGGAAGATCGGGTTGGCCGGATCGGGCTCGATCTTCATCCGTAGACGTCGGATGTGCACGTCGACGAGGCGGCTGTCTCCGAAGTAGTCGTAGCCCCACACCCGCTCGAGGAGGTCCTCGCGCGAGAGTGGCTTACCATTGTTGGAGGCGAGGTCGGTCAAGAGCCGAAACTCCGTTGACGTGAGGTGCAACTCAGCACCGTCGGAGTGGCGTACCACGCCCTCGTCGGGAATCACGTGCAGCGCGCCCAGCTGAAAGGCACCGGTGCTCTTCTCCGGACGTCGGCGAAGGTGCGCGCGCACGCGAGCGAGCAACACTTCGGGCACGAAGGGCTTGGTCACGTAGTCGTCGGCGCCCGATTCGAGTCCGAGCACGACGTCGGCGGTGTCGTCGCGCGCCGAGACGATCACGATAGGCAGGTCGCTCGCGTTACGCAGTGCCAGACACGTCTCGAATCCGGACATGCCCGGCAACATGATGTCGACGATCGCCATGTCCGAGGCCATTCGGTTGAACATGGCGATACCGATTTCACCCGACGGGGCGTCGTCGACCACGAAGCCCTCACCTTCGAACATCAATCGAAGTGCGGTGCGGATGTGGTCGTCGTCTTCGACAATCAGGATTCGCGACACTCGTTCCCCCTCGGATTCCTCGTCCACCTTAGAAGGTCATTCATCCTTCCACGGGTCGTTACTAGCCTTGGGACGTGTCACCAAAACCTAACGGCGTTCGGGCCAGCGCGCAGTGGCACCTGCGGGACTACGCCGTGACGCTTCGCGCGACGGACCGGGCCGAAGCGACCCAGAGGGCCTATCTGAGCGACCTCGAGGCCCTCATTGACTGGGTAGAGGCGCGAGACCTCCGTCGACCCGATCAGGTGACGATGCGCGTCCTGCGCGACTACCTGGCGTTCATGACCGAGCGCGGGGACGAACGGACCTCGATCATTCGACGTCGTGCCTCGTTGCGGGGCTACTTCTCCTGGATGGTCCAGCGCGGGCACCTCGAAGAGAGTCCGGCCGCTCGACTGTCGGCCCCGCGTCCGAATCTTCGACTGCCCAAGATCGTCGTTCGTGAACAGCTCGACACGCTGCTCGACGACGATTGGGGCGAGGACGCGTGGGCCACGTTGGACCGCGCCGTGTGCGAAGTCCTCTACGGCGCGGGGCTTCGCGTGAGCGAACTGTGCGGACTGAACGTGACCTCCGTCGACTTTCGCCAGGGACTGCTTCGCGTTATGGGCAAGGGCCGAAAGGAGCGCATCGTGCCGCTGCATCGCCGGGGACTCGAAGCGGTGCACCTGTGGATTGAAGACGCGCGCGATGACGTCACGCGCACCGACTCGCCGCCCGAGGCCCTGTTCTTCAACCGACGGGGCCGCCGACTCGGACCGCGTGACGTGCGCCGCATCCTGGACAACCGGATCGCGCGCGGACACGTTCACCCCCACGCGCTGCGCCACACCTACGCGACACATCTGCTCGAAGGCGGCGCGGACCTGCGCGTCGTGCAAGAGCTCCTCGGCCACGAGAGTCTCACGACGACGCAGATCTACACCCACGTTTCCAAGTCCCGACTGCAGAAGGTCCATCACGACACCCACCCGAGGGGCTAGCTAAGCGCGAGCGAGTAGAATATTTCGGCTCTCCCGCTGTGGGTGAGTTGACGATATGTTCCCGTGGTTTCGTACGGTCGCCTTCGGGTGCACCACGGGGATCGAGCAACCGAACGGAAGGAAAAAAACGTGGCACTTGTCACCCTGCAAGAACTACTGGACTCCGGAGTTCACTTCGGACACCAGACCCGCCGTTGGAATCCCAAAATGCGCCGGTTCATCCTCGGCGAGCGCAACGGCATTTATCTGATCGACCTGCGCAAGACGCTGCTCGGCATCGAGACGAGTTACGCCTACGTGCGCGACCTCGTCGCCGACGGGGGAGTGATCCTCTTCGTGGGCACCAAGAAGCAGACCCAGGGTCCCATCGAGGACTACGCCAAGGCCTGCGGCATGCCCTTCGTGAACCAGCGTTGGCTGGGCGGCATGCTCACCAACTTCGCCACCGTGGCCGGTCGCGTGAAGCGCATGGTCGAGCTGCGATCGATGCAGCGCGCCGGTGACTTCGACAACATGCCCAAGCGCGAGGCGCTGCGCCACAGCCGCGAACTCGAGAAACTCGACCGCAACCTCTCCGGTATCGCGAACCTCGACCGCGTCCCCGACGCGATCTTCGTGATCGACACGAAGAAGGAGCACATCGCCGTGACCGAGGCGCGCAAGCTCGGCCTCCCGGTCGTCGCGGTCGTCGACACGAACTGTGACCCCGACGTGATCGACTACGTGATCCCCGGCAACGACGACGCCATCCGCTCGGGTGCGCTGCTCTGTCGTCTGATGGCCGACGCCGTCACCGAAGGCCGTTACATCCGACAGAACCGTCCGGTCATCTCCAAGCAGACTTCCGCCCCCGCCAACCGGGCCGCGCTGATCGAAGAGTCACCCGTCGTCACTGACGTCGTTCCAGAGACGCCGGTCGACGGGTTGGCCGACGTCGCGCCAGAGATTGCTCCTGACGACGCGCCGGAACTCGTCATCGTCGACACGCTCGAGCCCGAGGCCGAGAAGGCACTTCCGGTGGGCGACGAAGCTACTGAGACCGAAGCGACGACGGAGTCCGAGGACTCAACGGCCAAAGCCTAAATTTTTTTTAACCGAGAATCAAAGAGGAGAACAAGGTGGCATTCACCGCGAAGGATGTGCAAGCGCTGCGCCAAGCGACGGGGGTCGGGTTTCTCGACGCCAAAAAGGCTCTCGAATCCTGCGACGGCGACATGGAAGAGGCGCGGAAGTGGCTCCGCGTCCAGGGCAAGGCGTCGGCCGCGAAGCGCGCCGACCGTGAAGCTGGCGAAGGTGCCGTCGCCGTCGTGCGAAACGGCAACGTCGCGGCGATGGTCGAGATGCGTTGTGAGACTGACTTCGTAGCGAAATCCGAGGAGTTCGTCTCGCTCGTCGACGAGATCGCGGCACGGGTCTGTGCCGAAGGAACCGACGCCGTCTCGCAGTTTGACGACCAGATCGAGAAGTTGTTGACGACCTTGAAGGAGAACATCTCGATCGGGCGCGTCTATCGACTCGAGGCCGGTGATGATGAGGTCGTCGACACCTACATCCACCAGCAGGCCGGACGCGGCGTGAACGGCGTCTTAATCGTGGTGAAGGGTGCCTCCGAAGAGGTCGCCCACGAGATCGCGGTGCACGCCGCTTTCACGAAGCCCCTGTACCTGAATCGTGAGGACGTGCCGCAGTCCGAGATCGACGCCGAGCGCAAGACGGTCGAAGAGATCTCTCGCAACGAGGGCAAGCCCGAAGCAGCGTTGCCCAAGATCATCGAAGGTCGAATGAACGGCTGGTTCAAGGACCGCGTCCTCGTCGAGCAGAGTTACGTGAAAGACGAGAAGCAGACCATCGCCCAGTTCTTGGGTAGCGCCTCGATCACGGCGTTCGCCCAAGTGGTCATCGGGGGATAGATCATCAAAGTGCGCCGCGTGGTCCTGAAGCTGTCGGGCGAGGCCCTCGCCTCGGCCGCGAGCGACGAGACCATCGACGCCTCGACCGTCGACTTCCTCGCCTCGGAGATCGCCCGGGCGATGGAGCGAGGCAACTTAGAACTCGCGGTCGTCGTCGGTGGCGGCAACATCTGGCGCGGTGCCACGGGCGCGATGGCCGGCATGAACCGCGCGAACTCTGACCTCATGGGCATGCTCGGGACCGTCATCAACGCCCTGGCGCTGCAAGACGCCATCGAGACCCACGGTCGACCGACGCGCGTACTCTCGGCGATCGGGATGGACCAGGTGGCCGAGCCCTACATCCGCCGGCGCGCCGTGCGACACCTCGAAAAGGGCCGCGTCGTGATCTTCGCGGCCGGTATGGGTAATCCCTATTTCACGACCGACACGCCCGCCGCCCAACGCGCGGCCGAGATCGAAGCCGACATCGTCCTGAAGGGCACTCACGGCGGGGTCGACGGCGTCTATTCCGAGGATCCGCGGGTCAATCCCAAGGCCACCAAGTTCGAAGAGCTGTCCTTCGACGAGGTCATCTCGCGCGACCTTCGCGTCATGGATATGACGGCGATCACGTTCTGCAAGGACAATCGTCTGCCAATTCGGGTCTTCGACCTGATGGCTGATGGAAACTTGGGTCGCGCGCTCGACGGTCAGGCCGTCGGTACGCTGGTGAGGTAATGGAAAACGAACTCGTCGAGCTAGTGATGGAAGACACTCGTGACCGCATGGCGAAGGTGATCGAGCACGCCAGGTCCGAGTTCGCCACGGTTCGCACCGGCCGAGCGTCCTCGGCCATTATCGAGAACCTGATGGTCGAGTACTACGGCACCGACACGGCCCTGAAGCAGCTCGCGAACTTCTCGGTGCCCGAGCCACGTCTGCTCGTCGTGTCGCCCTTCGACAAGGGCGCGATGGCGTCAATCGAAAAGGCGATCTCCAACGCCGATCTCGGACTCAATCCCTCGAACGACGGCGTCGTCATTCGCCTCACGTTCCCGTCACTCACCGAAGAACGTCGTAAGAGCTTCGTCAAGATCGTCCACGCCAAGGCCGAGGACGGACGAGTGGCGTTACGGGGATGCCGACGTCACGCCCGCCAAGAACTCGAGGCCCTGGAAAAGGACAAGAGCATCTCGAGTGACGACCTCGAGTACTACGAGAAGATCCTTGACAAGATGACCCAAGAAGAAGTGGCCGTCGTGGACGCGCTACTCGCTCACAAGGAGCAAGAACTACTTGAAGTCTGACGACGACGACGGCACGCTGTTCGACGAACCCACGGGCGAGATGCCCGTCGTGAGCTCGACCGACTCTCGGGTGACGATCACCGGCGCCGAGATCGCCGCCGACGCGGCCGACGAGACGATGATCATCGACCCCACGACGTTGCTGCCGCACTGGACCGACGCCCCGACCGGGCAGGTGCCGATCGTCGTGGCTCGCGAAGCGGCCGACAGCGACGACCCCTGGTCGGCAATCCCCGCGCCGGCGTGGCGTGAGGGCGAGGCCGACTGGGTCGCTCACGAGGACCAGTTCGATACCGCCATCCTCGCCGGTGAACAGCGCGAAGACACGGCTCGGCCCTGGGAGTTCATCGAGACCGAGGTGCCCCACGTCGAGGAGGTCGTGACCGAAGCGCCGCGACCCGAACCGGACCGCATCCAGCGCACGCGCCGGTCGATCTCGGCGAACCCACTCGCCGGTCGCGCCGTTCGCCAGAGCAACGACCGCAACTTCTCTCGTTCGCTCGTGACGGGTGTGCTGCTCGCCGCCGTCGTCTCGGGGGTCTTCGTCTTGGGCGCCCTGCCCGTGACGGTGATGGTCCTCGTCGTACTCGCCCTGGCCGGGGCCGAGGCCTACGCCGGGTTCCGCTCGGCCGGGGCGCACCCCGCCACGGTGCTCGGCATCGTCGCGATCCTCACGCTCGGCGTCGCCGTCTACAACAAGGGCCTCACCTCGGTCGGGGCCGTGAGCGTCCTCCTGATCATCTTCGGATTCGTCTGGTACCTCAACGCGGATCGAGCCGTCGACGTGCTCGACGGACTGGGCGCGACGATCTTCGTCTACGTCTGGATCGGGGTCATCGGTTCCTACGCGCTGCTCTTCGTGGCCCCGCACTCATTCGTCCACGGACACGGACTCTCCTACCTCTTCGGCGCGATGGTGTTGACGGTCGCCAACGACTCCGGGGCCTTCGTCGTGGGGCGACAGTTCGGCAAGCGACCGCTCAACAGGCTGCTCTCGCCGAGCAAGACCATTGAGGGCACCGCGGGCGGCACGATACTGACGCTCGTGGCGGGTGCGTTGCTCTTACCGATCATGAGCGTCTGGACGCGAAAGGCGGGCCTGGAAGCGGCCGTCGCGATTTCGATCGTGGTGCCGCTCGGCGACCTCTTCGAATCGATGGTGAAGCGAACCATTGGCGTCAAAGACCTCGGCCGTCTTTTGCCGGGGCACGGCGGACTGCTGGACCGTATCGACGGACTGTTGTTCGCACTGCCCACGATGTACTACCTCTGCCACGTCCTCAAACTGGGCTGACGATGCCGACAGTGCGGCGCAGCGTCGCGCTCCTTGGCGCCACCGGATCGATCGGGACCCAGACCCTCGACGTCTTGCGTCGCGAACCGGAACTGTTCGAGCTCGTAGCGCTCTCCGGCGGTGAACAGCTGGGGGAACTGGCGAGCATCGTCAATGAGTTCCACGTCACGCGCGTCGCTGTCATCAGCGACGCCCATCGCGACACGTTGGCCCAACTCGTGGGGGCCAACGTCGACATCGTGGTCGGCGACGAAGGTCTCAGCGCGCTCGCCGCGAGCGCGGACATCATCGTCAACGCGGTCCTCGGATTCGCCGGGCTTCCGGTCACGCTCTCGGCCCTGAAGGCCGGGAAGCGACTGGCCCTCGCCAACAAGGAGTCGCTCATCGCGGCGGCGCCGCTGGTGGCGAGGGTCCGCTCGACGCCCGGGGCGACGATGCTGCCAGTCGACTCCGAACACTGCGCCATCCACCAGTGCCTCGCGAGCTCACCGGGCGAGGCGGGTTACCCTGACGTGCGACGACTGTTGCTCACGGCCTCGGGGGGACCGTTTCGCGGGTGGTCCCTCGACCAACTTCGCGGCGCGACCAAGGCCGACGCCTTGAACCACCCCACGTGGTCGATGGGGGCCAAGATCACGATCGATTCCTCGACACTCATGAACAAGGGACTTGAGGTGCTCGAGGCCTCCGCGCTCTTCGGCATCGCCGTCGACCGGGTCGAGGTCGTCGTGCACCCGCAATCGATCGTGCACTCGATGGTCGAGTACGTTGACGGCTCGGTACTCGCCCAACTCTCGCGCCCCGATATGCGACTCCCGATCGCGTACTGCCTCGGGCTGCCGGTACGCCTCGACCATGGATGGGGCGCGATCGATTTCACCCAGGACCTGGAGTTGACGTTCGAAGCGCCCGATCCCAAGGCCTTTCCCGCGCTCGGCCTCGCCTACGAAGCCTCCCGGCTCGGAGGAGCGGCGCCCGCGTGGTTGAGCGCCGCGAACGAGGTTGCCGTGGCGGCGTTCTTGGCCGACGACATCAGTTGGTGCGACATCATCGACGTCGTCGCGCGAGTGATGGACGGCTACGTGGCCGACCCGTTGGATTCCTTAGCCGACCTGGTCGCCAACGATGCGACCGCGCGAGCGCGCGCCCACGGTATTCTCAACCAATAGTCATGGATTCGAACCCCGAGACCCGTCGGTCCCTGATCATCCTTCTCGTCGGCACCGTCGCCTTCGTGGCGTTGCTCACGTGGTGGGTCGGCTGGGCGCTGCCGCTCGTGATCTTCGCGATCATCTTCATCGTGATGGCCCACGAGTTCGGTCACTTCATCACGGCCAAGCGCGCGGGGATGAAGGTCACTGATTTCTTCGTCGGCTTCGGGCCGGTCATCTGGTCGACGACCATCGGCGAAACGCGCTACGGCGTTCGCGCGATTCTTGCCGGCGGTTACGTGAAGGTCCCGGGCATGACCTGGACCGAAACGATTCCCGAGGACGAAGAGAAACGAACGTACCGATCGGCGTCGTATCCCCGAAAGGCCCTGTTCGCGTCGGCCGGATCGCTCATGCACGTCGTGATGGCGTTGCTGCTGGCCTGGGCGGCACTCACCTTCGTCGGGCTCCCCTCGACGAGCCACGTCGGCGTGGGCGCTTTCACGAAATGGCAGGGACACCAGGAGAACGCCGCGCAACTCGCCGGATTGAAAGTCGGCGACCAGATCGTCGCCATCAACGGCGTCGCGATCACCAGCGATGACCAGTTGATCAGCGTCGTGAGTCACGACACGGGAAAGCGCCTCACGATACTGATCCAGCGGGCCGGTCGTGAGCTCACCCTGCACGCCACGCCCGTGAACGGCGCGAGCGTCAAGGTCGGCGGCAAGCCCTTGGCCCAGCACGGGTATCTGGGCGTGGGAATCGAGAACCTCCCGGGCCGTGACACCTGGTACGCCGCGATACCCGGTTCGGTCACCGAGGTCGGATCACTCATCGCAACGGCCGTGCACGCCATCGTGCACGTCTTCTCGCCGGGTGAGTTCTCGAGTCTCTTCCACCAGGTCGCGTCGCCCGCCGCGGCGACGAACCCCACGAATCAGGCGACGCGACCGGAGTCCATCGTGGGGGTCGTGCGAATCGCGGTCCAGAGCACGCAGACGGGTCCCGGGGACCTCCTGCTGATTCTTATGGCCGTGAACATCTTCGTGGGCGTGCTCAACATGTTGCCGATGTTGCCCCTGGACGGTGGCTACGTCGCGATCGCGACCTACGAACGGCTGCGTTCGAAGCGCGGGCTGCGTTATCACGCCGACGTCAACAAGATGGCGCCCTTCATCTACGCCTTCATGGGCGTGCTCCTCGTGCTCTTCGCCAGCACGCTCTTCCTCGACATCGCCCACCCGATCGCCAATCCCTTCCGTTAGCGCTTCAGCGCGCGCGTAAACGGGCAGACTGGAACCGTGGACGTCACCGCTAGCCCCCTCAGTCCCCGCCGAAAGACCCGTCAAATCGCCGTCGGTGCGGTCAAGGTCGGCGGCGACGCGCCGATCTCGGTCCAATCGATGACGACGACGAAGACGGCCGACGTCGAAGGGACGCTCCAGCAGATCTACGCGCTCGCGGCCGAGGGCGCCGACATCGTGCGCTGTACGTGCAACGAGGTCGCGGCCGCCGAAGGACTCGCCCAGATCGTTCCGCGTTCGCCGGTGCCGATCGTCGCCGACATCCACTTCCACGTGGAGATGGCCCTCGCGGCCCTCGAAGCCGGCGTCCAGGGACTGCGTCTCAATCCCGGCAACCTGCGAAAGCCCGAGGAGATAAAGCTCGTCGCCTCCGAGGCGCGCGACCGCGGCGTACCGATTCGCATCGGCGTGAACGCCGGCAGCCTGCATCCCGACATCTACGAACGCTTCGGTGGCGCCACGCCCGAAGCCCTCGTCGAATCGGCGCGACTGGAGTTGGCCTACTTCGAAGAGGTCGGCTTTGACGACGTCAAGATCTCGGTGAAGGCGTCCTCGGTCGCGACCATGATCGCGGCGTACCGGTTGGCCTCGGAGACCTTCGAGCACCCACTGCACCTCGGCGTGACTGAGGCCGGGCCGCTTCCCGGCGGACTGTTGAAGGGCACCGCCGGGATCGCGACACTGCTCGCCGAAGGCATCGGCGACACCTTGCGTTATTCGTTGACCGCCGATCCGGTCGAAGAGGCGCGCGCCGGTCGCACGCTCTTAGAGGTCCTCGGCCTGCGTGAACGAAAGGGACTGGACCTAATCGCCTGTCCGAGTTGCGGTCGCGCCGAGGTCGACGTCATCAAAGTCGCCAACGAAGCCCAAACGGCGTTGCAGGCATTGAACCTGCCGATCCAAGTCGCGGTGATGGGCTGTGTCGTCAACGGTCCGGGCGAAGCACGGCACGCGGACCTGGGAATCGCCGCCGGCAAGAAGCGCGGTCACCTCTTCATCAAGGGCAAGATCGTGCGCGTCGTGAAGGAGGACGAGATGGTCGAGGCGCTCGTCGAAGAGGCCAAGCTGATAATGGCCGAAGGCGTCGAAGCGCGACTGGCGGCGCGCGACCAAGGCGCCGAAGCCGAAGCCGAAGCCGACCGCGCGTTGTTGCTCGACGACCGAGGGGCCGACGTCAATCACGCCAGCGAACGCATCGAGAAGATCCGTCGCCGCGCCGAGGGCTAAATCGGTTTTGGCCTAGTTGGAGATTCTTCAATAATCTTGCTATCGGAAGATGATTGTGGCCGACCATTGTGATCCGAAATGGCACAAGAGGGCTCCCGCTGTCGCACCTACCGCTATCGCCTTCACCCGACCAAACTTCGATCCCAGGCACTGCTCCGACAATTGAACCTTCAACGCGAGATGTATAACGCTGCTCTCGAAGAGCGGATCGGGGCCTGGAACTGGGAGCGTCGTTCCGTGAGCTACTTTGACCAATGTCGAACTCTCACAGGCTTGAAGGACTGCCGACCTGAAGTCGTCGCTTCGGGAATCACTCTCTGTCGAGGTACGTTGAAGAGACTCGATCTCGCATACAGTGCCTTCTTTTGACGAATGCAGCGCGGTGAAACACCAGGGTCTCCTCGATTCAAGCCCGCGAGCCGATTCGACTCACTCTATTGGGGAGATCGTGGTGGCGGGAAACTGAAAACTCAGCAACGACGGCTCTATCTGATGGGGATTGGCGAGATCAAGTCCAACTATCACCGTCCAATGAAGGGCGAGCCGAAGTCGATCATCGTGAAGCGCGAAGGAATCAAATGGTGGTTATGCGTGCAATGTGAACGTGCCCGCGATGCCGTTGGAGCGAACATGTTGTGAGATTGGCATCGATCTCGGGGTCGTGAATCAGATTGCCACAAGTGACGGTGAACTCAAGAAAGGTGATCATTTCGGCTCCAAAGCGCAGAGTGACCTCGCTCGAGCCCAGCGTGAGCTCGCGACCAAGCAACGCGGATCGAACCGTCGGCGACGTCAAGTCGAAGAGGTCGCGCGTCTTCATCTCAAGATCAAGAATCAACGGAGGAACGCCGCTCACCAACTGAGCCGACAGCTCATCAACGACTACGACTTCATCGCTCTCGAGGACTTGAAGATCACCAACATGGTGCGTGCACCGAAAGGAAAACCCGATCCGGAGCAATCGGGAGCACTTCTACCCAACGGTGCCAGCAAGAAGGCCGGTCTCAATCGTTCCATTCTTGACGCGGGGTGGGGACAGTTCATCTCACTACTGTCCGACAAGGCTGAGAGTGCCGGTAGGACGGTAGTGAGTGTTCATCCTCGCTACACCAGCCAAATGTGTGCCGAGTGCCATTATGTCGATTCTGACAACCGGGTCAGCCAAAGAGAGTTTCGATGTCGTAGGTGTGGTCATTGTGACTTCGCCGACATCAACGCCGCACGCAATATTCTTAGGGCCGGTAGAGCCCTGCAGGCTTCGGCCTGCGCCGGCTGACTCTGGTTCACTGCCCTAGGCTGTCGCCACGAATCAAAGGAGAATCGTGGCCCAGAGTGTGCTGACCCCCCAGAGCGAAGACTTCCCGCGTTGGTATCAAGATGTCGTCGCCAAGGGCGAGATGGCTGACAACGGTCCGGTGCGCGGCACGATGGTGATCCGCCCCTACGGGTGGTCGATCTGGGAGCGGATGCAGTCCGAGATGGACGCGCGCATCAAAGAGACCGGCGCGCAGAACGCCTACTTCCCGCTCTTCATCCCACTGAGCTACTTTCAGCGCGAGGCCGAGCACGTCGAGGGATTCAGCCCGGAGCTGGCGGTGGTCACGCACGCCGGTGGCGAGGAGCTGGCCGAGCCCATCGTGGTTCGACCGACCTCGGAGACCGTGATCGGCGAATTCATGGCCAAGTGGATCCAGAGCTACCGGGACCTGCCGCTGCTGCTCAACCAGTGGAGCAACGTCGTTCGCTGGGAGCTGCGCCCGCGCCTGTTCTTACGCTCCTCGGAGTTCCTGTGGCAGGAAGGTCACACGGCGCACGCGAGTTACAAGGACGCCAACGCCTTCGCCACGAAGATCCACCTCGAGGTCTACAACGATTTCTTGGAGAACGTGCTCGCGGCCCCCACGTACCTCGGTATCAAGCCGGCCAGCGAACGCTTCGCTGGCGCGATCAACTCGATGACCGCCGAAGGCATGATGCGTGACGGCAAGGCGTTGCAGATGGCGACGAGCCACGAACTCGGTCAGAACTTCGCGCGGGCCTTCGACATCTACTTCCAGAGCGAAGAAGGTCAGGCCGAACTGTGCTTCACGAGTTCCTGGGGCGCCTCGACGCGCATGGTCGGCGGGCTCATCATGCTCCACGGTGACGACGACGGACTCGTCGTGCCGCCGCGACTCGCCCCGATCCAGGCGGTCGTCATCGCCGTGCGCGACGAGTCCGAGGTGAACGACGCGTGCGAGCGCGTCGCCGCGTCCTTCAAGTCGGCCGGCCTGCGCGTGCGGATCGACCACGGTCGCGGTAGCTTCGGTCGGCGCGTCACCGATTGGGAGATCAAGGGCGTGCCGCTTCGCGTCGAGGTCGGTCCCCGCGATCTCAAAGAGGGAGTCGTCTCGCTCGTTCGCCGCGACAACGGGTCGAAGCTCACCCTCTCACTCGACGTCGTGGCCGAGACGGCGCGCACCCTGTTGGAAGAGATTCAGTTCGACATGTTCAATGCGGCCAAGGCCCGCTTGGCGGACAATACGCACGACGTCGCGAACGTCGCCGAAGCGACCGAAGCGGCCGAGGACGGCTTCGCGCGTCTCGACTGGTCCCAAGTGGGCGAGGCCGGCGAAGCGCAGTTGAAGGTGAACGCGATCACCGTTCGCTGCCTGCAGCGCCGCGACGGATCGATGCCGCTCAACGACACTGAAGACGACCTCGTGTGCATCGTCTCCAAGTCGTACTGAGCTCTCTAAGTCCTCACAACTGGGTCGGGGAGGAAACGATCGGCGAGATGTCGAGGGACTGACCGGGTCCGCGCGACGAACCCTTGCAGTAGTCCATCCGTGACACCTCAGAACCGCTGACGTGTCCGACCCAGGGCGAACCCGCCGTGTACGGCGCCAGCACGTAGAAGAAACTCGACAGGTAGCGGTTGCCGGTCGCACAGCGACTCTTCGCCACTTCGAAGTAGGCGTGGGCGTGCGGCGCAAGGTTCAACGACCGCGGTGACGCGTGAGTGAAATACGGACTGGTGTGCTTGTAGGTGAAGGTGAGTAGTCGACCTTTACTCGTATAAAAGTGCACCAGGGGATAGCCGTGGACCTGACACAACCGGCCGCTCACGTTCGTGAGCGTGATCGTGAAGGCCTGCCCGCCGCTCTGGGGAGAGAGCGCACTCGGGCCGGCGAAGGACAGCTGTGGGGCACTGCACTCGAGGGAGGGTTTGGTCGTGGTGGTCGTCGATCTCGAGGTCGTCTTGGCCGCCGAGGCCGCGAGGGCCGGTCCGAGGAGCGTGGCGATGATGACGAGGGCGGCCAAGGTGACTGGCGCGCGCTGTAGTCGGCGAGAGTTCGGCGTCACGGGCTCGAATGTAACACCGGCATTCTCGGGGGACTCGGCGGCCAGTAGATAAGAATTTTCGATGAATTTTGTCGCTCCGGCGAGCCGATTCCGATTGTCATCAGGGGCGAGAAATGCTACAATTGTTGGCTACAGTCCGCTCAGGACGTATGGACTCGTTTAAGCGCGGGCCTCGGGCCCGCGCTTTTTCTTTGTCCGGACGTCCGAACGGCAAAGGGAGAGGAGAGGGACGTGGACTTAGAGACACCGCTGCGCTCCCTCCTATCTGAACTCGGACTGGACCTTTATGACCTCGAAATGGTCAGAGGGACCCTGAACGTCGTCGTGACCAAGCCCGGCGGGGTCGATTTAGAGGCCCTCACCAAGGCCAATCGTCAGATCTCGGAGTGGCTCGACGTGAACGACCCCATCGCCGGGCGTTTCACCCTGGACGTCTCGAGCCCCGGGTTAGAGCGCAAACTTCGCACGCCCGCGCACTTTATTTCAACGATCGGTGAAATCGTCACGCTGCGCGAGATTCGCAGTGACGCACCGACGCGTCGCCTCGAGGGAACCGTCCTCGCGGCCGACGAGACCTCGGTCACGCTCGATGACGCCGAACACGGGCGCGTCGTCGTACCGATCGACGCCGTGGAACGTGCGCGCACCGTCTTTAAGTGGGGCGCCGAAGCGAAGCCTTCGCCTTCACGCGCGAAGCCAGTTGCTTCATCGACGAGGAAGGGAGGGTAGGCATGGCGAACTTTGAATTCCTAGAAGCGTTAGGACAGATTGCTCGTGACCAGAACATCGACGAAGGGGAGTTGCTCATTGCACTCGCCAACGCGCTCCTCGCCGCCTACAAGCGTCGTCCGGACTCAGCCGAAGACGCCGAAGTCGAGATCAACCCCGAGACCGGAGAGATCAAGGTGTGGGGACTCGAGCTCGACCTCGAGGGCAACGTCACGCGCGAGTGGGACGCGACGCCCGAAGACTTCGGACGCATCGCGGCCCAGACCGCCAAGCAGGTCTTAATGCAGCTCATTCGAGACATCCAGCGACGCCAGATGTACGAGGAGTTCGCGAACCGCGAAGGTGACATCGTCTCGGGCACCGTGCAACAGAACGACAACCGCTATACGTTGCTCGACCTTGGTCGCGTGGAAGCCCTCTTGCCCCAGGCCGAACAGATCGCCTTCGAGCGCTACGAGCACGGCGCGCGCATCAAGGTGTACATCGTCGAAGTGCGCAAGACCAACAAGGGTCCCCAGATCGTGGTGAGCCGCACCCACCCGGCCCTCGTCGCCAAGCTCTTCGAGATCGAGGTGCCCGAGATCGCCAACGGCATCGTCGAGATCAAGGCGCTGGCGCGCGAACCCGGTCACCGCAGCAAGATCGCGGTGGCGTCGAACGATCACATGATCGACCCGGTCGGTGCGTGCGTGGGCGCGCGCGGTAGTCGCGTTCGAAACATCACGAACGAACTGCGCTCCGAGCGCATCGACGTGGTGCCCTACAGCGACGATCCCATCGAATTCATTCAAGCGGCGCTGCAGCCGGCGAGAGTGCGCGAGGTGCGACTCGATGAGACTGAGGGCATCGCAACCGTCATCGTGCACGACCAACAGCTCTCGCTCGCCATTGGCAAAGAGGGACAGAACGCCCGACTGGCCGCTCGCCTGACTGGCTGGCGCATCGACATCCGTTCGGAGAACGAAGGGGCCGAAGAAGTGGTCGTCGAAGAGGTCTGGACCGACGGCGACGTCGTCGCGGACGAGACCATCGCGGTCGCGCCCGGTGAGGACGGTGAGGCGGTGGTCGTGATCGACGAAGTCATCACCGACGCCGAAGGCGACGTCGAAGAGGTCGTCCTGGTCGAAGAGGTCGAACTCGAACCAGAAACAGTCGACGAGGCGAGCTCCGAAGCGGTCGTGGAGGACGAGGCATAGCGCCCCTACGCACGTGCGTGGTCTGTCGAAGGATCCGTGACGACGCCGAGATGACCCGAGCCGGGAGGACCGAAGGCCGGTGGTATCTCGGTCGAGGACCGGGCCGCGGACTGTGGTGGTGCGACGTCGAGTGTTCGAAAGGACTGCGCGTGGGACATCTCGCTCGGGCCCTCAAATCGAGTGCGAACGAGGGTGACCTCGAGGCCGTGCGCGCTTTAGAAGCGGGTCGCGGACTGCTTTAGCGGTGATTGTGGAAGAATAGATAACTGTGCTCGCGAAAGCGGGCACGAGAAGCAAGGGAAGGTTTTGGCCCAGAAGAAGATCCGTGTGCACGAGCTCTCCAAAGAGCTCGGTCTCACGAGCAAAGAGTTGCTCACGCTCGCCCAAAAACTCGGCATTGGTGCCTCGAGCCCCTCTGCGTCGATAGAGGACGCCCAGGCCGACCGGATCCGACGTCGAGCCGACGCCGACGGTCTGCGTCGAGAGGTCCAGCCCGAAGAGGCCGCGAAAGCCGCCAAAGCGGTTAAGGCCACCAAGGCCACGGGCGTGAAGAAGGCCGCCGTCGCCGCCGAACCCGAGGTCGTCGAAGCTGCTCCCGCGCGCGTCAGTCGCGTCACCAAAGCGGTCGAGCCGAGTGCCACGGCACCCGAGACTCCGGTACCCGAGACGCCGGCCCCGGCTGTCGCCGAACCCAAGGTCGTGCGAAGTCGTGCACCGATCGTGAAGCCGGCGCCGACGCGCATCGCCTCACCGAGTGGGCCGACGACGATTCGCCCGACGCAACGTTCGGTCTCGGGAGAGGCCGGCGAGGGCGGTGCCCCGTCCACGCGACCGCCCCTTAGCTCGACCGGTCGACCCATACCGCCGCCGCCCGGGCGACCGATGAGTGCCACGGGCCGACCTATCCCGCCGCCACCCGGCGCGCGCCGTCCGATGGGTGCCCCGAGTGGACGACCGTCGGGTCCCGGTGGCCCGCGGCCAATAAGTCCTCGACCCAATCCCGCCTCACGACCGGGTGGCCCGACGTCACGACCCGGTGGTGCCGGGGGAGGATTTCCCGGTCAGCGTCCCGGTGCACCGGCGAGCGGCGCCGCGGGCGGACCGAACCGCGGGGGCCCGCCAAGTCGAGGAACCGGGGGTCCTCGCGGATCCCAGCGCAAGGCCACGCGACGTCGCCGTCGCAACGTGGAAGAGCTCGAGCCGACGCAGATGACGACGTGGCAGCCGAGCAGCCTGCCCGTGCCCGACGGTGAAGTCATCATCGAACGCGGTTCGACCGCCAAGGACGTCGGACCGAAGCTCAATCGCAGCGCCGCCGACATCATGCGATTCCTCTTCTTGCAGGGTGAGATCATCACCGCGGTCCAAAGTCTCAGCGACGACATGATCGAGCTCTACGCCGCCGAAGTCGGCGCGACGGTCCACATGGTCGATCCCGGGGAGCAACAAGAGGCCGCGTTGCTCGCCAAGTTCTTCGACGAAGACGACCAGGACGACGAGATCCCCGCCGCACCGCGCCCGCCCGTGGTCACCGTCATGGGCCACGTCGACCACGGCAAGACACTGCTGCTCGACAAGATCCGCAAGACCGACGTGGTCGCCGGCGAAGCCGGGGGTATTACCCAGCACATCGGTGCGTACAGGGTGCAGTGGAAGGGCAAGGCGATCGCCTTCATCGACACGCCCGGTCACGAAGCCTTTACCGCGATGCGCGCCCGGGGCGCCAAGGTCACCGACATCATCATCCTCGTGGTCGCCGCCGACGACGGCGTGATGCCCCAAACCGTGGAGGCGATCAATCACGCCAAGGCCGCCGACGTGCCGCTCATCGTGGCCGTGAACAAGATGGATAAGGCCGACGCCAATCCCGACCGCGTGCTCCAACAGATCAGCGAATGCGGACTCGTGCCCGAGAAGTGGGGTGGCGACACCATCTGCGTCGAGATCTCGGCCCTGCAGGGCACCGGCATCGACGAACTGCTCGAGCAGGTCCTGCTCGTCGCCGAAATCGCCGAGCTCTCCGCTCGCCCGAGCGGTCGAGCCGTGGGCACCGTGCTCGAAGCGAACCTCGAAGTCGGACGCGGACCGGTCGCGACCGTCATGGTGCAAAAGGGACTGCTCGCGGTCGGCGACCCCGTCGTCGCCGGGGCGGCCTTCGGCAAGGTGAAGGCGCTCATCAACGACCAGGGCAAGTCGATCAAGTCGGCCGGACCCTCGACGCCGGTGCAGATCCTCGGCTTCAGTGAGCCGCCGTTCGCCGGGGACGAAATGCGCGTCGCCCACGACCTGGCCCACGCGAGGTCCCTCGCCGAGGCCCGCGCCCAGCGCGCGCGTCTCATCGGACACCAGCCCGTCGCCTCGACGAGCGGTGCGCGTCTCGAGGACCTGTTTGAACAGATCCAGCGTGGTGAGACCGCGACGCTCAACATCGTCTTGAAGGCCGACGTCCAGGGTTCGCTCGAAGCCTGCACCGAGTCGCTGCGCAAACTCGAGCGCGACGACGTGAAGCTCGTCATCGTGCATCGCGGCGTCGGTGGCATCACCGAGAACGACGTGCAGCTCGCCAAGGCCTCCAACGCGACGATCATCGGCTTCAACGTTCGACCGGACAAGCGCAGTCGTGACCTTTCGGAGAGCGAGGGCGTGCAGATCCGAACCTACGAGATCATCTACAAGTTGATCGAGGAGATTGAAGCGGCGATGCTCGGCCTGCTCTCACCGGTCTTCGAAGAGATCGTCACGGGCGAGGCCGAAGTTCGAGAGGTCTTCCGGGTACCGAGGATCGGCGCGATCGCCGGTTGCTTCGTACGCGACGGCGTCATCACGCGCGGATCGAAGGTTCGCTTCCTCCGTGAGGGGACCATCATCTGGAAAGGCTCGATCACGTCGCTGCGTCGCTTCAAGGACGACGCGCGCGAAGTGGCGTCCGGCTTCGAGTGCGGTATCGGGCTCTCCGACTACCAGGACCTCAAGCCCGGCGACATCATCGAAACCTTCGAAGAGCGCGAGATTCCCAGAACGGCCTAACCCATGGCCCGTCCATCAGGAAAACACCATCCCTATCCCCGTTCGG
>Ga0302276_10000524_pt1 | contig 35335 bp, 31 predicted proteins | sample III_Bog_N2_3_FD_198768 | JGI IMG/M metagenome (GOLD analysis project Ga0302276, IMG submission 198768) | Peat permafrost microbial communities from Stordalen Mire near Abisko, Sweden - III_Bog_N2_3 | ecosystem: Environmental > Terrestrial > Soil > Wetlands > Peat | place: Sweden: Abisko...
GTGCCGTCGGGCAGAACGACCATTGCCGCGAGGTCGCTCGGATAGCTCGGTGGGGACGTCAACACGGACGTTCTGGTTCGGAACTGCCTCGCGGGAGCACCCACAGCTTCCTCCCCCGAAACGCCCGAGCCGATGGATGGCCCGGACTTGTCTGCGTGCGCATACTCAATTCTGACGGCTGGTGACTCCTCTCGGGTAGGGACGATGGTCCCCTCCGCGTCAGGTCGCGGGTCCTCTTTCGAAAGTCTGCAATCGGCGTGGTGGCGGACCCGATCGTGGCATCACCTGCGTGGAGGGGGGGCCACATGCTCTGGTCCCGCAGGAAGGACCAAAGTCCCAGGTGATCAGGGCCTTTCTCCCTAGCCTGGCGGTACTTACCCGGAGTCCAATGAAAGCATTCGTCGTTGTGTCCGAGGATCAGCACGCCGTGCAAGGAACCAAGCCGCCACGACACGACGCAGACGAGGAGATTGAGCATGTCCAACACCACCGACAGTTCGAAAAGTGCCACGACGGAGGCCGAGGTGACACCGGACGAGACGACCCGGGTCAATGAAGTGATGCGTGGGATCGATGCGTGGAAGACACGGATCGACGAGCTCAAGGTCCAGGTCGATCTGGCGAAGCTCGACCTCCGCGAGGAGGCGGCCAAGCAGCTTGATCTGGCGCGCAACGTGAACCACGTCGCGGCGTCGCAGCTCCGCGTCGCCTACGAGGACGCCGCCGGCTCAGCCGACACATTGCGACAAGGCGTACAGGAGTTCCTTCACGATGTGGATGAGGCCTTCGACGCCGTGCAGGCCGTTATTGCTCGAGGTTGACGCTCGATACTTCAGTCCGCGGTGAGTTCAGCCTCGTGGACGATGACGCGGCCAGTGACGGTCACCGGAGCGATCTTGACGAGTACGTGACGCGTTCCGCCCGCCCACGGCTCGAGGTCGAGTGACGAAAGCCGCACGACTTCTTCGGGATCGTCAACTCGTCGTGCCTGCCCGCTGACCAGCACACTCCAACCCTCGCTCACGGCCTCATCGACGCGATCGATCTCAAACCCGATCATCGCTTGTTCCTCGAGGTGATTGGCTTTTTCGAGGTCGGTGCTGAGGATGATGTTCCCGTCCGTGAACTCGAAATTCACAGGAATGGCCACGGGTCCCCGTTCGGTGGAATAGACCACTCGGCCTACCCCTCCTGCGGCCAAGTGGGCCTCGCAGTGCTTCTTCGTCAGTGGTGCAAGCGCAGGGTGTCGGCCCCCTCTCCCCTGGGCCATTGGACGCGCCACATCCGCACCCTCGAGCGCGAGCGGGCTCGTGTCCAGAGCCAGCGCGATGAGGTTCAGGGTGCCGGCACTCAATCGGGCATCGGCACTGCTCTCGAAGTATTTGAGGTAGGTGGGGTCGATGCCGGCTTGCTGCGCCAGCTCCTCGGTGCTGAGGCCTACCTCACCTTGGCGGTGCAGGACGCGCCGGGCCAGATCGCCCGGAGTTCCGGGGGCCGCTGATCCTTCTGGGTGGCTGGTGGGAGTCATACCGCTCATTGTGGGTGCTCATTCCGACCGCCCATAGGGAGGAAAGTCCCGATGGGCCATGACCTTGGTCTTGGATGATTCGGGGGAAATGATCAATCAGGAGGTCCGGCGGAGCACGACGCCCGGATCAGCTGGGAATCACCCCTCGCCCCCGCGGACAATCACGACGGGACAGCAGGCATGCCGGGAGCAGTAGGTGCCGACCGAACCAAGCAACAACTCCCGAATTCCACCATGCCCTCGTGAACCGACTACAAGGAGGTCGGCCCCGGTACTCACTTCGACGAGTGCCGGTCCGGCTTCCGATTCACGCACAATGGACGTGACGGCCGTATCGGGTGCGACTTCTGCCACACGAGACAGGGACTCGTCGGCGATGCGCTGCACCTCCCGTCGCACCTCTTCCGGCGTTCTGGCGAAGGCATATCCCAACGCCATCGGAAACATCCATGCCGTCGCGAGTTCGAGGGTGGCCCCGGAGCGAATCGCCTCAGCTATGGCCCAGTCGAGCGCCTTGGAGGAACCTTCAGATCCATCGACGCCAACGACAATTCTGGGGGTGACTGTGGACTCTTCAACGTTTGACACTGACGGCACCTCTCCAGTCGACGTCAGCGAACGATCGTTATGTCCGAAGCGGCATGGTGCACGCAGTGCTCCGACACCGATCCGAGGAGAAGGCTCGCCAACTGCCCTCTCCCGCAGGTTCCGATGACCAACAGGTCCGCACCCTGGCTGACTTCGACGAGCACGCTTCCGGCCGGGCCGTACCGAATTTCACCCTTGCCGACGATGCTGGGTTCGAGCGCATGGGCCTGGGCCAGGGACTCGTCCACGATGGCCGCGGCAGTCACCTGGTCGGGCCCGAGGGGCACAACCGGCCATGCCATCTCGAAGGGGGTCTCCTCATAGGCGCTCACGACCTCGAGCAGCGCACCGCGCAGCGCCGCCTCGTGGGCTGCAAATGCAAGGGCCCTTCGCCCGCACTCGGAGCCGTCGACGCCGACCACAATTCGAACCTGACCTTCGTGGCTCCGCGCGCTCCCGCCACTCGTCAATGTGGACATGACCAGATGCTGCCTGATCAGGACAGGCGAGAGCTAGGGACCTAGGTCCCCGAGGGAAGGGACGGGGGTCCTGTTGCCGAGGACGACCGGCGACCCGGATTCGGGGCCCGCATCCAAAGCACGCTGCGATTGCATTCGTGGTTGCTCAGGGTCATTGAACGGGAACCCGCTCGAATCGGCAAAGAAAGTCGAGAGGGGCAGACGCTGGCACAATGGCGGAGTGACAATCCGCGTGTTTCTCCTCGATGACCACGAGCTGGTCCGAGAGGGGATCCGGCTGCTTCTCGAGTCCGACGACGACATAGAGGTCGTCGGAGAGGCGGCCACGGCGGCCGAAGCCATGGATCGGATCCCCTTGGCGAAGCCGGACGTCGCTCTTCTCGATGTCCGGCTCGAGAATGGCAGCGGCATTGAGGTCTGCCGGGACGCACGATCGATGATGCCCGACCTGATCTGCCTCATGCTCACCAGTTTCGCCGACGACGAGGCGGTGTGCGCCAGCGTGATGGCCGGGGCGGCGGGCTATGTGCTGAAACAGATCAAGGCCCGCGACCTGATCAGCGATGTGCACCGCGTCGCGGCCGGAGAGAGCCTGATAGACCCCCGCATTGTGGCGCGGGTCGTGGAGCGCATCTCGAATCCGCCAAAGGCAGACCCTGAGTTCCAGGCTTTGACTCCCCAGGAGCGGCGCATCCTCGATCTCATCGCCGAAGGGCAGACCAACCGGCAGATCGCTGAAACCATGTTCCTTGCCGAGCACACGGTGAAGAACTACATCACCGGCCTGTTGCGCAAGCTCAAGATGTCGAGCCGCACCGAGGCGGCCATTTATGCCACGAAACTGAAGGTTGGGAAGGACACGCCCGAGGCCCAGCCTTAGCCGTCGGTCCAGTCCATTGGCGACGACGCGAGATCGATGCCGACGGCGCCGAGTTCCCGTTCGAGGCGCGCACGCTCTTCTCTGCGCTGAGAGAAGCGGATGGTCGAGGTCCCGATTCCCTCTGCCTCGCAGACCTTGATGAGCGCGCAGTCGTACCAGAGTTCGGCCGCCAGGGCCATGGCAGTGTCGCGGGACGGTTCGAGCATTTGCGCCCGACACTCCCGGGCGAAGGTGATCAGTGCCTCACCGCTGAGTTCGTCAACCCAGTTGCCAACGACGCGGGAGAGTAAGTCGGCGTACACCTCAGGACTGGCGTTGTCGGTACATCGTGTCGGCAGGAACGGCATGGATGTCCGCGTGGCGCCGGCCACGGGTCCGCTTCTTCACGTCAACGACAGCTGCCTGGGTACACCCCCTGACGGTACGGATCGGCTGCCGGGCACAGGTAGGGGCAATGGTGTGGACGCCTGAGGACCATGGTCCCTATTCGGGGTCATCTGTCGCGGGCCATCTGCCGTCCTCCTCACCCCAGGGCGTCCGTTCCGTCCACTTCGCGCTGCTCAACGCGCTGGAGCACGGTATGGAGCGTGGCAATGAGGGTTTGCATCTGTGCTTCGTCGAGCTGGCCGAAGAAGTCCCTCTCGAACCGATGGACCTCGGGGAGCACCCGGCGGACCAGTTCCTGCCCTTTTGCTGTCAGCCCGACCAGGTGCATGCGTGCGTCGGTGGCGTGGGCCCTGCGGTCCACCAATCCGCGTTTCTCCAGGGTGCCCAAAATCCCGGTCACGGTGGGTCTGGTGACGATCATCCGATCGGTCACGACGGATGGGGGAACCGGCTCACCTGCGCCGGCCAGCACCGCCATGGCGTTGAACCCGGTATAGGAAGGGATCCCGTGGCCATTGAGAAACCGGTTCAACGAGGCCAGCATCGCCGTCCCGAGGTACGCCAGATTCAAGAAGCATTCGGTGGCGAGAGCGTTGGCACCTGGGAATTCATCTTCAAAGTCCGCTGCAACTCGTACTGGCAATCCCATGACCTCCGCTTCGGACGACCGCCCGTCACGCACTGCCCATACTAGTTAGGGGCCGAACTAGTAACGTCTGCTCTGTGAGTCCGCATCCCCCGTTGACGGCACCCAGCTCGGACGCAAACGACCGGACCCGTCCTGTTGTCCAAGGGCCCCAGCTGTCCTAACGCCCTCGTGAGTGAACGCCACGTGAGTGCTGACGAATCCACCTACGACGGGGACTCACCCTTCCGGCCTCGGAAGCAGGCATCCTTTGTGGCTGCGCCGACGACCACCCATTTCTTCCTCACCGTGGCCGAAGCAGTGGCGTGGTGCAGCGGCGAACAGGCCGGGCCCGAAGGGGGCACCGCGTGACCGTGGACCCGGCACAGGAGGAGGCACCATCACCCTCGGCGACCCCGGACGGAGCAACGCACCGAATCCACCTGCCCCACGTGCCCAAGTTCAAGCCGTCGAAACTGCTCATGCCCGCCCTCACCGGGCTCGGACTGTGGCTCGTGGTCGAGCAGCTTCTGGGTCTCGGTGAGCTCCGCGGCGTCTTCGACGATGTCACCTGGGCCTGGATTCTCGTGGTCCTCCTGGTCACCCAGGCCACGGCGATCACCGAAGCGGTCGCCATGCTCGGCGCCTCGCCCGTGGCGATCCCCTTACGGCCGCTCACGATGCTGCGCTTCGCTCTGGGTTTCACCGGGCTCATCGGTGGCACGGTGGCGACCACCGCCACGGTCGTGCGCTTCTTCAGGGAACGGGAACTCGAGCCGGGGGTCGCCCTCAGTTCGGGCATCCTCTACAGCCTCGGGGGATTCTTCATTCAGATCGTCCTCACGCTGCTCATCCTGCCCTTTGTCTGGGGCGATCTCCACCTGACGGCAGCCGGATCGTCCGGGTCGGGCCCCGAAATCCTGCAGATCCTGTTGTGGGTGCTCACCGGCGCCGGCCTGATCGGCGGGGTGGTCTTCATGGTCCCGAAGTTCCGCCGCATTGTGGCCTCACGGCTCAAGCCCCAGTTCGCCTCCGCTTGGGCCAACGTCATGGCCTTGTTCCACCAGCCGGGCCGCCTGCTCCGCCTGCTGGCCGGATCTGCCACCACCCAGCTCCTCATGGCGGCCGGACTCGGCGTGGCACTGCGGGCCGTCGGCGCCCATGCGGGATTCGCCGCGCTCGTGATGATCTGCACGTTCACCGCCCTGCTCGGCGGCCTCGCCCCCGTGCCGGGAGGCATGGGCGTGATGGAGGCCTGCTACATCTCCGGGCTCACCCTGGTCGGCGTGCCCCAGGACCAAGCGGTGGCGGCCGTTCTCCTGTACCGCATCTGCACGACCTACCTCCCGCCGGTGTGGGGCTGGATGTCCCTGGTCTGGCTGCGACACAGGAGCTACCTGTGAACCACGACGTCGGCACCGCGGCCCTTGCCGTCATTTCTGCCTGCTTTGTCCTGTGGGGTCTCGTGTCCGCCCGGCTGGAGCGTTGGGATGTCTCGGCGCCGATCGCCTTCGTGGTGGCGGGACTTGTGGTCACCCATGGTCCGACCACGCTCATTCACGTCAACCTGCACTCATCGACCCTGCGGACTCTGGCCGAAGTCACGCTTGCCCTCGTGCTCTTTGCCGATGCCTCCCGAGTCAACGCCCGTCAGCTACGGTCATCGGCCGCTCAGCCTCTGCGGCTGCTTTGCATCGGGCTGCCGCTCACGATCGCGGCCGGCGCGGCTGTGGCGGCGCTCCTCTTCGGCGGGAACGGGCTCTGGGTGGCCGCCCTCATGGGTGCCATCGTCGCCCCGACCGACGCGGCGCTCGGAGCGTCCGTCATGAGTGACGAGCGTGTGCCGGCCCGCATCCGTCGCCTCATCAACGTGGAGAGTGGGCTCAACGACGGCATCGCGACACCGTTCGTCAACCTGTTCCTGGCGGGAGCGCTCACCAGCGAGGCGGTGCTACACGCGCAGAGCGTGAGCTCGGCTGTGGTCGAGCTCGTGGGAGGGGCCGGGATCGGCGCCGGCGTGGGGATCGTGGGCGGGTCGCTGCTCGCGTTCTCCCGCCGCCACGGTTGGGGCTCTCCCGGGTTCCGCCCACTGGCCATCCTCGCTCTCGCCCTGTGCGCCTACTCCTGTGCCGTCGTGGCCGGGACGAACGGGTTCATCGCCGCGTTCGTTGGGGGCATGGCCTTCGGAACCATCGCCCACCGCAACGACGAGGAGGGCCTGCGCCTCACCGAGGAGGGTGGCACGCTCCTCTCACTCCTGGTGTGGTTCGCCTTCGGCGCCGTCATGCTGGTCCCCGGAATGGAGGACGCCAGTTGGCGCGACGTCGTCTTTGCTCTGCTGGCCCTCACCGTTCTGCGCATGATCCCGGTCGGACTCGCTCTCGCCGGAAGCGGTCTGGACCGGGCCACCGTGGCCTTCGTGGGCTGGTTCGGTCCGCGTGGACTCGCCTCGGTGGTCTTCGGCCTCATCGCGGTCGATGCGCTGGCTCCCCAGCAGTCCAAGGTCGTGCTCGCCGTGGTGACGGTCACCGTCGCCAGCTCCGTCCTGCTCCACGGCGTCACCGCGTCCCCTTTGGCCGCCCGTTACGGAGCCGCCGCCACCCGCACTCGCCCGCAGAATGGCGCGGAAAATTCCGAGGTGGAGCCGATCGCCATCCGCACGCTGCAACGCTCGCGTCGGCGCTCGACAGTCCCCGAACCAAGTGAGGAGTAGACACTCGAATGACCGATGACACACGTCCGGCTGTCCAAAGGCGCGATGCCTCGGCGCGCAACGTCTTGCCCGTTCCGGACCTCACGCATGTCGGGACCGTCACCTACGACGCCAAGGACCCCGACACATCGTTCCCGGCCTGCCACCGCTCCGGCCACCCTCAGGCGCACCCAATGTCCTGCTGATCCTGCTCGACGAGGTCGGGTTCGGCGCCTCGGCGACGTCCGGGGGCCCCGTGGACACCCCCACGGCTGACCGGCTCGTCGGCGGGTGGGACCCCGGTGAGCAACGACTACGCATCGACGGGGAACGAGTTCACAGTGAAGGTGCGCTGGGTGCAGATCGACGTCGACGAGCTGGCGGAGGATCAGCGCGTGCACGCCGAGGATCGGCTACGCATCGTCATGGCGAAGCAGCAGCTGGCCCGTTCCTGTCTCAGTCCGGACGCATTCGCAGGACCCGTATCGCCTCGGCCGCCGCGACCGCCGCCACCGCGAGGGCGGCAACCCGATCGGCCCACCACCAGCCGAAGAGCTGGTCGGTCAAGAGCCCGAGAAGTGCCAGGACCCCAAGCGCCGCGCCCATCGCACTCAGCGTCCCGTCGCCCATCAGAGCGTGACTGGCGAGCTCGCTCCCGGTCCGGTACTTGAAGTATCCCAACGGGGCGAGCACCACGGCCGAGACACCTGCCGCGATCATCGCCGAGAGCGAGTGCCGAGGAACTGAACCCGAGACAAGGTCATTGATTGCCGCCACGGCAAGGCTGACCGCCACAAGGCTGAGAGCACTGGCGACCACGAGGGAAGCCCGGGCTTCTGCTCGAAGACCACGGGTGGAGTCACGTCGTTCCACCCCGAAGCGCCACACGAGTCCGATGGAGCCGGCGACATCGGCGAGGACGTTCAGGCCGAGCCCCAGCACACCCAGGCTTCCCGCCAGCACGCCCTCGAGAACCGATCCCGCCCCGGCGATCAGGCCCCAGACGATTGAGAAATATGAGAGCTTCAACGCTCTGACGAGGAGCCGGTGCCTCACCGACTCCCCGTCATCGGCGACGGGCACGTCATTCACCGGTCGCGACGCTCACGTGGTCGTCGTGGTTGACGACGTGGTGGGGGACGACGTCGTGGGCGTTGCCTCTCCGCAGACGACATAGGGCTTCATGGTCATGACGACTCCTGCCCCGAGCGACCTGGTGACGATGGCAACCGTCTGCCATTGCGTCGCGCTGAAGGGGAAAGAGGAGCGCAGCTCCACGTTGCGGTCAGCCTCAAGGCCTGGGGCAGAGACCTGGGCGCCCCCGCTCAAGAGGATCTTTCCGGCAGGACAGGAGGTATTGGCCACGAGGACGGTGCCGACCCCCGGGTCGGGAGCAGATTTGAGGGCGGTGCTGGCGACGATCGAAGTGGCAGCGAGGGCGCCGGCAGGGACCCTGCGGACCGGTCGCCCCCGTTTTGCCGACGGGCCCTTGAGGACCGGACGTCTTCGCGGGTGTGGTCGCCACCGCATAGGCGCCCACGCCAAGACCGGCGAGACCGACGACAAGCGACACGATGACAACCGGTACGACCCATCGGCTGCCCTTGCCGTCCCACGGTCGCTGTGGGGTCTGTGACGCCGACGGATCCTTGAGCACTTCGTCGGCTGACGGGTTCGACATGACGATTTTCCTCCTGTCCTGCATGCACGAGCCTCGGGGTGAGGTCGCTATTTACTTAGATTAGTCGAATAGTTCGTTCTATGTGAACTTTCGTCTATTAGTATGATCTCTACAATCCTCAAAACGACCCGTCGAAAGGCCCAAAGTGCCGAGAGAGCCTCGAACTGAGCAGGTACTCGAAGACCTGATGAGAGCAAGTCGGATTTTCGTGGCGATCGCCGCCAACTCCCTGGTCGGCGACGACGACGAGTTGTCGCTGCAGCAGTATCGGGCGCTTGCTCTGCTCGCCTCGCGGGATGGCCAGCGGCCAGCAGATCTCGCACGGTCTCTCGGAGTCACCCCATCGACGACAACCGCCTTGTGCGATCGCCTCGTGCAAAAGGGGATGATCTCGCGCCGACGACGCGGATCAGATCGGCGTTCGATCTACCTCATCGTCTCGGCAAGGGGCCACGAACAGCTCGAGAAGATCTCAGCCCGGCGACGCGATCTTCTTCGAGAGATTTTTCTCAGGCTCCCACCGCCGAGGCAGGCGCAACTCGCTGAGGCGATTCCCGCCTTCGTCGAGGCTGCAGGTGCTCTCGACATCGACGAGTGGTCGATTCGGGGACTCGTCGCGAGTCGCGCCACGGCGGCCGATTGGGTGCAGTGATGACGTTCCGACGGTTCTCTCCGACTGGACCACTACGGGGCACTGATCGGCTGGTACATCGCACTACCGCCGCGGCGAGGTTCCCGGGCGCCATTGGGCGATTGGACGGCAGCCCGAGACGGGCGACCCACGCACCGTGAGGGTTTTCACCCGAACCTCCTGGCGGGCCACCACGACGAGATCCTCGCGTTGGTTGGGGCGCGCCTCTTATCTCCAGAAGTGGCTGATCCTCGGTGTGCTGATCGGCACCATGGCGGGAGTCGGTGCCATCGTGTTCTACGAGGCCCTGTTGGCCTGTACCCACTTCTTCCTTGGCACGCTCGCCGGCTACCACGTCCCGACGCCCGTCGGCGAGGGCGGGCACAGGGCCTCGGCATCGTTCACCCGACCTTGGGCGTTGCCGTTGGTCGTCGGCTTGGGTGCGCTGCTCGGGGGCATCATTGTCTTCCGCTTCGCACCCGAGGCGGAAGGTCACGGTACCGATGCCGCCATCTCGGCTGTCCATCACAATCCCCGGGGCATCCGCTTCCGGGCCGTGATCGTCAAGATCGTGGCATCTGCCCTCACCATCGGGTCCGGCGGATCGGGAGGCCGAGAGGGACCGACCGGCCAGATCAGCGCCGGGTTCGCGTCGCTCCTGGCGCGGGAGTTGGACCTCAGTCCGGGCGACGCCCGCATCGCTGTGGTCACCGGCATCGGATCGGGCATCGGTGCCATCTTCGGAGCACCGCTGGGAGGAGCGGTGCTGGCGACCGAGATCCTCTACCGGGATGACTTCGATGCCGAGGCACTGCTCCCGAGCTTTGTGGCCTCGCTCGTCGGCTACATCATCTTCGGCTCGGTCGTGGGGTTTACACCTCTGTTCGGCTTCGCGGGGAGTTACCACTTCTCGAATCCGACGCAGCTGGTGTGGTTTGCGTTGATCGGTGTGCTGGGGGGTCTCATCGGCATCCTCTACGCCAAAAGCTTCTATGGAATTTCAGATCTGTTCGGGCACCTGGCGCTCCCCCGTTGGGCCAAGCCGGCCATCGGCGGGGTCATCGTGGGACTCATCGCCCTGGCGATCCCCGAAGTGCTCGGCACCGGCTACGGATGGATTCAAGAAGGTCTGGGCCGCCAGCTTCTGACTCTGCCGCTCTGGATCGTCCTGGTGCTGCCGTTCGCCAGGATTCTGGCCACCGGCCTCTCCATCGGCTCGGGTGGTTCCGGGGGGATTTTCGGCCCGGGAATGATCATCGGCGCATTCATCGGAGCCTCGGTCTGGCGGCTCCTTGAGCCGGTGGTCCCGTCCATGGGCCATAACCCTGCTCCGTACGTGATCATTGGGATGATGTGCTGCTTCGGCGGCATCTCCCGCGCTCCCCTGGCCGTCATGCTGATGGTGGCCGAAATGACCGGAAGTCTGTCGATTCTGGGACCCGCCATGATCGCGGTCGGATTGGCATGGTTCATCGTGCGCCGCAGCGATGACACCATTTACCGCAGCCAACTCAGGACCAGGGCTGACGCTCCGGCCCAGCGACTCTTGATCGGCATGCCGGTTCTCGCCAACGTTCCAGTCCGGCAGGCAATGGCAGCACCGCGTCTGGTTATCCCCGGAGGGACCTCGGTCGAGGCGGCACAGGAAGCACTCGCGCATGGGAGGCTCACCGGAGCGCCCGTCGTGGACAGCAACGGTCGGTTCGAAGGGACGATTTCCCTGGGGAGCCTGCAAGCAAGCAAAGGAACACGCGACCACCGCTTGGAGTCATTCGTGGATGTGACGGCACCGACCGTGTCCGACTCGGCCCACCTCGATGTCGCCGTCGATGCGATCACCACGTCGACCCAGCACTGGGTATCGGTCCTCGATTCCGAGCGGAACGTGGTCGGGACCGTCGCCACCTCCGACGTCGTGAGGGGATATCGCCTCGGCCTCCTGGCCAGCCTTCAGAAAGTGAACGCCGACGGCGATGCGCCAGGTGCTGACCGAGTGGTCATCGGCGCCGGCTCCCCGCTGGCTGGGCAGTCTCTCAACAACGCGGACCTGCCGATCAGCATCATCGTCACCACCATTCAGAGAAACAAGGATCTCGTCGTACCCACCGGGAGCACGAGGCTCCAGGCGGGTGACGAGCTCATCGTGCTCGGTCGTTCCGGCGATATCGACGCATTCCGGGCCATCGCGACAGGGACCGACGGGACTCTGTGACGTCTCCGCGAGTGCCGCGGCGACGAACCCGAACCGTCACACAGGTGTGATGCAAGAGGTCGGCCGGCCCCTTCTACGTGCTTCCCGTCACGGTCGCGGACTTCCTGCGCCTAGCGATGGACGAGATCGTCTTCGTCGAGCGGCGTGAGCGCCAGGGTGGCGTACACGGTTGTGGCGAAGACGATGAATGTCAGGATGTGTACTGCAGTGCACCAGAGACAGATGGCGTCAATCCGGAACAGCTCCGTGTAGAGCAGGTAGAGCACCGACACGAGGCCCACCGTGGCCCAAGCCAGTCTCACGTTTCGGATGATCGGCTCTGATCGTCTCCACGTGTACGGAAGCTGCAGTGGCAGCATGACAGCGAAGAAGACCAAGCCTAAATCGGCGACGGGGATACCAGTGATTTTGGAATAGGTACTGGTCGTCACTGCCAGGCAATTGACGATTCCCTTGTCAGAGCACACCAGGCTGTTCGATCCCGTGTAGTGCTCGTAGGTCAGATACCCCGCCACGCCGAGCCCGGCGAGACAGATGATGCTGCCCACCAGCCCGGGCCACCGAGGGAAGGGTCGTTCGGACACGTCAGGCGGAGCTGCAGACGTCGGCGGGCTGGCCGTTCGTCAGCGTGCTGCAGATGGTCCGGACCAACAGATCCGCCGAGGCGTCGATCGCCGCCCCGATCGTGGTGGAGTTGTTGCCGATAGCACCCGCGATCGTGTCGAACGATGAACCTTCCAGCAAAGATGGGTCGTACTGCGCAGAAGTCAGATCCTTCTTTCCTCCGAAGTCGACAAATGGGAACGACTGGCTCGTATGGGACTCCCAAATGGCCTGCTGCGCGGCCGTCAGCGACTGCAGCGTGGTGTACGTATTGCCGTTGGGGTCGTTGGTTTCGATCTCCTCGGGTACGAAGGTCAAGTAGGGACTGGTGTAGGTCGTTTTGTAGAACGTCAGCGTCGGAATGTTGCCGTCCCGCACCGCCGAGTGAATCCTTCCTGGCTCGGGGCTGAAGGTGCCGAATTTCGAGAGAGCCACATACATCGCCCACCGCTCGGCAGCACAGATGGGACAGAACTCCGCTCCTATGTACAAGAGCTCCGGCTTGCCGCTCTCCGTCAGGGCTTTGTCCTGTATTGCAGCTGGCGCGGCAACCTGACTCGTCGGTGCCGACTTCAGCGTCGAAAGAGGAATCGACGCCAGCCGCGACATGGTCGCAGCCGGAACCGGAGTGCCGGCCGGTGGTGAAGCCACCCCGCTCGTCGAGCCATTGCCGCCACCGGAAACCTTGATCAGCACCAGTGCAATGACGAGAACCAACACCAACGCGATCGACCCGAGGGCCACCCGCTGATTGCGTCTCCGGCGCGCTTCCAGTGCGGCCTGCTGTTTCGCCGCCTGACGATCGGCATAGCGCTTTCCACCCGCGGCTGAACGGGTCCGGTCGGACGGCTTTCTTGCCGCCTTCTTGGCCGGGCTCCCTGAATCCCCTTTTCCGCTTGGCATAGCGAAGCCCCTCCCCGGAGCTCAACCCCGCGTTTTATCCTTCTACGCAGGGTAGTAGAAGTCCTCTACGGAATGCAGGGCTACGAACTAGCTCGCCACGGAGGCTTCGGAGGAATCACTGTGGATCATATTCGATTCCCACTTTTCTTCGACGTTACCGAAGTGCCACCACATGACCGCTATGGCCCACGTAGCGGCGAACGCACCCACAATGATGAAGCCGGCGGTATTGATGTTGAAGTTGGCAAAGAAGTTGAAGAAGGGATCGTTAAAATTGAGTTCCGTACCGATCAGACCAATCAGTTCGATCGTCCCGATGAAGAGGGCTACGAAGACCGATAGACCGGTGATCGTCAAGTTGTAGAACACCTTGCGAATGGGCTTCGAGAAGGCCCAGTCATAGGCGAAGTTCATGAAACATCCGTCAATTGTGTCGAAGAGACACATGCCGGCAGCGAAGAGCACCGGCAGCGACAAGATCGCCCAGAACGGCAACCCTCCGGCGACGGCGTTTCCGGCCAACACCAGCAGGGCGACTTCAGTGGCCGTATCGAACCCGAGCCCGAAGAGAACCCCGACGGGGTACATCTTCCATGGCTTGTCGATCCGCTCGGCGTAACCACGAAAAAACCGGTTCATCAAGCCCCGGTTGTTCAGTTGGCGTTCCAGCTCCTCATTGTCGAACTTCCCCTGCTTCATCGACTTGTAGACCCTGGCGATTCCCACCAAGACAATCAGGTTGAGGATCCCGATGAGATAGAGGAAGCCCCCCGAGACCGACGTCCCGATGACGTTGGTCGCCTCGTGGAGGCTCGACGAGTCGTTGGACACTTGCGAGTCGAACGCCCTGATCCCGAAATTCAAGCACACAGCCAACAAGAAGACGATGGTCGAATGTCCGAGGGAGAAGTAATAGCCCACGCTGAGCGGTCGCTTGCCGTCGTTGACCAGTTTCCTGGTGGTGTTGTCGATGGCAGCAATGTGGTCGGCGTCGAAGGCATGTCGCATACCCAGGGTGTAGGCGAGCACGCCTGTTCCCAGACCGAGCAGACCCGTCTTCGATATGTGGAAATGGTGGTTCGCAGCCGCCGAGACCAGACCCCATCCGATCACGTTGAGGGCGATGATGGTGAGGGCCATTCCCCCGATGGTGAGCCACTCCCTGGGACTCAGTCCGTTGCGGAGTTTGGACAGCCTGCTGGGGTAGATGGTTCCAAAGGCAGCGTCGTCTTGGCGCAAGAGAGAGCTCCTCGGGTCGGCCTTACGGTCAACATAAAGCAGATACGAATGGTTTGCAATAAGACCGTCCGGGGATGCAGGCTCGCTATCCTCGGCACATGGTGGCGCGGCACGACGAACTGAAGAGTGCCGATTTCTCCTCAGTCGCTGGTGTCGTCGCGTATCTGCGGGCTCGGGGAAGCCGGATCACTTCCTCACGACGGATCCTGTTAGAGGTGCTGTTCGCCACTGATGGCCATATGAGCGCAGAAGCGCTGGCTCACGCCGTGCAGAAGCGGGCACCAGACGTGCATCTTTCGACCATCTACCGCAATCTCGAGGAGTTCGAACAGCTCGGCATCATCTCCCATTCCCACCTGGGCCACGGCCCGTCGAGCTACGTCTTGGCGTCCCATGCCCACGCACACTTCATTTGCGCGAACTGCGGCCGGATGATCGAAGCTCCTCCGGATATGTTCAGAGGATTAGCTCGCACTGCTTTCTCGACATTGGGCTTCACGATCGACCCCACGCACTTCGCCATCCTCGGTCGCTGCTCCAATTGCCCGGCGAGCCCGACTCCCTGATGGGGTGAACCAGGGCACCACGACCTGCCTCCAGCCGCAAGGAACACCGGCACGAGTAGCTGACAGAGGCCATTATTGCGACGGCACACCGAGGGCGGAGGGAGCTCTGTGACAGACATCGATGCACTCATGTCGCGCATGACCTTGGAGGAGAAGTGCGCGCAACTCGGCTGTGTGTGGTTCTCCGGGCTGCTGGTCGACGATCAGCTTGCGCTGGACCGTCTCGCCCTCGCCGCGGCACACGGCGTCGGCCAGGTCGGCCGGATCGCCATCGAAGCGGGTGCCGGACCAGAACGGGTGGCCGAGCTGGGCAACGAGATCCAGCGCTACTTCGTCGAGGAGACGAGGCTCGGGATCCCGGCGGTAATCCATGAGGAATCGACTGGAGGTTTCTGCGCCCGCGAGGCGACGCAGTTTCCGCAAGGCATCAACCTCGCGTCGACCTGGGATCCAGCCCTCGTGGAGCAGGTTGCCACCGTGATCGGACGCCAGATGCGCGCCGTCGGCGCTCGGTTGACGTTGGCGCCCGTCCTGGACATCGCCCGCGATGCCCGTTGGGGCCGTCTGGAAGAGACCTACGGTGAGGATCCCGAGCTGGCCAGCCGCATCGGCGTCGGGTACGTCCGTGGAGTGCAAGCCCAAGGAGTCGTCGCCACAGCCAAGCACTTCCTCGCCTACGGCGCGCCGGATGGGGGTTTCAACTGGGGATGGTCCTCCTTGGGTCCGCGACACCTGCGCGATGTGATCGCCGCGCCGTTCCGCGCCGTCATCAACGAAGCGGGAGTCGGCGCCGTCATGCCGTCCTACAACGAAATCGACGGCCTGCCCCTGCACGGATCGGCCGAGCTGCTCACCGAGTTGCTCCGTGGCGAGCTGGGTTTCACCGGCGTCACCGTCGCCGATTACTTCGGCGTCAGTAGCCTGCAGGACTTTCACCATGTTGCCGGCGACGAGGCGGACGCAGCACGCCTCGCGTTGGTGGCCGGGCTCGACATGGAACTTCCTTCCTACTGGTGCTACCGACAACTGCCGGCGTTGGTCAGCTCGGGCGCGGTGCCGTTGGAAGCCGTCGATGCCTCTTGTCGCCGCGTGCTCGCACAAAAGGACGAGCTGGGGCTTTTCGAGCAGCCCTACGTCGATACCTCCACCGCAGCCGCCATGTTCGACACAACGGAGGACCGCGCTCTGGCGCGGAGAGCCGCCTCGGCCTCCATTGTGCTCCTCACCAACGACGGCGTCCTACCGCTGGCGGACGGAGCCCGCGTTGCCGTCATCGGTCCGAGCGCGGATGATGCACGCCTGCTCTTGGGCGACTACCACTTCCCCGCCCATCTGGAGCTGCAACAGGAAGAGAGGGCTCTCTCACCCGTGGGCGGTGCCTTCTCTCAGCTCCCACCACAGAACCCGACACCCACTCCGTTGGAGGCACTCAGGCAGCGAGTCGAGATCGTCGGCGAGGTGGCGCTGGCCGACGCTGCGGTCGTCTTCGTGGGCGGCCGCAGCGGACTCACCCGAGCAGACACCTCAGGAGAATTTCGCGATGCGGCCGACCTCCGCCTCGCACCGGATCAGCTCGACCTCATTTCCGCGGTCTCCGCCCAAGGGGTACCCGTGGTCGTCGTCGTGATCGGCGGCCGAGCCCACTCACTGAGCGAGGTCGCACCGTTGGCCAACGCGCTCGTCCTCGCTTGGCTCCCGGGTGAAGAGGGTGGCAACGCCCTGGCCGATGTCCTCTGCGGCGACGTGGACGCGGCCGGGCGGCTCCCAGTGACCCTGCTGCGCTCGGTGGGCCAGGTAGGGGTGCACTCAGGCGCGCACCAAGGCGGAGGGAGAAGCATGATCCTGGACGACTACGTCGACACGCCGGCGTCGCCTCTCTTTCCGTTCGGGCACGGACTGTCCTACACCACATGGGAGCGGAGCGACCTGACCGTCACGGCAACCACGACAGACGATGAGGTCGTGGTTGCCGTCACTGTCACCAATACCGGCGATCGGGCCGGAACGGACGTCGTCCAGGTCTACTTCCGCGACGACGTGGCCAGCGTCGGCCTGCCTGCATCTCGGCTGCTCGGCTTCCAGCGGGTGGAATGCGCACCCGGCGTGTCGACCCGCCTCACATTTCGCGCGCCGTCGGGTCGGCTGGGATTCACGGGAGCTGACTTGCGCTATCGCGTAGAGCCGGGCACCTTCACCTTCACCGTGGGCGACCTGAGCCAGACGGTTTCACTGGCAGGGGCTGTCAGCTTTCCCGATCGGAACGCGCTCGTGGCTGTCCGCTGTGACCTCGCTCCAGCTTGACGGGCGACATCGGTTTCCGGGCGTTCTTCGTATTCGATTGACGCACAGGCGGGGATCTTCTCGGAGCGCCGCACCCCTCCCTCGACCGCCCCGGTGCCCCCGGTCCCGGTCGCTCCGTTCTCTCGAGCCGCCGGTCTCCCAGGTCGGGAAGGAGGCTCATAAGATGCAGATGCGGGGCGCGTTGGTACGCAGTTGGTTCAACGTGATCAGAAGTGAGGAAGTTCTGTGGAAGTGACCCGAGAACAGACGATCATCGACTCCTTCATCACAATGGCCGACAACCTCGTGGCCGACTTCGACGCCGTTGACCTGTTGACCGGCCTCGCCGACCGATGTGGATCTATTCTCGGCGTTTCCGCGGTTGGCGTCATGTTCGCCTCGCCAACTGAGCACCTGCGGCTGGTCGCCACTTCGAGCGATGCCATGCGGGTGGTTGAATTGTTCGAACTCCAGTCGCAGGAAGGTCCCTGTCTCGACGCTTACCGAACCGGAATGCAGGTCGGCCGTGAGCGCCTCCAACCCGGCACAAACCGGTGGCCTCGCTTCTCACCGGTGGCACTCGAGGCGGGTTTCGAATGGGTGCTTGCCCTTCCCCTCCGATTGCGCGAAACAATCATCGGCGCACTGAATCTGTTCAGCGCCGCTGAGCACGCAATGGACGACCGCGACATTCTGGTCGCCCAGGGATTCGCCGACCTGGCCACTATCAGCGTGCTCCAGCATGACGCAGCAATGGAGTCCCGGCGCATCAACATCCAACTCAACGAAGCCCTCACCAGTCGTATACGAATTGAGCAGGCGAAGGGCATTGTCGCCGAACGAGCCGGGATCGACATCCCCGAAGCGTTCTCGCGCTTGCGCCTCTACGCCCGTAGTCACGGCCTCCGCCTGACGGACGTCGCCGACGCCGCGATCGACAACACACTCGACTCCAGCGCATGGACGTCTGCCGCGCCGCAGAGCAGCTGACCGTTGGCCAGGAAATGACCTGCCACATGAAAGTGCTGACGTCCGCCGCTTGTGATCAGTAGGGCTGCTCGCCCTTGATCGTCACGCGTTGGATCAATCGATGCTGGGTGCCGTAGTCGATAACCACCAGGTGCATGGTGGCCCGGTTGTCCCAGAAGCCAAGGTCACCTGCCTTCCAGTTGTACCGGACAAGGTATTTTTGGTCGACCATGTGCTCGTATAACAGCTCGAGGATGCCATCACTCTCGCGGCGGGAGAAGCCTCTGATGTGTGAGGTGAATTCCGGGTTCACAAAGAGGCTTCGCTTCCCGGTCTCGGGGTGGGTCCGCACCACAGGATGCTCGACTGGGTGGAGTTCGGTGAACCGCTTGCCCTCCCACTCGCCGTATCCATTGGCTCGAATCTGCTCGCCGAACGCCTCTTCGCCGTTGTGGATGGCGACCAGCCCGTCGAGGAACTCTCGAAATGGTGCGGAAAGCCCTTCGTAAGCCGCTTCGGTATTGGCGAACACGGTGTCGCCGCCGCGCTCGGGCATGGCCAGCGCATTGAGGATCGAGCCCATGGGTGGCGTTTCCATGAACGTCACGTCGGTATGCCAGCCACTGAGACGGGGCTTCCGGGTCGGATCCTGCCGTCCCGCATACGCCTCGCGAATCTCCGTGTAGTTGATCTCGTTCAATCCCCACCGACCATGGTCCGCGGCTGAGGTCGGATGCCCTTCGGTGATCTCGCCGAACTGTGCGGCGAATGCGAAGTGCTCGTCGGTCGAGAGGTGCTGCTCGGGAAAGAAGATCACCTTGTACTTGAAGAGCGCCTGACGGATCTGCGCCACCGTCGCCGGTGGCAACGGCTCGCGCAGGCTGACACCTCTGATCTCCGCCCCCGTGGAGCCAGTGAGGGGGGTCACGGCGATGTCGATGTTCGGGGCGATGGTCGTCACGGTCGAATCCTCCTCATGACGCGTACTTCGAATGGTCGGAGGTCCAATAGTTGACTAATTCCATCGGTAATGCAAGCGAGCCGGAGCGGGACTCGGGAAATCACCCGTTGGATCGCTTCAATCCGTCGTCTCGTCTCCGTTCCGAGCCCGTCGGGAGTGCGTGACGCTGTTGGCCGAGGGTGGCGTCGTCGGGTCACTGGCCGAGACCTGGTCGACCGTGTTGACGAACGTGCCCTGCTGCGGGGGCACGGGTCCTTGGAGCAGCGGATCTTCGGTTCGCACCATCCAGTCCCGCAGTCGCCCCCGCAGATCATCAGCGACGGCGGCGAGAGCCGGATCGTCTATCCGGTTGTGCCCCTCCGAAGGGTCGAGGGACAAATCGAAAAGTGCTTCCCATGGTGGCGGCACGTCGGCCCAGCCCGCGGCCAACAGCACCTCCTTCGTCAAACTGTCGTCCAGGTTGGCCAGCACCCTCCCGGGGTGCTGCTCGTCATAGCGACGCATGTACTTGTATCGATTTGTCCGGACAGCCCGTTGTGGCTCGTAGGCGGCGTGATACGTCACCTCTGCGAAGATCTCTTCGTGAAGCTCGGTGACATCGCCCCGCACCAGAGGGAGAAGAGACGTGCCCTCGAGCCACGAGGGATTGTCCAGCCCCGCCACATCGCAAATCGTCGGGTACAGGTCGAGATGGCTCACCAGCGCGTCGCTGACGCGTCCGCGCTCGAACCCGCCAGGTCCCCGCAGGAGCAACATGACGCCGATGCCCCGGTCGTACATCGTGCACTTGGCGTCGGGGAAGGCGAGGCCGTGATCGGTCGTCAGGATCACCAGGGTGTCGTCCGCAAGTTCGTTCTCCTCCAGGGCGTTCAGCACGGTGCCGACGCCCTGGTCGAGCGCTCTCGCACTGGCCCGGAACGATGCCATGTCCCGGCGCGTCTGGGCGTTGTCCGGGATGTTCTCGGGCGGCCGGGAATACAGGACGTCGCGGATGGAGGACGGCTCGAAGAATTCCCGGTGTGTCTCGAAGAAGCCGATGGAAAGAAAGAAGGGGGCCTCCTCGCGGGCCCGCAGACCGATCAGCTTCGTCGCCGCGGGTGCGACCTCACTGACCCGCGTCGAGTCGAGGTCGACGACATGGTCGTACCCGAGGTCGCCGGGATCCTCCGAGACGTGCTGCTCACCGACGAGGCCGGTCCAGTAGCCGACGTCGCGCAACACGTTCACGATATGGCGCTCTGGGTGGTTCAGCCGATAGCCCCGGTGCGCCAGGCCCAGCATTCCGGTCGCATGGGTGCACTGGCCCGTGAGCAGGGCGGCCCGGGAACCTGAACAGACCGGCGCCGCACAGAAGGCCTGCCGGAAGAGCACGCCCTGGTCGGCCATGTGTTGGATGTTGGGCGTCGGCACGGGGTACCCGTAGGGCTGGACGTAGCGGCCGGTGTCGTGCGAGTGCAGATAGAGGACGTTGGGTCTCATCCATGTGGATGGTAGCAATCTCAACTGTTTCGCTAGGAAAGATAGGATAAGGAGGTGGGAACGACCTTTCGTGTTGAGGGCATCTCCTACCTGGTCTGTGCCACCCAGCGGAGTGGCAGCACGCTCCTGTGCGAGCTCCTGAGGGCCACCGACGTGGCCGGCGTGCCTGACGAGTACTTCGAGGGGCTACGCGAGACCGGCCTGCCCCGCCAGCCCCGGCAGTACTTCGAAGACCCGTCGGTACTGGACATCGCGGAGCGACTGCCCCCGACGGTGCCCGGTCGGCCGGAGCAGCCCGGGGAATTCGAGCAATGGTTCCGCTACGTGCTGCAACGGGGCACGACACTCAACGGGGTCTTCGGCGCCAAAATGATGTGGAACTATCTCGACGATTTCCGGCTGAGAATGGCGGAGCTCCCAGGTCTGGGTGATCTCTCCTTCAATGAGAGGCTCGACGCTGTCTTCCCACGACTCAAGATCATCTTCATCAGAAGGCGCGACAAAGTGGCGCAGGCCGTCTCGCTCTGGAAGGCGATTCAAACCCAGCAGTGGCGCACAGAATCGGAGTCTGATTCCGAGGAGGTCGACGCTGACGAACCCCCCGACGTCGAGTACGACTACCGAGCCATCGAATATCTCCTCAACGAGCTGCACCGGTGGGACGCCCGTTGGGAGGACTGGTTCCACGCGACCGGTCGGGAGCCGATACGGGTCTTCTACGACGAGTTCACCATTAGCCGGGCCGCGACCATCGGCCGGATACTCGACGCGCTCGGTATCGACCCGCCTGAGCCCGAGGGCAAGACGCCGAAGCGCCAGGCCGATGACCTCTCCAAGGACTGGGTCGCCCGCTTCCGCGCGGATAGCGAGCGCACCCAGCGCATCTGAAGGTTGCTCCGACATCTCCGCCCATTGCAGATGGGACCCGATGGGTTTTCGGACATCCTCTCGGCGACCCGATCGCCTACCGCCCTCCGTCCTGGACAGCATCCAAATCTTCGCCAGCCCTCATGGCCGACCCTTCTCGGCATTCGCTCCGGTCCAGCCGTCGTATGCGGAGACATCGCCGACCCTCAACTTCCCCAAAGAGCTGTGCGCCGGGTGCCCGCGGTCTGGGCGCCGGAGGCCCCAGGCATCGGCATATTGGTGAGGATCGACAGGTCGAGAGAACCACGCCACCGCCTTGCCGGCGCGGAAAGTCCACCTGTCGACGCTCTCGTAGGAGCGCTCTCGTCCCTGCCGTTCGAGCGAGTGCAAGAGCAGGGCGACGGTTGTCCCCGCCGCGTCCAGCGTGCCGAGCACTCGAGTACGCACGCCCCCGTCGGTCAGGGCATCTCGACCTCTGAACCATTGCACCAGACCAGCCCGCCCTACCCGGGTCGGGGCCGATCCTGATCCCCAGACCGTGATCAAGAGGTCCTCCGATGACTGACCGAGGATCGTATCGACGTCTCCGGTGACCACCGCGTGCAGAAACCCCCATTCAGTGGCTCCTCCACCGGCCTGTTCCATTGCCCTTCCCTCTCCGTCAAAGACGACTAAGCCCATCGGGTTTCAGGACATTAGCGCTCGGAGGGCCCCGGCGCTACTCGGTCGTTCATGGCTCTGACCAGCGCCCAGCCGCCAGGCATCTCGCCGCTGGTCGCGGAGGTCCGATCGAACCTGCGGGAGGCACCCGAAATCGGTAGAGCAGGATCGAACCAGCCAGTTCGCCGACTGGGCAGTAGCCCCTGAGCCAGCCCAATGAGACTCGCTTGGCGCTGGTGAGATTGGTGGCCGACACAGCGACCCAACCGCTCAGGCGATCCGGTGGGGTACCGATGAGCGGGCGCGATCCCGGAAAGTCTGCTTGCCCGATTCCTCTTGGCCCGAAGTACGCCACCCACGGATGCTTGCCCCTGCTCCAGTTCTGCAACTGGTAAAGGCCCTGGCCCCAGTCCACGTCCGAGTTCGTCACGGAGCGGTAGGCCGGAGCGAACGGTGGCGCGGCCCAGGCCAGTGAATCGGGGACCGAGCCGATAGTGAACACCCCGGCCACCGCGATGGCGGCAACCCCGAGCACGGACCCGAACCGCCCACATCGGACGATCGAACTGCCTGCGACGAGCCACAGGGCAATGACGGGCAACAGGTAGCGCACCCCAATGTCGCGCGGCATGGTCAAGGTGAACGTCGTCAGGAGGAGCACGGGTGCCACGACGACCGCGAAGAAATGCCGACGAGTCGGCCGGTCAACTGTCCGCCATCCGATCGACCCAACCACCAGTACCAAGAGAGTCGTGGGTACCGTCTTGACGAGTAATGCGCCAGGCCAGTACCACCACCGCCCTCCGGTCCACGCAACACCAAAGAGGTACCCCGGACCGGACTGGGTGTCGTTCTCGGCCAAATAGCGAATTCCCTCCAAGTAAGGGGACGGGAGAACGACGGTCGGATCGAGGATGACCCGTGGGTCGAGTACGACGTAGAACGCCCAGGTGGCGGCCCAGGCAAGGGCACCGGCTACCAAGACCTGTTGCAGTCCCCACATTTGGAGCAGTGAGCGCCCGAACACCAGCATCACCACGAGGCCCAACCCAGCGATCAGGAGGCCCGTCACATCGCTCAGAACGACGGCTGCACTCGCCAAACCGACTGCTGCGGCGCGGGGAAAGGTCGGGCGGAGCGTCCAACGAAGCATGACCCAGGACCAACCGACCACGGCGAGAGCGAAGGCCGGGTCGACTGCATCGAGATGGCTCAACCCGAGGACGAGCGGTGAGAGGAGCCACAACGAGGCTGCGACCGTGCCGGCAGCCTCTCCGAAGAGCTCACGGGCGATGAAATAGAGCAGCACGGCAACCGCAATGGACTCGAGTAGCACGACCACGCGCGAGGCAAACGTCACCGCGCGCAGGGTCCCGGCTCGCTCCTGAGCCTGCAGGAACCTCGCACTGTAGGAACGCTCGTCGTTGGAATTCGGCGTCGAATCATGCGGCACCACCGGTCCGACGAAGAGCACCGGCAGCACCGACAGCACCTTGGGCAGCGGCGGGTGCTCTTCGTTCATGGTGAGGTCTTGGTGTAAAACCGCCTGCAGCCCGGCCGCCACGTAGACCGGCTCGTCGAAGGTAGGGCCGTCCGCCCACGCTTCGTAGAGGCCGAGTCCTGCGAACAGGGCGACGCAGGCCCCCAGGACCAGGCGCTGGACGAGTCGGGTCCTCGGATCTGTTCCCCGGAAACGGCCCCGCTCGCCCTTGGGGCGGACGCCGGTCTCGTCGACCATGGCGGTCGTCATCGAATGGCCGGGCGGGCTCTATGGCTGATAATTTCTCTCAATTTAGTAGGATTCGACAGAAAAAACAGATGAGCGATCCCAGCCCAGTGGCCCTCCCAGGCCCCGAACCCGACACCGACACCGAAGCGGCCCACCTGGTCGCATCGGCACCTGCTGATGTTGCCATGGCCGCCTCCTCCACGGATGGGTCCGTCATGACCCGCGTGCCTGGAATCTCGAACACTGCCAGTGCGGCGCTCGCCAATCAGTCGGGGCAGCACGCCGCGAGCATCCCTTCGACTGACTACGAAATGGACCCGGAACATGGGCTGGCGGCCTGGTCGACGCCTCGGCGTCGTCTGGCCATCGGATGGACGGTCTTCGGCGCGGCGTTCGTCCTCTTCACCGTCTTCCTGGGACTTCCCTACAGCGAGGACGAAATCCTCCTGTGGTTGACAGCTGCCCTGCTGGTCGCCAGTGTCGGCGATCCCTCGAGGTGGCGCCGGGGTGTCGTCCGCGACTGGTTGCCCCTCTACGTCGTGCTGGCGGTCTACGCCCTCTTGCGCGGCTACGCCAGCCATGTGCTCTGGGGGCCATTCGTACGGCCGCAGGTCGCCTTCGACACGTTCATCGGCGGCGGCCAGCCACCAACGGTCACACTGCAACGATGGCTCTTCCGCGCGAATGACATTCGGCCGTGGGACTACCTGGCATGGCTCACCTATATGAGCCATTTCTTCACGAGCTTCATCGTCGCCGCCGTCTTGTGGAAGCGAGACCATGCGCGCTTTCGCCGATTCATCACGCTCTTCGTGGGACTGACATTTCTCGGCTATCTCACCTATCTCCTCTATCCGGCTCTTCCACCCTGGCTCGCGAGCAACACGGGCCACATCGCACCAATAACCCGGATCATTCCGGTCATGTGGGACCACGTCGGAGTCCACGGTGCGTCGGCACTCTTCACTGGAGCCAACCGGTTCGACAACAACATTGCCGCCATGCCCTCGCTCCATGCGGCATATCCGATGTTGCTCCTCCTGTTCTTCTGGAACAGGGCCCGCACCCCGCTCCGGATCCTCCTGGTCAGCTACGTCTTGGCCATGGCATTCACACTCGTCTACACCGGCGAACACTTCGTGATCGACGAATTTGTCGGCTGGACATACGCCATCGTCACCTTCGTTGTCGGCAACCATCTTTTCGACGCTTGGACAAGGCGGCGGGACGGCCGGCGGCAAGCGAACAGTATGGATTCACCGGATCGAACTGGCGCTACACGCCATTCGTGAGCAGCAAGCGTTCGGTCATGTCCGATCCGTCATCCCGGTAGTTCCCTCGCGTCGCGGCGAGAGCCCTCGCATAGTCGGCGTGGCCCGACCGGGCGGCCGCGGCGATGAGGGTGAGGTTGATGATGTCGCGCTGCGCATGACTGCCTCCGACGGCTCCGGTCAGGGGCAGGCACTCGACCAACACATCGACACTGCGGCGAAACTCGCCGGTGGCGAAGAAACGGAACCCTTCGAGGAGGCCGAGACCGACCTTTTCCGTGACGACACGATTGCTGCCGACAGCGTGCTGATTCGCGCTGATGACCTGCTCCGACAGGTCGGACCGACCGGCAAGACCGAAAGCCATGATGGTGTGCCAGTCGTTGAAGATGTAGACGGGTTCGCCGAGCAGCGGTTCGATATCCGAAACGAGTTGCCCGGCGCGTTGGCGCACGTCGAGGCCGACCAGCGAGAGGCGCCACAAGAGGGAGGCCGCATCCACGATGTCCAGCCACTCACTGGAGCGGCTTCGACGGACCGGGCCGTCGTAGAGCGCAAGCGCTTCTTCGATTTGTCCTCGCTCCAGGTGATAGAGCGCCAGGTGCCACCAGTTGTGGACGGCGAAGTAGCTGGAGTCCCAGTGATCCGCTGATCCGATCAAGAAAGCAATGCCCTCCTCGGTTCTCCCTTCCATCTCGAAGACATGGGCCAGGGCGTGCGTCGCCCACACGTCCTCGTGGTTGTTGTCGAGTGCGACTCTCGCAAATTCCTCGGCCAGTCGATACTCCGCGTTCTCCTCCAGACCGAAGGCGTACATGCCCTGGACATAACCCCAACCGGGAACTTCGGGCCGCCACGCCGAAGCCACCCTGGCGACGACACCGCGCACATCGGCGCTCTCCCCGAGGAAGAAGTAGAGATCCTGAGCGATCTTGAGCGCCAACAGATCCCGAGGTTCATGGAGCAGGGCTCGCTCGAGGGAGCGCGCCGCGTCAGCCCATTCGCCCCAGGCCCAGGCCCGGGCAGCGCGAAGGTGGAGCACCTCACGCTCGTCCAGCTGTAGGACCCTCCCGTCTATGTCCTCCACAATGCGTCTCGCGTTCGCAACTCCGCCGACAGACTGGCCGTAGAGGAAGAGGTAGGCACGGAGGATGTGCCCGAGGATCAGCCCGTCATCGACACCCACCGCGTCTTCCACAGCGGAGATCGGATCACCGCTGAGGGACAGCAATTCCTCCACCGCTGCATCGAAATGCTGCACCGCCACCGGATTCTCGGTCTGAATCGGAACACCCCAACCGTCTATCGAACCGGTTCGCATTCTCTTTCAGCCTCCCATGGGCGTTACCGCTTCGAAGAGAAGGTGTCGGGTGGTTAGTAGACGTTGGGCAACAGGCGCATTGCCTCGTCGCTCAAGCCCCAGAGGAGAGCCAGGAGCACGGGCGCGCCGATAATCCAGGCACGGAGGATCCCCCAGCGCGCCCAGAGCCACCACACAGCGGCCGAGGCGGCCACCAGACCCGCCAGCCAGAGGGCGACGAACGGCCAGGCTGCGGGGTCGCTCTGGCCGGGGACGTTGGACAGCTGCACAGTGTGGGGCCGGTGCGGTGGTGCAGGCACGGCCTTGCCCTGCAGGGTGGCCTCGATGTCCACCGTCTGCGACGGTTCCAGGCCACCCACCCCTCCGGGCCCCGCTGACGTCACGAGCACCAGGCGCCCCCGGTTGGCCAAAATGGCCGGCTGGTGCGTGCCGGGCACAATCAGACTCTGTACGGCGAACCGGAAGAGCCCCTGGCCGGTGCGAACCGTCACCACATCGCCCTTGCGCAGCAGGGACAGGTGCGCGAACGGCGCGCCGGCTGTGGTGCTCTTGCCCACCAGGACAGCCTCGCCCGCTTGACCGGGAAGTGGGGTGTTGGGCAGGTGGCCGGGACCCTGCAGGAGGTCACCCGACGACGTGCCTTCGACGACCATGACGTTCTGGATCCCCGCCGCCGGTGCGTTGAGGAGCGCGACCGGGGTCCCCGGTGCGATGACGCCGCCGGTGCTGGGAGCGACGGTGCTGGCCGGGGCGATCAATCCCCGGAACTGGGCATAGAGCTGCTGCTGGCTGCGGTGCTCCTGCACTGCGCTGAACCCGAAGGCGAAGGCCCCGAGGAAGGCCGCCACGATGCTGACGAAGAGAACCGCCGCGAGCACGATCACCAGCGCGCTCGGCCTCGGTGGCCCCTCGGTCCGTACGGGCGTCGGCTCGGGCTGGGACTCCTCCGCGGGTGCGAATGCCCCCTCCCCTTCGACTGGTTCCGCCGGAACCACGGGATCAGCGGTCTCTTGGGGCGGAGCCGACACGTCGCCGATCACCATCGCTGTCGGCGACGACCGAGGAAGAGCGTGGTGAGCGCAGCAAGTGCGACGAGCAAGGCCAGGGTCAAGGTGAACCCGACGGGGAGGCCTCGGATCCACAGCACCGTGTCCGACAAATTCGGAAGCTGAATGAAGCCGATTTTGATGCCATGTGCCTTGCCGGTCGCAGCGTTGGTGGTGGCCGACGTCGTGCCGACAGCCAGGCTGCCGGACACTCCGAACAGTGCGTTGACGAACGCGCCGTTGCCTCCGAAGGCGGCCGCGCCGAACGGAGACGAGGCGGACGGGGAAGACACCTGTCCGTCGGAGGAAGACCCCGACGGCGAGGTCAACGGTGGGACCTGACCATTCTGGGCGGCGACGTCGGCTGCCGCGGCCAGCGTGTAGGCAGCCAGTCCACCCAGACCATTGGCCGTGGTGAGCGGGAGGTAACCGGGCGGGAGCTGCCCCACACCCTCGCCAGGCGTTTGACCAGGCCCGGCTGCGAACGTGAGCAGGTCGGCGTAGTCGGTGGCGGCAGTCGCCGGCAGCCCGCTGGTGGGGATGGCGGCGTAGACGACCAAGGTGCCCGGATACGCCAACGAGCCGTCATTGGTCTCGAACTGGTTGTAGGGGATGGGCCAGGTGCCGCTGGAGGAGTCCGGTTGGAGCTGGTTCGTCGCCGCCTCCAACGTGGCGTTGTTCGGTGGGACGAAGGTCCCAGGAGTTGTCTGCAACGAGGCCGTCTGCAAGTCATAGCGCTCGTCGTCGGCCAACGGAGTGAGACCGAGCATGAAGTAGTTGCCCACGGACTGGGTGCCCGAGCCCGAGAGGGAATTCGGCACCCCAGGCGCATCGGGCTTGCACGTGGTCGTCGAATTGGCGTGGTGGAACTGCATCGACTCGCTGATGTCCTCGAGGTTCCCCAACGGGGCAGCCAGCAGGTTGTCGAAGGGCTCGGGTGAGGTCTGCAGGCAGAACTGCACCTGTGGGTTGGCGGCATAGGCCGTCGACTCCCAGGTCGAGAGCAAGGGCCACTGGGTCACCGGCAGCGCAATGCCCTTGTAGGCGGGGTTCACGACCATGGCGGGGCACACGCTGTTCGCCCCGGCTTGGTAGATGCCTGCGCTGTTGCACACCGCCGGCTCGCCCGAATTCGTGCCGTTCAGCCATGCCCGCGCGGTGGGGTCGTCGTTGATGTAGGAGGTGAGAGCTTCGATCACGTCGGAGCTCTCCGACAGGGAGGTGAGTTCGGCAGCCGTGAACGACCCGACTCCGAGTTTGGGAATCCCAGGGTTGAGCGCCTCGAACTCGGGGTCGTCGGTGATGTTGAGCGGGTTCCCGGTCAGCCCCGGATCGCCCTGGTCCTTCTGGAACACGGGATACGAGTTCGTGAGCAGCTTGGCCAACAGCAACGGGGTCAACTCGAGCGTGGTGACGGGGTCACCGTTGGTCCCGTCGATGGCGAACGAGATGGTGAACCCGGTGACGGCCACCGGCGCGTTCACCACGGGTTTCCCGTAGCCCAGTGGCTGACCCTCGCTGGTGAAGGCGGCTGACGCCGTGCCCGTGGCCACCTGGTTGCGGGCCTGGGGCTCGCTCTCGCTCACGTGGTTGAAAGTGAAGGTGTCCTTGTCCTGACCCAAGCAGAAGTACGGCTCCCACTGGCTGGTCGCCTGCAGCAGGCTCTCGGAGCCGTAGACGTTGACCGTGTTGTTGGAGCTCACAATGGGGCACGAACTCTTCGTCGGGGCGAACGTGAGTGGCACAGTGATGCGGTTGCGCCAGTTCGACGCGCTCCACCACAGGGCCCCACTCACGGTCGGGTTGTAGGGGAAGTCGGGCGGGCTCCCCACGGCCTCTGACCCCGCCGGCACCGCGCCGCCCGCCTCGCAGTTGGCGAGATCGGTCGCTGAAGGTGCCGGCGTGACGTCGGCGTCGCAGCTCACGCCCATGATCGGGACGGCGACGAGCGAGCAGGCGACGGTGGCCGAGCACCCGAGCGTGGCGTTCTCGGTCGCGTCGAACATGTCGAACTCCGTGCTGCCCGTGCCGTCGAGGCGAGTGACGCCGTAGGTCTCGTTGCTCGGCAACGCCGCTGTCTGACCGTCCGTCGCCTCGGGTGGTTGGCCGCAATACCCTCCCTGGCCGCCGTCGTACACCGTCCCGTCTGCCGCCAACCAGGGAACCCAGTACCGCACCGGAGTCCCGTTGCCGCCGGTCTCGTCCGTCTGGCAGTACGGCTCGGCGGTCGTCGAGGGCAGCGGCGACGGCTCGTTGACAACCGCCGCGCCCGGCGTCGAGGCGTACTGGTCCAGCTGGTACGGCTGGGTGGCGAATCCCCCCTGGTAACGGGAGTTCGAGTCCTGCGTCCAGCAGGTCTCGGGACTGACCTGGTCGCTGCCACTCGCCGTGCCGCGGCATTCGAGGAGGACAAATGGGTACTCCTCGTACTCTCCCGCGGTGGAGTTCGGGTCGGGGACGATGTCACCCGTGGGGTGCGCGCCGGACCACGACACGCCAACTTCCTGCCGGCCCTGCAGGTTGGCGGTCTGCGTGACGTTGAGGGTCACCGTGCGGGTGTCGGCGACGGTCTCCTGGCCGCCGGAAAGGAAACTCCGTGAGATGGTCTCCGTCTGGGTGAAGGCGGACCCGCTCGACGCGTCCTTGGCGGTGGCTGCAGTAGCCGGGGGCTGCGGATCCGAGAGACCACCCACGACAAGGCACGCCACGAGGCCGGCGGCGGCGAACAGCGAGACCCTCCTCACGTGCCTTGCTCCTGCCGTCGGCGGGAACGGCGATAGCCGATGAAGATGGGCACGGCGAAGACCAGCAGGAGCGCGCCACCGACCAGAAGGACGACCCGCCCGGCCGAAGAAAACCCGCGGCCCGGCAGAAGGGTGGACTCCAATGGCGGCTTGTTGTCCGCTGCCGCGGCCACCGCGGCAGCGGCGGAACCCGCCGTTCCCCCCGCCGAAGCAGCAGCCGTGCCCGTCCCGCTGGTTCCCGAGGCGGTTCCCGCCTTCGTCCCCGCAGCGGCGGCCGAACCAGTGGCTGCGGTACTGCTCGAGGCGGCGGCATGGGTGCCCCCGTAACCCCCAGACTGTGTCGGGTTGGATCCCAGGCCATTCGGAGTGATGCCTGCCGCACAAGGGCCGGTGCCCTGTTGGTCACAGGCCGGCGGTTGGGGCGCGATCGTGGTCAGATAGTTCACGCTCGGCTGACCTGGCACAAAGGTCGGCTCGTTACAGGTTTGGATGTTCAGGTTGGTCAGATCGACGCTCGGGTCAGCCTGCTGCAGCTTCTGAATCTGGCTGAAGGCCGCCTCGACCAGGTTGACGGGCAGTGGCGAATAACCGATGCCACCGATCTGGCTCTGCCCCTGACAGATCGAGTAGTACTCGAAGTCGGCAATCGACTGACGTTTGCCACTGGTCTCACTCGAATCGTTCGTGCCCAGCCCGGGGCCACCCGTCGGCTCAATCATGTAGACGTAGGAGGACAACGGGTACGTACGCGGATCAGGATCGGAGTAGACGTTCGTGAGGGTCTGCAACAGGTAATTGGGAGACGTCGGGTCCATGTTGATCTGCGCCTGTTCCAGCGCGATGGCGACGTTGTACTGCGTCGGAAGCGTGTAATAGCCACCACTGTTCAAGACCTTGGCCACGGGATAGCCGACGCTGAGCGGATAGGAGTACTCGACGTAGCCGATGGAGCCGTTGGCCGCGGACGATGCGATGTAGTTCATGGCCCCGGTCGAGCCGTTCTGGGCGATTTGGTCACCTTGCCGCGGGAAATACTCGGTCGGCCCCGCCTGGCCGGAGAAGGGCCGCCAGATGCTCGGGAATTCGGTGGCGAAGTAGTCGGTGAGCTGCTGGGTGGCGCCCGACCCCTCGGACTGGACCACCGGGACGATCGGGATGGAGGGCAGCTGCACTCCATTGTTGTCCTTGGTGATCTGGGGATCGTCCCAGTTGGTGATCTGGTTGGTGAAGATCTTGGCCAGGGTCTGCCCGGAGAGTCGCAGATTCTCGACCTGCGTCCCGTCGAACTTGATCTGGTAGGGGAACGAGGTACCACCGGCCGCCACGGGCAGGTAGGCGTAGGACCGGCCGTTCGAGGTGTCGGAGACGCCGGTCGTCGAATCGAAACCTTGGTAGCCGTCAGCAGTGACAGAGAAATCTGAGACCTTGTTGGCGAAGTCCTGCCGCCCCTGGGAGTCGCCGTCGGGGTTGAACGTGACCTGCACGCCTGCGGTGTAGACGTCCTGGACCCATTGGTTGATGGCGTTGGCGGCCCAACTCGAGCCAGAGCCGTTGATCTGGAGTGGCGTCGCGGCGTCGGACTGGCCGACCGCCACGAACAGCGGGCTGAGCGCGACAGCTGCGACAAGCGCGGCACGGGCGATCGACAAAGCCCGCCTCACTGCTCCGTCTCCCCGTCGTCGACGTTACGGACGAACAGGCGCTGGACGATCAGGAGACGGCTGCGCTCGCCGCCCGACTTGTCGCGCACGATCCACCGGGCCACCACGAAGAGGAGAAGCACCATGGCCAGCAACACGCTGGCCGCCCCGAAGCCACGCTTCAACGCCTCGGGCTGATGGGTCTGATACGCCGTGAAAATGAAGAGGGGTAGGGATGTCATGGGCTCCGAGACCGGGTTGGCGTTGAAGAAGCTCGTGGCCCCTGTCGTGACCAGGACGACAGCCGTCTCGCCGATGCCCCGGGCGATGGCCAGGATGCCGGCGGTCACCAGCCCGGCCCGCGCGCTCGGGAGCACGACTTTCCACGTGGTCTTCCAGTGCGTGGCGCCGAGGGCTTCGCTGGCCTGGCGCAGGCTGCCGGGGACGATCCGTAGCGCCACCTCCGATGCCCGGGCGACCAACGGGAGCATGGTCACCGCGATGGCGATGGCCGCAGCCAAGCCGGTCTTGCCGAGACCGAAACCGACGACCAGGAGGGCGTACACGAACAGGCCCGCCAGAATGTCGGAGAGGGCGGTCATGGCCTCGACCACCGTACGGATGAGATGCGAACCGGGTCCCCTCACTTCTGTCATGTAGACCGCCGTGCCGATACCGAGTGGCACGGCCACGACCACGGCGATTCCGACCATGATCAGTGTGCCCACAATGGCGTGGAGGATGCCGCCCTGGCTCAGCGGCGCCGAGGTGGACACCCCGGCCATGTCGTGGGTGAAGAAGTTGAGGTGACGGAAGGCGGGCCAACCCTCCACAAAGGTGTAGACGACCGTGGAGGCCAGCGCGAAGATCACCAGCGCGGCGACCAGGTACAGCGTGGCAGCCACCAGGCGTTCGACGACAATGTGGCGCGGGTTGGCGATCGCCACCACAACCCCGTAGACGGCGAGGAAGACGAAGTACCAGCACACGAGGAACCCGACCGTGCCGCTGAGATCCAGCAGGTGCAGGTAGCCGACGTAGAGCAGAGCGAAGGACGCCAGCACTGACCCACCGAGGGAAAGCCAGTCGTCGAGGGTGAGAGCCCGGACCCGGCGCGGGCGCCTCTTGGCGACGGGCGGACTCTTCGGCGCCTCCGGGGAGCCACCGCTGGCTTCGACGGCATCGCCCCCGGGAGCCTGGGCCGCCCCACCAGGAGCATCGGCATGCTCCTCGAGCGTCGCCACTCCTTCGAGCGTGGTCGTGGCGCTCACGTCAGGCCTCCGTCGCCAGTCCGCTGCGGCTGCGCCGGATGATGACGGCCGCCGCACTGTTCACCGCAAGAGTGATGACGAAAAGGACGAAGCCCGCAGCCAGAAGCGCTGTCAGCTGTGATTTGGTGGCGTTGCCGAAGTTTCCGGCAATGAGCGCCGAGACCGTTTGCGTGCCGGCTTCGAGGATCCTCGGCTTAATGATGTACTCGGGCGAAATGATGATGAGCACCGCGGCGGTCTCTCCGAGCGCCCGCCCCAGCGCCAACATCGTTCCGCCGATGATCCCGCCCTTGCCGAAGGGCAGCACCACGGTGCGCGCCACTCCGAAGCGCGTGCCGCCCAACGCCATGGCCGCCTCGCGTTCGCCGATCGGCGCCTGGTCGAACACAGCCCGCATCACGGCGGTGGCCAGCGGGATCGTCATCATGGCCACCGCCAGGCCGGCGATGAAGACTGAGCTCGTGTAGCGGGACTGCTGCCAGACGGCCGCGTTCGGGTCGGTGCCGACCTGGAAGATCGGGATCCAACCCAGGTACTGGCTCAGCCAGCGGGCGACGAGGATGGCATGGGGTTGCAGGAGGAAGAATCCCCAGAGGCCGTAGACGATGCTGGGCACTGCCGCCATGAGGTCGACGGCGGAGACGAGCCAGGACTTCGTCCATTTCGGCGCGTAGTCCGAGACGAAGAGGGCCAGGCCAAGGGCCAGAGGAAAACTCACCACCATGGCGACGAGCGCGACCTCGGCCGTGCCCACCAGGACGGCGGCGATGCCAATCCGGTCGAGCTCGGGCAACCACTGCGTCTGCGTGAAGAAGGAGAGCCCGTAGTGGCGCAGCGTCGGTATGGCTTGGTAGCCGAGATAGAGGCCGATGCCGGCGGTGACCGCGAGGACCACCATGCCGATCGCCCCGGCCGCGCCATGGAAGACGCGGTCAGAACGCTCGCGCACCGATGTGAGCTTGCGCGGCACGGCCTGGCGCCCCGACCCAATGGGTGGTAGGAGATCGATGGTCATCCGAACCGGCCGTGGACGTAGTCCGCCGTGCGGGGGTCCCGGGGATTGTTGAAAATGTCGTCGGTCGGGCCCGACTCGACAATGGCCCCCGGCGTTCCCTGTTCGGCCAAGAAGAACGCCGCCTGCTCGGAGACGCGGGCCGCTTGCTGCATGTTGTGGGTCACGATGACGATGGTCACCTGGCTGCGCAACTCCGCGATGGTGTCCTCAATGCGGCGGGTCGATGTCGGGTCCAGGGCGGAACAGGGCTCGTCCATCAATAGCACCTTGGGCTGCACCGCCAGAGCCCGGGCGATACAGAGCCGCTGCTGCTGGCCGCCCGAGAGTGCCGCTCCCGGGCGCGACAGGCGATCCTTCACTTCATCCCAGAGGCCGGCCCGGATGAGGTTCGACTCCACCAGCTCGGCGCGGTCCGCCTTGCTGACCTTGGTGCTTGTGAGCGCCAGCCCGGCGGCCACGTTGTCCGCGATGGACATGGCCGGGAACGGGTTGGGCTTCTGGAACACCATGCCGATCTGGCGGCGCACGTCGGTTAGGCGATGGCCGGGAGCGTAAATGTCGTCGCCGTCGAGAAGGACCTCGCCGGCCAGTTTGGCGCCGAGCACGGACTCGTGCATCCGGTTCAAAATGCGCAGGAACGTCGACTTGCCGCAGCCCGATGGCCCGATGAGAGCGGTGACGGATGCCGGGGGAACCGACAAGGAGACGTCGTCGAGAACCTGGGTGTCGCCGAACCACGCCGAGACGTCGACCGCCTCCAGGCGGGCGGCGCCGGGCGCGGGTCCCGGCCCCACGGACGACGCCCGTGGGACCGGTATCCGTTGCCCTTGCGCATGGCGGCCCACCGAGCCGGGCTCCATCACCGCTTCTTCGACAGCCACGACGTCTCCCTATGCCCCGGCGATGCCCACGATCGGCTTGTTGAGCTGCTTACCGCCCTGGGAGCCGAGGAAGCCGGCGTCGCCGAAGTTGAAGATGCCACCGTCAGAGGCGACCTCCCAGTAGCCGTTGCCGGTGGACGTGGCGGCGATGCCCACGATCGGCTTGTTGAGCGGCTTGCCGCCCTGG
>Ga0302276_10000531_pt1 | contig 35229 bp, 30 predicted proteins | sample III_Bog_N2_3_FD_198768 | JGI IMG/M metagenome (GOLD analysis project Ga0302276, IMG submission 198768) | Peat permafrost microbial communities from Stordalen Mire near Abisko, Sweden - III_Bog_N2_3 | ecosystem: Environmental > Terrestrial > Soil > Wetlands > Peat | place: Sweden: Abisko...
CCGCAGCACAGATGGTCGCGCTGGCCCCGGTGGGAAAGCCGGTGGTGCGGATCAACGGCGCGGTGCTGACCGACCGCGATCTGGTGCGCGAAGAGTACTCGATCTTCCCCTACGCGCGGCAGCACAATGGACTGCCCAAAGACCTGGCGCCGCAGATTCGCGCCGGTGCGCTGAAGATGCTGATTTTTGAAGAGCTGGTGTACCAGGAAGCACAGCGGCGGGGCCTTGCGGTACCCGCGGCGCGGATGAGCCGGGCGGAAGCCGATTTCCGCAAGCAGTTTTCGACGCCGGAAGAGTACACCGCGCTGCTTCAGGGTGAGTTTCACGGGTCAGAGAAGCTGCTCGCGGCCAAGATTCGTCGCTCGCTGCTCATTGAAGAGCTTCTCAAGTCCGAGGTAGAGACCAAGGGGCAGGTGACCCCGGCCGAGGTGAGGGGGTACTTCGACAAGAATCCGACTCGTTTCGAGCATCCGGAGTCGTTTACGTTTCAGACCATTTCCATTCTGCCTCCGCCGAATGCGACAGCCGATCAGTTGAAGGAAGGCCGGAAGCGGGCCGAGGAGGCGCTGCGGCAGGCGAAGACGACCCACTCCGCGGAGGAGTTTGGACTGCTGGCGGAAAAGATTTCTGACGACGATTACCGGGTGATGATGGGCCAGCACAAGCCGGTTCCGGTGGATCAGCTGGCGATCCAGGTGGTCAGGCCGCTGCTGAAGATGAAGCCTGGCGAGGTGAGCGATCTGATCCAGCTGGACCAGGCGTACACGATCGTCCGGATGCAGGTACACACGATGGCCGGGGTGGAAAAGTTTGAAGACGCCCGCGTGCAACTCGCCAAGGATCTGCAACAGAAGAAGACCGATCAGCTTCGCTCCGATCTCGATAAGAAGCTGCGGCAGAACGCAAAGATCGAGGAACTGTAAGCACCGCGGGCGCGGCCGCGAGGTTGCGCCAGGGCGGGAGCTTGTCCCGGTAAGAAGGCGCAGACGGCTCAAGCGAGCCGTGGTGCACGGCCAGCTTCCCGGAGGCACGGCGAGAACATTGAGAGTTGAAGGCGGTTAAACGGTGAGGGGGTCTTCGCCAGTTGCGCGGTTGCTGTGGACGGGCTTGCTGCTTGTCACCATCCCTGTTGGCGCACAGGTGAAGACGGGGGCGCTGACCTCGAGTCTGAGCGGTAATATTGCCCCCGGCTACACGGCTGACTTTGGCAACATGACGGGGTCGGACCACAGCTGGGCGCTGGGCGGGCAGGCCACGTATGCGGGCTCTTACTACAATCCGAACTTTCTTTCGTTCAACGCAACGGTCTTCCTGAACCAGTCGCGCGCCAACTCCGACTACCAGTCGATTTCCAACGCGAGCGGCGTGAACCTGACGAGCAATATTTTTGGCGGGAGCCATTTTCCGGGGTCGGTCACGTATTCCAAGGCGTACAACAGCGAGGGCAACTACGCGGTGCCGGGGCTGGCCAATTACGTAACGCACGGCAACAACGACACGTTCGGCGTGAACTGGAGCGAGAACCTGCCGGAGGCGCCGAGCGTGTCGGCGAGTTTCGAGACGGGCAGCAGCCAGTACTCGGTATACGGCACGAACGACCAGGGATCGAGCGCGTTTCATGCGGTGAACCTGCACTCGGGCTATCGCGTTGCGGGGTTCAACATGGGCGCCTATTTCACGGACGGCGCGGGGCACTCGCTGATTCCCGAGATCGTCTCCGGCGCAGCGGCAACCGAGATCCACTCCAGCAATTCGGCTGAGGGATTCAACGTGACGCATTTGCTGCCGATGAAGGGGTCGATCGCCGGCGGGGTCAACCGCACCGGCTGGAACAGCGATTATCTGGGCACGTCGTCGACGGGAACGGTGGATCTGTTCAACGTCACGGCGGAGGTGCATCCGACGGCAAAGCTTGGGGCATCGGCCAGCCTGAACTACTCCGACAACCTGGCCGGACAGCTGATTCAGTCTGTGGTTGCCGCCGGGGGCGCGGCGCCGGGAGCCAACTCGAACGATACCTCGAACTCGCTGGACCTGCTGGGCACGGTGAGCTACACCGCAATGACGGCGCTGCAGACGTCGGCCTTTGCGGAGCGGCGGACGCAGTCGTTTCTGGGAGAGAACTACGGGGTCGACTCCTTTGGGGGCAATGCTACCTACAGCCACAAGCTGCTCGACGGCACGTTCAACGCCGCGCTGGGGGTGTCGGACAATACATCGGCGCAGAGCGGGGACAACTCGCTGGGGTTTTCGACCACGGAGAATTACTCCACGCAGGTGGAGGGCTGGCATGTGACGGGATCATTCAGCTACGCGCAGAATGTGCAGACGCTGCTGGTGACGTATATGAACTCGTTTTTCAACTACTCGGGCACAGTGCGGCGGCGGTGGGGCATGTTCAACCTGAGCGCGGGTGCGGGGGCGGCGCGCACGGCGCTGACCGAGCAGGCGGGAGCGTCCAACAGTAGCCAGAGCTACAACGCAAGCCTGGGCTACGGGGCGTGGATCAATGCGACGGGCAGCTACTCCAAAGCGGGGGGGCAAGCGCTGGAGACAGGAACCGGCCTGGTGCCTGTACCTGTTCCGGTGCCGGTGCTGCCCTCGGGGCTGGTGAGCCTGTACGGCGGAGACAGTTTTTCGTTCGGACTGTCGAGCTCTCCGGTGAAGAAACTGACTCTCAACGCCTCGTATGCGAAGTCGATCAGCAATACCACCAGCGGTTTGAGCAGCGGATCAGCCACCAGCGCCAACGAGAACAACGAATTCAATTCGCTGATTCAATATCAGTTCCGCAAGCTCTATTTCAACAGCGGCTATTCGCGTCTGGAGCAGGGATTCAGCGGATCGAGCACAGGACCGGAAGTACTATCATCGTTCTACATCGGGGTATCGCGTTGGTTCAACTTCTTCTAAGGGGAAGAATTCGCGGGTGTCGGGGCGCGGGCCTTGTTCTGGCCGGGGCGGCGCTGCTGCTGACGCCGGCTGACGGCGCGTCGAGGTCGAAAGCCCCTGTGCCGGAGCAGTGGGTGATGTCACTCGACGGCGGCCGCTCCCTGACGTTTGAGCAGAGCTTTAGGTCGGAAGCGGAGGTGAAGCCGAACCGCGGGTTCTGGAACAAGCTGGTGGATGTGGTGGCCGGTGCGCCCGATTACCGGACGCTGGTGCGCCCCTACAGCGTGGCGACGGACTCTCGCGGCCGCATCCTGGTGACCGATCCGGGCGCGGACGGCGTGCATGTATTCGACTTTGCGCAGCACAAGTACAAGTTTTTGACCCGGCAGGGCAAGGGCAAGGACAACATGCTCGCCCCGCAGTGCGTTGCAGTCGATGGAGCGGACAACATCTACGTGACGGACTCGGATGCGGGAGTGATTTTTGTCTTCGACGCGAACGGCAAGTATGAGCGCGCGATCGGCAGCCTGAAGGGGGGCGAGGGCTACTTCAAGCGGCCCACCGGGATTGCCGTTGACTCCGCCGCGCAGCGCATCTACGTGACGGACACGTTGCGCGACAAGGTGTTTGTGCTCGACATGCAGGGCGTGATTGTGCAGACCATTGGCAAGTCCGGCGACGGTGAGGGCGAGTTCAATCTGCCGACGGAACTGCGGCTGGACGGGGCGAACCTGATGGTGGTGGACGCGATGAACTTCCGCGTGCAGGTGTTCGACCGGTCGGGAGCTTTCCGGTATGCCATCGGCAAGCCCGGAGACAGTCCGGGAGCGATCTTCCGGCCCAAAGGCTTCGCTGCCGACTCGGAAGGCGACCTGTACGTGGCGGATGGATTGTGGGGCATGGTGCAGGTGTTCGACCGCAAGGGGCAACTGCTGTATTACTTCGGCTCGCAGGGCACGCACGCAGGGCAGTTTCAACTGCCTGCCGGTCTGTTCATCGATCATGGCGACCGCGTTTACGTGGTGGATTCATTCAACCGCCGGGTGCAGGTTTTTCAATACGCGGCGGCCAGGAAAGCGGCCGGGGAGGCGATCCAGTGAGGCGCGCACTTATGATTGCCGGCCTGGCGCTGCTGGGCGTTGTCCCGGCGCGAGCGCAGATAACGGGCGATGTGCTGGGCATGCACAATCTGGGCCCGGGGAGCAGTTCGCCGATCACGGGGGCGCGGCCGGACTCGTGTTCCTACTGCCATGCACCGCACTCCGGGCTCAACCGGGGGATGTGGAACCAGAAGCTGACGACGCAGAACTACACGACGTATACGAGCGATACGGAGAAGAACTCCGGGCGGCAGCCGCGGCTGGGCTACTCCAGCAACCAGTGCCTGAGCTGCCACGACGGGACGGTTGCGGTGGGCGACACGGTGGCCTACGGGCAGGTGACGACCATGGGCTCGATGAACACGCAGGACGTGCTGGGCGCCAACATGCAGTTGTCGCATCCGTTCAGCCTGACGGCGCCGCTGAAAGACAACGTGGACCTGGCCGCGTCGCTGGCCGCGAGCGGACACACGGCCGATCCAACCGGCGCGGTGAAGCTGATCGCGGGCAACGTGGAGTGCATCTCGTGCCACAACCCGCATGTGCAGGCCAAGGACCTGGTGAGCCTGAATTTTCTGGTGAAGGACAGCTCAAGCGGGCAGCTTTGCCTGGCCTGCCACGACCCGACGCGGCAGGTGAGCGGGCAGGTGAATCCGCTGGCCGACTGGGCCACGAGCGCGCATGCGCTGTCGACGAACAAGATTTCGCCGCAGGCGCTGCTGGGCAGCTACACGACCGTGGCCGCGGATGGCTGCATCAGCTGCCACACGCCGCACAACTCGAGCGGGGCGGCACGGCTGCTGCGCGGGCTGAACGAGCAGGACTGCATCTCGTGCCACAACGGCGGGTCGAACATTTCACCGATGGCCAGTTACGCGAACGTGTTTCCGGAGTACGCATCGCCCAAGGTCGGGCATCCGTTTCCGTCGTCGACCAACCCGCACGACGCGGCGGAGAACACACTGCTGAACAACAACCGCCATGCGACGTGCGTGGATTGCCACACCAGCCACGGGTCGCAGCCGGTGGGGGTGTTTCCGCCGGCGCCGCTGCTGCGCATCTCGCAGAAAAACATTGCCGGGGTGAGCGCGACGGACGGCGTGACGGTGCTGACCCCAGCCGTGAACCAGTATGAGAGCTGCCTGCGCTGCCACGGCACCAGCACGGGCAAGCAGACGCAGCCGATTTACGGCTACTTCGCAGTGCGCGCGGTGTCTGCCGGGGACCCGCTCAACCTGATTCCGCAGTTTGCGGTCTCGTCCACATCGAGCCACCCGGTGACGCACCTGCGCAGCAGCGCGCTGGCGCAGCCGAGCCTGCGCGCCAACATGATGAACCTGGACGGCGTGACGCTGGGGCGGGCGATGGGCACGCAGATCCTGTGCACGGACTGCCACAACAGCGACGACAACCGCGAGTTTGGCGGGACCGGACCGAACGGCCCGCACGGGTCGCGGTGGACGCACATTCTGGAGCGCCGGTACGAGTTCAGCCAGACGCCGACGCCGGGGGGGACGATCACCAATCTTTTTCCCAGCCCCGACGTGAGCTCGGTGGGGCCCTATGCGCTGTGCGGCAAGTGCCACGACCTGCCCAACCAGATCATGCAGAACACGAGCTGGAACGAGCACGCAAGCCATATCAACGCCGGGTTCACGTGTTCGACCTGCCACACGTCGCACGGCATGGGTGCGGCGAGCGGATCGATCAGCGGAGAGCGGCTGATCAACTTCGATGTCAACGTGGTGGCGTCGAATGGCGGGCTGCCGATCTCGTATAACCGCGCGGCCAACAGCTGCGTGCTGGTGTGCCACCAGGTGGCGCACAACGCCAACGGAACGATATCGCAGGCCATTACGCGGCCGGGTATTGGCGTGAAGAGATAAGGGATGGAATCTACTGGACGCGCGACTCGCATCGCATGGACCCTTGGTGTGATCCAAATCACGGTGACAGCTTGCTCAGACCTATCTAATAACCCTGAGAATCTGTTCCCGTTCGACCGTTTACGCGCCTGTTCCCTGCTGCTTTCAGATTGGCAGCCCGGGCGCGGCGCAGTTTCTTCGGAGTGGGTATGAAGCTGATGGTTCAACGCGCATGGCAAGGCGGGGCGGCCGCGCAGCCGCGCGCGCTGCTGCGTTCGCTGGCCGTGGGCGCAGCACTCTGCGTGCTGTTTGCCGCAAGGGCGGGGGCGGCGGTGCATCCGGTACCGCTGGACAAGAACGTTGACGCCGCGAAATGCCTGGAGTGCCACGACGACAAGACCAAGGGCAAGTCAGTCCACTCGGCGATGGCGACCGGCTGCCTGAGCTGCCACGAGGTGCGCGTGACCAAGGACGTGACCCGCGTGAAGCTGATCACGTCGACGCCGGCCGCGCTGTGCGTGACCTGCCACGACGACAAGAAGGCTGCCAACATCAAGGGCACCGTGCATCCGCCGGCGGTGCGCGACTGCCTGACCTGCCACGACCCGCACACGAGCGACAACAAGAACCAGCTGCTGAAGCCGCTCTCCGGCGGGGAGAAGGAAAACCTGTGCCTGAGCTGCCACCAGACGGGGCTGCACGTGTCGGACAAAGGCAGCCGCCACGCGGCTCTGGACATGGGCTGCGACGCCTGCCACATCACGCACAAGACCGGGGCCGATCCGACGGATGAGAACAAGTTCCACCTCACCAAGTCCGCCCCGGCGCTTTGCCTTGACTGCCACGACGCCAAGGATGCGGATCTGCAAAAGGCGCACCAGGGCCAGCCATTTGCCACGGCCAACTGCCTGGAGTGCCACAACCCGCACCAGTCGGATGCGCCAAAGCTGATGGTGAAGTTTCTGCATCCGCCGTTTGAGGCCAAGGCATGCGAGACCTGCCACGCGCCGGCCAAGGACGGCAAGGTTGTGCTTACGCAGCCGGACGTGAAGTCGATCTGCGTGACCTGCCATGACGACAAGGAGAAGCTGATTGAGGGCGCGAAGGTGCCGCATCCGGGCGCGATGGGCGACTGCACGGACTGCCACAGCCCACACGCGAGCAAGCAGCCGGGACTGCCCAAGACCGACTCGGTGTCGATCTGCCTGAGCTGCCACAACGACATTGACGAATTGCGCAAGAAGCCCTTCCACCATCAGCCGGCCTTTCTCCAGGGCTGCGCGACCTGCCACACGCCGCATGGAGGCGACAACGATCACCTGCTGCGCGCCAAGGGCAACGCGCTTTGCCTGGAATGCCACGGACCCGACTCTGCCGCGCAGCGCGACGACGCCAATCACCTGCTGACCATCTTCAACGGCACGGTGAAGCTGCCCGAGGATTACTACACCAAGAACAAGGTTCCGATTCTGCCGCTGCGGTTCGGACTCGGGCATCCGGTGGAGGGACATCCGGTATCGGACGTGATGGACCCGACCAACCAGAGCAAGGTGAAGACGCCGCTGAGCTGCCTGAGCTGCCATCAGCCGCACGCTTCATCGCAGGCCAGCCTGCTGGTGAAGGACCAGGCCAACAACATGGCGTTCTGCGACAACTGCCACAAGAACCGCCTCAACATGATGGAAACCGTTTCCCCTGCACAATAGCCGGAGATCAGCATGACCCGCTACACGCTCAACTCGACACCGACCCGCAAGGCTATCGCCGTTGTTCTGCTTCTCGCCCTGGGCGCAGCGCTGCCGTTTGCCGCCCGCGCGGACAAGAAGAAGAAGACGGATGCCACGCCGGCGGCCGACACCGGTCCACGCAAGTTCTCGTTCGATCCGACCAAGCTGGTGTGGCCGAGCCCGCCAAACATTGCCCGGGTTCACTGGGTGGATTACTTTGCCGGCGAAAAAATCGACTACTCAACCACAGCCGCTACCAAGGCCAAGGCGTCGTGGATGGACCGGCTTGCGGGAGGGCAGTCCGACCAGGAGAAGGTGAACACGAAGACATTTCCCTTCCAGCTGATTGGGCCGACGGGGATTGCCGTCGATTCAAAAGGGCTGCTCTATGTGGCCGATCAGAAGGTCGGGGCGATCTTTATCTTCAACCCGCAGACGCACGGCACGGAGCTGATCCGCAACGGGATTGAAGCTCACTTTGGCTGGCTGAACGGTCTGGCGATCGACGACGACGACCGGCTGTTTGTCTCCGACGGAAAGATGCACCGGGTGCTGATCTTCAGTCCCAAGCGGGAGATTGAGGGCCAGGTGACCGAGGGGCTGATCGATCCGAACGGGCTGGCGATCGATGCGGAGAACCGGCTGCTGTATGTGGTGGACACGCAGCAGGACCAGGTGCTGGTGTATGACGCCGACTCTCTGAAGCTGCTGCGGCGGATCGGGACCGGAGGCAAGAACCACTTTTTGACGACGCCGGGCGACTTTGGCGCGCCGCAGGGCGTGGCGGTGGACAGCGAAGGCAATGTGTACGTGACCGACACGCTGAACAACCGGGTGGAGATCTTTGACGGCGATGGAAACTTCGTGAGCCTGTTCGGCAAGCACGGCGACGGGCCGGGGACGTTTGCGCGTCCCAAGGGAATTGCGGTGGATGCGGACGGGCACATCTGGGTGGCCGACGAGATGCAGGACCGGCTGCAGGTGTTCGACCGCGAGGGGCAACTGCTGACCTGGATCGGCACGGGCCACGGCAATCTGCCGGGGCAGTTCAAGGCGATTTTGGGCGTGGCGATCGACAAGCAGAACCGGGTGTTTACGACGGAGGAGTATCCGGGGCGGGTGCAGGAGTTCCGCTACGTGACGGATGCGGAAGCCGAGGCGGAGAAGGCAAAGCAGGCGGAGGAGCGCGAGAAGGCGGCCGAGCGGCGCCAGAAGGCCGCTGCCCCGGCAACGACCGAAAAGGTAACTGACGCGGCGCCGGCTCCGCAACGCTGAGCGGCACGGCGAAGGTGGATCGAGCGGGCGCGTCGATTGTGCGCTTCAATCAGAAGCTCAAGAGAGAATCGGCGGGCAGGGCGAATGCGGCCGACTTGAGGCTGACCGGCTGCGCGAGGCCGGAACCGGGCTGCGGCACGTAGCAGAGGGCGGCCAGGTTGGGATGATGCTGCAGGTAGCGCTGCGCCGACTCGAGTCCGGAGACAAAGAGGGCGGTTGAGAGCGCGTCGCTGGTGGTGTTTGCCGCTGCGGTGACGGCAGTCATGAGCATGTTTTTGACGGGGCTGCCGGTGCGGGGATCGAGGAGATGCGAATAGACCGCGCCATCGAGCTGGAACGATTTCTCGTAGCTGCCGGAGATGGAAATGGACATGTTGCGCAGGCGCAGCGAACAGGCCTGCATGCGGCGATCGAGTGGATCGCAGACGGAGATGGTCCAGCCGGGCTCGCCGGGCGGCGCGCCGAGGGCGTAGATGCTGCTGGTGCCGCTTGAGACCAGGGCCCGCGCAACGCCGGCGGCGCGCAGAAGCGTCACCACGCGATCGACAGCGTAACCTTTGCCGATGGCGCCGAGATCGAGCTCCATGCCGGTGCGGGCAAACCGCACGGTGTGCGCGGCTGGATCGAGAATGATTTGGCGATAGCCGATCTGCTGGAGCGACCGGGCCAATGCGGGCTGATCGGGGAGGCGTCCGCAGCCGCAGAAGAATCCCCACTCTTTCATGAGCGGACCGACGGTTATATCGAACGCGCCTTCTGTGTCCACGCTGAGTTGGAGAGCGTGTTCGAGGAGATTGAAAAGCTCCGGCGTGACGGGCACGGCCGTGGCGGAGGCGTGGCGGTTGATAGAGGAGATCTCACTGGCTGGATTGTAATGGCTCATCAGGTCGTCGAGCCGGTCGATTTCGCGGAAGCACAGGACTATGTGATCGTGAAGATGCTGTGCGCTGGGCCCATAGGCGGCGATGGAAAAGACGGTTCCCATGGCCGGATGGGAGGCCTGATGGCGGAGGAGCGAGTTCTCAGAGGCGGCGGGGACCATAGTTCAACTTTATTCCGGCTGCCGCCGGCGATGAGCCGCGTCAGACGGCAGTATTCCAGGCTTTGCGGAAGTCGAAGCGCGCCTTTGCGATGGGCGTACCCGCGACCTCGACGCGGGTGAGATCGCGGGTGCCGACGCCGAGCTGCTCGGCAAGCCGGAGGGTGTTGTCTGCACGCTCGAAGGGCGGAGCGCCGCGATCGGCCATGGGATCGAATCCCATGAGCGCCATGCAGGCCGCATCGGTGGACACGGCGTTGGTTCCGGCAACGAGCAGGCCGGGATGAATGGGGGCCGAGTGGCGGTTGGGCGTTTCGCCGCCGACCATGGTGTAGATGCCGTCTACGATGGCGAGGTGGATGGGCCGCGCTGCCGCCAGGTCCGCAGTGGCGCGCGGAATGCGATAGCCGTCGTCACGGGGCGCGTTGAGATCGATGGGCTGGGGTGCGCTTTTGGGAGGCGCGTGGGCGCCGGAGTGGAGCAGATAACGGCCGCCGGTGGGAATGAGGGCGGGCTCGTCCTCGGGAACGTTTTGGCCGTAGATGGTGCAGGGAGTGATGCCGATGAGGTTCTTCATGGAGAGGGTGACGCCGGCGACGGTGTGCTCCTTGAGCTTGGCCATGGAGATGAAGACGTCGCAGTCGCGATAGGACTGATTGAGGTCAAAGCCGGGAAAGAGCAGGCCGCCGTTGGGGACCATGAAGCGCGCGTAGGTTTTGCCGCTGCCGAGATAGTTGGTGTTCTCGAACTCGACCCTGGTTGCGGCGCTGGTAAAGTCGCCGGGCGTCCAACCGGCGCCGACCATGAACTGTTGCAGGGGTTCGGTTGTGAGCCAGGCGCTCTCCAACAGCCGGATGCGCTGCGCGCCAGCGCGCCCGAGCAGGTGGACGAGGGCTCCGACAACCTGAGGGTGAACCCAGGTGGTCATTCCCGGCTGCAGGTAGCCGAGGCGCAAGGTGGGGGTTCCGCCCAGGTTGAGCTTGATGGCGACGGTCTTGCCGCGGACCAGCGTGTCGAGTCCGCCGAGCTGATCGAACATGGTGGAGAGCACATCGACAACGTGGCGGTTGTACTGCGAACACAGGCCCACCGCGACGCGGCCAGCGGGCGCGCGCGTGGCTGCAAGCAGGGAGGGCGGAGCCAGGGACGCGGCGGCGGCGGCGGCCATGGTGGAAAGAAACTGGCGACGCGAAGGGTTGATTGTTGTCATGCGATCCTCTCAATCTCAAGGACACAGTTGACGGAAAACTCAGGGAGCTCGAAGCTTGTTCCGGAACTCTCGGGATGGTGATCGAGGGGACGCGGGACCTGGGAAGCGGGGCTCCAGAGGCTGGCCTGGTGTGGGTTGCCGTTGACCCAGACGGCGAGGAACCGGGACGCGCGCTCGGCGTAGTTGACCACATGGACGATCTGTTTGCGGCGGCCGGGTCCGATGCCGGTGAAGCAGCCGGTGGTTCCGGGGTTGAAGAGGCGGGCGAGGTCGTTCTGACGCCCGACGAGCAGATGGGTGTCCCTGGCCAGTTGGTAGGGGTCTGAAAAGCCGCCTGATGCGACGGCGATTCTGCCTTTGCCGAGGTTGTAGATGGAGTAGCCGGGCAACCAGCTCTCCTGGCGGGGCTCGATGGCGGCCGGGCCCCAGTATGCAGGGGCGATCAACAGGCCGCCCGCCTGGATGAAGGCGAGCAGGTGGTTGAGCTGCACGGAGCCGGGCTGGTCGTCATCGGCCCAGAGAATTGCCTTGAGGCCGGTGACCGGAGCGGCGAACGCCTGCCGGCGATTGAGGATTTCGAATTGGACGTGGCGGCGGCTGAGGAGGTTGAGCGCTTCTCCGGAGAGGAACAGGTTTTTCCCGCTGAAGTCGGAGACCACGGCCAGGACGCCCATGGGCTCAAAGGCCGGCCATTCGGGGTGATCGCCAAAGAATGCGAGGGTCTGCGCGATGCTCTGCCATGTAGCGAGGGCCTGCGGGTGTGCGCGGAGGATGCCGGCGCGGGTGGCGTCGTCAAGGGCGAGAACCCAGTGGGCGCCGTAGGCGCGCGAGTCGGCGATGGCGCGGCAGTAGGACTGGGCTGTGAGGGGCGCGGAGGAGGGGGGAAGATCGATCTCGAGCCACAGAGACCGGTGGGGGGCCATGCGGCGGGCGAGAAGAACGAACCAGCCGTTTGAGTCGACCCAGGGGTCGCCTGTGGGGCCTCCAATGCCGGTGTCTCCGGTCATGGTAGGAAGGACAACGCCGGGCCACACGTTGGCGGTTGTGGAGAAGATCTGCGTGGTGCGGGCCCAATCGATGGTGTCCCTGGGAAATCCCAGGATGACGGGGAGAGCGAGAGAGTGGGTCGCAGAGGCGCTGCCGGTCGCGGAGCCGTTCGGGCTTGCCGGGGCATCGAGCATGACCGCTTCTAATCCGGCGGTGGCGGCGGCGGCGACATTGGCGGCGAGGCCTTCGCCGGATCGGAGTTTGCCGACGAAGCTGAGGCCCAGCTCGCGCCCGGCGGCAATCAGGGGCGCCAAGGCCCGCTGTTGCGCCTGGTCATCCGTGGTTCCGGCGGCCCAGTCGACCACCAGGCAATTGATGGGCGTTCCCTTGAGCAATTGCAGGGCGGCGGGGTTGGCCCAGGGATCGGCGGGTTGGGCGATTCCGCTGTCTGGATGGGGCGATTTTGCGATCCGCGCGGCCTCAATGGGACCGCAGGGCCAGCGCATCGGCACCCATTTTGGATTCAGGCTCATTTCGCTTCTCCGCTTGCAGCTCTAAGCACTTATAGCCGCTGAACGGGACGCGTGAATGTAAGCTGGATCACAAAAGAAGGGGATTGGCATGAAGAATGGGCCGCCGGAGGAGCGGATGCGAGGGGCTGTTCCCTCTGCCCGGATGAAAGAAGCGCGGACGACGCCCTGGCGGCCAAGATGACCGCTGCTACGGCTGCGCGGGTTAGCGGTAGGCCTGCTCATCGGCCCAATCGCCGATGATGGGGAGCTTGCAGCGCTTGCCGTTGAGCGCGCCGACCACACACCAGAGCCAGACAAAGAAAATGGCCAGCCAGATGAGGATGACCAGCAACCGCAATCCCAGGAAGAAGCGGGGCCCGAGGTGCGAGCTATAGGGCAGGACAAAGTTGAGGACAAACCCGAAGATGAAGACGAATGCGCTGAAGACGACCGATTGCCAGGAATGGAAGCGCACATAGGGCCGCTTGTTGTAACGCCGGATGGCCAGAAAGAAGGTGGCCGGGAAGGGCGTGAAGTAGGCGAGTGCGCCAATCGAGTTGTCAGACAGGCCGGATTTGCCGGGATTGGACATGATCCCTCCCTTCGGGATCGGGAAAAGCGTTGATGGCGGGAGCCTGGACGCGCTTTGGCCGGTTGATACGATCTTCGCCAATTCAAGAACTGATGGGGCAATCCAGAACGGCTGATTCAAGACCAGCTACAGGTTACACGAACGGCGAGGGGCAGAGAGAACCGCGGTATCCAATCGCAGGTTTCGGCGCGTGTGCCTGTTCAATGCCTCAGCTCGTTCCAGGAGAGGGGCGGACGGGCCTCCGGCTTCCTTTCGAGGCTTGCACCAACACGCCATGGTGAATGCAACTTAAGAGCCATTTGCAGGGAACGTTTCCGGGCATAACGTACAAGTCAACGCTCGAAAAAACCACCACGGAGAGGAAAACCCATGAACACCATGCTGCTCAAGCTCTATGTCAAGTTCCAGGATCTGGCCACCCGCGAAGAGGGTCAGGATCTGGTTGAATACGCCTTGGTCGTTGCTCTGATCGCCTTCGGCGCCACCGCCGGCATGAAGGCTCTGGCCACCGGCCTTAACTCTGCCTTCCAGGGCATCAGCTCCACCCTCGGCTCCTACATCAGCTAGAGCAAAACCACGATAACAGTGCCGAGTTGAGCGGCGTGCGAGGTGGTGATTTCTTAAGGAAACCACCACTTTGAAGACGTGGCTCAGGGTATGTCTATCGTGATTTTGCAGTAGTTTCCGGCCGCTGGTGGTTGAACCGGTAACACGCAGTTCTGTCGTTGCGCGGGAGAGTGGGGCTCACTGAAAAGTGCGCCATCACTCTGCTGCGCAGCGGCATAAAGAAGCACGGGCCATAAGGCTCAAATTCTTCCGCTTCAGAAGCTTGTTGAAAAAGGCCGCAATCAACTGCAATCGGCGTGACGGACGTCCGGCAGGGGCTAGAGCAGTTCTCCAATTCATGTGCTCTACTTAGTTGCGTGCAAGGTGGTTTTTTCTAAGGAAAAAGCCACTTATCATCGTGCTTTCGGTGTGCCGCAATTGGAGAACAGCTATAAAGCCCCGTAGATTTGATCGGCCTTATCGGCACGCGACCCAGAGGGTGCCGCGGTCGTGCCCTGTTACAAAGCGTTTGGGTTCCTGGTTTTTCAACAAGCTCGTAGAAGCCAAGGCAGATGCCCTGGCCCTTATTCCCTGCATCAACTTCCCGAGCGCAACCATCCTTTTGCGCTGAGCCTGCAAGCCCCCTACAATGTTTAGAAAGCCCTGGAGCAACGGGAGCGGATCGTTTTGCCCTTGCGCGAGTGGCAGGCTACCGCGGTCCCGGTGCTTCAAGGCGGCATGTTCATCGAAGGGCCTGTAGCTCAACGGTTAGAGCAGGGGACTCATAATCCCTTGGTTGGGGGTTCGAATCCCTCCGGGCCCACCATCGACTGGAAATCGGGATGCACTGCTCGTGACGGCGAGAAACGCCGAGGGCCTGGCTGCGGCTAGGACAGGCTGCGGAACAGCCAGTAGAGCAGGCCGGAGAGCAGGCCGGCGGCGGGCAGGGTGAACACCCAGCCGGCGGCGATGTTGCGCAGGGTGGCGAAGCGGACGCCATTGCCGTTGGCCACCATGGTGCCGGCTACGCCGGAGCTCAGCACGTGGGTGGTACTGACCGGCAGCCCGAAGTTATTGGCCGCGAAGATGGTGCCCATGGCCACGACGCCGGCTACCGCACCCTGCGCGTAGCTGAGGTGGTCTTTGCCGATCTTTTCGCCGACGGTGACGACAATGCGCTTCCACCCGACCATGGTGCCCAGGCCCAAGGCGAGCGCCACGGCCACCTTGACCCAATCGGGAATGAACTTGGTGGCCTTGTCGACTTTGATTTTGTAGTTGCTGAGCGCCGCGGTCTCGTCGGCGGTGAACCGGGGCTGCCGGTGCGCTTTGACGAGCGCCGCGTCACTGGATTCGAGGAGCCGGATTGCTTCGCTGGCTACGTACATGTCGTTGCGGACGTTGGTCTGGTCGGCGACAGGAACGGACTTGAAGACTTTGTACAGCGCGACTTCGTGGTCGAGGTCCTCGACCAACTCGCGGAGGGCGAGGATGGTGTCCGGCTGGAGCTGCTTGGTGCGGATGTAGTCGGTGACATCGGCGCGCGCGTCGGGGCCGAGGAGGCCTGCGTTGTCGACGTGGCGGTCGAGGATGTGGCCGGCCCGCTCCGATGCGGCGATGAAGTCCTGAATGTCCTGTGCGGTGACGGCGTGATTGAGCGCGTAGGCAGTGGGGACGGTGCCGATGAGGATGAGCATGATGAGGCCCATGCCCTTTTGGCCGTCGTTTGATCCGTGGAAGAAGCTGACGCCGGTGCAGGTGAGCACCATGAGCGCGCGAATGGGGAATGGCGGCGGCTGGTTGTCTTTGGGCGCCTCATAGAGGGCCGGATAGCGGACCATCCATTTGGAGAGCAGCATGAGCAGGGCGGCGGCGCCGAAGCCGACAACGGGCGAGATCAAGAGGACCTTGATGACCTTGGTGGCCTGCTCCCAGTCGACGCCGGAGGTGCCGCTGTGCAAGTGGAGGAGCTGGTTGGCAACGCCGACGCCGATGATGGAGCCGACCATGGTGTGCGAGCTTGAAGCGGGGAGTCCCAGCCACCATGTGCCGAGGTTCCACAGGATGGCCGCGATGAGGAGCGCAAAGACCATGGCAAAGCCGGCGCCGGAGCTGACCTGCAGAATGAGCTCGACGGGCAGGAGGGTAATGACGGCGTAGGCGACGGTGCCGCTGGAGGCCAGCACGCCGGCCAGATTGCAGAGGCCGGACAGCACAACGGCGACGTTGGGCTCGAGCGAGTTGGTGTAGATGACGGTCGCGACGGCGTTGGCTGTATCGTGGAAGCCGTTAACGAACTCGAAGCCGAGCGCGATGAGCAGCGCGAGCGCCAGCAGCAGATAGGGCCCGATGCCGGTGATGGTGACGTTGGTGAGGTCGCGCGCAACGTGTACGCCGATGTAGCCGAGGCCGCCGGCAAGCGCCAGCAGGAAGAGCGCAAGGCCTGCCTTGCTGGTACGCTTCTTCGTCTTGCGCTCCACCAGAGAGGGGCGCGCGGGCAGCACTTCAACAAGGGTAGCCAGATCGGCCATTGTTTAGAAGTCACCAATGCGGCCGGAAAAATTCCGGGCACACCTGGGCCTCCTCATGGGGGATGGAACGACAGGATGGGCTTTTGAATGCAGGGGGGACCGCTTGGGCCGGGAGGAACAAGAGCCGGATAAGTAGGCGTCCATAAAACCCCAACAACCGCTTGGAAGCGCAGTTGTTTGCTCGGTGAGCCAGAGAAGAACTGGCCCTGCTTGCACCAGTCTACACCGGACCGGGGGGGGAAAGGGAAGGCGGGAGGGCTCCCAAATCAGGAAATTGCGGTGAAAAAAGGAAAGCAGAGCCGGGTTGAGGGGCTAGAGGGCGGCGGTGTGTTGTGCGAACCAGGCGGTGAGTTGGGCCGCAGAGATTTGGCCGGCAGCGAGGGCCAATATCGTCAGGTAAGCCTCCTCCTGGCTGGCAGTTACCTCAAGGCCGTTGACTTCAAGGAATGCAAACGAGACGACCAGGGCTGTCCTCTTGTTGCCGTCTACGAACGGACGATTGGACGAGATGCCAAAGGCATAGGCGGCGGCCAAAGCCGGGAGCGAGGGCGCGGAGTCGGCATAGGCCCAGAGATTTTTGGCGCGAGCAAGGGCCGAATCGAGCAGACCTTCGTCCCGAACGCCAGCGGAGCCCCCATGAGCTGCGAGTTCCAGGTCATGCGCAATGATTGCGTCCGCGATGTCCATCCACAGGGGTTCGTGCATTACTCGGCCAGCTTCCGCAGCGCGTCGCGATACTTGCGCATGACCTTCTCACTGGCCTCCAGCTTGCGCATGAATTGGTCATCGTAAGCGGTCAGGTGCGCGCCGAACGGAGTTTCGGATAAACAGATCGAATCGCCCTTCTCAACATTGAGCCAGGCCAGAACTTCTTTGGGCAGGATGATTCCGGCGGAGTTGCCGATTGCGATGATCTTGGTGGTGGTGGCCATGAGGAGCCTCCTCGCTGGCCTGATTATAACATTCGTTATAACTTCCTAGCGCCAGTCGTCGCGGGCGTTGGCCAGCCCCTCGTCCATTACGGCGTCGAAGCTGGTGTGCTTCTTGATGAAGATGTCACTGAAGGCCTTGTCCTGGCGGAGGAGGATGGCCTGGAGGCGGACCAGCTCAAGGAGCGCCAGAAAGGTGGCGATGAGGGCGCGGGGGGAGTGGGTATGGCTGAGCAGGCGGCTGAGCGAGACCGGCTTGTCTTCCATGTTGAGGCGGCGGCCGAGGAAGCGGATCATCTGGCCGACGGTGACCGTGTCTTCTTCGACATTCATCACGGGACGGTTGCGAGCGCGGTCGAGGATGTCGCGGAAGATGCGCACCAGGTCGACGGTGTCGGCGGCGATCTCCGGCTCGGCGGCGGCATCGTCTTTGAACTCCTTGAAGCCGGGATTGCTCCAGGTGGCGGCTTCGAGCATCTGCTTCTGCTGGAGCATCTGGGCGGCGTTTTTGAAGCGCTCATGCTCGAGCAGGCGCTCGACGAGCTCGCGGCGGGGGTCTTCCGGCGCTTCATCCGGCCCGGCGCCGGCGCGCGGCAGGAGCATTTTGCTCTTGATGTGGATGAGCAGCGATGCGGTGTAGATGAACTCGCCGGCGACGTCGACGTCAGAGCTTTTGAGCTGGTTGACATAGGCCAGGAACTGGGCGGTGATGCGGGCAATCGGGATGTCGTAGATGTCGATGTCCTGCTTGCGGATGAGGTCAAGGAGGAGGTCGAGCGGTCCGTCATAGACGAGGCCCACGCTGACCGAAAACGGCGACTCCTCGGAGCTCTGGTCGCGCTTTTTTTGCTGCGCGGCGGCTTTGGCGGCGGCCTTCTCGTCGGGGTGCGGCTGGACGGCGAGGACCAGCGGGGGCGCTTCAGGTGCGGCAGGCGCGGTGTTCCCAGCTTCCTGGGGATTGTTCGGGTTGGCGTTCTCGTCCGTCAATGTATTTCGACTTCCTTCTTCGCTGGTCTGTGTCGCGCATGCCCTGCGGGCGCGGTCAGGGCATTTGCATGGCTGCGCGCACCTGCACCATGGTCTGCTCAGCGCGTGCGCCGGCGCGCGTTGAGCCATCCGCCAAAATCTCTTTCACCTGCGCCTCGGTAAAGTTGGCGCGCCGCTCCTGGATCGGCGTCAGCAACTGCACCAGCGCGTCCGCAGCCCACCCCTTGCACTGGATGCACCCGATGCCCGCAGTCCGGCAACCTTCGTACACATTGGCGAGTGTCTCCGGGGTCGAGAAGACCTTGTGCAGATCGCCGACCGGGCACTTGTCCGGGTCGCCGGGGTCGGTGCGCCGGACGCGGGCCGGGTCGGTGACCATGGTCTTGAGCTTCTGCCGAACGACCGGTTCGGGATCGTTGAGCTCAATTGTATTGCCATAGCTCTTGGACATCTTGCGGCCATCGGTGCCGGGAAGTTTGGGCGAGGGGGTGAGCAGCACGTTCGGCTCGGGCAACACCTCTTTGTCTCCTAGCTTGTAGAGGTGGTTGAACCGCCGCGCCAGTTCGCGGGTAAGCTCCACATGCGCCTGCTGGTCCTGGCCCACGGGCACAAACTGCGGCTGATAGAGCAGGATGTCAGACGCCATCAGAACCGGATAGCCCAGGAAGCCGTAGGTTGTCAGGTCCTTGTGCTCCAGGTTCTCCTGCATCTCCTTGTAGCTTGGCACCCGCTCCAGCCATCCCAGCGGGCTGATCATGCCGAGGTACATGGGCAGCTCGAAGTGCTGTTTCACATGGCCCTGAATAAAGATCGTGCTCCGCTCAGGATCGAGACCAGCGGCCAGAAAATCGAGCGCGACCTCGAGCGTATTCGGGGCAATCTTGGAGGTGTCGGCGTAGTCGGTGGTGAGGGCGTGTACGTCGGCGATGAAGAAGTAGCACTCGTACGCGTCCTGGAGCTTGACCCAGTTGGCGAGCGCGCCCATGTAGTTGCCCAGATGCAGCTTGCCGGTGGGGCGCATGCCGCTCAAAACGCGCGGGCGAGACGAAGAATTTTGGAGTTCAGGCATTGCTTGCTGTCGATTTCCTTGTCGGTTGGCCGGGGCAGTGAAGGCTGGCTCCATTGTACCGGGAGCCGGGCGCGTGCGGGTCAGAACCTAGAGGACCCGGAGCAGGGCGTCGACGAGGGCCATGGATGGGCCGAGCAGCAGCATGATGAGCATGCCGCCGAAGACGATCATGAACAGCCAGCTGAGCCAGATGGGGATGCGGTCATAGACCTGGACCGCGTTGTACGGCAGGAGGTTGCGGACCAGGCGGCTGCCGTCGAGCGGGGGGATGGGGAGCAGGTTGAAGAAGAACAGGGAGAAGTTGATCTTGATGGCCAGGGCTGCGAGCAGGACCAGGGCTTCAAGGCCGGTGGGCAAAGCGATGGCCATGCCGCCCTCAAAGGTGGACACGGCCAGCGTGTGGCCGGTGGGGCTGGCGAGCGAGATGACTGCCAGGAGCAGGAAGGCGACAAACGCGATGAGGAGGTTGGAGGCGGGGCCGGCCAGGGTGGTCAGGTTGTCGTCGCGGACGATCTTCTGGAAGTTGCGGGTGATGACGGGCGTGGGCTTGGCCCAGCCGACCAGCAGTCCGCTGAAGAAGTTGAAGCCGAGGAACGGGCCGAAGATGGCGAGGCCGGGAAACAGCAGGGTGCCGATCGGGTCAACGTGATAGGCCGGGTTCAGGGTGACGCGGCCTTGCATTCGCGCGGTCTGGTCGCCCAGGTAGGAGGCCGTCCAGGCGTGCGCGCACTCGTGGACGCTGAGCGAAAAAATCAGCAGAACGAACTTGAAAACCGCAATGAGAAACAGAACCGATTGCACGCCACTCTCCCTGTGCCGGAAAGCTCAGGTTAGCATGGAGGGTCCTTTCAATTCGCTTGCAGCCTGGGAACAAAACCAGGTGCAGCCTTGTCTAAGCAGTTAGGCGACCCGACAATGCTTTGTTGGAAATGAGGAGTACGATGCGGCGATGGCTTGCTGGAACTCTCGTGTATATCTGCGTTGCAGGCATTGCGGCGTCCGGTGCGGCCGCTCAAGATGATGAGGCGGCCAAGGCGAATGCACTTTGGAACCAAGGAAAGCGGCTGGATGCGCTGCCGCTCTATGAAGACCTGGTCAAGGCCTATCCCAATGAGTGGGTGTATGCGGAGCGGCTGGCCTCGGCCGTGGGGGTGAAAGCCGAACACAGCAACGACCCTGCCGAAGTGAAAGCACTGCTGACCCGGGAGCGCGACCTGGCGGCACGAGCAGTGCAGCTTGGCGATCCCGAGGTCTTCGTCAAGCTGATGGCGCAGATCAATCCGGACGATCCCATTTTGAAGCCTCCGACCAGCCCGGCAATCGCTTTGTTCAATGAAGCAGAGAGGGCTTACGGTACGGGAGATTACACGACGGCGCTTGCCAAATACGGTCAGGCGGCGGATGCCGACCCGACCATGTACGCGGCAGCCTTGTATGCAGGGGACTCCGCATACGTCTTGAAGGATGTGGCTACCGCAGTGAAGTGGTTTACGCGCGCGGTTGCGATTGATCCGAACCGCGAAACTGCCTACCGCTACTGGGGCGACACGCTGCTGCGGATTGGAAACGACCCCGTGGCTTCAAAGTCGAAGTACCTGGAAGCGGTGGTGGCAGAGCCGTATAACAAGCTGGCCTGGAATGGGATCACCTTTTGGGCGAGGGCGGAAAAGGCGGTGATTCTGGCGCCCAGAATCGACCGGCCGGTAGCACCTACGGTGGACCCGGCCAAGCCGAACAACATCACCATCGACATCGATCCGGAGGCAATTGATCAGAAGAAGAAACCTGGAAGCTATGCCTGGTTGGGCTATTCCATGACGCGCGCCACCTTTCGGGGCGATGCGTTCAAGAAGGCGTTCCCCGATGAGAAGCAGTACCGCCACTCCCTCAAGGAGGAGGACGCAGCGCTGAGCTCAGTGGCCGCAATCGCAAGGGAAGGCAAGGTCAAGAGGGAGAAACTGGACGAAAGCCTGCGGAACCTTTTGGAACTGGAGGACGGGGGCATGCTGGACTGCTGGATTCTGATCAGCGCAGCCGATGACGGGATTGCGGCGGATTATGCCGGCTACCGCGACGGACATCGTCAACTCATGCACGATTACCTGGAGCGATTTGTCGTACATGGCGGGGTCACTCCGCCACAGTGAGCGAGGTCTAGATTAGCGCTCAGATCCGGTCAGTCGGAAAACTTCCCACCGACTCGCCCGCCGCCACGTTCTGTCCGCCGAGAACGATGGCGTGGCTGGCGATGCGGGCGCGGTCGCCGATGGTGGTGGGCACAAGGGTGACTTTCTCGTAGTCGTCTGCCGCGTGGGTGTGGGAGTAGACGCGCGCAAACGACCCAATCACCGCGTGGTTGCCGATGGTGATGCCGCCGCGGTCGTTCAGCAGAGCACGCTGGCGGATGGTGACTCCGTCGCCGATGGACAGGTTGTAGCCGTAAGTCAGATCCACGCCGTGGTAGATCTTCACCCCGGTGCCCACGTGCTTGAAGATGTGGCGGCCGAGCATGCAGCGGAAGCGGATACCCAGCCAGTGGTTCAACCCGACCGGGGAGCGGTCGAACATCTGCCAGAACCACAGGAGCGGCTTGCGCTCGTTGAATGCCGCGCAGTCGGCGTCGGCAAACTGCTGCGCTTCCAGGGTCACGTTCTCCGGGTCCAGCGACAGGCTCACCACGTTGCCCGGCAATTCGCTGGTCAGGGTCAGGTTGAGCTTGCCGCCGTGGGGCCGGCCCAGGTAGAGCTGGTAAAGCTGGTCGCGCACAATCTCCGCGCGGCGCTCAGGCTGATGATGCCGAGTGAACTCCTCGTCTAGAAACTGAATCCAGCGGCGGTAGACTTCTTCGGCTTCGGGCGCGGGGCGAGGTGCGTTGCTCACGTTTGCCATACGCATTGGACGATACAACACGAGGCCTGGATGCATGGATAAACTGGCGGCGTGGACGCCGCTTGCCCATGCGAGCGGCGTATCTGGATTGAATCGCGCTCCACCCATCGGTGGATGTGGGCCTCCACCGGAAGTGCGTAGGATTCCTGAACAATGAGCAGCGAACGGCAGGTTGAAGCGCAGACAGGGCGCCAGATGGGCGTGTGGGCCGCGACGGCGGTTGTGACCGGCGAAGCGATCTCGCTGGGGATCTTTCTTACCCCGGCCGGCATGGCTCACTCGCTTGGCTCCCCGTCCCTGCTGGGCGCGGTGTGGTGCGGCATGGCGCTCATCACGCTGGCCGGCGCGCTCTGCTTTACCGAGCTGGCGGTGCGTTTTCCGCAGGCCGGCGGCGAGTACGTCTACCTGCGCCACGGCTTTGGGCGGCGCGTGGCGTTCCTCTACGGGTGGATGGCCGCGGTGGTGATGTATCCGGGCGTGGCCGCGGCGTTGAGCGTGGGTCTGGTGCCCTATGTGCAGTCGCTCGTTGCGCTGCCCGCGTGGCTTGCCCGCGCGCTGCCCGCCCTGATTCTGCTCGCGCTGGGCGGGCTCAACTTTGCCGGCACCCGCCTCTCCAGCGGATTGATGACCGGGCTGAACTGGCTGAAGGTGCCAGTGCTGGCGGGCCTGGTGGGCTGGGCGCTTGTCTCCGGCCACGCGACCATGGCCAACCTGGCCCCGCTCACCCTGCGGCGCACAGGCTCTGATCCGCTGCTGGGCGCCGTTGCCGGAGCGGCCATCAGCGCCTTCTTCTGCTTCGGCGGCTGGTGGGAGGCAGGCAAGATCGCCGGCGATGTGCGCAATCCCCGCCGCACTTTGCCGATCGCCTTCACCGCCGGCGTTTTGATCGTCACCGCGGTCTATCTGCTGGTGAGCTTCGCTTTTGTGGCCGTCGTTCCCATGGAGCAGATCGAGAACAACACTGCCTTTGTGGCCCAGTTTGGCCAGGCGCTGTTCGGCGCGCAGGGTGGACGGGTGCTCTCTGCCTGCGTGCTGCTGTGCGTGCTGGGCGGGCTGATGGTTCTGAGCATGGCCGTGCCGCGCGTGACCTACGCGCTGGCCCGGGAGGAGGCTGGAGGCGGGTCCGCGGGCGGGGCGCTGGCTTTCTTTGCACGGCTCCATCCCCGCTTCGGCTCGCCGGCCAACGCCGTCCTGCTGCAAACCGGGATGGCTCTCGCGGTGCTGGCGCTGGGGGCGTTCGACCGCATCCTGGCCTTCATCATCTTTTCCGCCGTCGTGTTTCTGGCTCTCACCGTGGCTACGCTCTTCCGCGCCGCGGAGCCGGTACGGCGCTGGTGGTTTCCTATGGCTCCCATCGCTTTCATTGCGGGCAGCGGGGTGCTGGCCGCCATGCTGTTGATGCACAGCCTTTGGCCGTCGCTGCTGGGAGCAGCGGTGGTGCTGGCCGGGCTTCCCGTGCGCGCACTGCTGCTGCGCACGCGGCAACCCGCTGCCGGGCTGGCCGCCGAGACCGAGATTCCCTGACTCTGGTTTGATCCTGATTGAAGGCACGGCTGAACGCGAAGATGGGGCAGGCTGTGGGAGCGGCCGGTCGCCGGGACGATTGCGTGCCGCAAACGCAAAGCGGGGACGAGCCTCAGGCCCGTCCCCGCTTTTCTGTCTGGCTTAAAAGCTTCTAGCGTTTGCCCTGGATGGTCTTCGGTCCGGGGCCGCCGCCGCCTTTGCGCGCGGCGCGCTTGAGGGCGATCTCGTGCATTTCGCGGCCGATGCTGGAGCGGTTGATGGCCAGCTGGATGCCGAGGTTGATGAGATTGCCGGTACCCCAGTAGAGCGCCAGGCCGGAAGCGTAGTGCCACAGGAAGGTTCCCATCAGGACGGGCATCATGAAGGCCATCATGTAGCGCTGGTTCTTGTCCATGCCCGGCGACGGGGTGATGAGCTGCGTGACCAGCATGCTGGCAATGATGAGGATGGGCAGCACGTGCAGGGGATCGGGAACGGAGAGATCCTTGAGCCAGTACCAGTGCTCCCCGCGCAGCTCCACTGTATTTTGCAGCACGCGGAAGTAGGCGAAGAACAGGGGCAACTGGATGAACATGGGCAGGCAGCCGCCGGCGACGTTGACGCCCTCGGCCTTGTGGATGGCCATGATCTCTGTGTTCATTTCGGCGCGCTTGGGGTCGCTCACCTTGAGGTGCGCGTACTTGCGCTTGACCGCGTCGACCTTGGGCTGAATGCGCATGGTCTTGAGCGAGGTCTTCATCATCATGAGGCGGGTGGGCGTCATGAGCAGGTTGAAGACCACGGTGATGAGGATGATGTCCCAGCCCCAGTTGGGCACGCCGTGCTCATTGAGGAAGCGCAGGAGGAGGTAGAGCGGCTTGGCGATGACGGTGAGCCAGCCAAACTGGATCAGCGGCTCCAGCGACTGGCCGGTGGGCTTGCCGTCGGCGCCGGTGGCATGGATGGAGCTGACCACGTCCATGGCCTTGGGGCCGGCGAAGAGGCGGAGCTTGTTGTAGCCGCTCTGGTCGCCGGCGGCGATGCCCAGCACCTGCGCCGGCTTGCGGGCGCTGTTGGGATCGCTCAGGTCGCCGGGCAGATCGATGGTGTTGTGCAGCGTGACGACGGTTGCGTCCTGCGGATCGCCGGGAAGAAACGCGGAGACGAAGTAGAGATCGGCGATGGCGGCGTAGGAGTAGGGCTGGTTGAGCGTGTTGTTGCTGCTGACCTTGGCCACGGCCTGGGTGTCCTGCTTGCCGTCGAGCGACCAGGCGAAGGTGGATGTGGCCGAGGTCAAGACGGGGCTGCGGGTGGTGGACGAGGGCAGGAACTCTTCCATGTCGCCCAGGCCGGCCGGCCACTGGACCAGTGCGCGCACCGGCACGCCGTTGCGGAGGACGTGGGTTTCGATGTCGATGACGTAGCCCGAGCCGAAGCGGAAGGTCTTGACCACATCGAGGCCGTTGGCGGCGTAGTGATAGGTGAGCGTGGTGGGCGCGAGGACCAGGCCGGTGGGCGAAGGCTGCGCGCCCTCGACGGTGACCTGATAGAGCGCCTGGCTGAGCTGGGCGGTGAGCGCGGGATCATAGGTATAGAGCGAGAGCGGGAAGCCGAACTTCGCCGAAGCCTGCTGCTGCACCATATCCAGCGGCTTGCCGGCGGTGTCGTTGTACTTCTTCAGAATCCAGTGCTTGACCTGGGCGCCGCGATTGCTGAAGACAATCCTGTACTGCTCGTTCTCGACGGTGGTGTCGGTCTCAAGGGAAGCGGCAACGACCGGGGCCGCGGCGGCGCCTGGCGTGGAAGCCGAAGGGGGCTGCATGGGCTGGCCTGCGGCGGACTGCTGCTGGGTCTGCGATTGAGTTTGCGTCTGGGGCGGGGTGGGCTCGGTCTTGGGCTTGACGAAATATTGGTAGCCGAGCAGCACGACCAGCAGCAAGACCATGAAGCCCATGGTGGAGCCCATGTTGCCGCCGCCGCCAGCGTTTCCGCCGCCGGGGCCTTGCCCCTGAAGATTGGGATTGCGAATTTCTGCCAAAGGATACGTCCTTCTAGTTCCGGCCTGGTATCGAGTTGTGGCCAGGAGTCCGGCGTGCATGCGCAGGCGGCGGTGAGGCCGCTGCATCTTCTATGGTAATGGCTCGTAGGGAAGCGGGCGGGGCGGAGCGGCCGGAGGGACGGGATCGAGGCCTCCGCGCGCGAAGGGATGACAGCGAAGCAGGCGCCAGAGGGAGAGGCCCATGCCGCGCATTGGACCGTGGATTGCGATGGCGCCGGCCGCGTACTGGGAGCAGGTGGGATGGAAGCGACAGCCGCCGGGCGTAAGTGAATGGATGGCCGGCGAGAGCCAGCGCTGATAGAAGCCGAGAGTGGCGAGCAGAATGCGCGTCATAAGGCAGGCACTTGCTGGGCCATGCGTGCGGCCTCAGCGGTTGCCTGATGAAGGATACGCACGACCTCCGCTTCAAGTTTCTCAAATTCGAGCGCCAGCACGATGCGCCGGGGATGCAGGATGAGGTCGAAGCCCTGGGGCAGCATGGACACATGACGGCGGAGCGCCTCGCGCATGCGGCGCTTGATGCGGTTGCGCTCATGGGCCTTGCCCAGCACTTTGCCAGCGGTGAGGCCGACGCGCGGGCCGGTTGGCAGAGCTGCTCCCGCAAAGGTGGGTGTTTGCCGGGCGAGAAACCAGCTCATCGAAGCGGACTGGCGCTTGCGGCTTCCCGCATAGGCGCGCTGATAGTCTGCGTGCTTGCGCAGGCGCGCTCCTGCCATCGACTGGATGGCCGATTGAAGTGGAGAATGCTGCTGCGGAGGATCGCGCCGTGTGTCTGGCATTGGTTCAGCCTGGGAAGGCGCCTGGCGCGATGGACTACGAGGAGGGCTGCTCATGGCGAATGCCGGTAGGCGTTCGAGCCGGGCCGATCAAAGTCGAATCCAGCTCAAACAAAACGGCAAGAGTAACTAGTCGCGGAAGCCGGCGCTGACGGCCACGCGCTTGCGGCCGATGGCGCGGCGGCGGCTCAACACGGCTGCGCCGCTCTTGGTCTTCATGCGGGCACGAAAGCCGTGAGTCTTGACGCGCTTGCGGCGATTGGGTTGAAATGTGCGCTTGGGCATGGAATGCGCTCCTGTTTCTCAAAAGAAAATCTGCGCCTTGACGGCAAGTTTCAAGTATACCGCAGGTTGAGCCCGGAATCCAGTGCTGTGTGCCGGGCGCTTGAACAGCAGGGCGTGCGGCGCATGTTTGAGGGGTGTGTGGAGGGCGCTTTGCGGAGGCGCAAAAATTGATGAGGCGGGGCAGCGATCGAGTGACTCTGGTAATATTTTCCGCACCCCGAAACGTCAATTGGAGTGACCCGATGCGCGAGTTTCACCACCCTTGGTGCAACTCGATAAGGCGGTCAAAAAGTTATGTGAATGGGGCATTGCAACGATCGCCAAATGTGCTACTATCGGGACCGTTCAAGAAAAGTTTTCCAAGCGTCCCACGGAACGAATTTATCCTCGGCCCCAGGCAAGCAATTCAAGGGCAGACCAGCAGCGACCAGGCACTCAGTCGGTAGCAGTTGGACGCAAAGCACGATGCTTTGCGCCAGCAGAGAGTTGTTGTCTGAATCACGCGGATAAACGTTTCCGGCACTAAATTAGGTGACGCGGGCAAGGATATAAATCGATGGCATTTGCAGCTTCCCCGGCAACGGTACTCAACCCCTGGATCCAGATTCTGGCAGCCCTTGAGAAGAAGGTCATCCGCCAGTCTTTTGAGACCTGGCTCAAGCCCACTCGCTACAGTCACGCTGCCGGCCGCACGCTGTATGTTCGCGTGCCTTCACCCGAGTTCCAGCACATTGGCGACAAGTACGGCGATCTGATTCAGGAAGCGATCGACTTGCAGTCGCTGGAGTTTGACGACGTCAGCTTTGTGACGGCCGAGGAAGACCCTTCGATTCCGCCGCAACGGCGCGATGGCGGGTTCGGCCCGGTGCCGGCGCATGCGCCTACCGCGCCGCCGCCCACGCCGGCGCGCAATCCGCAGCAGGAGCGCTTTGACTGGTCGACGGCCGCGCAGCTCAACCAGCGCTACACCTTCGACGCGTTCGTGATCGGCAACGGCAACCAGTTTGCGCGCGCCGCCGCGCTGGCCGTGGCTGAGCGGCCTTCGCGCGCCTACAATCCGCTGTTTCTGTATGGCGGTGTTGGCATGGGCAAGACGCACCTGATGCATGCCATCGGCCACGAGGTGAAACGCCGCCAGCCTATGGCGAGCATCTCGTATGTGTCCGCAGAAAAGTTCACCAACGAGATGATCACCTCGATCCGCAACGACCGGATGACGAGCTTCCGCGACCGCTTTCGCACCGTGGACGTACTGCTGATCGACGACATCCAGTTCATTGCCCAGAAGGAGCGCACCCAGGAGGAGTTCTTCCACACCTTCAACGCGCTGCACGAGAGCATGAAGCAGATTGTGATCGCGTCGGACCGGCCGCCGAAGGAGCTGACGGAGATTGAAGACCGGCTGCGGTCGCGCTTCGAGTGGGGCCTGATCGCCGACATTCAGCCGCCCGATCTGGAGACCAAGGTCGCCATTCTTCAGAAGAAGGCAGAGAGCGAGCAAGTTGCGCTGCCAACGGATGTGGCGCTGTTTGTGGCTTCGAATGTGCGCACCAACGTCCGCGAGCTTGAGGGCGCGATGACGCGGCTGATCGCGTGGTGCCAGATGAATCGCGTGGAGATCACGCTGGCTTCAACGCAGCAGTGCCTGAAGCAGTTCATCGACATGCAGGTGCGCAAGATTACGATTGAGGCGATTCAGCGCGCGGTAGCCGAGCAGTTCGGCATGCGCGTTGCGGACCTGAAGCAGAAGAACAACTCGCGCAACGTGGTGGTGCCGCGGCAGATCGCGATGTACCTGGCCAAGCAGATGACTGAAGCCAGCCTGCCTGAGATTGGCCGCCAGTTTGGCAACAAGCACCACACCACGGTGATGCACTCGATCGCCAAGATCGACGAACAGCGCCGTGCGGACAAGGACCTGCACCGGACGCTGAACAAGCTGCAGGAGCAGCTGAACGGGTAGCGAGTCAACGAAAAAACAAGAGCCCACGCCGAAGTCTTCGGGCGTGGGCTTTGTTGCGCATGGGAATGGGCGCGCGGCGGGCCTGTCACGGCGTTTCGAGCGCGTGGTTTTTGGCGGCAGGGCTTTGCATGCTGCCGAGCTTTTTGAGCAGGCGGCGGAGGGCTGGCTCAAAGTACCAGGCGATGGCGAGGGCCACCGCTCCCACGGCTGCCAGGGCCAGCAGTGCGCTGGCGAGGGGGCCGAGGCCGGCTCGATTGGCGAGGAAGATGCACAGCTCGCCGACGCGCTCGTGGAGCAGATAGAACGGGTAGGTGGTCAATCCAAGCAGGCGCGCACCTCTCCGCACCGCGGTGTTCGCGGGGAAGAGGCGATTGAAGCGGACTGAAAGGAGAATCGCCGCGAACGCGAGCAGGAATGCGATGGAGCTGGGCGCGGCGAGGTGCTTCCACGATGCCTGGGGCGCGACTGGGGATTGCGCGAACTTGGGCCAGACTTCAACGGCTCGCGCGTAAATCTCAAGGCAGGCCAACGCAAGGGCGAGAGCGGCGGCGCATGCGCCGAGTTTGCTCAGACGCTTTTCTTTCATGAGCCAGACGAGGATGCCCAGCCCGAAGTAGGGGCCGTGGCGCAGCAGCGACATGTTCTTCCAGCCGTAATCGAAATCGATCCACGCCCAGTGGGGCGAGCCATGCATGGCCGGCGCATGCGACCAAAGCGCCAGCGCGATCAGATACGGCGCGCCCCAGAGGATGAGCAGAATGGCGATGGCTTGAATGTGTTTGAAGCCGTGAAAGGTGATGACCGTGTAGATCACGAAATAGAAAGCCAGCTCGATGGGCAGCGTCCAATAGGCCGTCGCGAGAAATGGCCCCGGCAGGAGAATCATGGAGTAGTAGAGCTGAATGAGGCCGGTGGTGTGCCGCGCATAACCGCCCCACAAAAACAGCGGATAGCTGACCGCGGCTGCGCACCACGCCGCGGGATAGATGCGCAGAAAGCGACCCACCATGAAGTGGCGCGCCGTGGCGCCGTGCGCGGAGTTGGCGATGACCAGGCCGGAGATGACGAAGAAGACTTCGACGCCGACCCATCCGAAAGGGAGAGTCCAGGCGATGGCGGGCGTCATCCAGGTGAGGTGAAACGCAGCCACGCTGACCGCGCAGGCAAAGCGCACCAGGTCGATTCCGTAGATGTAATCGCCACTTGGCTTCGCTGCCGGTTGTTGGGGTTCAGGCATTCGGTGGTTCTGTCTCCAGCGGTTGATCAAGCGGTCGATGTTGAGGCTAGAGTACAGGGTTTGATGGCGGCCTCTGCGGGCTAATTTGCCGCGCCTGTTGCTGAACTGGGCACGCTGTGATCGAGAGCGGCAGGCAAGCATTAGTCTTGAAGACATGCGCAGCTGTGCACGGAGGATCATGCCTTCTCGCAGTGCCAGTGGAGGGACGAGAGCCGCCATGAACGGAGCACGGCGCGATGGGCTGGTGTTGCTGCTGCTGGGCAGCGTGGTGTTTGTGCTTCTGGGGCTGGCCCTGGAGCACACGAGCGCCGAGCCGATGGTCGACTTCCGGGTGGTCTACTACCCTGCCCGCTGCCTGGTTGAACATGGCGACCCGTACAACCAGCAGCAGGTGCAGGCGCTCTATGGAGCGATGGGCGGGGACAGGCCGAGCGACTCAGAGAAAGTGCGCCAGATTGCCACGCGTTCCATCTACCTGCCCACCGCGTTTTGCCTGACACTGCCGTTTGCGCTGCTGCCGTGGGGCCCGGCGCATATTCTGTGGCTGCTGCTGACGATGGGCGGGCTGATCTTTGCGGCGTTTCTGATTTGGACGCTGGCTGCGGATTATGCGCCGCTGGCCGCAGGCGCGCTGATGTGCCTGTTTGTGGCCAACAGCGAGCTGCTGATCATCTCGACGAACGCGGCGGGGATAGTGGTGAGTCTGTGCGCCGTGGCTGTGTGGTGCTTCTGGCGCAACCGCTACGCGGCTGCGGGCGTGGTGTGCCTGGCGGTTGCGCTGGCGGTGAAGCCGCAAGACTCTGGGCTGGTGTGGCTCTACTTTCTGCTGGCGGGCGGGTTGCTGCGCAAGCGCGCCTTGCAGACTCTGGCGGTGACGGTTGTGCTGAGCCTGCCGGGGCTGCTGTGGGTGAGCTACGCTGCGCCGGGCTGGGCCGGGGAGTGGCAATCGAATGTGGCGGTGTTGTCGGCGCGCGGGGGCATCAGCGATCCCGGGCCTACGTCACTCGGCGGGCATGGTCTGGCCAACGTGATCAGCTTGCAGTCGGCGTTGAGCGTGGTGAGGGACGAGCAGGGCTTCTACAATGCGGCGAGTTATCTGATCTGCGCGCCGCTGCTGCTGGTGTGGGGCGGGGTGACGCTGCGCTCGCGCTTTACGGCGGCCCATGGCTGGCTGGGGCTGGCGGCCATTGCAGCGCTGACCATGCTGCCGGTCTACCACCGGCAGTACGACGCGAAACTGCTGCTGCTGGCCATTCCGGCCTGCGTGCTGCTGTGGGTTCGCGGCGGCGTGACCGGGCGACTGGCGATGCTGGTGACCGGTGCCGCCCTGTTCTTTACGGGCGATCTTACCTGGGCACTTTTTCTGGCTGTGGTGAAGCGCACTCCGCTGGCCCCGACGGGGATCTCCGGCGCGGTTTCGACGGTGCTCCAGGTGTTTCCCGCGCCGCTCATCTTGCTGATGATGGGGGTGTTCTACCTGTGGGTGTATGGGCGCGGGGCGGGGCGGGAACCGGCGCCCCCCGCCGAGCCTGAAAACACCTGAAGTGAACCGCCTCTCCAGCCGATAACGCTCTGGGACGGTCCGCATGGCGACAGGGCTTCAACCGGCAATGAGCATTGAGGGAACCCAGGCAAAATGGGCCGGCGAGATGCGCTATGTGGCGCGCCAGCCGATCCTGAACCTGCGTGGGCAGGTGCAGGGCTATGAGCTGCTGTTTCGCAACGCGCCCGAGGAGCTGTTCAGCCCCGGCGCGGCGATGGCTGCGCGGACGATGCTGGACAATGCGGTGATCTTTGGGCTGGACTGGCTGACGAACGGTCTGCCCGCCTTTATCAACTGCACGGTTGAGGTGCTGACCGAGGAGCTGGTGCTGGTGCTGGCTCCGGCCAAGACGGTGCTCACGATTCCGGGCACTGCGGAGCTGACGCCGAAGCTGGTCGACTCCTGCAGGCGGCTCAAAGCGCGGGGCTTTCGGATTGCACTCGACGACTTTACCTGGCAGGCGAAGTATCGCTCACTGGCAGAGCTGGCCGACTACATCCGCGTGGACTTCAACCGGTTTGGGGTGGCGGAGAGGCAGTATCTGCGCAGGCTGGACTGCTCTGCGCTGGAGATGGTGGCCAAGAAGGTGGAGACGCCGGAGGACTACAAACGCGCCTGTGTGGAGGGGTTCCGGCTCTTCCAGGGGGCGTATTTCTGCCGGCCGGTGCTGTTGAAGAAGCGCAAGGTGCCGGCCAACCGGCAACTGCACTTCGAGATTGTGCGTCTGCTGCATCATGACCCGATCGACATTCCCGAGGTGAGCCAGCTGGTGCTGCGGGACGCCTCGCTGACCTATCGGCTGCTGCGGCTGGTGAACTCGCCGATTTACGCCATGCACCAGGAGGTGCGCAACATTGCGTCGGCGATTATTGCAGTGGGCGAGGACAGCTTCAGGCGGATTGTTTCGCTGGCGGTACTGAGCGAGCTGAACGGCGAGGCGCCGCCGGAGATATTGCACATGGCGCTGGTGCGGGGCCGATTCTGCGAGCTGGCGGCGCCGGCCAGCCGGCTGGACCCCTCCGAGCAGTACCTGCTGGGCATGCTGAGCATGGTTCCGGCGATGCTGGGCCTGCCGATGGAAGAGCTTACGCCGTCGCTGCCACTGCGCGGCGAGATCTGCGAGGCGCTGCAGGGCGCCGACAACCCGGAGCGGACGCTGCTCAACTGGATCGAGGAGCACGAACGCGGAGAGTGGGAAGCGTGCGACCGGATTGTGCACGTGGAAGGATTGAGCCAGGAGCACCTGGCCAAGTGCTATGCGGCCAGCGTGGTGTGGGCCGCGGCAGCACTCCACTCCTCTATCTAGAGCAAAACCACGATAACAGTGCCCAGTTGAGCGGTGTGCGGGGTGTTGATTTCTTAAGGAAATCAACACTTTGAAGATGTGGCTTAGGGTATATCTATCGTGATTTTGCTTTAGGGCCGATGCCGGTCTACGCGGTAATGGCTTGGGCCGGGGGAGTGGTTGCGGCGTGGAACTGCGGGGTGGCAGGAAGCCAGACTATAGCTGTTCTCCAATTGCTGTACACCGAAAGCTCGATGATAAGTGGCTTTTTCCTTAAGAAAAAGCCACCTTGCACGGAACTCAATAGAGCACATGAATTGGAGAACTGCTTTAATCGACGGTAGCCGACAGGGTGGCGTGAGCCTGGCTTAGTGCGGGAACGGTAGCCTCTGGCACCGTGGAGCCGCGCAGATTGCGCAGAATGCGTAATCCATCACTGGACGGGATGGGCAGGAGATTGACGATGCAGAGCATCAGGTTGCACAGGGCGAGCTGATTGCCGATCACGGGTACGTAATGCAGCGGGAAGGCCAGAAGCAGGTTGGTCAGCGGCCCGGCGAGGGAGATGAGAATCTCTGTGCGGCGGCGGCCGGAGTGGGCCCTGCGGTTGTAAGCACCGCGCCAGGTGAGCCCGAACTCACGCACCGGAACGCCGAGAGCCCTGGCTGCGAGCATGTGCCCTGCTTCGTGCAGCAGCAGGCTGGCGACGACCAGAACTCCTTCGACGCTGCCCGCGGTCCAGCCAAGCTGCGAGACGCCCAGCAGGACGCAGGCGGCCAGGATGAGCAGGCCTGTAGCGTCGATACGAAACGGGACGAGAAATCTCTTCAATGCGCACGCCTTTCGATTGAGGGCGCCTGGCGGTGTGGCTCGGGCCGGATGATGAGACCGGTCTGATTACCAAAGACTATAGCAGTTGAGGAAATACTCATGCATCGGGCGGGAGAGCTTTCGTACCAAGGCCATCGAAAACCAGCCCGCGCCGTAGCACGGCAAAAGGAAGTTGGATTGCACAATGGGCGTGGATGTTGCCTGAGGGATTGGGGGCAGGCGTGGCGCTGGCGGGTTTCAGACGACTTGAGGCCCGTCCGTTTCGAGCGCGGCGCGATCCCATTTCGCGCAGTTGGCGGCGGCTTCGTAGGTGGTCTGGAGGAAGGCGAGCAGGGCGGCGTCGGGGTTAGGGGATTGGCGCAGGGCTTCATAGGGCAGGATGAACTCGCCGAAGGTATCGCTGAACGAGGCCTGGGCGGGGGCGATGGCGTACTGGCGGTAACCGGGCGGCTCAGGGTAGGCGTAGCTGTAGAAGAAGGGCTCCATGCCGGGAGCGCCGGGCCAGAAGCCGCAGCTGCTCACCTCATGCGAGTAGGCGTCGCGGGTGACGCGGTCGGGCAGGCCGGCCATGCTGGGATGCTCTGGGGCGATGCGGCCGGAGAAGCGGGTGCAGGCCAGATCGAGCGCGCCCCAAAAGAGGTGCACGGGGCTGACCTTGCCGCGAAAGCGGGCGCGGAACTGGGTGAAGACGCGCGCGGTCTGGAGCAGCACGCGCCAGAAGCGCTGGGCGTACTCGGGATCGTAGGATTTGTGGGTGTGGTCCTGGTCGAAGGCGATGGGGTTGAGCACTTCGCAGGGCATCTCAAAGATGGATACCGGGACGCCGAGCGCGTGGAGAGCGGCCATGAGCTGCGCGTAGAAGACGGCGACAGTCATGGGCTTGAGCGGAATGAGGCGGCGCTCGCCGTTGCTGACATCGACAGTGAGAACGTGGGCGAGGAAGTCGAAGTCGATCTGGAGCGTGAGGCTGCCGTGGGGCATGGGGCCGGTGGTGATGCCGCGCGCGGTGGGGTAGAGGGTCACGTTCCAGCAGTGGTTGAGCGGCGGCGTGAGGGCCATGCGGATTTTGCCGACGATCTGCATCCAGAGCTGGAGCGTGGCGCAGGTGTCAGACCAGGCGGCCTGGGGCAGGGCCGGCCAGGCTGGTTCGGGCGTGGGCGCGTCGGATGGGGTGGGCGGCATGGGGTTCCCTCGCTGCACCATGATACCCGCCGGCGCGGGGGACTGGAGCGGCACGGTTGGCCGGCTCTTCGCGTAACCTTGAGGGATGGATATTTTCGACGAGAAACGCGCGGAGCTGGAGCGCTTTGAGTTCATGATGGGCGTGGAGCGGGGCCGGCTGGCGGTGGCGCTGGACCTGCTGACCGACTCGCTGGTGATGGTGGGGCAACATGGGGTTTATTGCGCTTCAACCCGCAACCCGGCCAAACCGGCGCTGGATTTGCAGGCGGTGCTGGCGGGAATGGAGGGCGCCAAGGCGCTGATTCAGTCGGTGATGGAGGAGATGCGGCGGCAGCGGGAGGCGGGGCGGGCGGAAGGGGCCGGCAAGGGGTGATGGCGCAGCGATCAACCCAATGTGCGGATTTGAGCGGAGCGC
>Ga0302276_10000553_pt1 | contig 34490 bp, 45 predicted proteins | sample III_Bog_N2_3_FD_198768 | JGI IMG/M metagenome (GOLD analysis project Ga0302276, IMG submission 198768) | Peat permafrost microbial communities from Stordalen Mire near Abisko, Sweden - III_Bog_N2_3 | ecosystem: Environmental > Terrestrial > Soil > Wetlands > Peat | place: Sweden: Abisko...
GTCCGGACGCTGGGCCGGCCCCGGATCCCGGCGGGAGGCTGCATGCTTCTTGCTAAAGGCCTGCTGCAACGCCGGCCCGTGCTGGCCATCGGTCTGGCCGGCGTGCTGGCCCAGGTGCTGAACGCGGTGCTCACCCCGGTGCTGGCCCGGATCTACAGTCCGGCCCAGTTCGGGCTGTTCGCAATCTATTACGCCTTCATGGCGATCATCGCGGTGATCAGCTCCCTGCGCTACGAACTGGCCATCCCGCTCCCCGCCGAGCGCAGCGACGCGGTGCACCTGCTGCGGGTGGCCTTCTGGCTGAGCCAGGCCTGGGCCCTGGTGCTGTTTGCCCTGGGCCTCGGCTTTCCCGGCAGCCTGGTCCCGCCCCTGGACGGGCTGCGGCCCATCTGGGGGATCACCTGCCTGGGCGTCGCCTCCATCGGGATGTACCAGGCCATCACCGCCTGGGCGCTGCGGGAGCAGGACTACCTGCTGCTGGCCGGGTTCCGCTGCCAGCAGGGCGCATTGCAGCCGGCCAGCAAACTGGGGCTGGGATGGTGCGGCCAGGGCGCCGGCCTGATCCTGGGGGATGTCCTCGGCCGCTGGGCGGCCAATCTGGCGCTGGTCTGGGGGGTGCGGGCGGAGCTGTTCGCCTGGCCGGGACGGGCGGATCGGGCCGCATGGTGGCGGCAGATGGGCCGCTACCGAGCCTTCCCGCTGGTGAGCGGGCCGTCGGGGATCCTCAACGCCCTGGGGCTGTACCTGCCCATGCTCCTGTTCGCCCGGCTGTTTTCGGCCGACCGGGTGGGCCTGTTCGGCTTGGCCCAGACCCTGATCGGCCTGCCGGTGCTGCTCATCGGCCAGGGCATGACCCAGGTCTACACCGGACAGGCGGCAGAGCTGGTGCGCCGCGGGGATCCGGGCCTGTCCGCCTACCTGCGGGGCACCCTGCGCAAGCTGCTGCTGGTGGGGGCCGCGCCGGTGCTGCTGGTGGCCGGGTTCGGGCCGGCCCTGTTCGCGCTGGTGTTCGGGCCCAAATGGCAGGGGGCCGGGGACTATGTGCGCCTGCTCACCCCCATGTACCTGGCGCAGTTCGTCGCCTCGCCCGTGAGCGGCACGACTTATCTGCTGGAAGCCCAGGGGGTCCAGTTGCTGTGGGATGGCGGCCGGGTGCTGGTCCTGGGGCTGTGGTTCGCCCTGGCCACGGTCCGGGCCTGGAACGACCGCACCGCGCTGCTGATGTTCAGCCTGTTCATGGGGCTGATGTATCTGATCAACATCGTGCTGGTGCTGACCCTGGCCCGCTCGCACCCGGGGGGCAGCCATGCCTGAACGCCGTATGATCCTCGCCCACCTTACCGTGGTCCACCCCCCGGCCGATGTGCGGATCTACCTGCGGGAGTGCCGGGCCCTGGCGGCGGCGGGCTTCCGGGTGATCCTGCTGGCCCCGGCGCCCGCACCCGGGGAGGCGCGGCCCGCACCGCCGGTGGAATTCCGGCCGCTGCCGCGCTTCCGCCGCCGGCTGCCGCGGATGCTGTTCGCGGCGCTGGCCATGCCGTTCCTGGCCCTGCGCGCGCGGGCCGACTGCTACCACTTCCACGATCCGGAGCTGATTCCCGCGGGCCTGCTGCTGAAGCTGCTGGGCCGGCGGGTGATCTGGGATGTGCACGAGCACCTGGCCGGGCAGATGCTCAGCAAGCCCTACCTGCGGCCCTGGGCCCGGGGGATCCTGAGCCGCCTGGCCACGGTCCTGGAGGCCGTGGCAGCCCGGTCCTTCGACGCCGCGGTCTGCGCCACCCCCGCCATCGCCCACCGGCTGGTCCTGCGCGGCGCCCGGGCCCACACGGTGCAGAACCACCCCCTGGTGGAGGAATGGTTCGACAGCCGGCCCGAGCCCGAGGCGCCGGCCCGCCGGGACGTGGTGTACGTGGGGGGACTCAACCCGCCCCGGGGGGTGGCCCAGATGGTCCAGGCCATGGGCTACCTGCCGGCGGGGCTGGACTGCCGACTGCGCCTGGTGGGCCCCTTCGGGCCGGCCGAACTGTGGGAACAGTGCGCGCGCTGGCCCGGATGGAAGCGGGTGGACTACCTGGGCATCCTGCCCCGGAGCGCGGCCATGGCGGTGCTGCGCCGGGCCGCGGCGGGCCTGGTGGTGTTCCAGCCGCAGGCCAACCACCTGGAGTCCCAGCCCAACAAGCTGTTCGAGTACATGTCGGCGGGGCTGCCGCTGGTGGCCTCGGACTTCCCCCTGTGGCGGGAGCTCATCGAAGGGCATGGCCTCGGCCTGAACGTGGACCCCACCGATCCGGAGGCCATCGCCGAGGCCATCACCTGGCTGCTCACCCACCCGGAAGCGGCGGCGGCCATGGGCGCCCGGGGCAACCGGCTGGTGCGGGAACAGTGGAACTGGGAGCGGGAGGCGCCGACCCTGCTCCGGGTGGTGGCGGGTGTGCTGGCTGGAGGGCGGTCATGACGGACTCGGAACCCCTGCGCGCGGTGGCGCCGGTCACCCTGGAACAGCATGCGCGGGTGCTGGAGCGCGCGGGTCGACGGCTGTTCCAGGCGCCCTCCGGGGCCTGGTGGTACCGCAATGAGCGGTTCGCCCTGACCCGCTTCCCCGGCCACCGCCCGGGGCCCCTGGACGGGGCGGACCGGGGGCCGCTGTTCCGGTCCAGCCGAGCCGCCCTGCTGGACTGGATCGAACCGGTTTCGGACCTTCGGCCGGGCAACGCCTTGCTGTATACCTGCGAAGGGCCCGACTACCGGCTGGAAGCCCTGGATACCAACGCCCGCAGGGACGCCCGCCGGGCCCTGCGCGAACTGGCGTTCCGGATGGTGCCGGTGGGCGAGCTCCTGACCCTGGGGCCGCCGGTGTTCGCCGACTGCCGGCGCCGGAACGGCCTGGACGACGGCGGGGACCAGGCGTTCCGGGACCGCTTCGCGGGCATGGTGCCCGAGGCCGGCTACGCGTTCCTGGGCGCCTTCCGGGAGGGCCGGCTGGCGGCCTTCCTGTCCCTCCTGTGGGTGGACGACTGGGTGTCCATCGGCCCGTACGCCCACGGGGCGTTCCGGCAAAGCTGTCCCACCGATGGCCTGGTCCATCTGGCCCTGGCGCATTTCCTCCAGGCGCGCGGGGTCCGGGTGCTGTCCTACGGGCTCAGTTCGCTGCAGGAGCGGGGCTCCCGCCAGGGCCTGCACGCGTTCAAGACCAAGGTGGGGTTCCGGGCCCAGCCGGTGCGCCGGTGCTTCGCCCTGCACCCGCTGCTGGCGCCCCTGGCCGCGGGCTGGCCGCGGCGCGGCCTGCAGGCCCTGCTGCGCCGGTTCCCGGCCAGCCGGGCTTGCCGGAAGACGGATGGTGTCCTGGGGCTGCTGGATGCGGCGTGCGGGGCAGGGGACGGGGACAAGGGCCTTAACCGGCCGGGGAGGCAGGCATGATTCCAAGGTGGCGTCGGATCGCCCAGCGGGTGCGGCACCTGGCCGGCCGGGTCCGGGCGGTGGGTTGCGTGCGCGGGCTGCAGATCGCATACAACGCACTGGAGGGGATGGCTTTCGATCGGTTCTACGGGACGGATACCTGCCGGCGGGTGGGGCTGGCGGAACTGGCCCTCGATCCTGCCGCCCAGGCCCACGGCTTCAAATACGATCCGGCGCCCATCTCGGCGGTGCGGCGGCTGCTGAGAAGCCTGGACCTGGGGCCCGGGGCGGTGCTGGTGGACGTGGGCTCGGGCAAGGGCCGGATGCTGATGGTCATGGCCGGGCTGCGGGTGGGCCGGGTGGTGGGGGTGGAGTTCGCCGCGGAACTGTGCCGGATCGCCCAGGCGAACCTCGCCCGCTACGCGGCCCGGCGTCCGGGGCTCGCGCCGGTCCAGATCATCCACGGCGATGCGACGGAGCTGCCGATCCTGCCGGAGTACACCCTGTTCTTCCTGTTCAACCCGTTCGACGACACCATCATGGAAAAGTTCATCGGGAACCTGCGGGCGGCCCATGCCGCCTGCCCGCGCACCGTCCGGCTGGTCTATTACAACCCGGTGCACCGGGCGGTGCTCGAGCGCTCCGGGGCCTTCGTTCTGGAACAGGACCTGGAGACCTTCGGCCGCCGCTTCCTGGTCTACCGGATGTTGACGCCCGCGCGCGCCACCTGATCCAGCCAGTCCCCCACCAGCCGGGGCCAGGCGAGGTGGGCCTCCGCGTAGGCCCGGCCGCTGCGGCCCATGGCCCGGGCGGCCTCCGGGTCCTGGAGGAGCTGCAGCAGGGCCTGGGCCAGCGCCTCCGGGTCCTCGGGCGGCGCGGCCAGGCCGGCGCCGGCGCCGGTGACCAGCCGGGCGCCTTCGCCGGCGCCCGAGTACAGCACCGGCAGGGCCGAGGCCATGATGGGGAACAGCTTCGAGGGCCGGGCCCCCTCGAACAGCGGCAGCCGGCGCAGGACGGCCAGGCCGGCGACGGCCAGCCGGTACAGGCGGGCCACCTCCGGCAGGGGCCGGGCATCCAGGAAGCGCACCCCCGGGATCCGCTCCGAATGCACCCGGTCCTCCAGGCGCCGGCGGTCCGAGCCGTCCCCCAGGAACACCAGGAGGACCTCGGGGCGGCGCGGGGCCACGAGCTTCATGGCGTCCAGCGCCACGTCCAGGCCCTGGGCCAGGCCCAGGGTGCCGGCATACAAAATGACCGACCGGCCCTCCAGGCCCAGTTCCGCGGCCAGGGCCGGATCGGCCGCCCCGGGCGCGAACAGGGCCGGATCCACCCCGTTGGGCAGGAAGGTCACCCGGGCCGGGTCCACCTCCCTGTCCCGGATCAGGGTCTCCCGGATGCCGTCGGTGACCGCGTTCACCAGACGGGACCGGGCGTAGCTCCAGGTTTCCAGCCGGCGGGCCAGCCGGAGCGCTGGACCTTCCCGCAGCACCCCCAGGGCCACCACCGTGTCCGGCCACAGATCGGCCACGTTGAAGGTCATGGGCGTCCGCCACAGCCGGGCGGCGATCCAGCCCGGCAGGCTCAGGCACAGGGGGGGCGATTCCACGAACAGCAGATCCGGGCGGCGGCAGCAGACCAGTCCGGCCAGGGCGGTGACGGCGAAGCTCAGGTAGTTGAGCATCCGCTTCGGTCCGGTCCCCATGGCCGGGTAGCACCAGACCCGGTGCACCACCAGGCCGTCCGGGGTCGTTTCGCGCCGGTAGAGCCGGCCCCGGTAGGCGGGGAAGATCCGGCCCAGCGGGTGGCTGGGCAGGGCGGTCACCACCTCCACCTGGTGGCCCAGGCGCAGCAGCTCCCGGGCAAAGGCGGCCAGGCGCACCTGCGGCGCCCCCAGCTCGGGCTCGAAGTACTGGGACAGGATCAGCAGCCTCATCGGGGCGACCCGGTCAGGAGGGCGGCGATGCTCGGAGCGGTCTGGCCGTCGCCGTAGGGGGTGCCCTCCTGGCCGGAACTGCCGAGCGCGGCCCGCACGGCCGCGGCCACCGCCTCCGGGCTGTCCGGCGGCTGCAGCCGGTTCCAGCCCAGGGCCACCAGCTCGGTCCACTCGGTCTCGTTCCGCAGGGTCACGCAAGGGACCCGGTGGAAGAAGGCCTCCTTCTGGACGCCGCCGGAATCGGTGGCGATGACCGCGGCGTTGCGCTCCAGGGCCACCATGTCCAGGTAGCCCACCGGCTCCATCACCCGGATGCCGCCCTCCGGCACGCTCCGCCCGGCGTCGTGCAGGATCCGGCGGGTGCGGGGATGCAGCGGCAGCAGCACCGGGAGGGTCCGGGCCACCTGGGCCAGGCCGTCCAGGATGGCGCCGAGCCGCTGCGGGTGGTCGGTGTTCTCGGCCCGGTGCAGGGTGGCCAGCACGTAGCCCTTGGCCCGCAGCTCCAGCCGCTCCAGGATGCCGGAGCGGGTCCGGGCCAGGGCGGCGAAGCCCAGGGCGGCGTCGAACATCACGTCGCCCACCTGCTGGACCTGGGTGCCGGCGATGCCTTCGGCCCGGAGGCAGGCCACGGCCTGGTCGGTGGGGACCAGCAGCAGGGTGGCCATGTGGTCGGTGAGCACCCGGTTGATCTCTTCGGGCATGAGGCGGTTGAAGGAGCGCAGCCCGGCCTCCACGTGGGCGATGGGCAGGTGCAGCTTGGCTGCGGCCAGGGCCCCGGCCAGGGTGGAATTGGTGTCTCCGTAGACCAGCACCCAGTCCGGGCGCGCCTCGGCCATGACCGTCTCCAGGGCTGCCAGCATGGCGCCGGTCTGGGCGCCATGGGTGCCCGAACCGATGCCCAGGTGGCGCCACGGCGCGGGCAGCCCCAGCTCCTGGAAGAAGATGTCCGACATGTTGGCGTCATAGTGCTGGCCCGTGTGCACCAGCAGCTCCTGGGCGCCGGCCTGGCGCAGCGCGGCGGAAACCGGCGCTGCCTTGATGATCTGGGGCCGGGCCCCGATGACCGTGAGAATCCTGCGCATGCCCGCTCCCGTTCCGCGTTCCGTCCGCCCCCGGGGGGCTGGATTATCGTTTTATGGCGTTGTAGATGAGCGCCAGGGGCATCAGCGCCGACAGGTTCTCCTGCCAGCCGAAATCCTTGCGGATCTTCTGGGGGATCAGGACCACGTCGCCGGGCTCCACGCCCTGGCCCTTCACGTGGTGGTCGATGATCTGGCCATTGCACTTGAGCAGGCGGATGTTGCGGTTGTCGGCGTTCCGGGTGGTCCCGCCCGCCTGATCGATGAGCTTGCCCACAGTGAGGCCGTCGTGGGCCTTGTACACCCCGAAGGGGCTGACGGTTTCGCCCACCACGTAGACCGCGTCGGTCTGGCGGGGAATGATGATGGTGTCCCCGTCCTGCAGTTCCACGTCCGCATCGGGAGCACCCTTGACGGCGTTCTCGAAGTCCACCACCAGCCGGTTGATGTGGTTGGCGACCAGCCCATGGAGGAGCGGGGTGACCTGCAGTTCACCGGTGAGGGGCTGGCGCTTGGTTTCCGCCAGGCGGCTCAGGATCTCGTTGATGCCCATGGCGGTGGGGTCCATCAGGCCGCTGCCCGGGGCGTTGCCGCTCTGCGCATTGCCGCTCTGCGCATTGCCGCCCTGCAGGCCGCCGCCTTGTGGACTGCCACTTTGTGGGCTGCCTCCCTGCGGGTAGCCACCTGCCTGGCCGGCAACGGGCTGTCCGTTCCCGTCCTGGCCCAGGGCCGGTTCCAGGGCGGCGGGGTTGCGCAGATAGTAGCCGGCCCGGGGCATGGCTTCGGGGGTGAGTCCGCCCGCTCGCTGGAGCAGCTGGCTCAGGGTGAGGCGCGGATCGTCCAGCACGTAGCTGCCGGGCCGGCCCACCTCGCCCATCAGGGTCACGGTCCGGTGGACCCGGAAGTTCGGCTTCTCGAAGATGCTGATGCGGTCATCGGGCTCCAGGAGCGGATTGGCCGGATCGTCCCGGAGCAGGTCCGGGCTCTGCTGGTCGGAGGTGAGCAGGCGGGAGAGGTCCAGGGGCACCACCTGGCTGACCTTGCCATCCTTGAAGCGGGCCAGCTCGCCGCCCACCTCGTTGGCGGAGCGCAGCGGGCTACCGGCCCGGAACAGCAGGTCCGCGGCCCGCATGCCCGGGTAGTAGGGGAAGTCCCCGGGCCGGGTCATGGGCCCGGTGACCGTGACCAGGCGGTCCTGGACGAAATCATGGGCGCGGTACAGCTCCACCTGGTCCCGGTCCTCCAGGGGCAGGTTCTCCGCCGGATCCCCGGCGATGGCCTTGGCCACCTGGAAGGTCAGATAGCTCTGCTTTCCGTCCGGGCCGGTGCGGAGGATCTCGCCGCGGCCCAGGAAGGTGTCCGACAGCAGCTGGTGGTCACGTTTCAGCAGATCCCCCACCCCCTGGTGTGGATCCCGGGCGAACCGTCCGCTGGCCCGGACCCAGCCGCGGACGGTCACGGCCTGGAGCAGGCTTTCGCGGCTGGGCAGCGCGCTGAGCAGATCGCCGGACTGGAGGCGGGTGGCCTTGAGCACGCCGGGGTCGGTCATCGACAGGCTGATCACCTTGGTGAGCCCGCCCGGAGCCCGGCGCCGCAGGGACAGGGTGTCCTGGTAGGCGTTCTGCATGCAGCCCCCGGCGAAGCGCACGGTGTCCGCCGCCGTTTCCCCGGGCAGCAGTTCGAACTGGAGCCTGGGCGCCAGGTCCTGGTCCAGCCACTGCTGGACCCAGGGCTGGTCCTGGAAGGAGTTCTCCTGCGGGTCCGGCCGGATCTGGTCCGGGAAGCGCAGCCGGTGATCGCCCCGCCGCGGGCTCCGGTAGGTCGCCATCTGCTGGTAGAGCCCGTCCAGCTGGTTCTCCAGCACGGCCTTCTGATCGGCGGTCAGGACCGGTGCGCCCTGCATGGGAGCTCCGGCCAGGCTGGCCGCCGCCCCCGCCGCCCCCGCCGCCCCCGCCGCGCCGGGAGTGGCGCCGCTGGACGGTCCTGGGGAGGCGGCTGTCGGCGGCAGGCCCAGCGGGGCCGAGCCGCCGGGGGCCGGCAAGCCGACCGGGGGGGGCGCGCTCGGGTCCTGGGAGCCGGGCGGGGGTCCCTGCAACTGCTGTTCCAGGCTCTGGATCTGCCGCAGGAGCCGGGCCCGCTGCCGGGTCCAGTCGTCGGGAATGGCGTAGGGGTCCGGGGGCAGTTCGGCCAGCCCCACCACCCGGGTGAAGGCGCCCTCCAGCAGCACCGTGGGCCCCGCCAGCGGCACGAACACCGTGTCCCCGTTCTGGAAGGTGAGATTGAAATTGCCGGTGCCCTGGTCGCGCAGCGCATACAGATCCACGGTCTGCAGGGTCCGGCCGCCGCGCAGCACCTTGACGGTCCGGTAGCTGCCCAGGGCATCGGGGCCGCCGGCCAGGGACAGTACGTTGACGATGGAACTGAGGCTGGGCACCAGGTAGCTGCCGGGCCGGTAGGTCTCGCCCAGGATGAACACGCGCACCTCCCGGAGCCGGGAGACCTTCACCGCGACCTCGGTCTGGGAATACTTCCGACGCACGGCCGTCTGGATCGTCCGTCTGGCCTGGCCCAGGTCCTGCCCGGCCACCGCGACATTGCCCACCGATGGGATGGCCACGGCGCCACGGCCATCCACCTCGACGTCCTGCTGGCTGTCCAGATCGCCGGTCATGAGCAGGGAAAGGGCGTCGCCGGTCTGGAGCACATAGTCATCGGCGATGCCGCCATCCGTGCCCGGATCGGTGTGGTCCCGGAAGGTGAACAGATCCTGGGCGAACCGATGGGGGCCCACATCCTTGGCCTTCAGATCGGCCAGTTCGCGGTCGGCCTTTTGCTCCTCGGTATCCACCTGCGGCCCCCCGTTCAGGGACGGGTCGCTGGTCAGACCTGCCTGCCCAGAACCGGCCCGGGGGGCGCCCCCGCCGGCACCGGTGCCGCCGCCCCCGAGCACGGCATTCTTCATGCTGCGCAGGGTGGCGGGGGAGGTGCGGTCGAGCAACTGTTTGATGCTGTTCATGTTGATCGTGCCGGGGGCGGTCTGGGCCACGGCGATGGCGCAGACGCCGAGCCAGGGGACCGAAAGCAGACGGAAGCGGGAGAAGGACAAGGGCGGCTCCTGAAGGAAACACCTCAAGTGTAGGATGCAATATTAATATTACATCTAAATATTTCATAATACCGATGTCCGGTGGCCCTCAGGCCACCCGCCAGGGCGGGGTGGGGACGGGGTGCGCCGTCCGGACGCGACGGAGGAGGATGCGCCGGCCCAGGTGCCTCCAGGTGGCCCGGCCCATCCAGCCCAGGCCGGCCAGCAATGGCCGGGTGGTCCCGGCCCGGCCGCCGGCATGATCCGGGGCGACGGGCACCGGGGGCGCGACGGGGCCGGTGTCGTACCGGCCCAGGCCGGTGGCGGAAGGCTGGTAGCTGGGAACCAGCCGTTTCAGCCAATGCAGGATCTCCCGCTGGCGGTCGCCATCGGGCAGGGCGAGGGCCAGGGCCAGGGCTTCGATCCCGTGTTCCAGGCGCCCGGCCTCCAGGGGCCGCCGCATCGCCTCGAACACCTTGGGATGCACCCGGGACGGGCGCTCCTCCTGGGCGTGGAAGATCTCCTCGAACAGCTTCTCCCCGGGCCGGATCCCCGAGAACTGGATCTGGATGTCCCGGCCGACGGTCAGACCGGACAGGCGGGCCATATCCCGGGCCAGATCGGCGATCCGCACCGGTTCGCCCATGTCCAGCACGAAGATCTTGCCGTTGCGGCCAAGCAGGCCCGCCTGCAGGACCAGCTGGCTGGCTTCGGGGATGGTCATGAAATAGCGGGTCATGTCCGGGTGGGTGACGGTCAAGGGACCGCCGGACCGGATCTGGTCCTGGAACACCGGGATGACGCTGCCCCGGCTGCCCAGCACATTGCCGAACCGCACGCTCACGTAGCGCTGGCCAGGCAGGGCGGCGCCGGCGGCCGCCAGGATGATGCATTCCGCCAGGTACTTGGTGGCGCCCAGAACGTTGGCCGGATTGACGGCCTTGTCGGTGCTGATGTTCACGAAGGTGTGGACCCCGATGGCCTGGCAGGCCCGCACCACGTTCAGGGTGCCGAGGACGTTGTTCTGGATCCCTTCCGCCGGATGGAGTTCCAGATACGGCACGTGCTTGTGCGCCGCGGCGTGGAACACCACGCCCGGCCGCCAGCGTTCGAAGGCCTGCTGCAGGCGCAGCGGGTTGCGGATATCGCAGAGTTCCACGGAGAGTTGCAGGCCGGGGGCGAGGCGGCGCAGGCGGCGTTCGGCCTCCCATAGGCTGTTTTCGCCCCGGCCCAGCAGCACGATCCGGCGGGGCTGGAAGGCGGCCACCTGGCGGGCCAGTTCGGAGCCGATGGAGCCGCCCCCGCCGGTGATGAGCACCACGGCGTCGGCCAGCTCCCGGCCCAGGGCGGTCTGATCCAGCTGGATCGGCGCGCGCCGGAGCAGGTCCTCGATGGCCACGTCCTGGACCTCCGGAATCCAGGCTCGGGCGCCCAGCAGGTCGAACAGCCCGGGGACCGTCTTGACCTGGGCCCCGGACCCGGATACCAGCTGGGTCAGGTGGCGGATGACCGCGCCCGGCGCGCTGGGCACGGCCAGGATCACCCGGGTGACGGCGTGCTGCCGGATCAGCGCGGGCAGCGCCGCGAAGGGGCCCAGGACCCGGACGCCAGCGATGCGGAGGCCCAGCTTGTCCGGGGCATCGTCCACCAGGCCCACCACCTGGTGGCCCAGTTCCGGGTGGCGGGCCAGCTCCTCCAGGATGAGCAGGCCCGCGTGGCCCGCCCCGGCGATGAGCACCCGGTCCGCCGCTACGGGCGCTGCGGGCGCTGCGGGCGCTGCGTGCGCTGCGTGCGGCACGCTGCGGCCGTGGGCGCGGGACCGGCGCCGTTCATGGAGGAGCGCCACGCCCATGCGCAGCGCCATCCAGGCCAGGCCCGTGGCCAGCGCGGCGAGCAGGGGGGTGGCTTCGGCCAAGGCCCGTGCGGATCCGCCGCCCAGCCAGGCGATCCGAGGAAGCAGCAGGCCGGCCAGGGCGTGGACCCCGGTGGCGGCCAGCACCCGCCCCTGGTCACGGCGGCCGAACTGACGGAAATGCTGGGTGGGCAGCCGGAAGGCGAGGTTGCTCGCCAGCGCCACGGCCATCCAGGCCAGGGCCGCGCGGCCCAGCAGCGCCGTGGGCCGGCCGGACTGGGCGGCCATGGCCAGGCACCAGGCCAGCAGCAGGCTCGTGGCATCGAGCCCGAGCTTGGCGGTGGCGCGCAGGGCCGGGTGATGATAAAATTTACTGATTAATTTATCAATATGCGTGGCCATGGAATCCTGGCAAAAGGTGGATGGGGGGGACAGCATAGAGACAATATCTCGTTCTGACGTGCTTGGAAGCGCGGTGCCGACAGCGAGTGGACGCACCATGTATATAAACTATAAATGTGATCTGTCAACAGGATAGGTTCCCGTCGGGGGGAGAGGCGGCCCCTCGGCCGCGCACCGGGGTCGGATCCGGCGGGCTGAAGGGACACGCTGCCGCGGCCCCCCATCCTCGGAGAGGCCTGGGGACGATCGGCAAAACAGACAGCGGTAGCCCGAATCAGGGTCTAACGCTGGGCAATCCAACAGTATTCCTGCATTTCCCCGGACATCGGGGTTTATCCCTGTTCCCCAAGCCCTGGCAGCAGCCTTGGCGCAAGTTGCGGGACGTCCTGAGGGGCGAGCCCCATGGGACCTTGGCCAGGGACCGGATGGACCGGCTTCCCGAAACCTGCGTAATGGCAAGCCGAGGCAGCGTTTGAACGGGGATGAACGACGATATCAGGGGAAACGCAGGATCAAGAAAGCCAGATCACTGGCTCAGCCGGGTTGGCCGACAGCCCCTGATATGTTTGGGGTGGGACCGCGCGCTCGCGTTGCTCGCTCTCCGTCCCCCCACACCCCCACTTCATGCCCGGGCAGGGCCCGGACATGAAGTCTAGCTGATGCAGGACGCCCGGTTCAGGGAACCAGACGGTTCTCCGCGTTCGTTCGTTACACGGCCGGCAGGACCCCGACGCCGCGCCGGATGCGGTCCACGATCGCCGAGCTGCTGTGCCCGGGCAGGAACGGCACCAGCACCACCCGGCCACCCCGGGCCTCCACCACCTCGCGGCCCACCACCGTGTCCAGGGTGTAGTCGCCGCCCTTGGCCAGCAGGTCCGGCTGCAGCGCCGTGATCAGCTCCAGCGGGGTGTCCTGGTCGAACCGGACCACCGCGTCCACGCTGCGCAGGCCGCACAGGATCATGGCCCGGGCGGTCTCGTCCTGCAGCGGCCGGCTGGGCCCCTTGAGCCGGGCCACGCTGGCGTCGCTGTTGAGGCCGACCACCAGGAAGTCGCCCAGGGCGCGCACGTCCTCCAGGTACTTCACATGCCCCGGATGCAGCAGGTCGAAGCAGCCGTTGGTGAAGCACAGCCTGGCCGGGCGCTGGGGGTGGGCCTGCAGGAAGGCCTGGGCGGAGGTGTAGTAGCGGGCAGGTGAAGTCATGGCATTCATAGAGTAACCTGGAATTGACGGCTCACGCCGTGTGGAACCCAGAGGATGCCATGCCCTTATATGAATATCGTTGCGAGACCTGCGGAGAGAACGAAGAGAAGCTGGAGCACTTCGACGCGCCCATGGCGCACGACTGCGCCAAGTGCGGCGCGGCCGCAGGTATGCAGCGGCAGATCTCCCAGACTTCCTTCACCCTGGCCGGCGGCGGCTGGATGGCCCAGGGCTACGGCGCCAGCAAGGGCGCGGGCTCGGCCCCTGCCGCCAGCCCGGCGCCGGCCAAACCCAGCGCTCCGGCCGGCGGCTGTGCCGGCGGCTGCGCCTGCCATTCCGGCAAGGCCTGACGGCTTAGCTGAAAAGGGAGTGGACAATTCCCCTCCCTTTGCTAATATTTAAGATTCCCGGACCCCTGGGCCCGTGGACCCGGATTCTTTGGATCCGGGGCATCCCTTCGCTCGACGTCATCTTTCCCTGTGATCGCATGACCTCTTGGGCGCCGGTTCGCACTCCAGCGGACCCAAACTAGGAGGATGGTGTGCCAACCATCAATCAGCTCATCCGCCAAGGGCGGAGCACGTTCATCAACAAGACCAAGAGCCCGGCTCTGGACGCCTGCCCGCAGAAGCGCGGCGTCTGCACCCGCGTGTTCACCACCACCCCCAAGAAGCCCAACTCCGCGCTCCGCAAGGTGGCCCGGGTCCGGCTCACCAACGGCATTGAATGCACCACCTACATTCCGGGTGTCGGGCACAACCTGCAGGAGCACAGCATCGTGCTCATCCGCGGCGGTCGTGTGAAGGATCTCCCGGGCGTGCGCTACCACGTCGTCCGCGGCACCCTTGACGCCACCGGCGTCGCCGGTCGCAACCAGTCCCGTTCCAAGTACGGCGCCAAGCGGCCCAAGGCTGGTGCCGTCGCCGCGAAGAAGAAGTGAGGTAGAACATGAGCCGTCGTTCCAGCCCAGCCAAGCGCGAGATTCTTCCGGATCCTGTCTACAACAGCGTCACGATCACCAAGTTCATCAACGTGTTGATGGAGCGCGGCAAGAAGTCCACCGCCGAGCGCATCCTCTACGGTGCCCTTGAGATCGTCGCCTCGAAGTCCGGCGAGGAGGCCATCGAGGCCTTCCAGAAAGCCATCAACAACATCAAGCCCTCGGTGGAAGTCAAATCCCGCCGAGTGGGCGGCGCCACCTACCAGGTGCCCGTGGAGGTTCCCCAGAGCCGCCGCCAGTCCCTGGCCATGCGCTGGCTCAAGACCTACTCCGCCGGCCGCGGCGAGCGCACCATGCGCGACAAACTGGCCGGGGAGATCCTGGACGCCATGAACTTCCGCGGTTCCTCCGTGAAGAAGAAGGACGACGTCCACAAGATGGCCGAGGCCAACAAGGCCTTTGCCCACTTCCGCTGGTAACTAGAGCAGGTTCGCAAACGGGGCCGATCGGTTGACGGATCGGCCCCGGTCTATGCACGACGCCAACTGTTCCTTGAATCCTGAACTCTGAAGGAGGCCCCCCGTGGCCCGCACGACTCCCCTCGAGCGCTACCGCAACATCGGCATCATGGCTCACATCGATGCCGGCAAGACCACGACGACGGAGCGTATCCTCTACTACACCGGGAAGATCCACAAGATCGGCGAGGTGCATGAGGGCGCGGCGACCACGGACTGGATGGTCCAGGAGCAGGAGCGTGGCATCACCATCACCTCCGCCGCCATCACCGCGGCCTGGACGGCCACCACCGGCCTGCTCAAGGACGTGGAGCACCGCATCAACATCATCGACACCCCCGGCCACGTGGACTTCACCGCCGAGGTGGAGCGCAGCCTGCGCGTACTGGACGGCTCGGTGGCCGTCTTCTGCGCGGTGGGTGGCGTCGAGCCCCAGTCCGAGACCGTCTGGCGTCAGGCCGACAAGTACAGCGTGCCCCGGCTGGGCTTCGTCAACAAGATGGACCGCCCCGGCGCCGACTTCTTCCGCGTCTGCGAGATGATGCGCACCCGCATCAAGGCCCGGCCCATGCCCATCCAGATCCCCATCGGGGCCGAGGATCACTTCAAGGGCGTGGTCGACCTGGTGCTGATGGAAGCCATCACCTTCAACGAGGGCGACAAGGGCGTCGAGGTCATCCACGGCCCCATCCCCGAGGATCTGGTGGAGAGCGCCAACGAATGGCGCGAAAAGATGATCGAGATGGTCGCCGAGACCAGCGAAACGCTGATGGACAAGTACCTCAATGGCGAGGCCCTCAGCGAGGAAGAGATCCGCATCGGCATCCGCAAGGGTTGCCTGGACCTGATCTTCACCCCCATGACCTGCGGCTCGGCGTTCAAGAACAAGGGCGTCCAGCCCCTGCTGGACGCGGTGGTCAGCTACATGCCCAGCCCCCTGGACGTGCCCGCCATCAAGGGCCACGATCTGGACGGCAACGAGGTGGAGCGTACCGCCAGCGACAAGGAGCCCTTCAGTGCCCTGATCTTCAAGATCATGGCCGACCCCTTCGTCGGCTCCCTGGCCTTCATCCGCGTCTATTCGGGTGTGCTGGCCGCCGGCAGCGGCGTCTACAACGCCAACAAGCTGCGCCGCGACCGCATCGGCCGCCTGCTCCAGATGCACGCCAACAAGCGCGAGGACATCGATGAGGTCCGCACCGGCGACATCGGCGCCGCCGTGGGCTTCAAGGACGTGCTGACCGGCCAGACCATCTGCGACGAAGAGCATCCGGTGGTCCTGGAGTCCATGGACTTCCCCGACCCGGTCATCCAGGTCTCCATCGAGCCCAAGACCAAGGTCGACCAGGAGAAGATGGGCATCGCCCTGAGCCGCCTGGCCCAGGAGGATCCCACCTTCAAGGTCAAGACCGATCCCGAGACCGGCCAGACCATCATCGCCGGCATGGGCGAACTGCACCTGGAGATCATCGTCGACCGCATGATGCGCGAGTTCAAGGTGGAAGCCAACGTCGGCAAGCCGATGGTGGCCTACCGGGAAACCATCCGCAAGCGGGTGGAAGCCGAAGGCAAGTTTGTCCGGCAGTCCGGTGGTCGCGGCCAGTACGGTCACGTCCGGCTGGTGGTCGAACCCAACGAAGCCGGCAAGGGCTACGAGTTCGTCAACGACATCAAGGGCGGGGTGATCCCCAAGGAATACATCAAGCCGGTGGACCAGGGCATCCAGGAAGCCATGCAGTCCGGCGTCCTGGCGGGCTACCCCTGCGTGGACATCAAGATCACCCTCTACGACGGCAGCTACCACGAGGTGGACTCCAACGAAATGGCGTTCAAGATCGCCGGTTCCATGGGCTTCAAGGCCGGCTGCGAAAAGGCCAGCCCCGTCCTGCTCGAGCCGATCATGGCGGTGGAAGTCGTGGTCCCCGAGGACTACATGGGTGACGTCATCGGCAACCTGAACAGCCGCCGCGGCCGGATCGAGAACATGGAAGACCGGGCCGGCGTCAAGGTGGTCACCGCCAAGGTGCCCCTGGCCGAAATGTTCGCCTACTCCACCAGCCTGCGCGGCATGACCCAGGGTCGCGGCAACTACAGCATGCAGTTCTCGCACTACGACGAGGCGCCCCGCAACGTGGCCGAAGAAGTGATCGCCAAAGTCAAGGGTTCCAAGTAAGCTTGAAGATTCCTCCTCGGCCCTGCGGGGCCGGGGAGGCAGTACTGTCACAGCCCCTGCCCAGGGGTGAGGCCGCTCGACGTTCCTCGGAACGAGACCTCCTGATACAAGCCAAGCCGGGGGCGACCCCGGAAAGGTCTTGAAAATAGAAGAAAAGCCATTGCATTCGCTATGGCTTTTGCTATGCTGATAAGCCTTGTCCCTGTACGTCGGGATGTTTTTCCAACTGGGCGGTCAACGCCCCACGTCTATGGACGGTCAAGCCGTCCCAATGGAGTGAAGATGAAAGATAATATTCGCATCCGTCTGCGAGCCTTCGACCACCGTCTGCTGGATCAGTCCACCCGGGAGATCGTCGACACCGCAAAGCGCACGGGCGCGCAGGTCGCGGGCCCCATTCCGCTTCCCACCCGCACCTCCAAGTACACGGTCAACCGCTCGCCCCACGTGGACAAGAAGAGCCGCGACCAGTTCGAGATCCGCACCCACAAGCGGCTCCTGGACATCCTGAACCCGACCCAGAACACCGTGGACACGCTCATGAGGCTGGACCTTCCGGCGGGCGTGGACGTGGAAATCAAGGTGTTCAGCCGTCAGGGCAACCGGTAAGGGAGGGGAGCGAGAATGACCAAAGGAATCATCGGCAAGAAGCTGGGCATGACCCAGATCTTCAATGAAAAGGGCCAGATCGTCCCCGTGACGGTCATCCAGGCGGGCCCCTGTGTCGTCGTCATGCGCAAGACCGTGGCCCGGGACGGCTACGAGGCCGTGCAGGTGGGCTTCGTGGATCCCCAGGGCGGCAAGCGCGCCTCCAAGCCCGAGCAGGGTCACTGCGAGAAGCACGGTGTGGCTCCGGTCCGCGTGCTGCGGGAACTGAAGATCGACGCGACCGACCCCCTCAAGGAAGGCGACAGCATCCTGGTCGGCGAGTTCGTGGAAAAGAGCAAGATCCACGTGACCGGCATCAGCAAGGGCAAGGGCTTCGCCGGCGTCATGAAGCGGCACCACTTCGCTGGCGGCCGTGCGAGCCACGGCTCCATGTTCCATCGCGCCCCCGGTTCCATCGGCGCCAGTTCCTACCCCAGCCGTGTCTGGCCCGGAATTCGCATGGGCGGACAGATGGGCAACGAGCAGGTCACCGTGCGCAATCTCGAGATCGCCAAGGTGGACGCCGAGAACAACCTGCTGCTCATCAAGGGCGCCGTCCCCGGCCCCAAGGGCGGCTACGTCGTGATCAAGCAGGAGGCGTAAGATGGCGGTCTTTCAACATCCCGTAGTGAGCCTGGACAATGCGCCGGTCGGCACCGTCGACCTGATCGCCGAAGTCTTCAAGCTCGAAGACATCAACAAGCACCTGATCTGGGAAGCGGTCCGCCACTACCTGGCCAAGCGGCGCTCCGGCACCGCCTCCACCAAGTCCAAGTGGGAAGTGTCCGGTTCCGGTCGCAAGCTCTGGAAGCAGAAGGGCACCGGTCGCGCCCGGGTGGGTTCCATCCGCTCGGCCATCTGGAAGGGCGGTTCCACCGTCCACGGCCCCAAGCCCCGCAGTTTCGATTACGCGTTCCCCAAGCGGGCGCGCCGTTCCGCCCTGCGCAACGCCCTGTCGGTAAAGCTGGCCGCCGGCCAGCTGCTGGTGGTGGAGAACTGGACCCTGGACACCCACAAGACCAAGGCCCTGATCGCCACCCTCGGCAAGCTCGGCATCCAGGGCTCCGCCCTGCTGGTGGGCACCGAGGATTCCGAGAATGCGGTGCTGGCCGCCGGGAACAACCCGTTCGTCCGCACCACCGAGAGCCTGGGCGTCAACGTCTATGACCTGCTGAAGTACGACCAGGTGGTCTTCTCCAAGGAAGCGATCCTGGCTCTCCAGGAAGTGGTGAAGCCATGACCAAGATTTTCGAAGTGATCCGCAAGCCCCTGCTGACCGAAAAAGGCCAGATCCTGCGGGAGAACAACATCCAGGTTTTCGAAGTGGCCACCTGGGCTTCCAAGCACCAGATCAAGGAAGCCGCCGAGCTGCTGCTCCAGGCCAAGGTCAAGTCGATCCGCACCGTCCGCATGCCGTCCAAGGCCAAGCGCCTGGGCCGCTGGATGGGGTCGACCGGCGTCGGCAAGAAAGCCTACATCGAGCTCGTCGACGCCCTGACCCCCGCGGCCGAGTAGTCGATCTGTTCATCCTTCACACGTTCGGGCGGACAAGCATTGCCACTATCGCCCGACCTTTTCAAGGCAAGAGGTCCCTATGAGCATCAAAATGCTCAAACCCACGACCCCCGGGCAGCGGGGTATGTCAAAGCAGGGTTTCGAGGAGATCACCTCGACCACTCCTGAGCGGTCCCTGCTCGCGAAGCGCAACCGCTCCGGCGGCCGGTCCAACACGGGCCGCATCACCACCCGCCACATCGGCGGTGGGCACAAGCAGCGCTACCGCATCATCGATTTCAAGCGCAACAAGACGGACGTGCCGGCCCGGGTCGCCACCATCGAGTACGACCCCAACCGCACCGCCCGCATCGCCCTGCTGGTCTACGCGGACGGCGAGAAGCGCTACATCCTGGCCCCCGATGGGCTGGAAGTGGGCCGCACCGTGCTGTCCGGCAAGAACGCCGACATCCTGGTGGGCAACACCCTCCCGCTCAAGGGCATTCCCCTCGGCACCGAGGTGCACAACATCGAGCTGAAGCCCGGCAAGGGCGGGCAGATCGCCCGCGCTGCTGGCACCTTCGCCCAGCTGGTGGCCAAGGATACCGAATACGCCCAGCTGCGCATGCCGTCCGGCGAGATCCGCAAGATCATGCTGGAATGCTCCGCGACCATCGGCAAGGTGGGCAACCTGCAGCACGAGAACGTGAGCCTGGGCAAGGCCGGCCGGCGCATCTGGCTGGGCGTTCGCCCGACCGTTCGTGGCGTGGTCATGAACCCCGTGGATCACCCGCACGGCGGTGGTGAAGGCCGCACGTCCGGTGGCCGTCACCCTGTGACGCCCTGGGGCCAGCCGACCCGCGGCTACAAGACGCGCACCAACAAGCGCACCACCAAATTCATCGTCAAGCGGATCAACTAGGAGGGGAATTCATGGCACGTTCACTAAAAAAAGGTCCGTTCATCGATGCCCACCTCCAGAAAAAGGTGGATACCGCCCAGGCCATCAGCGACAAGCGGGTCATCAAGACCTGGTCGCGGCGGTCCACGGTGGTGCCTACGATGATCGGCCTGACCATCGCCGTGCACAACGGCAACAAGTTCATTCCCGTGTATGTTACCGACAACATGATTGGCCACAAGCTCGGAGAGTTCTCGATCACGCGAACCTTCAGGAGCCACGCCGGCAAGTCCGACTCCAAGGCGAAGGGGAAGTAAGATGACTGACATCGTATCCTGCGCCACCATCAGGCACCTGCGCGGCTCGGCCCAGAAGGCCCGGCTCGTGGTGGACCTGATCAGGGGCAAGAAGGTCGGGGAGGCCCAGTGGGTGCTCTCCTCCACCAAGAAGTACGCCGCTGATCACATCAAGAAGCTCCTCGATTCCGCCGTGGCCAATGCCATCGACAAGGATCCGGCGGTGAATCCCGACGAACTGTTCGTGAAGAGCGCCTTCGTGGACGAAGGCTTCCGCATGAAGCGGGTCCGCCCTGCCCCCATGGGCCGTGCCTACCGCGTGCAGAAGCGCACCTGCCACATCACGCTCCAACTCGGTCGGGAGGAATAAGCCATGGGTCAAAAAGTCCATCCGTACGGCTTTCGCCTTGTCTACAACAAGAACTGGCACAGCAAGTGGTTCTCCAAGCGCGAGTACGCCACGCTGCTGCACGAGGACCTGAAGCTGCGCAAGCAGCTCAAGGGTCAGCTCCACGGCCTGAACGCCATGGTGTCCAAGATCGACATCGAGCGGGCCGCCGACAAGGTGACCGTGCGCATCTTTACCGCCCGGCCCGGCATCGTCATCGGCCGCAAGGGTGCTGAGATCGACAAGCTCCGCGAGGATCTGCAGACCCGGCTCAAGCGCCCCGTGAGCGTCGACATCCAGGAGATCAAGAAGCCTGAGATCGACGCCCAGCTGGTGGCCGAGGGTGTCGCGCAGCAGCTGGAACGGCGCATCGCCTTCCGCCGCGCCATGCGCAAGGCCGAGGAAGCCGCCATGCGCTTCGGCGCCAAGGGCTTCAAGATCAAGGTCTCCGGCCGCCTGAACGGCGCCGAGATCGCCCGCACCGAAGACTATCTCTCCGGCCAGATGCCTCTCCAGACGATCCGGGCCAACGTGGATTACGGCTTCGCTGAAGCCAAGACCACCTACGGCATCATCGGCGTCAAGGTCTGGGTCAACCTTGCCGAGGCCTCCGTCGAAACCGTGAAGCGCTGAGGTGAATTAACATGTTGATGCCGAACAAAGTCAAGCACCGCAAAGTCCAGAAGGGCCGCACCCGCGGCCAGGCGACCCGCGGCAACGAGCTGTCCTTTGGTGATTTTGGCCTCAAGGCCACGGAGCATTGCTGGCTGACCAACCGTCAGATCGAGGCTGCCCGTATCGCCATGACCCGTTTCATCAAGCGCGGCGGACGCATCTGGATCCGGATCTTCCCCGACCGTCCCACCACCAGCAAGCCGGCCGAGACCCGCATGGGTTCCGGCAAGGGAGCTCCCGACGGCTGGGTGTGCGTGATCCGTCCCGGCCGCGTCCTGTTCGAGATGGAAGGCGTGGACGAAGTCACCGCCAAGGAAGCGCTCCGGCTGGCTCAGATGAAGCTTTCCGTCGCCACCGAGTTCATCTCCCGCACCCCGCCGGAAGAGTGAGAGGATTGAAATGAACAAAAAGAATCCATTCAGCGATCTGGCTGGGAAGAGCACCGAAGAGCTGGCGCAGTTGGAGGCCGATCTGGCCGCCAAACGCTTCACCCTCCGCATCCAGCATGCGGTGGGCCAGGTCGAGAACACCGCCGAGATCCGCAAGACGCGCCGTGAACTTGCCCGCGTCAAGACTGCCCTCAAGTTCAAACTGGCCCAGTGAGGAAACCATGAGCCTAGAACACAAGATGATTCGCAGCGGCGTCGTGGTCTCCAACAAGGCCGACAAGACCGTAGTGGTCAAGGTGGAACGCAAGTTCCAGCACCCGCTCTACAGCCGCACCGTCAAGCAAACCGCCAAATTCATGGCCCACGATGAGACCAACGCCTGCGCCATCGGCGATGTGGTCAGGATCGTCGAGTCGCGCCCCCTGTCCAAGCACAAGCGCTGGCTGGTCCTCGAGATCACCCAGAAGTCCGGGGAGTAAGGAGCCACTATGATTCAAATGGGATCCATGCTCACCGTCGCCGACAATTCCGGCGCCAAGAAGATCTGCTGCATCCTGCCCCTGGGCGGCGGTGTCGGCCGGATCGCCCAGCTGGGCGATGTCATCACCGCTTCCGTCAAGGAAGCCATTCCCGGCGGCACGGTCAAGAAGAAGGCCGTGGTCCAGGCCGTGATCGTCCGCCAGCGCAAGGCCTTCCGCCGCAAGGACGGTTCCTACATCCGGTTCGACGAGAACGCCGCCGTCATCATCAAGAAGGATGGCGAGCCGGTGGGGACCCGCGTCTTCGGACCCGTGGCCCGCGAACTGCGCGAGCGGAAGTACATGAAGATCGTTTCCCTCGCTCCTGAGGTGCTCTAATGGAAAAACCGGTCAAGATGAAGCTGAAGAAGGGCGACACCGTCGTCGTCATCGCCGGCAAGGAGAAGGGCAAGCGCGGCGAGATCGCCAAGGTCAGCCCTGCCTCCAACAAGGTCCTGGTCACGGGCCTGAACCTGATCAAGAAGGCCACCAAGGCCAATCAGCAGACCGGCGAAGGCGGGGGCATCATCACCAAGGAAGCTCCGATCCACGCCTCCAACGTCATGCTGGTGGACCCCACCACCCAGAAGCCGACCCGCAAGCGCGCCGAATAATCGGCAGACTTGCGAATTCGCCCTACCATTCTTTCGCGTCCGTGAGAGAATGACCCTTCCGCCGATGGATTGCCATCGGCGGAATTCCGGTTCGCCGGACTTTTGATAAATCGAGTTTGGAAGGAAACAGGCCGGACCGCCGTCCAAAGCCCTTCCGCTCTCCCGAACCCTGGGGGCGTAGTCGCCCCCCGGAAATGGAGGCAGTATGCCAGTCCAAGCGGAGCCCCGCATCAAGGCCCGCTATGTCGCCGAAGTGGCGGCAAAGCTCAAGGAAGAATTCGGGTACACCTCGGAAATGCAGGTGCCCCGTCTGAACAAGATCGTCATCAACATGGGCGTGGGCGACGCCATCCAGAACATCAAGGTGCTGGATGTGGCCGTGGACGAACTGACCGCCATCGCGGGCCAGAAGGCCGTGGTGCGCAAGGCGAAGAAGAGCGTCGCCCAGTTCAAGCTGCGCGCCGGCATGCCCATCGCCTGCATGGTGACCCTGCGTGGCCCCCGCATGTGGGAATTCCTGGATCGCCTGGTGTCGCTGTCGCTGCCCCGGGTCCGGGACTTCCGCGGCGTGCCCACCAAGTCCTTCGACGGCCGGGGCAACTACACCCTGGGCCTCAAGGACCAGCTGATCTTTCAGGAAATCGACTACTCCAAGGTCGAGAAGATCAAGGGCATGAACATCACCTTCGTCACGTCGGCGCCCACGGACCCTGAGGCCCGGGCGCTCCTCGCCCATCTGGGCATGCCTTTCCGCAAGCAGTAAGGAGCCCACATGGCCAGCGTTTGCAAAAGATATAAAGACAGTGTGAAACCCAAGTTCTCGACCCAGCATCGGAATCGCTGCAAGGTTTGCGGCCGTCCCCGGGGCTACATGCGCAAGTTCGAACTCTGCCGCCTTTGTTTCCGCAAGCACGCCCTCGCCGGCGAGCTCCCGGGCGTCCAGAAGTCGAGCTGGTAAGGAGAGGCAAACATGAACACCGATCCGATCGCCGATTACCTCACCCGTCTGCGCAATGGCATCATGGCCGGCCACGATTCCGTGGTCATCCCCGCCAGCAGCATGAAGGTCCGTCTGTCCGCCATCCTCAAGCAGGAAGGCTACATCCATGGCTTCAAGGCCGTGGAGCATGAGGGCCGCAACTACCTCATCGTCAACGTCAAGTACGTCAAGCCAGGGGAGCCGGTCATTCACGGGCTCAAGCGCATTTCGAGCCCCGGCCTGCGCGTCTACGCGGGCGTCAAGGAGATTCCCGAGGTCCATGGCGGCCTGGGCATCGCCATCCTCACCACCCCCAAAGGCCTGTTGACCGGCAAGGATGCCCGCAAGCAGAACCTGGGCGGGGAAATTCTCGCCCACGTCTGGTAGCCATCCGCCCTTAAACCCTTTCCAAGGAAACCATCATGTCTCGCATCGGAAAAAAGCCAGTGGCACTGCCGAAAGGCGTCAAAGTGACCATCCACGGGGCTGAGGCCGTCGTCGAAGGTAGCAAGGGCACCCTGCGCTGCCCGATCCACACCGGGATCACCGTCGATGTCCAGGCCGATTCCATCAACCTCACCCGCATCAACGATGAGGCCCAGAACCGGGCCTACCACGGACTGACCCGGGCCCTGATCAACAACGCCGTCCTCGGCGTGACCACGGGCTGGAAGAAGGAACTGGACATCGTCGGCGTCGGCTACAAGGCGGCGATGGAAGGCACCAGCCTCCGTCTCGATCTGGGCTACAGCCACCCGATCAACTACGTCGCCCCCGAGGGCATCACCATCGGCGTGGAAAAGAACACCCACCTCACCGTGACCGGCATCGACCGGCAGCTGGTGGGCCAGGTCGCGGCCGACATCCGGAAGTTCCGGAAGCCGGAACCGTACAAGGGCAAGGGCGTTCAGTACACTGGTGAAGTCATCCGCCGCAAGGCCGGCAAGACCGGGAAGTAGGGAGAAACCATGAGTAACGATCTCGCGCTTCGCCGCCAGAAAACCAAGACCCGCATCCGCGGCCGCATCTCGGGCACGCCCGAGCGTCCGCGCCTCACCATCTTCAAGAGCCTCAAGCGCATCTATGTCCAGGCCGTGGACGACACCCAGGGCGTCACCCTGGCGTCCGCCAGCAGCCTGGAAAAGGACGTGCGCGGCACCCTGAAGAGCGGCGCCAATATCGATGCCGCCAAGGCCGTCGGAGCCATGGTCGCTGCCCGTCTCAAGGAGAAGGGCATCACGACCGTCGTTTTCGACCGCAATGGATATGTCTATCACGGCCGCGTCAAGGCGCTGGCTGACAGCGCCCGCGAATCCGGGCTCCAGTTCTAGGGAGGGGCCAATGGCATATACAGATAATCGACACTCACAGGATTCGTCCCAGTCGGGCGAAATGAAGGACCAGGTCATCTACGTGGGCCGGGTCACCAAGGTGGTCAAGGGGGGCAAGAACTTCTCCTTCTCCGCGCTGGTGGTCGTGGGCGACGGCAATGGCAAGGTCGGCTTCGGGCTCGGCAAGGCGCTGGAAGTGCCTTCCGCCATCAAGAAGGGCATCGAAAGCGCCAAGCGGAACATGATCACGGTCCCCGTCACCCCCACCGGCAGCCTGCCGCATCCCATCACCGGCCGCTTCGGTTCCGGTTCGGTGCTGATGAAGCCGGCCCCCGAGGGCACCGGCGTCATCGCCGGCGCCGCGGTCCGCGCCATCATGGAGGCGGTCGGGGTCAAGAACGTGCTTACCAAGAGCCTCGGCTCGTCCAACCCGCACAACGTGGTTCGCGCCACCTTCGAAGGGTTCCGGAACCTCATGGATCCCTACCAGACCATGGTGAACCGTGGCCTCGACCAGGCGGAGGCCTAGCATGTCTGAACTCCTCGGAAAACAGGTCATCCTGACCCTGAAGCTCTCTCGCATCTGCCTGGTGCCCAAGCACAAGGCCTTCCTCCAGACCCTGCACCTGAAGAAGGTCGGGGACAAGCGCGAGTGCGAGTACACGCCGAATGTGCATGGCATGGTCAAGCGCATTCCCTATCTCATCGACGTTACGGTGAAGGGGTAAGCCATGAAATTGAATGAACTCCAGCCCGCTCTGGGCTCCACCAAGGATCGCAAGCGGGTCGGCCGCGGCAAGGGCTCGGGCACCGGCAAGACTTCCGGTCGCGGCGAAAAGGGCCAGAAGTCCCGCCGGGGCTACTCCGCCAAGCGCGGCTTCGAGGGTGGCCAGATGTCCCTGGTCCGCCGTCTGCCCAAGCGCGGCTTCACCAACGTCCATGCCATCAACCTCCAGGAACTGGACCTCACCTTCATTTCGGCGCATTTCGCCGACGGCGAGACGGTCTGCCTGGAATCCATGCGCGACAAGAAGCTCCTGAACCCCGCCATCAAGGGGATCGTGGTCCTCAACAACGGCGAACTGACCACCAAGGTGGTCGTGGTCGCGGACCGCATCACCAAGGGCGCCCGTGAAGCGATCGTGGCCGCTGGTGGCACTATCCAAGAGCCGCCCTGCGCCAAGCAGTCGGCCAAATAGGGTCCGCCCAGGATGGAAAAACTCCGCCAGCTCTTCTCCAACCCCGAACTTCGTAAGCGGTTGTTCTTTACGTTGATCATGCTGGTCATCTACCGGCTCGGCGTGCACGTCTCGGTTCCGGGCGTGAACGCCGAGGCCCTTGCCAAGAACCTGGGCAAGGCTGGCGATCTCCTGAATGTCGTGGACCTGTTCTCCGGCGGCGCCTTCAAGAAGTTCTCCATCTTCGCGCTGGGCATCACCCCCTACATCACCGCCAGCATCGTGCTGCAGCTGATGGGGGCGGTGGTCCCCACCCTGGAAAACCTGCAGAAGAAGGAAGGGGAAGCTGGCCGCAACAAGATCAACCAGTGGACCCGCTACCTGACCGTGGGCCTGGCGTTCATCCAGGGCTTCGGCATCGCCTCCCTGGCCCAGAGCCTGGGTCCCGATGTGGTGATCATTCCCGGGATGGCTTTCAAGCTGCTGTGCGCGTTCACCCTTTCCACCGGCAGCGTGTTCGTCATGTGGATCGGTGAACAGATCACCGACCGGGGCATCGGCAACGGCATTTCGCTGCTGATCTTCGCCGGCATCGTCGCCGGCCTGCCCAAGGGCGTGGGTACCATCGCCAGCATGTTGAAGGATTCCCTGGCCAACAAGGGCAACGTGGCGCCTCCGGGCGTGTTCCTGCTCCTGATCGTGGCCATGGTGGCCGTGCTCCTGGCCGTGGTGATGATCGAGAACGCCTACCGGCGCATCCCCATCCACTACGCCCGGCGCGTGGACTCTTCCAGCATGGCCAGTCAGCGCAGCTCCTACCTGCCCCTCAAGGTGAACACCGCGGGGGTCATGCCGGTCATCTTCGCCAGTTCGGTCATCTTCTTCCCTGCCACCATCGCCCAGTTCACCAAGTGGGAATGGCTCGGCAAGGCCTCGGCGTACATCAGCCCGCAGACCCATTTCTGGGTCTACACCCCGGTGTTCGTGGGCGTGGTGATCTTCTTCGCCTTTTTCTACACCAGCATCGTCTTCAACCCCGATGAGACCGCCGACAACATGAAGAAGTCGGGCGGCTACATTCCGGGCATCCGGCCCGGCCGCGAGACCAGCATCTACATGGACAGCATCCTGTCCAAGCTGACCTTCGCCGGCGCCATCTACCTTGCACTCGTTTCCATCGTGCCGCTGGTGATCACCAACAGCATGCCTGGACTGAACTTCTACTATGGCGGCACTTCGCTCCTCATCGTAGTGGGCGTTGCTCTGGACACCGTGGCTCAGCTCGAGAGCTACCAGGTCATGCGCCGCTACGACGGTTTCCTTGAAAAGGGACGCATCCGTGGTGGACGTCTCGCCAAGGCTGGAGAACGGTCGCGATGAAAGTACATGTTCTGCTCGGACCCCCGGGAAGCGGCAAGGGCACCCAGGCTAAACACCTGGTGGAAAAATTGCCTTTGATTCACCTGTCCACAGGTGATATTCTGAGAGATGCCGTTTCGAAAGGAACGGAGTTGGGCCTTCGGGTCAAGGCCAATATGGCCAGTGGCAAGCTAGTGGATGACAACACGGTCAACGGCATCGTCTTCGCGCGGCTGCAGGACGAGACCAATGACATCTTGTTCGATGGGTACCCCCGGACACTGTTTCAAGCAGAATCCCTGCAGACTTTCCTCTCCTCGCAGGGAACCGCTTTGGGCCTGGTGGTGGACATCGAGATCCAGGAGCAGGAACTGGAAGTACGGGTCGTGAACCGCAGGGTCTGCAGCAACCCCGATTGCTGCGCCATCTACAACCTCAACAGCAAGACGCCCCAAGTGGAGGGGATCTGTGACCTGTGCGGCAGCCCGCTGAAGCACCGGTCGGACGATACCCCGCAGGCGCTGCACAGCCGATTGTTGGAATTCAACAAGACCTTCGAGCCGCTGCAGTCCTTCTACAAAGGGAAGCCCAATTACCGGTATGTGGAGGGGAACCGACCTCCGGAACTGATCCACGACCGATTGGTTCAACTCTTTCAGGAGCAAGCTTGAGCAAAGAAGAAGCCATTGAGCTCGAAGCCACAGTGGTTGAGTCATTGCCCAATGCCGTGTTCCGGGTTGAGCTTGAGAACAAGCACCAAGTGCTTGCGCACATCAGCGGCAAAATGAGAAAGAACTTCATCCGCATTCTTCCCGGTGACCGGGTCCTGGTGGAAGTCACGCCGTACGACCTGAGTCGGGGCCGCATCATCTATCGATTCAAGTAACGTCCAAATGTCCCAACGGGGGAATTCATGAAAGTCAGGCCCTCTATCAAGAAGTTGTGCGAGCACTGCAAGGTGGTCCGCCGCGAAGGCATCAACCGGATCATCTGCAAGAAGAACCCCAAGCACAAACAGCGCCAAGGTTAAGGAGTAAGCATGGCACGCATCGCAGGTATCGATCTGCCAATTGCCAAGCGCATAGAGATCGCGCTTACGTACATCTATGGCATCGGTCGGCCCAAGGCTCAGAGCATTCTGACCCGGGCCAAGGTGGATTTCGGCACCAAGGTGCGCGATCTCACCGAGGAAGAGGTGGGCCGCATCCGGCGGATCATCACGTCGGAAGAGACGGTGGAAGGCGACCTCCGCAAGAACATCGGCATGGACATCAAGCGGCTGATGGATATCGGATGCTACCGGGGGATCCGGCACCGCAAGGGCCTGCCCGTCCGTGGCCAACGCACGCACACTAACGCGCGCACCCGCAAGGGCAAGCGCAAGACCGTCGCCGGCAAGAAGAAGTAAGGATTGAGGAACTGATATGGCAAAGACTCAGTCGAAGACCGCCGGCAAGAAGGTGGTCAAGAAAAAAGAAAAAAGAAACATACCCCACGGCGTGGCGCACATTCAGGCCTCGTTCAACAATACAATTATTTCCATCTCTGACCCATTGGGTAACATGCTCTCCTGGGCTTCTTCGGGCAACCAGAACTTCCGGGGCACCCGGAAGGGCACGCCGTTCGCCGCGCAGATCGCTGCGGGCGTCGCCGCCGAAGCCGCCAAAGAGCAGGGCGTCCGTTCCGTGGACGTCCGTGTGAAGGGGCCCGGAGCAGGCCGGGAGAGTGCGATTCGCGCCCTCAACGCCGCCGGAATTTCCGTGACCAGCATCCGCGACGTCACCCCCATCCCCCACAATGGCTGCCGCCCTCCCAAGCGGCGCCGGGTTTAAGAGAGGAGGAGAAAAATGGCTCGTTATAGTGACGCCGTATGCCGCCTCTGCCGTCGCGAGGGGATGAAGCTCTACCTGAAGGGCGAACGCTGCTTCAAGGAAAAGTGCTCCTTCGAGACCCGCAAAGGCAAGATTCCTGGCCAGCATGGTGCGGCCAAGGCCAAGAAGCCGACCGGTTACGCACTGCAGCTGCGCGAGAAGCAGAAAGTCAAGCGCATCTATGGGGTACTGGAAAAGCAGTTCAGCCTGTATTTCAAGCACGCCGAAAGCAAGAAGGGCGTGACCGGCCACAACCTGCTGTCCTTCCTGGAAAGCCGGTTGGACAACGTGGTGTTCCGGCTCGGGTTCTGCCCCAGCCGCGCCGCCGCCCGGCAGATGGTCATGCATGGGCACATCCTGGTCAACGGCAAGCGGGTGGACATTCCCAGCTACCAGACCAAGGCCGGCCAGAGCATCGAGATCGCGGTGCGGGCCCGGGAAAATGATTTCGTGAAGTCCTCTCTGGAGACCGCGGCTGGCCGCGGGATCCCCCAGTGGCTTTCCCTCGATGCCAGCGCCTTCAAGGGTGCGGTGATCGCGGTTCCCTCGCGGGAAGATGTTCCTCTTGACATCAATGAGCAGCTGATCGTCGAACTCTACAGCAAGTAAGGGGACAGGAATGCTGAACATCAGCGATTTCCAGCGTCCGCGTTTCGCGGAAGTCAGTGCGGGCTCGAAGACGGGCTCTTACGGCGAATTCGTCGCCTATCCATTCGAGCGCGGCTTCGCTACGACATGCGGCCATGCCCTGCGCCGGGTGCTGCTCAGCAGCATCGAAGGTGCGGCCATCACCAATGTCCGGATCAAGGGTGTGCAGCACGAATTCACCGCCATGCCCGGCGTCTGGGAGGATGTCACCCACATCCTCCTGAACCTCAAGGAAGTGCCCCTGAAGCTCCACAGCAGCCAGCCCCAGATCATCACGATCAGCCACAAGGGCGAAGGCGTTGTCACCTCCGGTTCCATCCGTACCAACCAGAACGTGGAAGTGACGGACCCCAATGTCCACATCGCCACGGTCGGCGAGGACGGGGAACTGGAGATGGAGATCCAGGTGAGCATGGGCCGCGGGTTCGTCACCGCCGATCGCAACCTGGACGAACGGCTCGGCCTGGGGTTCATTCCCCTCGACTCCAACCACAGCCCCATCAGCCGGGTGAACTACGTGGTGGAACCGGCCCGGGTCGGCCACAGCACTGATTACGAGAAGCTCACCCTGCAGGTCTGGACCAACGGCACCGTGGATCCCAAGGATGCCGTCAGCGATTCCGCCCTGATCCTGCGCGAACACTTCCTCATCTTCGCCCGCCAGGACGAGGATGCGGTCGAGGCCGAACCTGGGGTGGCCATCCTCACCACCGAGGGCGTCAACGGCATGCTCAGCAAGTCCGTTGAAGAACTGGAGCTTTCCGTCCGGGCCAACAACTGCCTGCGGAACGCCAACATCACCACCATCGGCGAGCTGGTTCAGCGCACCGAAGCGGAACTGATGAAGACCAAGAACTTTGGCAAGAAGTCGCTCCAGGAGATCAAGGACGAGCTCGCCCGCATCGGTCTCTCCCTCGGCATGCGCATCGAACAAGAAGTTTAAGGAGCAACCCCATGCGTCACAATGTCACGGGCAAGCGCCTGGGCCGCAACAGCAACCAGCGCAAGGCTCTCATGAAGGGCCTCGCCATCTCGCTCATCACCCATGAGCGCCTGGAAACGACCCTGGTGAAAGCCAAGGAACTCCGCAAGTTCGTCGAGCCCTTCATCACGCTCGGCAAGAACGAGACCGTCGCCAACCGCCGTCTGGCGATGGCCCGCCTCGGAAGCAAGTCCACCGTCGCCAAGCTGTTCGACGCCGAGTTCGTGGCGCGTTTCAGCAGCCGTCCTGGCGGCTACACCCGCATCCTCAAGACGGATCATCGTCTGGGCGACGCGGCGGATCTGGCCATCATCGAGCTCGTGGATTATGTCCTGCCCGAGCCCAAGGAAGAGGCCGAAGCCGCCGAGTAACCGTTCCGGCCGCTGGCACCATAGCAGACAAGGGCGCTCCTCATCGGGCGCCCTTTTGCTGTGCGGTCCGCGCCTGGAACCCAGTCCCGACTTGGCTCCATAATGGAGCAGGAGGAGGACCCCATGAGCCTGCCCTTGTTGCGGCACCCCGGCTACACCCTCGACGAGTGGGCCAGCTGGGAAGGGCGTTGGGAGCTTATCGATGGCATCGCCTACGATATGACTCCCGCACCCAGTTTTGATCACCAGGAGATCGCCACGAACCTGGTGGGGGTCCTCTATGCGGTCTTGGAAGCGCGCAAACGCCAGGGCTCAGGGGATTGCCAGGTGCTCGTGGCCCCGTTGGACGTGTTCCTGCCCTCGGGTGTGGTGCAACCGGACCTGGTGGTGGTCTGCGATCCGGCCAAGAAGAGCCCGCGCGGCATCGAAGGCGCGCCGGACCTGGTGGTGGAGATCCTCAGCCCCGGCACTGCCAGCAAGGATCTGTCGATCAAGCGGTGGGCCTACGAGGCGGCGGGCGTTCCCGAATACCTGATCGTCTTCCCCCTGGAGCGCTTCGGACTGCTGCTGCGCCTGGATGCGGCCCAGCACTACCAGGAGGCCGCGCGGATCGAATGGGGCGGCATGCTGGCACTCCTGGGCGGCACGATCAGCGTTCCCCTTGGAACCTAAGCGGTTATCCAGAATCAACCTGAACAGGTCCTTGCGGCCCCGGCACAAGGGGCCGTCCGTCAGCGAAAGGAATCCGGTTTGAGCAACGCCTACAACACCTTCAGAGTCACCCTGTCCGACCGCACACCCGGCCAGGTGTCCGTGGCACGCGGGCGCGGCGCGGTGGCCAGCGCCTCCCGCCAGGCCTCGGAACTGGCCGTGGCGGTGCTCCAGGACGGCGGCAACGCCTTCGACGCGGCCTTCGCCACCGCCTTCGCCCTGGCCATCTACCACCCCCAGGCCGGCAGCCTCGGCGGGGGCGGCTACCTGCTGTTCCAGGAACGGGGGGCCGAGCCCAAGGTGTTCAGCTACCGGGAGCAGGCGCCGGCCGGGGCCACGCGGGAGGCTTTCCTGCTGGCCGACGGCAGCCCGGATCCGGACAAGACCGCCTTCGGGCCCACCTCGGTGTGTGTGCCGGGCACGGTCAAGGCCTTCTTCGCCCTCCAAAAGCGCTACGGCAGGCTGCGGGCCGGGGACCTGCTGCGGGCAATCGCCAAGCGGGCGGAGGCAGGGGCCGTGGTCACCCAGTACGAGGCCGACTGTCTGAACCGGCTCGCCCCCAAGCTGGCCGAATCGCCCGAATCCCGGCGCATCTACGTGCGGTCCGAGCCGTTCAAGGCCGGCGACCTGCTGCCCAACCCGGCCCTGGCCCGGACCCTGGAGGTGCTCGCCCGGGAAGGCGAGGCGGCCTTCTACCGGGGTCGCATCGCCGAGCAGATCGTGACCGATCTGGAGGCCAACGGCGGCTTCGTGCGGGGCGAGGACCTGGCGGACTACGCCTTCCGGGAGGAGACGCCCATGGTCCTGGACCTGGAAGGGCGGCGGGTGTGGTCGGTGCGGCCCGAGGGCGGCGGCGCCATGCTCCTGGAGATCCTGGCGATCCTGGACCGGCCCGGGTTCCGGGCGCAGCCGTTCGGCGGGGCGGGCTACCACCACCACCTGGCCCAGGCCGCGAAAATGGCCTTCATCGACCGCCTGGACTACCTGGGCGACGTGCCCCTGGGCCAGAATGCCACCTTCCGGGATCTGCTGGACCGGGACACTACCGGGCGTCTGTTCGAGCTGATCGACCCGGCCCGGGATACGGCTACGGACCAGCTGGCCAGGCGCATCCGCGCCGGGCGACCGGGGGTCCCGAAGCCCGAAGCCCACCTGGGCGGCAGCAACACCACCCATTTCGCGATCATCGACGCCGAAGGCAACGCGGTGTCCAATTCGTACACCATGAACCTGCGCTACGGCTCCAAGTGGAGCGTGGCCGGGGCCGGCTTCCTGCTCAACGGCAGCGTGGACTCCTTCTCCTTCCTGGAAGGCCAGGAGAACTACTACGGCATTCTCGGCAGCACGCCGAACCTGTTCGCTCCGGGCAAGCGCCCTTCCAGCAACATGGCGCCGATCCTGGTGACCGGGCCGCAGGGGGTGGAGGCGGTGCTGGGCACGCCCGGAGGGCCTACGATTCCGACCACCATGGCCAACGTGCTGGCCGCCACCCTGCTGTTCGGCCAGGCGCCCGACGCGGTCCTGGCGGTGGACCGGCTGCACCACCAGGGCTGGCCGGACGTCCTGGCCCACGAGCCCGGCTTCGACCGGCCGGAACTGCTGGCGGAACTGGCCGGCATGGGCTACCCGCTCAAGGACAAGCACGAACTGATCGCCGATGTGCACGGGGTGTGGCGCTCGGAGGCGGGCTGCCTGGCGGTGAGCGACTACCGGCGCGAAGGCTGCGCCCTGGCCGTCTGACATGGCGCCGCTCGTTCCCCGGCCGGCCTTCCGGGGTGAAGCGCTGCTCAGCTCCGAGTCCAGCTACGATGGGCTGTCCTTCACCGGGCAGGACTTCTCCGGCCAGTCCGGCGCGCTGGTGGTGATCGCCCGGAGCACGCTGATCCAGGTCAACCTGGCCGGCACCCGCCTGCCGCGCCTGGATCTGGACGAAGTCCGGATGGAGAGCTGCGACCTGGCCAACGCCGTGTGGGAAAAGGCTAGGCTGAAGGCGAGCCTGGTGGGCTGCCGGATGGTGGGCCTGAATCTGTCCGGGGCCCTGCTCCGGCACACGGTGTTCCAGGGCTGCAACGGCGCCTTCGCCCAGTTCGGCTCGATGGTCTGCAAGGTGGCCCGCTTCCTGGACTGCGATCTGCACGGGGCCGATTTCCAGCAGGCCGATCTGCGTGGCGTGGTGTTCCAGGGCTGCAATCTGGTCGAGGCCCAGCTGTCCTTCGCCCGGCTGGAGGGCACGGATTTCCGGGGTTCGGACCTCAAGGGCCTGCGGGTGCGCATCGAGGACCTGAAGGGGGCCATCGTCGATCCGGGCCAGGCGGTCTACCTGTCGGGATTGATGGGGCTCAAGGTGCAGCCCTAGCGGAACTTGTCCACGCTGAAGATGGAACCGTCGAACAGCTCCTTGGCCGCCTCCACCGAATTGCAGTCGAAACTGTCATGGGCGGCGTGGGAGCGGTGGAACAGCTTGGCGATGAAGGGCATGTCCGTCCGCCCCGTGGGCAGCTTCACCATGATGCCGTTTTTCCGGGTGGGCTCACATTTCGCTCCGTACGGCGCGAG
>Ga0302276_10000554_pt1 | contig 34454 bp, 25 predicted proteins | sample III_Bog_N2_3_FD_198768 | JGI IMG/M metagenome (GOLD analysis project Ga0302276, IMG submission 198768) | Peat permafrost microbial communities from Stordalen Mire near Abisko, Sweden - III_Bog_N2_3 | ecosystem: Environmental > Terrestrial > Soil > Wetlands > Peat | place: Sweden: Abisko...
GGGCAGCACCGCAACCACCGTGCCAATGCCCGGCCGCGTTTCGAGCAGCCCCTCATTCACCAGGTGGGCCACAATCTTGTGCGCGGTGTTGGGATTGATCTTCAGTTCCTTGCTCAACGCGCGCACCGAGGGGAACGGATCGCCCGGCCGCAGCTGGCCGCTGACCATGGCCTTGATGGACGCGTAGACGACCTGCTCGAAGATCGAAACGCCCGCGCGAAACGTGATGCGGAAGGGAACCATGCGTGTACTATAACAGATAGTACAGTTGACGCAAGCAGAAACCTCCCCATCGCAGCTTGGCTCTCGACAAAGGGCGCGGCCGTCGTCCATGCTTGAACAAGAGCGGTCTGGGGCCGCGCGAGTTTTTTTCGAATTCAGGAGTTCGAGCGATGACCCAGGCCGAAGTCTCGCATCCATGCGCAGTTGCCGCGCTGCGTTCCGCTGTCCGGGCCGATCTTGCCTTCCGTGCCGCGTTGATCGTGTGCTTCATGTCTCCGCTCTCGACCGTCGCGCTCCATGCGCAGGCTGCGCGTCCGGCAAGCCCGCCAGCCGCTGCAGCACCGCAGGCCACGCTCGCCCGCCGCTACCAGGACGGCGAGAAAATCGCCTACACCATCAACTGCTTCAACCAGGGCCGCGCCAGCACGACCGAGTATGAAGCGCGCGTCGAGGGCACTGTGCGCAAAGACGCATCGGGCGCATTCGCCGAAAACCTGGCCTGGACCGACCTCAACGTGAACGACGAGCAGGTTCGTCTCTCCGCGGGCAGCCGCGCCTTCCATGAGCCGCTCTCTCTCGCCCTGGGCACAAAGCTGTCGTTGCCCAGCCTGGCCGGCGTCCAGCCCGCGCTGCTTGACCCCATCTCTGACCTGCTCACCTTCTACGCCGACCTGAAGATCGCCATCAACCAGCACGCCCTGACCCGCGCCGGCGACCACGCTTATGTACCGTACGGCGCGCCCGTCTCCTGGGCCGACGGCAAGCACGTGATCCTGGGCCAGGACGCGGTCGACTTCGAGGTAACCCTCCAGTCCATCGACCCGGCCACGCAAATTGCGACCCTCGTGATTCGCCATATTCCGCCGGCGCAGCCGCAGATCAAGCTGCCCGCGCCCTGGATGAGCGACCACGTGGGCAACTCACCCAACAACTGGGTGCAGGTGGAAAAGACGTCGGACGGCAAGTACATCGCCGGCGTGGGTCAGGAGACCTTCGAAGTGCGCATCCGCATCGCTGTCGCAACCGGCCGCATTGTCTCCGCCACGCTCGACAATCCGGTCACGGTGTCGGAGCGGGCCTGCACGGATGCCGCGCTCGCGGCCTGCGGCGCCCCGGAGCGCTACACGCTCGGCCGGCAGATCACGCTGCGTGCTGACCCTACTCCTGCCGCGCCACCGGCAACCGCCCATTAGCGGGCATAGCCGGCCGGCCGTATTCTCAGTCCTCGTGGCTGTTTGGTCTCATTGTGAAAACAAATGTTGGCCGTGTGGAACAATAAAAGTTGACCCTGCAACCGCTGGACCGCAGAATGAAGAGAGCGCTCTTGTCTTTGCGCGGCCTTTCATCGTTTTTTGATTCCCAAACACCGGGAGTTCTTCCCGCACATTGAAGAGACTGAGGTTTCCATGCCCGCATATCTGTTTCTGCTGTTCGCCGTTCTGAGCCGCCTGGCGCTGGCCGCCACGCCCCATCCCGAGTGGTTCAACTTCACCGCCGTGGGCGGCATGCTGCTCTACTTTGGCGCGCGGCGCTCCTGGCGCGAGATGCTGGCTCCCCTGGCCGTGCTCATGGCGCTGGACTTCTTCCTCACCGTCTCGGTGTACCACTACGGTTTTGTCTGGCAGCAGTATCTGCCCACCTGGGCCTGGTACGCGGCCGCCATGGTGCTGGGGCAGATCCTGATCAAGGCCAAGACGACCACCGTGCGCGTCGGCGCCGCGGCGCTGCTGGGGCCGACTTCGTTCTTCCTGCTCTCAAATTGTGCAGTCTGGGCCACCAGCCCGATGTATCCGCACAACGCCGGTGGCCTGGGCGCCTGCCTGGTAGCCGGCCTGCCGTTTTATCGCAACGACCTGATCTCCACCACCCTTGTAGCCGCCATCGCCTTCGGCGTTCCTGTGCTGGTGCGGCGCATGCAGGGCGTTGAAAGCCCGGCCGCACTCGCCAAGTAGGGATGACCCAGGGGCCGAAAGCCCTGGCGAGAGGAGGAGCGATGGCAGCCACAGCGCAGATCACGCATGTGCCGCTTGATGTCTACCTGAGCAGCTCCTTCGAGCCGGACGCGGAGTACGTCGACGGCATAATCGAGGAGAGGCCGATGGGCGAATGGAACCATGCAAACTGGCAGGCGGCGATTCTCGAATTCTTCCGCAGCCGGCGTAACGACTGGAAGATACGAGCTGCCGCAGAGCTGAGAGTCCAGGTGTCTGCCGGCAACTTCCGCGTTCCCGACGTCACTATCCTCGATCGCAGCCTGCCCATCGAGCAGGCCATCACCCACCCGCCCATCGCTGTCGTCGAGATCCTGTCGCCGGAAGATACAGTCACGCGCATGATGACCAAGCTTGGCGACCACGAGCAGATGGGCATCCAGAACATCCTGGTGCTCGACCCCGCCGGAAAGCACTTCCGCTACAAGGCCGGAAGCCTCGAACCGCCCCCCGCAGCCGCATTCAATCTCGCCGGGAGCGCCTCCCGCTTTGACTTGGCAGAGATTGAAAAGCTGCTCGACTAAAGCATTTTCGATTCGGCTCTTTACAGAAAACTGGATGCCCCAGTGGCTTTTTCCTCAAGAAAAGGCCACCTCGCACGCCCCCAATAGTGTCAACATGTGAATCGAAAGTGCTCTAGCCTTCTGCCGGCAGCCCCGTCCGTTTCTTTCTGAACCACCACCACGCAAATCCAGCGATCGCCAGCATGCCGACCACGCCCACCACGGCCAGCGAGTGGTGCGCCACCACGTCCACGGCACCGGGGCCCAGCTTGAGCACCAGCAGCGACAAGATCAGCCAGCGGACCATCCTGCCGCAGAAGACCGCCAGCATGAACGGGACCATCCGCATCTCAAACACGCCGGCGGCAAAGACAAAGGCCTTCCACGGCGTGGGCGGCGGGAGCATGGAAGGAATCATCATGGCCAGGAACTCCTGGCGCTCAAAGCGGGCGCGCATCCGCTCGTAACGCGCGCGGTTCACGCGCTTCAGCAAGAACAGCTCACCGCCTGCCCGGCCCAGCCCATACGGAAGCAGCCCGCCGATGGCCGAGCCCACCGCCGCGGCAATGCAGTAGAGCCAGAAACGGGGCTTGTCGTTCCATACGGAGAAGGCAAGAAACGCGTCCATGGGCACCGGCAGAGTGGAGGAATCGAGCAGCGCCAGTGCGCCCATGCCCCAGAAGCCGAATTTGGCCAGGAACGGCAGCAGCACATGGTTCATTCTGGCCATCATTCGCACAACAAACGACTTCAAACGGGTCCCCTTCCGCCCAGCAAAACGTCTTAACAATCAGGTACCATTGTACGGGCCTGTCTCGGTGACCACGGGCTTGAGCGGAATGAGAGAATAGACAGGAAGGACTCCCCGGGAGCCGGCATGGGTGTGTGCGCCAGCCTCCCTCCCCAACGCGAATGCCCACCAGCGAAGCGCCAACCAACGGGTACGAGAACGAACCCACCGGGCCTCCGGAGCCGGAACCGCAACGGCCGGACGGCCCCGTGCCGGTGGTCGTGCGCGGGTCGCGCTGGGTAGACTACGATACCCACGAGCTGCTGGAGATGATCAGCGAGCTCGAGGACGAGCGGCGCTGGGCGCGGCTCCGCGAGGGCGTCCTCTGGGCGCTCCTGTTCCACATACTGCTCATCTCCGCCATCACCTGGATTCCCAAGTACGTCTTCAAGGTGCCGCAGGTTATTGATCCCATTGACGCCATCAAGAACCGCAAAGACCTCACCTATCTCGACTCGCTCCCTGACGCGATCCGCGAGCTGCACCCCAAGGTCACGGTCAGGCCGACGCCACTCAAACAGACCACGGTCGATAAGAAGACGATGGAAGCACTGAACCGCGCCGCCCCGCCCCCGCCGGCGCCCACCCCCGCACCCACGCCCCAGCCAGCCCCTCCGCCTCCATCTGCGGCGCTGCCGCCGGTTGCGTCGCCTCCTCTACCCAGCCAGCCGTCGCTTTCTGAGGCGCCCCGTCCGTCGGCGGTTCCGGCGCGGCCCAGCTTTGCGCTCAACTCGCAAAACCCCGCCGACCAGCTCCGCGACGCCATGCACGGAGCCTCGCGCAACCCAGGCTCCGGCAGCGCCGGCAACCTGGGCGGTAGCGGCCTGGCGCAGCATCCCGGAGCCGGCTCCGGCGAAGTCCAGGTGCTTTCGGATACCCAGGGGGTGGATTTCCGCAGCTGGCTCGATCGCTGGCATCACGAGACGGAAAGGACCTGGGATCCGCTGATTCCCGACGAGGTCAATGCCCCCATCAACAAGTCGGGCATGGTAGCCATTCGCTTCAAGGTGCTGCCCAATGGGCGGCTCATGGAGGGCAGTCTGGTGCTCGAAGGCCGCTCCGGCGACACGGCGCTCGACCGCGCAGCCTGGGGCGCTCTCACCGGCTCCAATTACCCGCCGCTGCCCAGGGACTTCCACGGACCGTACCTGGAACTGCGCGCCTACTTCCTCTACAACATGGAAGTGCCCAAGTAGATTTGTCTTGTCTGCCCGTACCCCATCCTTTCGCCTTGTGCCTGGCGAATGGGTCGAAACGCACATATCCCATGCGAGCATCCCGCGAGTCCGCCGCGGCGGACCGCACCGCAGGTGCATCAGTGCGCCGCTTCCACATCCATGCCCGGCAGGTACTCGTTGTCGGGCGGTTCGTGCGGGCCGCCGCCGTGCGGCAGGTAGATGTCGTCCTGGGCCAGCAGCGCGTCGTACACCGAGGTGCGGCGCCAGTGCCGCGCCAGGGCAAACGCGCTCATGTTGGCGATCATCAGCGGAAGCACCAGCCCGTAGCCACCAGTCATCTCAAAGATGATCAGGATGCTGGTCATCGGCGCGCGCACAATGCCGGCGAACACCGCGCCCATCCCCACCACCGCAAACGCCCCAATCGAGTCCGCCGAGTGGTGGAAGACGGTCACGTCCAGATAGCCCACCGCCCCGCCCAGCATGGCGCCCATAAACAAGGCCGGCGCAAAAATTCCGCCCGACCCACCGCTCGAATACGAGCTCACCGTCGCCGCCAGCTTGAGCACGCAGAAAACCAGCATGGGCACCACGGTCATCTGCCCGGTCAGCGCCAGGGTCAGGGTTCCGTAGGGGTCGCCGGCAATGCCGTTCAAGTGGAATAGGCCCAGCGCCAGCGCCGCCATCGCTCCTGTAGCCGCGCCCCCAATCGCCGGCTGCACCCAGCGGGGAATGCGCTCCAGCTTGCGGAACCACGCGCGCAAACCCAGCAGCGAGTCCGTAAAGGCGATCGAAACAATCGCCGCCAGGATACCCAGCAGCGCATACCAGATGAGCGAAGACGCCTTGCCCAGCTGGTAGTTGCCCTGCACGTGAAACACCGGGGTCGAGCCCAGCACCGAGTGCTCCACCACGGCCGCCAGCGCCGCGGCCACAATCACGCCGGAGAGCATGGTCTGGTCCAGGTCGCCGATCAGCTCTTCCAGCGTGAACGTGACCGCGGCAATGGGCGCGTTGAAGGCCGCGGCGATGCCCGCCGCCATCCCCACCGACGCCATGCGCCGCGAGTTCTTGGGTCCCAGCCGCGCCAGGCGCGCCAGCATGCTGCTCACGCCCGCGCACACCTGCACCGTAGGCCCCTCAAGACCCAGTGAAGCGCCCGAGCCGATCTGCAGCGCGCAGATGAAAAATTTGCCGATCGTTTCCCGCACCGTGACAATGCCCGAGCGCAGCGTGTAGGCGACCTTCACCTGGGGAATGCCGCTGCCCGCCGCGGCCGGCGCAAAGTAGGTGAGCCCCACGCCGGCCACCAGCCCGCCCACCGTGGGCGAGATCACCGTCCACCAGATCCAGCTGTGGCCCGGCGCCGCGTTGGCGCGGTTGATGAGCAGCGCTTCCAGCCCCATGATGCTCAGATGGAAGGCCACCGCCGCCAGCCCGCACACGCCGCCGGCAAGAATCGTCACCGCCAGCAACCGCTGCCGCTCGGTGGGCATGCGCCGCATCAGCCACGCATGGAAGCTCGCGTGCAGTCCCTGGAGTCCCGCCCAGTAACTGGGCTCCGGCATCTCCTCGGCGTCTAAAGGCGTCACAGTACCAGTATAAAGGCGGAGCCAGATGCCCTGTGCCGCATCCTTCTCAGCTGAGTCGAAGAAGCTGCTTCTCGTCATCCCGGCGGAATGGGGGCAAGCCACAAACCCCATGCCGCCGACCTTCTGCCGCTCTGCGATCGCGCCACTTCGCGATGAATCCATTTCCTGCGCCGCTCCACACGCGCTAGAATTCTTGTGTCCACCATGTTCAGCCGCGCCGCAGCCCGAATCTCATCGACCCCAGTGGTCAAGCGTTTTCGCCATGGCCACCGCGACCGCGGCCGCCGCTCTTCCCATTGAGCAAACACTCTTAACAGAATCATCCCGGAGCGGTCCGGCCATGCGCCGCGCATCGCTGCATGATTCTCCACGAGCCGAAAACTCCGAGTAAAATTACATTGCTCCATCCGCACGCATGCGGATAGAAAGGTTCTCTCCCATGGACAGTTTTTTGAGCCGCGCCGTGCTGAAATCCGGCAGCCACTCCTACACCATCTTCCGCCTTCCCGCCCTTACGGCGAAGGGCTTTGACCTGAGCCGCCTGCCCTTCAGCCTCAAGATCCTTCTCGAAAACCTGCTGCGCCGCGAAGACGGCGTCAACGTCACTGCTGCGGACATTTGCTTCCTCGCCAACTGGGACGCCAAGGCCGAGCCCAGCCGCGAGATCGCCTACATGCCCGCCCGCGTGCTGATGCAGGACTTTACCGGCGTCCCGGCCATCGTCGACCTGGGCGCCATGCGCGACGCCATCAAGACCCTCGGCGGCGACCCCGAGCGCGTGAATCCGCTGGTGCCGGCCGAGCTCGTCATCGATCACTCCGTGCAGGTGGACGAGTTCGGAGCCGCAGGCTCTCTCGCCGCCAATACGCTGTTGGAATTCCAGCGCAACCGCGAACGTTACGCCTTCCTCAAGTGGGGTCAGACCGCTTTCAACAACTTCAGCGCCGTTCCGCCCGGCATGGGCATCTGCCACCAGGTCAACCTCGAGTACCTGGCCCGCGTGGTCTTCACCACTGAAGCCAACGGCGAAACCTTCGCCTATCCCGACACGCTGGTCGGCACCGACTCCCACACCACCATGATCAACGGCCTGGGCGTGCTGGGCTGGGGCGTGGGCGGCATTGAGGCTGAGGCGGCCATGCTCGGCCAGGCCGTCTCCATGCTGGTACCGCAGGTGGTCGGCTTCAAACTCACCGGCAAGCTGCGCGAAGGCGCAACCGCCACGGACCTGGTCCTCACCGTCACCCAGGCGCTGCGCAAGCTCGGTGTCGTCGGCAAGTTTGTCGAGTTCTACGGCCCGGGCGTCGCCGAGCTCCCCCTCGCCGATCGCGCCACCATCAGCAACATGGCGCCCGAGTACGGCGCCACCTGCGGCATCTTCCCGGTGGACGCCGAGACCCTCCGCTACCTGCGCCTGACCGGCCGGAGCGAAGAGCAGATCGCCCTGGTTGAGGCCTACTACAAGGAGCAGGGCCTCTTCCACACCGCCGCTTCGCCTGAGGCTGTCTACACCGCGACTCTGGCGCTCGATCTGGCCACCGTCGAGCCCAGCGTGGCCGGCCCCAAGCGTCCCCAGGACCGCGTGCTGCTCCGCGATGCCGCGGCCAGCTTTGCCGAGCAGCTGCCCACGCTCCTTGCGCCTACGGCCAAGCCGCTCGGCACGCGCACCGCTGCTGCATGGCAGCGCGTCAGCGTCACCGACGCCGCCCTTGCGGAGGAGAACGAAGGGCCAACCACCTCGTCCGCCGCGCAGTCCCTTCAAACCGGCAATGGCGCCACCACCGTGGCCGAGCATACAGTCAAGGCCCGCTTCGGCGTCGATCCGGACCGGTATCTCGATCACGGCTCGGTGGTCATCGCCGCCATCACCAGCTGCACCAACACGTCCAACCCATCGGTCATGATCGCCGCCGGCCTGCTCGCGAAAAAGGCGGTCGAAAAAGGCCTCACCGTTCCGCCGTGGGTCAAGACTTCGCTCGCGCCGGGCTCCCGCGTGGTCACCGACTACTACACCAAAGCCGGCCTCTTGCCCTACCTTGAAAAGCTCCGCTTCAACGTCGTCGGCTACGGCTGCACCACCTGTATCGGCAACTCCGGCCCGCTGCCGACGGATGTTTCCAAGTCCATCGACGAGCACGGCCTGGTCGCCGTCAGCGTGCTCTCGGGCAATCGCAACTTCGAGGGCCGCGTCAACGTGGACGTGCGCGCCAACTACCTCATGAGTCCCCCGCTGGTGGTCGCGTATGCGCTCGCCGGCACGATCGGCCACAACTTCGACGCCGACCCGCTCGGTACAGATCAAGCCGGCCAGCCCGTCTACCTCAAGGACATCTGGCCCACGCAAGCTGAAGTGGCTGCGGCCATCGAGAAGGGCCTCTCCAGCGAGAGTTTCCGCGACGAGTACGCGACCGTCACGCAGGGCGACACTAACTGGCAGGGCCTCAAGTTCCCCACCGGCGACGTCTACCAGTGGGAGCCGGATTCGACCTACATCCGCAAGGCGCCCTACTTTGACGGCATCACCAAAACCCCAGCGCCGATCACCGACATTCTCGGCGCGCGCGTACTGGCCGTGCTGGGCGACTCGGTCACCACCGACCACATCTCCCCGGCCGGGAACATCAAAGCCAACGGACCGGCGGGAAAATATCTCGCCGAGCATGGCGTCAAACCGGCAGACTTCAACAGCTACGGCTCGCGGCGCGGCAATCACGAAGTCATGGTCCGCGGAACATTCGCCAACGTGCGCCTGCGCAACAAACTCGCGCCGGGGACAGAAGGCGGCGTCACGCGCCTGCTGCCCGAAGGGGAGCCGATGTCGATCTTCGACGCCAGCGTGAAGTACGCCGAGCGCGGCGTGCCGCTCGTCATCCTGGCCGGCAAGGAGTACGGCTCCGGCTCCTCGCGCGACTGGGCAGCCAAGGGGCCGAACCTTCTCGGCGTCAAGGCCGTCATCGCCGAGAGCTTCGAGCGCATTCATCGCAGCAATCTAGTCGGCATGGGGATTCTGCCCTTGCAGTTTGCCGAAGGCGAAAATATCGAATCGCTTGGCCTCACCGGCGAGGAAGTTTTTTCTTTCCCTGGGTTGACCGCTCTCCTGAAAGAAAAATTCGCCAGCGGCCGCGTGCTGAAGGTCGTCGCAAAGAGCGGAGATGGCACAGAAAAGCTGCTCCACGCAATGGTCCGCATCGACACGCCGCAGGAGATCGAGTACTACGAGCACGGCGGCATTCTGCAATACGTGCTGCGGCAGCTGGCGGCCAGGTAACGCCCAGGCCAGAAACAGTTGAGTTGGGGAAGGCTAGGTTTTGAAAGGGCAGGGCTTTAGCCGTGCCGCAAGCTGCCAAAACAAACAACGGGCTTTAGCCCCTGAGGGACGACGTATTTGCGGTTGTCCTCTGTCTTCATATCTCCGAGGACAGTTCCATTGTTGAAATTTGAGTGGTCACCCTGCCGCGTGATCGGGGGAACTATTGCCACCGGCGATTGAACGGGCCTGGGTTGGCTTTTCGACTTAGTTTCACTCTTTAGGGCGGACGGTACGGTTGGCGTGCCTTGTCCTTTTTGGTTGGCAGGTGCAGAAGTAGGCAGCTTGACGGGGGGATGTTCACGCGCCTCCTGCTCTGCTTTCTTATCAAAAGTCCATGCGGACACCCGGGACCGACCTACCCAACCGCGGTAGGCCCCGGGAGGAGCAGACCTGCAACGAGAGCTCATTTTGACCCCGGCAAGCCTGGGCAGTAGAGGATCCCCGCCGCGAGCAGGGCGGTCCAAAATATCCCAGCCGCGATCCATAGAAACACTTCAGCGGCGTTCATGCTCGCGACTCCGCAGACAGAAATAGCAGCCAAGAAAAACGCGACGATGAGCGCAGCCACCGTGCTGCCCAACAAGGAAAGCACGAGCTTGGCCGGGAACTCGAGAACCATGTATGCGATGCTCTCACCGTGCACCGCATTAAGCCAAGGGGATAACCCTTACTAAAGTCGTGCCCTGATACAAAGCAGGTTCATGAGACTCGCTGCAATCAAAAAAACGCCACTCTCGATGCGGAGTGGCGTTTTTTTGTGCAAGCTGTCGCCGCCTACTTCTTTTTCGCCGGCCCCTTGGCGGCCGTCGTGGGCGCGGGTCGCTTGGTCCGGGCCGGCCCTGCCGCCGCAGGTGGCGCCGGTTCATCCTCTTTGGGAGAGAAGAAGCGCAACCCTTCCAGGTTGTGTTCGCCCATCACATGCAGGCGCAGGAAGTTGGTCGAGCCGGATTTGGTCCGCGTCCCGGCAACGATCGCGATCACCTCGCGCGGTCGCACATAGCCGCCCTGCTCGAGCAGACTCTCCGCACACTCCACCAGCGCCTCGGTCGAGTTCACCTTGGGGCAGCGAATGGGCGTGGTGCCCCACAGCAGATTGAGCCGGTTGATGGTCACCTCGATGGGGCTGAGCGCGAAGATGGGCGAGGTGGGGTGGTACTTCGAGAGCTGCCGTGCCGTCACGCCCGACTCGGTAAACAGCGCAATGCCGCGCAGGTCCAGGTCGTCGGCGGCGTGGGCCGTGGCCTCGCAGATGGTCTCGGCAATCGACAAATGGCTGCGCCGCTCGCGCGGCTCCTCAAAGCTCTGCTCCTTGATGTGGTGCTCGGCGTCGGCCACGATGCGGGCCATCATGGAAACGGCGCCCACCGGGTACTTGCCGACAGCCGATTCGCCGGAGAGCATCACCGCATCGGTTCCGTCGTAGACCGCATTGGCGACGTCGGAGACCTCGGCGCGCGTGGGCCGCGGGTTGTCGATCATCGACTCCAGCATCTGCGTGGCCGTGATCACCGGCTTGCGGAACTCAGCGGCGCGGCGGATGATGTGCTTCTGAATCGCCGGCACCTTCTCCGGCGGCACTTCCACACCCAGGTCGCCGCGCGCCACCATGATGCCGTCGGCCACGGTGAGAATTGCATCCAGGTGTTCGATGGCCTGCGGCTTTTCAAGCTTGGCAATGATCCAGGTCTCGCTGCCATAGGCCGACACGCGATTGCGCACCAGGCGCACGTCCTCCGCGGTGCGGACAAACGAAACCGCAATGGCGTCCACGCCGTTCTTCAGCGCAAACTCCAGGTCGGCCGAGTCCTTGTCGGTGAGCGAAGGCACGCGTACCGGAATGCCAGGCAGGTTGATACCCTTGTTTTCGCCCAGCGGGCCGCCGTTGATGATGTCGCACACCACGTCTTCGCCCAGCACTTCATGCACGCGCAGCTCGATCAGCCCGTCGTTGAGCAGAATGCGCGAGCCCTGCTCCACGTTTTCAGCCAGCGTCTTGAAGGTGGTGCCCACCAGGCTGGCGGTGCCCGGTACGTCCCGCGGCGTAATGGTCAGCCGCTGCCCGGCCTTCAACTGCACGGCCTGGTGATCTTTCAGCTTCGAGGTACGAATCTTCGGGCCTTGCAGATCGCCCAGGATACAGAGCGGCTTGCGCTCTTCGCGGCTCACCTTGCGGATCATCTGGATCAACGCCAGCTTCTCCTCATGCGATCCGTGGGAGAAGTTGAGGCGCACCACATCCACGCCGGCGCGCACCAGGTCGCGAAACACAGGTTCGGTATTCGACGCCGGTCCGAGTGTCGCAACAATTTTGGCGCGGCGCTGCGACGGGGAGTCGGTCAAACTTAGTTCAAATGGCATGGGGTGAGCTCCAAGGAGTGCGGGGTTGCAGTATGAGGGTCAGTAGCTGAAGGCCTCGTTTCATTGTACATGGAGGTCTGTGCAGACTCCGGCCGCGGTTCATCCTCTGCCAGTCTATGTGCAAGGGCCGGTGCGGGTTGTCAGCGACTGAGCGTTCCCGTCTTCGCTTTGCCTGAAGCGGAATGATGCGTCTGCCGTTCCCGAAACAGAGCGCCGTTCAACTCCGCCCCCAGCAACACGCTCACCGCCGTAATGTAGAGCCAGATCAGCGTCGCAATGCCCGCGCCAAACGAGCCGTAGAACATGGAGTAGTCGGCGATGCGGGTAACATACCAGCCGAAGGCCAGTGTTGCCGGAAACCAGATCACGGTGCCGGTGATGGCGCCCGGCGCTACCCACAGCCAGTGTTCGGTGCGCCGCGTGCCAAAGTGGTAGAGCGCGCTGAGCACCGCCACGCCGGTCAGCATGGCGATCGACCACCGCGTCGCGCGCCAGAACAGGATCACCATGTGGCGCAGCTCGTGGGTCGAGTTTTCAATCATCCAATGCTCGATCTGATGGCCAAAGACCACCAGAAGCGTCGCCGCCGACAAAGGCACCAGCGCAATGGGCACCAGCAGCAGAGCCCGGGCGCGACGCCCCCAGAATCCCCAATCGTCCATCGGCAGCCGATAGGCGCGGCGAAAGCCCTCCATCAGCGACAGCATCAGGCCCAGGCCGGCAAACACGCTCAGCGCCCCGGCAGAGACAATCAGCTGCGTGGAGTGGGAGCGCTCGGTGAGCACGTACGACTGCAGCAGGTCCATCGAATCGGCGGGCAGAATCTGCTCAAACGCGCCGCGGATCGTCCCCACCAGCGTGTTGCCCTGCGGCACCTGCGCCAGCATCGTGCTGACGACCAGCAGCGCCGGGAAGAGCATCAGCATGCCGGAGTAGGCCGCGCCCTTGGCGTTGTTGAACACGTCATTGGCCAGCGATTGCGCAGCGGCATGGCGAAGATGGATGAGGAATCGGAGCATGCAGTCTGAGCCAAGAGTAGAGCATCGGCTTGGATTTCGGCTACAGATGCTTGACGGCTGGCGGCAGTCAACTAGCCGTGGGTTAGGTTTCGCGCCAGGCAGGCCCGCTGCGAAAAGGGATTGGCATCCAAGCAGCCGACCACCCGCTCAGAATCGGGAAAATGTCTGCCGACTGGGTCGACCAGTGCCTCGGCATCTTACCGCCAGTCGATATTTCGCGGCAGCAGGATGGATCACGCAGGCCCACTTCCCGATACGAATCTCCTCGGTGAGTGCGCTGGCGATTTGTTGTCGAACGAGAGCCGTCCCTTCCGGGAAGCGCGTTCCTGCGGGCCAATGACTAGCTCGTAAATTTGACGGGAACTTCCTCAACTGATCGAGCGTACCGTTCGGGCATGGAAGACGATCAAGAATCGCACCCTGTGAGACGACCATACCTGTCGACCCGTGGCACCATGGTTGTCGCGGCAATGGCCTTACTGCTCGGGGTTGCGACCTCTGCTTATGGAAGTGACGGAGCGAGCGCGAATGCAGTGCGCCATATTAAAGGCAGAACAATCGTTTCAGCGGAGTTCCCCACGGCAGATGTAAGCGTCCGGAAAGGATTCCGATTCATCGGCACTCAACAGGTAAACCTTTATGGAAATGCAGAGGCAGAACAGTACGTATTTGCGAAGCTGGGCCACCACAAGATTGTAGAGCGATTCTATTTGGTACAGTTTGAGCATTTCCTGCCGACAAACAATCGAACCTACAATTACGACGCAGTGCGTACAACGCAAATAGGTGATCTCCGATTCACCTATGACGTGAAAAGCTTCCCTGATCTTGCGCCCATGCTGGCGGAAGATCAGGCCTCGGATGGTGCGGCCATGGAGCGTCTGCTTGCGAAACGCCAGCTTTCCATTCCCCATCAGACTGCTCTTGTCCGAATGTTTCATCTGCCAACCGCCGATCACCGAACCGAGCTAATGATTATCTACGGCGAAGCTTTGCCTCGAGATACCGCTGTCCCTGTTCGCAAAGATTGGATCCAGCTTGATACGGAATCGCCCGGTTCGGCACAAATGTTCCTTGAACACGCGCGCCAGGGACTCGTCGTTCAAGCGAGGTGAGAACTCCGGCCGTGTCTACGCACCGCCAGCACGATTTATCATGAGCGAGCTATGAAGTTCTCTCTCCCGTGCTCCTCCAGGTTGTTGGCGTCGCTGGCGCTGTTAATTTGTTTTGGCCGGCCTTCTATCTCGGCCCAATCTGTGCCCAACCCGCAGCTCGCTTCAAAAGAGCTCAACGCCCGCGTCGACGCGCTGCTCAAAAAGATGACGCTCGATGAAAAGATCGGCCAGCTGGTGCAGGTCTCCGCCGGGTTTGCCACCGGTCCCAACGCGTCCAACCTGCAATTCGACCAGATGGCGGCCAGGGGCACGGTCGGCTTCCTGTTCAACCTGAACACGGCCGAAGCCACCAACCACTACCAGCACATCGCGATTGAAAAATCGCGGCTGCATATCCCCATCCTCTTCGGCCTCGATGTGATCCACGGCCATCGCACCACCTTTCCCATTCCGTTGGCGATTGCGGCCAGCTGGGACCCCGCCGCCGCCGAGCTGGTGGCCCGCACCGGCGCCGCCGAGGCCAGCGCCGACGGCATTCGCCTGGTCTTCTCGCCCATGGTCGATATCGCCCGCGACCCGCGCTGGGGACGCATCGTCGAGTCCGCCGGCGAAGACACCTACCTGGGCTCGGCCATGGCGCGCGCCTGGGTCAAGGGCTACCAGCAGGACGACCTCTCCCGGCCGGACTCGGTCGCCGTCAGCGTCAAGCATTTTGTCGGTTACGGCGCCGCCCTGGCCGGCCGCGACTACAGCGCCGCCGACATGAGCCAGATCACCCTGCGCCAGGTCTACCTGCCGCCCTTTCACGCCGCGGTTCAGGCCGGGGCAGCCACCATCATGAGCGCCTTCAACGCCCTCAACGGCGTTCCCTCTTCGGCAAATCCATTTACGCTGACTCAGATTCTGCGCAAGGAGTGGGGCTTTGCCGGCTTCGTCGGCTCCGACTGGGCAGCCGTCGTCGAGCTTGAAAATCACGGCCAGGGCGACGGCCCCACCGTGGCCCGCAAGGCTCTTGAAGCCGGTGTGGACGCCGACATGGAGGGCAACCTCTACGGCACCGTGCTGGCCGACCAGGTTCGCTCCGGCAAGATTCCCCAGAGTTACGTGGACGAGGCCGCCCGCCGCGTTCTCCGCGTCAAATTCGCGCTGGGTCTGTTCGACCACCCCTACACTCAGCCAGGTCCGGCGTATGAAGCGACTCCGGAACGCCGCGCCCTGGCCCGCAAAGTAGCCGATGAAACCATGGTCCTGCTCAAGAACGATCCGGTCGAAGGCGCGGGAACCCTGCTGCCCTTTACCGCAAAGGCCAGGAAAGTCGCGCTGATCGGTCCGTTGGCCGACAACCAGAGTGACCTGCTCGGCGCCTGGGCTGTCACCGGCGATCCCCATGCCGTGGTCACGCTGCGCAAGGCCCTCGAAGAGCGCCTGGGCAACCGGCTGCTTTACGCTCCCGGCTGCGGCCTCATGAGCGGCGAAGACCAGAATCGCCTCGCCCATGCCAACTTCACCGGAGCGCCCGCCGCCGATGGCTCAGAACCGGTTCCCGACGACGACAAAACCATCGCCGAAGCCGTCGCGATCGCCAGGAAAGCCGACGTGGCCATCCTCGCCCTGGGCGAATCCACCAACTGGATGGAAGGTGAAGCGGCCAGCCGCGCCTCGCTGGGCTTTACCGGCTCGCAGGAGCAATTGCTTGAGGCGGTCGTCGCCACCGGCAAGCCCGTCGTTCTGGTCATCCTGGCCGGCCGTCCGCTGGCGCTCAAGTGGGCCGCGGCCCACGTCCCGGCCATCCTTGAAGCCTGGAGCCCCGGCATTGAGGCCGGTCACACCGTGGCCGACATCCTCTTCGGCGACGTCAACCCCTCCGCCAAGCTGCCCGCCAGCTTTCCCCGCTCCGTCGGCCAGGAGCCGCTCTACTACGCCGAGCTGCCCACCGGCCGCCCCGCCAACATCGACCTCAGCCACCTGCCCGCCAACCCCATCGAGAAGTACGTCTCCCGCTACATGGACGAAGAGAACTCGGCGCTCTACCCCTTCGGCTGGGGCCTGAGTTACACCCGCTTCCGCTACAGCAGGCCCACCGTCACCCGCGCCGAAATTCCGGTGCAGGAAGTCCTCAGCTCAGCCGGCTCCGCCTCGCCCTCGAAGCCCGTCCTCACCGTCGGCGTCGACGTCACCAACACCGGTAGCGTCACCGGCACTGAGGTCGTCCAGCTCTACCTCGGCAACACCGGAGCCAGCGTTGATCAGCCGGTCCGCGCGCTGAAGGGCTTTGCCCGCGTCACCCTGGCCCCCGGCGAACACAAGCATGTCGACTTTCCCCTCAGCTTTGACGAGCTGAGCTTCTGGAACGCCGACCTGAAGCAGACGGTCGAGCCCAGCGTCTACAAGGTCTGGGTCGGCGGCAACTCCCTGGCCGACGCCGAAACCAGCTTCCAGCTTGTCGAGTAGGAATCGACGGGAAATAGTGAATTGGGAACAGGAATTAGAGGTTTTCGGGCTGCTGAGAGCCTTGCATGGCCGGCAACAAGTTTCAGGGCACGACTTCACAGGCTGCGGAAAAACTCATCGCAACGGCAATTCCCTATGGCTTTGTATCAGGGCATGACTTCAGTCATGCCAATAAAGGCCATCAAATCAACGTCGGACTTTAGCCCCTGCAAAAGCCAAGAGCTGAACTCTTCTCACGCATGGCCTTTTTCCGCAGCCTGTTCAGTCGTGCCACAATTGCCGATCAATCAACTTGGGCTTTAGCCCCGAACGTATTGCGTTGAGCGCACACTTCTCTCTAGCAGGGCCGGTTCGAAGCCACGCAGAACTCCGGGCTACCGCTTCAGATGCTTTTGCAGGCTGTCAAAGCAGCCCGGAATCTGCTTGTCCCATTCGCCCCAGTCGTGTCCGCCGGGCGCGGTGTGTAACTCATAGCCAAACCGGCGCTCGCCGAGCCGTGCGGCGAAGCGGCGAATCGGATCGAGCAGGGCTTCGTTCTCTCCAGCGGTCAAGTACAGATAGGGCGTAACTAATGGATCAGCTGACCGCACCAGGATGAACGGATCGGCGGCTTGCCGGGTCTTGCTTCCCATCGCGCCAAAAACGCCTCTGAATCTCCACCATTGCCCGGCACGTTTGAGCGTGAATCGCCGGCTGGGAACATCAACCGCCGGGCTGATGGCCCCGGCGAAGACAAACAGGTCCGGCCGCGTCAAAGCTAGCTCGACGGCTGCGAATCCGCCCATGGACACGCCGACGATAGCCCGGTTGTTTCGGCCTTTCGCAGCGGGGAAGCGACTCTCCACATCGGAGATCAAATCGCTGACAAGATAATCCTCGTATTTGTCATCCGGCTTCTCAACAGCGTTCATGTAGTACGAAGATGCACCATCGGGCATAACGAGGATCAGACCTCCCGATTTGGCAGTCAATGCATACTGGGCGACCTCCGTGTTATTGGACCAGGACCTGAAGCTTTCGCCAGCGCCATGCAGCAGATAGACAACCGGCAGCACTTCGCCCGGTGAAAGTGTTGCCGGAAGATACACACGGTAAGGCATCGTGCGCTTCAATGCAGCCGAATAAAAACTGACATCCTGAATGGACACACCGGGCGCCCCGTGGGGATGATCGGGCAGTATTCGGGAAACTTGCCGGCAGCTGGCCAGCAATAGCGCCGCCATCCCCAGTCCGGAACCCGCCACCCGCAAAGATCGTACCTTTTTCATCGAGAAATCGATTCTACCTCGACGGTTTCATGGTGGCGGCAGGTACACTGTCCACCATCGGAGGCAATTACCAATGCAGACACGGATTCAGGGCACCACCATGCCCGTCCTCGACGTGCAGCTTGACCCCAACGAGAGCGTCTTTTCCGAGAGCGGCGAGCTTTCCTGGATGACCGCTTCCATCCAGATGACCACCCACACCCAGATGGGCGGCGGCGGAGGCATCTTCGGCGTGCTCAAGCGGGTCGCCGGCGGCGGCAGTTTGTTCATGACCGAGTACCGGGCTGTCCAGTACCCGGGTGAGGTTTCCTTCGCCACCAAGGTCCCCGGCCACATTGTGCCCATCCCCGTCGGCCCCGGCCAGGAGTACATGTTTCACCGCCACGGCTTTCTCTGCGCCACAGACGGCGTCACCATCGGCGTCGGCTTCCAGCAGTCGCTGGGCGCGGGCATCTTTGGCGGCAATGGCTTTCTGCTGCAAAAGATTGCCGGCCAGGGCACGGCCTGGCTCGAACTGTCCGGCGAGCTGATCCAGAAGAACCTCGCGCCCGGCGAAGTGCTGCGCGTTCATCCCGGCCACGTGGGCGCATTTCAAGCTTCCGTCGGCTTCCAGATCACCATGGTCCCCGGCTTGAAGAACGCCATCTTCGGTGGTGACGGCATCTTCCTCGCCGTGTTGCAGGGGCCGGGAACGGTCTGGCTGCAAACGCTGCCCATCTCGCGCCTCGCCCACCAGATCGCCGAGTACATTCCCCGCGGCGGCGACTCGCGCTCGGTCGGTCCCGCGGCCGGCGGCGCGCTGCTGGGCGGCATTGTCGGCTCCATCCTGGGCGGAGACCAGTAGTCGTGCGGCAGGGGCCGTGGAGCTGTCACGGCCCTGCCGCGTCTTTCCCTCGGCGCATCCGCATGGGAGCGTCGCGCATGGTGGCATTCTCTCTCCGCAACCGGCCGCCCTGCATCCAAGTGTCTGGAATGATCCGAATCGAAAAGCGTTCAAGCTTGATCTGGAGCCCCGCATGACGGCCACTTCCGGCGCACCGCGCAACCTGCGCGGCGACATCGTCTTCACCCTGGCGCTGCTGCTGGCCCTGGCGCTGGCCTGGGTGGTCCGGGATGTGCTCATCCTGCTCTACGTGAGCGCGCTGTTTGCGGTAGTGCTCACGCCGGTGGTCAAGTCGACCGCGCGCCTGCGCATCGGCCGCTGGCGCCCATTCAAGGGCACGGCGGTCTACTTCCTGATCGTGGCCATGGCCGGTGCGCTGGTGGCCTTCGGCTTCCTGGCGCTGCCGCCGGTCATTCACGATCTGCACGAGTTCGCCCAGGAACTGCCCACGCGCCTGCCTGCGCTGACCGCGAAGCTCAAGCAGTTGCCCTTTGCCGACAGCCTCAACACAGACGACATCAACACCAAGGTCCAGGACTTTGCCAGCAACACGGCCACCTATCTTTTTCAGTCCATCAAAGATTGGGCAGCCACCATCGCCCAGATCGTCATGGGCTTCGTCCTCACCGTGTATTTCATCCTGGAAGGCGATCATGCCTACGCCTGGTTTCTCTCCTTCTTCCCGGCTCCGAACCGCGCCCGCCTCGACAGCGCCCTGCGCCGCGCCCGCACCCGCATGGAGCGCTGGCTCGTCGGCCAGGGCAGCCTCATGCTGCTGCTCGGCCTCACCAGCACCATCGTCTATCTCTGGCTCAACATCCGTTACGCGGTTGCCCTGGGCGTGCTCACCGGCGCGCTCAACATCATCCCGGTGCTGGGCGCGGCGGTATGCGTGGCGCTGGCGCTCGTGGTCGCAGCCATCGACTCCTGGGGCCGGGTGCTGGGCGTGGCCATCTTCTACCTCATCTATCTCCAGGTAGAGAACTCCGTCCTCACCCCGCGCATCATGAAGAACAGCGTCGGCTTGCCTGGCCTGGCGATTCTCGCCGCCCTGCTGCTGGGCTCCGCCGTAGGCGGCGTTGTGGGCGCGCTGGTCTCGGTCCCCACGGCCGTGCTGGTCGCGGTGCTGGTGGACGAGTACCTTGTCCAGAAGGATCCGGAATAAACCGGCATGCATTTCGGCAAGTCAGCGAGTCAGCAACCCCGCCCAGGCTGCCTCAGGATCAATGCGGATTCAGAGCGCCGTGGCAGCCTTCTTGAGCACCTTCAACGCTTGTGTCAGCTGGTCCGGCTGGATGCTCACGGGGGGCGCCACGCGCAGCCGCCTGCTCCCCGCTCCCACGCTTACCAGGACGCCGTGTGCATGGCAGGCCTCGGCCAGCGCCACGGCGCGGGCGCCTCGCACCCCGAGCGAGAGCGTGGGCCCGGCCAGGTGGAAGGCTGAGAGGCTGGGATTGGCGGCGAGACTTTCGCCGGCCTGGCTCAGGATCAGGTTGATCCCGGCCACCTGCGCGTCAATCGGAGTGGCATCCACGTAAGCGGCAACCGCCTCGGCGGCCAGAAAACCCAGCGCCGAGGTCTGAAAGGCGTCGCCCCAACCGTCTTCGCCCACTGGCAGCGCATCACGCAGGCCGGCCGGGCAAACCATTGCCGCAAGCGGATAGATCCCGTTGGTCATCGAGTTGCCGAAGAGCAGGATATCGGGCAGCAGAAACTCGCTGGCCGCCAGGCTCAGCTTGCCGAACCGATAGAAGCCGGTTTGCGTCTCGTCGGCAATGACCAGCACACCGGCCGCCTGTGCCGCCTGCGAGTGTCCGCGCAGCCAGGGCAGGGGCAGCGGCACATAGCCCGCCGCCGTCAGGATCGGCTCATAGACCAGGCAGGAGATGTTCTTCCACGCGTCGAAGGCGCTCCCCGGAGCGATGCGAACCGGCTCCGCGGTGCTGGCTCCGTCGCCGGCACCGTGCAGCGATCCATCGAGGACCGCGACCTTGCCGGGCCTGACGCGCCGCGCCAGCGCAATTGCCGCGTTCACCGCCGCGCCGGCGCCGGGATGGTAGTCGACGGCGTGGGCAGTGAGGTTGAGCTTTTTCAACAGCCATTGCGCGTACGAGGCAGCCGCAGGTGGGTAAAACGACGCGACCAGGTCCGAGGTCAGATTGGCGAAAGGGTCGATGCCCGGATTCAAGTGGCCGAAGTTGACCGCGCCGTTGGCCGAAGTGAGGTCGGTAAACGAGAAGATGTGGCCCGAGGCGGCGCGCAAACGCAGGGTCGCGTTCTTTGCCGCAAGCACCTCATAAGGCCGCGAAAACGAGTAGGCCTCTTGGGGTGTGCTGCGGAGAGCGCTCGATTTCGCCACGCGAACCTCGTTGCCATGCCAGCTGATGGAATAAAAGGGGAGCGCTGGGTATAAAGAGGAAGCGCTCGAGAGTGCGCAACTGCCCTGAGACCCAATTTATCATTGCGTCGCCAGAGCACTTGCGCCCACCGGCCCGTCGAGCGGGCCGGCAAGTCAGCGAGTCAGCAGGCCGGCATGGACCGCGGCGCTCGCCGCCGCCTTCATCACACCGCAGTCGGCCATGAAGCGGACCAGGCTGCCGGTCAGTGGCTCCATCGCGTGCGACCCGGGGGGCAGAACCGCGGCCGCAGGCGCTGCCACCGCCATCTTCATCTCGCCCGTGCCCTGCGCATCCAGCACCAGTCCGGTCAGCGTGCGCGCCGTATCCAGCGGAAAGCTCTCGGCCACAAACACCAGTTTGCCGCGCGTGGTGATCACAACGGGGCCTTCGCTCGTCGAGAAGTCCCGCTCCTCCTCGCCTTCGGGCAGGTTCGCGGTGCCGGACTGCTCGGCCGCTGTGTCGGGCTTGAGCGCCGAGTACTTGCGACCCAGATCCTTGGAGTACATCTGCACAAATGCCTCGGCGGAGGCGTGGTTCTTCCACACAGAAAGATAAAACAGCGCCAGCGATTTCGTGGAACTCCGGTCGGCCGCCGCTGCATCCAGCCGCTGGCCGGCCCAGTAAAGGCCGCCGTTCCAGGCCGGGGTCAGGTCGCGCGCCGCCTCTTCGCCGCCGAAGATGCCCGACAGCACGTGCAGGTCGAGCTGGCCAACCTGGCCAATGTCATACGGCTTGTAGAGCCCGTCCAGCAGGGGGTGAATGTTAGGCAAGAGCGGAATGGCGGGCGTGCTCCTGTGCTCGTATTCGCGCGGGTTCATGATCTCCCACGACGAGGTCGGAGGCCGGTCCAGGGCGCCGGGGAAGGCCGCGGTCTGCCCCTGGTCCATCCACACATCCTGCTCAAAGCTCAGCCCTTCACGATAAGGAAACAGCAGCGACTCAGACAGCAACAGCGGCGCGCGGGCCAGCACCGGCGAGTCGGTCGAGGCGGACATCTGGTCCTTCACCAGGTCAAGCACCTCCGGGTTCTTCACCAGGCTCTTGCCCAGCGGCTTCAGAATGTAGTCCATCATCACGGCGGTCGCCTGGCCCTCCACCACCGCATCGCGCGCCGTGTCCAACTCGTCCTTCGACAGGTGATCGGTGTCCTCGCCGGCGTTGAGCGAGACGTTGTCCGGCGTCTGGTCGTCCCATTTGTCCAGGTCCACGCGCTGGTCCTGCAGGGCGTGGGTCAGCTCATGGGCCAGCACCGGCTTCTGTTCGTCGATGTCCACCCAGTCCAGCATGTTCACGGTCTTGGTCTGCGAGTCGTAATAGGCCTCCACCTGCTCGGTCAGCAGAGCCAGCAGAAAGGGCTTGAGGGCGAAGTCCTTGTCCAGCAGCCCGAACTTCTTGAGCACAATCTCGTCGCGCTGCATGCGCTTGGCGCCCTCGTCCTCGTCGAACTTGCCCTTCAGGTAGCTCTCCACCTCGGCGCGGCTGGTGATGCGGCGCTTGACGGTGCTCTTGATCGCCAGGCCCGTGTCCTGCGAGGAGAACTTGATCAGCTCATCCACCAGCGCGAAAAGCTGCTTCGCCTGCTCCGGCGTGATGTGGGCATCGGGCCTGGCCCCTTCAGCCTTGGACGGCGAGGCCGGTGCCGGAGTGGCCTGGGGTGCCGGTGCGGCTTGAGGGACGGGCGCGGCCTGCGGTGCCGGGGCAGCCTGCGCCGCGCCAACCACAGCCGGACCCAAGCTCAAACCCGCTGCCAGAATCCAGCTCGCTGTTGCCTTACCCACCGCCGGGCGCCGCTCGCTCATGCACTCTCCCTTTTGCGTCGTTCTGCAGTTAGATTCACCGCCAGGCTCAAGCTCCGGCGCAGACCATGTTCTTCCAAGGCTATAATCAGGATGCGGTATTCGGCGGGAATTCCCCAGGAAAACTCGCCGCTGCTGCTCAGAAAAGTTCCCCCTATGACCGAGACTGATCTCGCCGCATCGCCTCAAGCCACCGCATTCGCCGCGCTGCTTGAATCGGCCGCAACCCCGCACCAACTTACCCTCTACCGCGGCGTACTGACCCCACAGCAGTTGGACGCGCCCGCCGAGGAAACAGTCGCCCTGGCGTCTGAAGCCGCGGTGCACGATCTGGGCTGGCTGCGCCGCGTGGCCGTGCGTGGAGAAGACCGCTTCCGCTGGCTCAGCGGCATGGTGACCAACACCGTGGAGGGCCTCGCCGATCGCGCCGGCGCCTGGAACCTGGTGCTCAACGCACAGGGACGCATCCAGGGCGACCTGACCGTCTGGCGCGAGGGCGACACGCTCGAGCTCGAGATCGCCGCCGATCAGTACGAGCGCCTGCTCGCCCATCTTGAGCGCTTCATCATCATGGACGACGTGGAGCTGGTGCCGCTCACGGCCGATGCCGCGCTGGGCCTCACCGGTCCAGCCGCCGCCGATGTGCTGGCGCGGGTAGGCCTGCCGGTGCTGCCTGAGGCCATGACCACGACGCACGTGGAGTGGAACGGCATGGACCTGCGCCTGGTCCGCGACTACGGGCAGCTGGCCGCGCACTACGCGCTCTGGGTCCCTGAGGCGCAGCTCGGCAAGCTGTGGAAGTTTCTGCGCACCGGCGGCGCGACGCTGGTGGGCTGCGCATCGCTCGACGCGTTTCGCATTGCCGAGGGCATTCCCGCGTACGGCATTGACATGGCGGAGCGCGACCTGCCGCAGGAGACCTCGCAGACTCGCGCCCTGCACTTCAGCAAGGGCTGCTACCTGGGCCAGGAGATTGTGGAGCGCATCCGTTCGCGCGGCAATGTGCACCGCCACCTGCGCCAGTTGGAGCTGACCGGGCCGCTGCCGCCGGCCGGCACTGAACTTGCCTTGGAGGGTGGCGCCGCCGCCGGCGCCATCACCAGCGCCGCCGCGCTGCCCCTGCCCTCCGGCTCCCGCGCCTTTGCCTTGGCCATGATTCGCGGCGAAGCCGAGACGGGCAATCAACTGCTCCACTACTCCGTGGACTCGATCCCCGGAACGGCCCGCATTCTGGCCGAGACGGCACGGATCGCCAACCGATCATCGAATTAAAGCACTGAACTGAAGTCCTGAAAACGGATTGGAAAGCTGACGCCATGAGCGATACCCCCAAGTTTGAAGTGATTGACCGCCGCAAGTTCAAAGCCGCCGAGGAGGAGAGAGAGAGCCACCAGGCCGATACTGCTCCGGAGCCTGCCGCTGACACTCCCGCGCCCTCCGCAAGCTCGTCCGCTGGCCCGCATCTCGTGGTGAACGAAGGCCGTCACGTGGCTGAGGTTGCGCCGGCTGAGACAGAAACCGCTCCCCAGGCCACCGATGTGCCGGCCGAAGGCGACCTGCCGCCCGCGCCGTCAGCCGAGGAGAGCCGCGAGCAGAAGCTGGCCTATGACGCCTCCGCGCAGCGCCTCGAAGAGATTGTCCGCGCTCAGAATCCCGCTGTAGGCGCGCAACCGGCCATCACCTTCGAGCACCTGGTGCAGCAGTTCTATGTGTCGGCCATGATCCAGATGGGCGCCGGCGCGCAGGACGGGCAGCGCCCCCGCGTCGACATCCTGGGCGCGCGCACCACCATCGATCTGCTCGGCGTGCTGGCAGAAAAAACCAAAGGCAACCTCACCCCGGCCGAGGATCGCGCCTTGCAGTCGGTGCTCTTTGAAGCGCGCATGGCCTTCATGGAGCTGACCAGCATGATCAATCTGCAGGCCATGCAGCCGCCCCCGCCACCGGCCCCCGGCAAGCGCTAAGGACAGGGATCAAGGAATAGGGAAGACCCGCGAGAGTGCATGGACGGTGAGCTGACATTTCTCGGAACCGGCACCTCAATGGGGGTTCCAACCCTGGGCTGCGCCTGCGCCGTGTGCACCTCGCCTGACCCGCACGACCGCCGCCTACGCCCTTCCGCGCTTATCCGCTGGACCCAACCCGGCGAGTTCAAGGTTACTCAGCGCACCGTCGTCATTGACACCGGCCCCGACTTCCGCGCCCAGGCCCTCGGCGCCGGCATTACCCGCGTGGACGCCGTGCTCTACACCCACTCCCACGCCGACCACATCCTTGGCCTCGATGACCTGCGCCCGCTCAGCTTCGCCGCCTTCCGCGCCGGCGGTCCCATCCCGCTCTATGCCACGGCCGAAACCACCGCCGTCCTCGAGCACATCTTCTCTTACACCTTCTCGCCCGACGCCACCTACCCCAATCGCGCCCGCGTAAAGCTGCTGCCCGTTGCCGAGCGCAATCCCATCCACGGCGTCGATTTTCTGCGCGTCCCCGTTCTGCACGGCCAGATGCAGATCGTCGGCTACCGCTTCGGCTCGGCCGCCTACCTGACCGACGTGAGCGATATTCCCGAGTCGAGCTTTGCCCTGCTTGAAGGGCTCGACCACCTGGTGCTCTCCGCGCTGCGCTACAAGCCCCACCCCAGCCACGCCACCGTCGATCAGGCTCTCGGCTGGGCGCGGCGCATCGGTGCGAAACACACCTGGCTGACGCATATCGCCCATGAGCTGGGCCACGTGCAAACCAACAGCACCCTTCCCGCCGGCGTCGCGCTGGCGTACGACGGGCTCACCGTCCCGGTGACACTATGACCCGGCGGTCGAGCGACATCCCCGCCTATCGCAGACTCGCGGAGATTCCCGCCGGCTTTGGCCCCTCGGTCGCCGCCATCGGCAACTTCGACGGCGTGCATCTCGGCCACCGGGAGATCCTCTCGGCCGTCGTCCATGAGGCCGGCGAGCGTGAATTCCGTTCCGTCGCCATCACCTTCGACCCGCACCCCGAGCGCTTTCTCCGTCCCGACCGCGCGCCGCGCCTGCTCGCGCCCATGGATGAGCGCATCAGGTTGCTGGCTGCCACTGGCATCGACGCCGTCGTTGTACTGCCCTTTGACGCCGCCCTTGCCGCTCTTCCCGCGGAACAGTTTGCCGGCGAAATTCTGGTCGATCTGCTCGGCGTCCGCAGCCTGCATGAGGGCGGCAGCTTCCGCTTCGGCCATCGCGCCCAGGCCGGGGTCAAGGAGCTAAGGGAATTTGGAGTCGAGTTCGACTTCGCCGTCCACGTCCACGCATCGGTCCACACCCACGGCCTGGAGGTTTCAAGCTCCGCGATCCGCGCCCTGATCGCCGCTGGCGATGTGCGCCGCGCCCGCTGGATGCTCGGCCGCCCGTTTTCCATTCGCTCCACGCAGGCCAGCGGACGCGGAATCGGCGCCCGCCTGCTGGTACCCACCGTCAACCTTGCCCCATACCACGAGCTGCTCCCCGCCTTCGGCGTCTACGTCACCCGCATCACCATCGGCGAGCGCGCGTTTCAGGCCGTCACCAACGTCGGCAACCGGCCCACCTTTGGCGCGGCTTCCTTCGCCGTCGAGTCGCACATTCTCGACTTCGAGCCGCTCGAAATGAACGAAGACACGCCCATCGATCTCGAATTCCTGCTCCGCCTGCGCGGCGAAATCGAGTGGCCCTCACCGGAAGCGCTGAAGGCACAAATCCTGAAGGATGTGTTCAAGGCCAAGCGATTTTTTCGCTTGCTCGGCTAAGCCTGCGCGCTGTCGGATCGCTCTGATATAAAGGCTCCTGCCCGGGTCTCGTTCGCGGCTTGCGTTCCCGCACGTCGCAAACAACACGCCCCGATCCGCTGCATTTGCGATAAAACTCCTGGAGAAAACCATGAAAGCTATGCCCACCGGCTCTGCCGCACCGTTTACCCGCCGCACCTTTGTCAAAACCGCCGGTGCAGCTGCTCTGCTGGCGCGCAAGGGCTGGGCGCGCCCCGCGGCCTCTAATCGCATCACCGTCGGCGTCATCGGCTGGGGCATGATGGGGCCGGCCAACACCACCGCGTTCCTGGCCCAGGATGACTGCCAGGTGGTGGCCGCATGCGACATTCACACCGCGCACCTTCAGGAAGCTGTCACCACCGTCAACACAAAGTACGGCAACACCGACTGCAAGGCCTACCACGACTACCGCGAGCTGCTGGCACGTGACGACATCGACGCCGTCATGATCGCTGTGCCCGACCACTGGCACGCCATGATCGCCACCGCCGCCGCCGCCCGCAAGAAAGACATCTACTGCGAAAAGCCGCTGGCCAAAACCGTCGCCGAGCAGCAGGCCATCGTTCGCGCCGTGCAAAAGCACAACATCATCTGGCAGACCGGCTCCTGGCAGCGCTCCGTTGCCAATTTTCATAAAGCAGCCGAGATCGTGCGCAACGGCCTCATCGGCACTGTGACCCACGTCGAGGTCGGCCTGCCCGGCGGCCATTACGATTTTCCTCACGCCGTGCCCGCATTCATGCAGCGCCTCGCGTCCCTGCCCAGCATGCCCGCCAGCCCGGCGGTGGTCGTGCCTGGCACCCCGGCCTGGGATCTTGCTGTCACCCCGCCGCCGGCCGAGCTCGACTTTGAAACCTGGACCGGCCCATCGAAGATGGAGCCTTACATCGACGTGAGGGTCTACCAGAACTGGCGCTGGAACTACAACACGGGCGGCGGGCAGCTCATGGACTGGATCGGCCATCACGGCGACATCGCCCACTGGGGCCTGGGCTTCGACCTGAGCGGCCCCTCGGAGATTGAAGGCCATGGCGAGTTTCCCGCCCGCGACGCAGTCTGGAACACGGCCACCAAATACAACGTCGAGTGCGTCTATCGCAAACAGGTCACCGGCTACGCAAACGATGTGCACATGACCATCGCCGGCGGCTCCGGCGCCATCAGCTCCGGCACCAAGTGGATCGGCGCCGACGGCTGGGTGTGGGTCGATCGCGGCGGCTTCGACGCCTCGAATCCTGACTGGGCCAAGGGCGACCAGCTGCCCGACCAGCTGCGCAAGGTCAGGCTCATTGAGTCCGCCGAGCACCGCCGCAACTTCCTCGACTCGGTCAAGTCACGCCAGCCCACCATCACGCCGGTTGAAGTGGCGCACCACTCCACGCTGCCCGGCCACCTGGGCCTCATCTCCATGCTCACCGGCCGCAAGCTGCACTGGGATGTGAAGCAGGAAAAGATCCTCAACGACCCGGAGGCCAGCGAGCTGCTGTCGCGGCCATTTCGCGCCCCGTACAAGCTGACGTAAAGACCGGGCTCAGCGTCTTGGTGCAGCGGTTGTCGCTGTCCGGAGCGGCGTCGGTTGAGCGGCCGGCTTTGCCGTCGGATTAACTCGCACAGGGATGCTCTTCGTGGGGCCGGCGGCCGTAGCAGGCGGATTGGACGCGGGCTTTTTGGCGTCCAATCCCGGCCCGGCCGGCGTCTCCGCAGCCGCCCCCACCGGCTGGCTGTCGTCCGAGTCGGAGAGGAACTTCTCTCCGTCCTTGCCAACGATCGCGGCCTTCATGAATGCCATCCAGATGGGCAGCGCGGCATGGGCGCCGGTCTCTTTCTCGCCCAGCGACTGGCGGCTGTCGTAGCCCACCCACACGCCGCAGGTGATCGACGGCGAAAAACCCAGGAACCAGGCATCGGTAAAGTCACTGGTGGTGCCCGTCTTGCCGCCCAGCGGATGATTCAGCTGCGCCGCCGCGATGCCGGTGCCGTGCTGTATTACGGCGCGCAGCAGCGTCATCATGGTGCGCGCCGTCTGCTGATCGATCACTTCATCCACCCCTGGCGCGTCTTCCCACAGCGTCACGCCATCGGCGTTCGACACCTTGCGGATCAGGCGCGGCGCAACCCGCACGCCATCGTTGGGGAACACCGCGTACGAGGCCACCTGCTCCTCAAGCGTGATCTCCGCCGCGCCCAGCGCCACCGGCAGGTACGCGGGAATGTTCGACGTGACGCCGAAGCGATGCACCAGGTCGATGACCTTGTGAATGCCCACGCGCGCGGCCAGCTTCAGCGCGGGAATATTGCGCGACTCGGCAAAGGCGTTCTCGATCGTCATGGCGCCCTTGTAGTCGTTCTCGTAGTTGTGCGGCGTGTATCCGCCAAAGCTCACCGGCCCGTCCACAATAATGTCGCTCGGCTTCACGCCGTCTTCGACCGCCGCCGTGTAGACATACGGCTTGAAGCTCGAGCCGGTCTGCCGCTCGCTCTGCGTGGCCCGGTTGAACTGCGACAGCGCATAGTCGCGCCCACCCACCATGGCCAGCACGTCGCCGGTAGTGTTGTCCATGGCCATCAACGAGCCCTCGGCGCCGGTGTCCTGCTCAAGCGTGGCCCGCCGCTCCTTGCCCTCCATCACTTCGGAAAGATGCACGTAGATGATGTCGCCCGGCCGCACCAGTTCGCTGCCCGAGCGCTCTCCCGTCCACTTCCAGTCCTCAGGCAGCAGCACAAGATGCTCGTCGCCCACGCGGGCTTCAATCTCCATGGGCAGGTCGCTGGTCACCATGGCGTGCACGTAGTCGCCGGGATTGGCCTTCACTGCCCAATCGGGGTGCTTGTAGTCCTCGATCGTCGACCCTTCGTCGACCACGTTTTCCAGCTTGCCCGTCCAGCCCTTGCGCCGCTCATAGGTAGCCACGCCGTCCGCCACGGCACGGTTGGCGGTCAGCTGCAGGTCCATATCGAGCGTGGTTTGCACCTTCAAGCCCGCCTCGTGTACCTGCTCGGTGCCGAACTTCTTTTCAAGCTCCCGCCGCACCTCTTCCTGGAACCACGGCGCCACCGACCCCTCCGGCTGCGCAATGCGCAGGCCCAGCGGCGCGCTGCGTGCCTGCTCTGCCTGCTGGCGGGTGATCGACCGGTCGTTCTCCATCTCCGTCAACACCAGGTTGCGGCGGCGGATGGCCTTCTCCGGATAGAGGATCGGCGAAAACGCCACCGGCCCCTTGGGTAATCCGGCCAGCAGCGCCGCTTCAGTCAGCGTTAGATCCTTGGCGTGCCTGGAGAAGTAATACTCCGACGCAGCCTCAAACCCGTACATCCCGCTGCCCAGGTAGATCTGGTTGCCGTAGAGCGTGAAGATCTGCTCCTTGGTAAACGCGCGCTCAATCTGGATGGCCAGGTACGCCTCCTGAATCTTGCGCGACGAGGTGCGCTCGGACGACAGAAACAGGTTGCGCGCCAGTTGCATGGTCAGCGTGGAGGCGCCCTGCGCCCGCCCGTGGCTGCGGATGTCGTGCCACGCCGCGCCGGCAACACGAAACACGTTGATGCCCCAGTGCGACTCGAAGCTCTTGTCTTCAATCGAGATCACGGCCTGGCGCAGGATGGGCGCAAAGCCGTTGTAGTCGATCACCTCGCGCCGCTCCAGCGCAAACGAGCCCACCACGCGGCCCTTCACATCGTAGAGTTCGGTGGTGGTCGAAGGCCGGTAGCGTTCCAGGTCGTTGATCTGCGGCAGGTCAACGGAGTAGACCAGCGTCAGCCCGGCCAGCGAGCCGGTGATTACCGCCAGCAAGAGCAGCGCGGCGAGCGTAAAGCGTCCGGCCAGCTTGCGCCGGTTGCGCGGCGCAAGCGACTGCATCGCGGGGCGGCGTGTGCGTGCGCCAGACTGGGACTGCTCCCCGGACGGGTCTGGCTGCTCATCCCACGCCCGTTCCCGGAATCGCGGCCGATCACGCTGTGGGGGGTAGATTGCCAAGCGATTCTTGTCCTCATCGGCATCTCTTGGGTCGTGCTCTCTCGGTCTTGCCTTGGCGAAGATGCTTCAGCCTAAGGCTAGCATCAGGGCGTTCCAAAAAGGTGAGCTGAACGGCGCGGCGAACCATCCGGTGCAAGACTGGGAAACGCCGCCGCCGGAGTCGGAAAGCGCGTGCGATAAATCGCGCTTCAGGATTATGCCCACGTTTTGAAAGGGGGCGGCTTCAGCCGCGCCGCAAGTGCCTCACGAGCAATAGGCTTCACAGGCTGCGGAAAACTCATTCCGGCGGCAGGCCGGGGATTTATCCCCGGCACAAAGCCAATCAAATCAATGAGGGCTTCAGCCCCTGCGGTACGCTTCTTGGGCCTTTCGCCTGAATCAAGGCCCTTGTTCCGCAGCCTGTTCAGCCCCCGCGGGAATGCTTTGTCAGCAATCGAAGCGGAGCGTGGTAGGCAGGCGTTTCACTTCACCGCGCCGCTACGCGCTCTTCGCCTTCAACAGGTCCAGCGCCTTGGTCAGCGGCTCGTCGCCCTTGGCTGGCGTTGCGTCTTCGCTGCTGTCGTCAGGAACCGGCGCTTCAACGGCCACGCTGGGCGTCACCGCGTCGTCCTCAATCTTCTTCCCGTCCGCGCTCTGGTACTTGGCCACGGTCAACAGCAGCGCCGCGCCGTCGGGCAGTTCGATGGTCTTTTGCACCGAGCCCTCGCCAAAGGTCCGTTCGCCCACCACGTCGCCGCGCTTGGCGTCGAGAATGGCTGCTGCGGCCAGCTCGGCCGCGCCGTAGGTCCCGCGATTCACCAGCACCGCCACCGGAGCATCCGTCAGCCACTTCGCCGGATCGGCGGTAAACGTCTGCGTGGGAAACTTCTGGCCGGAGAGCGTGGCCAGCGTTCCCTGCTTGAGGAAGAAGTTGGCCACGCGGACACCCTGCTCGGCATCGTCGCCCGAGGCATCGCGCAGGTCGAGCAGCACCTTGCGGCTCGCGCCCGCTGACTTGATCTTGGCCCCAATCTCATCCACCCGCGCCGCGGTCAGCACGCCCGGCTTCAGGTAGAGGATGGTCGAGTTCTCATAATCCTGCTGGGCCATGGGCTGGGGCGCGGAGATCACCCGGCTCAGCGTCACCTTGTCCGGATCGGCCTTGCGCGGACGCACCACGGAGAGCGTCAGCTGCGTGCCCGGCTTGCCGTCCAGCATGAGCCGGATCACGGCCAGCGAAAGCTCCCGCGTGGACTGGTCGCCAATCGACTCAATCACGTCGCCGTCGGTGATGTGTTCCTTGTCCGCAGGCGAACCGGGCGTTACGCTGACCACGGTCGCGTAGCCAAACCGCTTGGAGACATTGATGCCCACCTGGGCCACGCCGGTCGTCGGCCGGTCCTTGTAAATCTTGTACTCAGTCGGCGTGAGATAGCTCGAATCCGAGTCCAGCGACTCCAGCAGCCCATGCAGCGCGCCCGTGGTCACATCGGTCACATTGGGCGCCACAACGTAGTCGGTCTGGACCTTCTTGAGCACCTCGGCGTAGACGCGCATCTGGCGGTAAGCGCCATCCTGGTCGCCGCCGGCATGCACGCCGAAGAGGCCAAACTCACCCAGGCCAAAGCCCAGGGCGAGCGCGGCGAACACCGCCACGGTAAGGACAAACACGGCACGTTTGACGAATTGAGGCACACACACCACCAGGGCAGCCCTTGAGGGGACCGGGCCACGCACTCTATAGACGTTCATGATACCGCAAGGGCTCCGCAACCGGCCCTAAAAGGCGGATTATGCCATTGACAAGGCGCAATTGCGGGGCCCGGCCCCAAAAATTGCTCGGTAAACGGAGGGAGCAGGGGTCTTCAGACCCCTGACTATCGCCTCTGAAACGAGGATGCCTTCAGGCACGGGTCTTTCGCGACTGTCCCGCCATGTCGGGGATATGAGGCTGCGCTCACTTGGCCGCCTGACACACGCAGCCCGCAAATCCTTTCGCTGTATGGTTGTCGAGCGCGCAGACATACTCCGGCCAGAATGGGCTGAGCTCCCGCGACATGTCACCCACAAAGTAGTTGCGGATATAAGCCTGGCTCTCTGCGGTCGTTGCGCTCCCATCCGCCCGGAAGCCGGCGATCAGCTCCTTCACGCTGGCCGCAGAGAACTGCGCCTCATGGTAAGCGCGGCCAAAGTCGTAGGCCGGTGTCCATTGGGTGTCCACGCCGGTCTGGTTGGATGCGGCAACCACTGCGTAGTCGTCCAGCCCGGCCGTTGCCGGATCCACGCGGGCGGTCGTGAACGAAGGATGATTGCCATCAACCGGCGAGATGGACGGCACCATCTTGACGGCGACAGCTCGCCCAGCCGCTCCCTCCGCTGCCGCGCTCTCCTCCGACCGCAGCAGCCGCATCTCGTCCATGTGCGTATGCGCAAAGATCGCCAGCCGCACCACATCCCCGTAGCCGGCCAGCAGATCGGCGAGTTTGTCGTCGGCCAGAAACGTCACCGGCGGCTTGCCTCCGCACACGTCGCGGAACTTGGCCACCGTGGAGTAGGGATCGATGCCCGGCGGAATGTGCCCCATCACCCACACCTTCTCGCCCGCCTTCCGCGCCGCGGCCAGCTGCTGCCTCAGCCAGTCCAGCTCGCCGGCCAGCGCATCCGGGTTCGGCTTGCCGCCACAGGTCGTGTACTTGACGGACAGAAATAGGTCGTTGATGACGATGAGGCGCGTCCTGCGCATGGGTGCGGCCATCTCCACGCTGTAGGACCCCGTGGCTTTGAACTCCGCGGCGGCTTGCGCCCTTGCGGCCGCCGGCAGCCCCTCGGCAAACACCGCCCCGGCTTGCGCCAGGAACGCGCTGTCGGCGTCCAGCTTGTAGTCGCCGCAACCGGTATCGTTGTTGCCCAGCGCCGCGTAGACGGGAACTCCGGGGAACTCCGCGCGCAACTCATCCATCACAAACAAAAGAGTTTTCACCACGAATGCCTGATACTCCCCCGGCGCTGCACCCGGCGCCACCGCCGAGAACCGGCAGGTGAATCCATGGGCGATCAGGTCGCCGCTCACGGTCATGAATTTCGCGTCGGGTTGCTGGGTCTTCATCGCCGCCAGGCTGGAGCGCAGCAGTACAAACGGCGTATCGACGCCGCGCGCGTGGCAGGTCTCTTGCAGCTTGGCAAACGCCGGCGCCTGGTCGGCTGAGTCGGGCGCGGCCAGGATCGAGGCCCACTTGTTCACCGGCGCGGAAACCAGCGCCGCCACCTTGCCGGGGTCGTGAAAGGGGTCAAAGTGGATGTCGCTGACCATCAGCGCCGGGATCGTCTGGATCAGGCTCGGCCGCCGCGCAGGCGCCTGGGCGGGGTGGGACGGTGCCGGATGCGGCTGCTGTGCCCGCGCGGCCGGTGCCAGCGCCAAACCCAGGCACAGACAACCGGACGCAAAGACCCGCGAGGCATGCGAAGCAATAAAGTTGGGCATGGAGGAGACCCCTTTTGGTCCCTCCATAGTAAAGGCTCTGCCCCAGCGCAGAACCTGCCCAAGCTTCTGCTGCAGGTTAAAAGTTATGCCCGTTGGCTCGTTCTAAGCTTTCTGCCGAAACTGGCGTGTCAATCCCAGCGCCGCGCGAACACGATCGCTCGAAATCGGCTTGGAAACATCCTCGATCGGCATCGGGCTGAAGCCGGCGGTCAACTCGGCCTGCAAAAGCCTCAGCGACAGCTCGGCGCCCGCGCAGATCCAGTAACCGCCGGAGCCGGCCCCGGTTTCAGCGTTCGCGAACTCGCGAATCTGCATGTCCGGCGCGGACATCTCGTAGCTCTTCTGCGCAATGGTGCGCGCTTCGC
>Ga0302276_10000559_pt1 | contig 34256 bp, 15 predicted proteins | sample III_Bog_N2_3_FD_198768 | JGI IMG/M metagenome (GOLD analysis project Ga0302276, IMG submission 198768) | Peat permafrost microbial communities from Stordalen Mire near Abisko, Sweden - III_Bog_N2_3 | ecosystem: Environmental > Terrestrial > Soil > Wetlands > Peat | place: Sweden: Abisko...
TCCCGCAAAATCTTCATTAACCCCGTCTTCCTTACCTCCCGCCACTCTCATGCATACGCGCTGGTGGGGCAATGTAAATTCCCCGGGGTTTCAGCTCTTTGACAATCATTTCCACCGTGCGGAGAATCGCCCCCTGGTTTTCCCGGACCACTTGAAACGCTTTGCGACCGGTTTCCGCGCGCAACGTCTCATCGGCCAGCAGGCGGGCCAGCGCCGGTTCCAGCGCCTGGGCGTCGCGCACTTGGACGGCGCCGTTGGCTTTCACAAAATTGCGGGTGATGTCCGCGAAATTCTGCATGTTGGGGCCGAACACCATCGCCTTGCCGAGCAGGGCCGGTTCGATCGGGTTTTGCCCGCCCACCACCGTCAGACTTTTGCCCACGAACACCACCGAGGCCTGTTCGTAGAAAAACTTGAGTTCGCCCGTGGTGTTCACGAGCAGACAATCCAGTTCGCCGGGTTGCTGGCGGGTGTCGGGCGTGATTTCATTGCGATATATGAATTTAACGCCCTGGGCGCGGAGTTGGCGGCCCACGTCGCGACACCGTTCGGCGTGGCGGGGCACGAGCACCAGGAATAAATTCAAAAACCGGGCCCGCAACCGGCGGGCGGCGTTGGCCAGGATCATTTCCTCGCCGGGATGGGTGCTGCCGGCCACCAGGATCAACGCATCCGGGGGCACGCCCAATTGCCGGAACATCGCCGGCACATCCAGGGTGCGCCGCTCATCCAACTTCAAGGCGTCAAACTTCAGGTTGCCCAGCACCTTGACGGTCTCGGGTCGGCAGCCCACGGCGAGCAACCGCTGGGCGTCCTCCTCGTTTTGGCAACCCACGCTGGCAAAAGTGGCGAACAAATCCCGGAACAGAAACCCAAACCGTCGGTAGCGGGGAAAGGACCGGTCGGAAATCCGGGCGTTGACCAGAAACAGCGGAATGCCCAGGCGTTGCACCCGCCAGATGAAATTGGGCCAGATTTCGGCCTCGACGAGAATGACCGCCTCGGGATTAATCGTGGCCAGGGCGCGGTTGACATATTTGCGCCGGTCAATCGGGTAATAGATCTTGCTGATGTGGGTGGGCAGGCGGCGGCGCAACTCGGCCATGCCGGTGGTGGTGGTGGTGGACACCACGATTTTCACGTTGGGCATGAGCGGTTCGAGCGCATAAATCAACTGCGTACACAGCCCGACCTCGCCGACGCTGACCGCGTGAATCCACACCACATGGCTGTTGGTGAGGGTCTGCTTGAGTTCCGGTGGATATTTGGCAAACCGCTGGCGAAATCCCTGCCGCCAGTTCCCCCGCCGCTGCAGTCGGAAAAAATAATAAGGCGACGCCAAAATAAACCCGAGGAGGAAAATGATGTTGTAAAGTGTTCTCACTATTAATGTCCCAACCGGGATAATTTCACAAAAACGACGTTCAGTGCAAAGCAAATGTTACACGACCTCAATGATTTAGGCGCGGAAAAAAACCAGCCAGACGATCCCCAACATGGGCAGCAGCCACGGCAATGCATACCCGCCCACATACCCGAGCATCGAGGGCATCGGGATTTTCCGCTCCTCCGCCAGTGCTTTAACCATGAAGTTGGGGCCGTTGCCGATATAAGTGGCCGCGCCAAAGCAGACCGCCCCCATGCTGATGGCCGCCACCCCGGCGGCCTGGCCCGCCAACCAGGTGGCGGTGTCCGCTCCGCCCGCCCCCCCGGCGAGGATGTTGAAAAACGCCAGATAGGTTGGGGCGTTGTCCAGCAGACTGGAAAGCAAGCCCGTGCCCCAATAAAGTCGCCCGGGCGTGGGCGCGGGCCAGTGGGCCGCCGCCGCCCGCAACCAGTCCAAGGCCGGCATCATCGTCGCAAAAATGCCCGCAAAAACCACCGCCACCTCGATCAACGGGTGAAAATTAAAGCCATTGGCCTTATGGACAGATCTTGGGGTGGTAAAAAAGGACCCGGCCGCCGCCGCCGCCATCAGACCCTCGCGCAGGTAAACCGGATGATCCACGAACACCGCCCCGAGAATGACCGCCAGAAAAAACAGGTTGCCCCCCCCGGCCAAACCCCAGTGAGTCGGGATTTCCGCCCCGGTTCCCGGTTCCACCGCCCGGGAATGATGCTGTTTATCCAGCAGATAAAAAACGGCCAGCAACCATCCCACCGCCACCGCCCAGATGGGCCAGCAATGCCGGGCCACCCACCAAAATGGAACCCCTTGCAGATACCCCAGAAACAGCGGCGGATCGCCAATGGGCGTCAAACCGCCCCCCACATTGGCCACGAGAAAAATGAAGAAAACCAGATGGTGGGCTTGAATCCGGGCCTCATTGAACCGAAGCCAGGGCCGGATCAGCAACATCGCCGCGCCCGTGGTGCCCAAGACATTGGCCAGCACCGCCCCCGCCAGCAGGAACACCGTATTCCGCCCCGGCCCGGCCCGACCGCCCACCCGGATATGGATGCCGCCCGCCACCACGAACAAGCTGCCCACCAAGGTCACAAAACTGAGGTATTCATGGACCGTCTGCCCGATTTTGGCCGCCGCTTGGAGGCTGAATAGATAATAACCGCCGGCCACCGCCCCCAAACTGAGCGCCACCAAGGTATAATGTCGCGACCACCAGTCCCGGGCCAGGGCCGGTCCCAGGGCCAGGGCGGCCAATAACAGAATAAATGGCGCCAGCGACCATGAATGGGGGGTGACGATGGCCGGATGCATCCCGGTCAGCTTGCCCGGCGGGAACGAAGGTCGTCAACTGGCGATTGTTCAAAAATCAGCCGTTCCCACCGGTAGGCACCTCGGTTCAGACACCGGAGCATCCGCCGTCCCGGCAAAAAATGCCGTTTTTTACCTTTTCCAACCCCGGCATAAAAAAAATGACGAAAAATGAAGATTTTTTGGAAGAACGACCTTTTTGGCCCGTATTAGTATGTAGTGAATGGTGTGTTTTTGTTTCCGGCGGCGGCCATTCGGCCGCCTGAACGAGACAAACCCCGGAAAAACGAAGCGCCACCCATCACTTTCGAGCGGCATGGCCGGTTTGCGGGGAGCGGATGGCCAAATTCCGAACCAACTTGGAGCCGGGAACGGGGGGGCCTGCGTTTGGGCAGGCCGCCCCGTTTATTCCCACCGGCACCGAGCCGGGCGAAAAAAAGTGATGAAAAAATGAAGTTTTTTGGAAGAACGCCCTTTTTGGCGCGTATTAGTATGTAGTGAATGGTGTGTTTTTGTTTCCGGCGGCGGCCATTGGGCCGCCCGAACGGGGCAAGCCCCCGGGAAAACGAAGCACCACCCATCATTTTCGGACGGCATGGCGGGTTTGAGGGGGAGGGCCAAATTCCGAACCAACTTGGAGCTGGGAGCGGGGGAGGGGTGGCCTGTGTTTGGGCAGGCCACCCCTTTTATTTGGAGACCTTGGAGCTGAGTGCGGGGGGAACCAGGGTGGCCTGCATAGGGCAGGCCACCCTCTTTTTGCCCGGCAACCGGGCGGCAAACGAATTCGGACGGCACACCTGCGCCGTCCGAGTCGGTTCACCATGGCCTTATTCCCAGCGGATTAACTCAGGAGTTTCAGCGCGATTTGCGGCATGCTGTTGGCCTGGGCCAACATCGCCGTGCCGGTCTGCACGAGGATGTTTTGTTGGGCATAGGCCGTACTCTCCGTCGCCACGTCCACATCCATGATCTGGCTGTTGGCGGCCGAGAGGTTGTTGTTCAGCGTTTCGAGCTGGTTGCTGTAGTCGGTCAGCGTCTCCTCGTTGGTGCCGAGGGTGGCCCGATCCGACGCCAGTTGCGTCACGGCCGCCTGCACGGCGGTCAACGCGGACACGGCCCCCGTGGTGGTGGCAATCGAGGCGCTGGCCAGGTGCGAATAGACCGAAGCCCCCAGATTAACCCCGGCATTGGTGAAGGTGCCACCGCTGCTGTCGGTCGTCACGGCGAGGGAGTCGCCGTTAAACAGACTGACCCCGTTGAAGCTCTGCGTGGCCACGTTGTTGACATAACTGGCCAGCGTCGTGAACTCCTGTTGATACAGTTGGCGGTCGCTGTTCGATTTGGTTACGTCCTGCGCTTGCACGGACAATTCGCTCATCCGATCCAGGGCGCTGTTGACCTGCTGCAGGTAACCGTCCTGGGTCTGGTTGAACGAAATGGCGTTGCCGACGTTGTCCGACGCCGCCGAATTGTCCCCCATTTGTTCCGTCAGGTTCATCGACACCGCCAACCCGGCGCTGTCATCCGACGGTGAATTTACTTTGGAACCGGACGACAACTCTTCAAGCGATTTACTGAGCATGCTGCTGGATTTTTCCAACAGCGAAGAGGTCTGTTCGGCCGATACGTTCGTGTTTATTACTAATCCCATACTAACGACTCCTTCCATGAGTCACCCCTTGCGGGGAGTTTTCTGTGACACGGCATCCCTGCCATGGGTGAACCGGTTTAAGGGTGGTTCACCATTGGTTTGTCCCTATCAGCCTTGGTGGCGGCTGACGGCCAGTTTCGACAGGACTCTTATCGGAGCGGGTGGAAAAAACTTGAGCCGCCGTGTGCGAAACAGTATAGCAGCGTGATTCCGCCCCCGGGATTCAGACCCGGGGCCGGGAGCCCGGGGCCGGTCGGCCACCGTTTAAAAGGGGGGCCGGTTTTGGGGGCGGGACCGGCCGGCGGCCCGTTCCGAGGCGGGACCGCGCCCCCCCCGGTATTCTTCGCTTCAGTAATTTGGGATTTCACCGATAGCATAACGGGAACAGGCATGGAATGGATGAAGATCGGGAAAATGAAACTGATTTTCCGCGTGGCGGCACGCTTTCGGGCCGCCGGGCGGATGGTCCGCCGAATGCCTCAGAAATGACGGCCAACCGTATTTAACCATGAATCATCAGGAACGACTTGCTAAATTAATCTCCTCGCTCGACCGCGAAGTCGGTCTGGCCCAGGCCGGCTCGAGCCAGGGCCAGTTTCCGATTCTCGATCTGCTGGGCAACCTGCGGGACGAGTTTGCCGGCCAGCCGGAGACGGGCGAGCGTCACGCCATGTGCGCCGCCGCCTGGGAGCGGGTGGTTAAAATCGTCGAGTCGGGGAATCCCTTCGGGCTGGAGGACATGGTTTGGTTGAACGACTTTCTCACCCAGCTTCGGACCCCGGCGGCGGTCCCCGCCCCCGCACCCACCCCCCCCACCGCCGACCCGGTCACTCCGCCGACGGCCCTTGAACCAGTCGTGGTTGCGGCTCCGGTCGTGGCGGTCGTGGAAGAGACTTTGAATCTGGACATTGCCGGGGATGGTGATTTGCTCCGGGAATTCATCACGGAATCCCGGGAACATCTCGACAATATTGAACAGGGAGTGTTGGTGCTGGAAAATCAACCGGCGGACGCCGAAACCCTGAATACGATTTTTCGCGCGTTCCACACGTTCAAAGGCGGGGCCGGCTTTCTCAACCTCATCCCCATCAACCGGCTGGCGCATGTGCTGGAATCGCTGCTGGATCTGGCCCGTCAGGGACGGCTGGCCATGGATGCCCCGGTGATTGAATTAATTTTGCGCGGCCGGGATGTGCTGAAACAATTTCTGGATGAAATCGAAGGCCAGATCAACGCCCTCCGGCCCGTGGCGCCGATTTGCATCGCCACGGCCCCCCTCAAGGCGGAAGCCCAGCGGATGATTGACATCGTACTGGCCGGCGGGGTGCCGACCGCCGCCCCCACCGCCGCCCCCACTGCCGCCACCCCGGTGGCCGCCCCGGCATCCGCTCCGACGGCCCCCGAGGCCAACCCCGAACCGACGGTGGCGAATGCCAGCCCCCTGTCCGTGCTGCCGGAGCCCAGCGCGGAACCGGCGACCGCCGCGCAGGTGGCCACGCCGGCCGCCGGTAACACGGGCGAAACGGCGGACGACGCCCGGACCTCCGGGGCGCACGCCATGGTGAAGGTGGACACGGGCAAGCTGGACGGCCTGTTGGATTTAGTGGGCGAGATGGTGATTGCGCAATCCCTGGTCGGGCAGAACTTAAGCCAGTTGGCCGGGGTGGACCCCCAATTGGCGCGGAACACGGCGCAATTAAGCCGCATCACCAAGGAGCTCCAACGCGTGAGCATGTCCCTGCGGATGGTGCCCATCCGGGGGGTGTTTCACAAGATGGCCCGCGTCACGCGGGATCTGGGCGTGCGGCAAAACAAGAAAGTCCGCTACCTGACCAGCGGCGATGACACGGAACTGGATCGGGGCGTCGTGGAAGAGTTGAATGATCCGTTGTTGCACATGATCCGCAACTCGATGGATCACGGCATCGAGACGGCGGAAAAGCGCCTGGCCACCGGCAAGCCGGCCCTGGGCACGCTGCAATTGCGCGCCTATCATCAAGGCGGCAACATCGTGGTGGAAATTGAGGATGACGGCGCCGGCTTGAACCGTGATCGCATCTTGAAAAAAGCCATCGAGCGGGGGGTGGCCACACCCAATCAAAGCCTCACGGACGAGGAAGTTTTCAGCTTCATTTTTGCGGCGGGCTTTTCCACGGCCGAAAAAGTCACCGACCTTTCCGGTCGCGGCGTCGGGCTGGATGTGGTGCGCCGGAATATCGAACGCTTGCGCGGGCGGGTGGACATTTCCTCGCGGCTGGGACAGGGCACCTTGTTCAAGATCACGCTGCCCCTCACGCTCGCCATCATTGACGGACTGATCGTCAAAGTCGGTGAGGAACGTTACATCATCCCCACCCTCTCGGTGCGCGAATCCTTCCGGCCCCGGGCCGACATGATTTCCCGGGTGCAGGGCCGGGGCGAGGTCGTGAATGTCCGCGGCCGCCTGATCCCTTTGCTGCAACTGCATGAATTATTCCGGGTCAAACCGAAATCCACCGATCCCACCGAAGGCATCATCGTGGTGGTGGAATCCGGGGCCAGCCTGCGCTGCCTGCGGGTGGACAGTTTGCTCCACAAGCAGGAAGTGGTCATCAAAAACATCAATGACATGATGATTCACAAAAACCCGGTGCTGGCCGGGGCGGCGATTCTGGGCGACGGCCAGGTGGGCTTGATCTTGGATGTCAACGCGCTGGTGCATCCGGAACACCGGTCGTTTTCGCAGGCGGCGTGACCGGGAGCGGTGCCTCCCGTCGCGGTGCGACCGGATGAGGATCAGGGCGGGGCGTGGGAATAGTCATATGCCTGCCTCGGTGGGGTTGGCTCACAATGAAATGCGCTTTGAGCCCGTTGTTTACTTTTTTTGGAAATTGGAAAATTAGGCGAGGATCAGGGGGTCACCCTGCATTCTCAAAATACGGCCGCCGCCGATCGCGGCGGCGATCCAGTTCACTCGCGTAGCGCCGCCCCAGGGTGGTGGCGTTGGCTTTCATCCAGGCCGTCAGCGGCGTTTTGCCGGTTGCGGGGGTGGGGACATACAGCAGTTCGGCCATCAGCCTGGCGATTTCCTCGCGCGTGATAAAGATGTCCCGCATCCACCAACCGAGCACCTTCCCCAGCCAGGCCCCCAGACCCGGCGGCACATCATGGTCAGACGTCGCTCCGCGAGGGCCAAACCCGAGGCGGAAAACTCATGCTGGTATCGGCTGGTTTAACCTTGTTTCCGGGGAATTTAGCCTGGTTTCAACCTGGTTTCAACCTGGTTTGGCTGGTTCCGGCGAGGGGCGGCACGGTGGCTGGCCGGAGTTCCCCGGTGAGCCGGGCGGATGGGACTGCCAGCAAACTCCCGGTCCAGCCTTGCCTGCACGGCCGGGAGGGCGTTCAGCCATTCGAGCCGGGGTTCCCCGGTTTCCCCCGCCTCAAGTCGTTGGTTCAATGACTCCCCCGGGCCGGCGGGGAGTCGTCCATTTTTGCCGCGATAGTGATTCATCATCTTGCCCCCTATAATACGCATCTATTTGCTTAATGCAAATATTAAACTGGCACTATATTGCTCATTGCTGCACCGCGCCTGAAATCCCGCCGGAGGGACACAATCACGGACTTTGGATGGTTGAAGTTTGAAATTTGAAGTTTTCCTCCCGCCTCCCGTGTGTTTAGCTGTCTGGCCAACATGCCGTCGTTCACCGATGAATTAAACACGAGACTCGCGGCGCTGCGGGAACAGGGGTTGTTCCGCGAATTGCGCCGGGTGGATTCGCCGCCGGGCACGCGGCTGGAAATCGCCGGGCAAACCCTGCTCAATTTTTCCGCCAATGATTACCTGGGGCTGGCCGGTCACCCGGCCCTGCGCGAAGCCGCGCTCCGGGCGGTGGACCGCTTCGGCGCCGGGAGCGGGGCCTCGCGGTTGATCTGCGGTTCGCTGGCCCCGTTTCATGAACTCGAGGCGGCGCTGGCGGATTTCAAACAAACGGAGGCCGCCCTCACTTTTGCCACCGGTTACGCCGCCGCCACCGGCGCGGTGTGCGCCCTGCTCGGCAGGGGGGACATTGTGATTCTGGACAAACTCGTCCACGCCTGCATCGTGGATGCCGCCCGCCTGAGCGGCGCGACGCTGCGGGTCTTCGCCCATAATGATCTGACGGAGTTGGCAGACCGGCTCCAATGGGCGGACGCCCAACGCACGGCCGCCACGGCGGACAAACCCCAAATCCTGATCGTCACGGAATCCATTTTCTCCATGGACGGCGACGCCGCCCCGCTTCGCGAGATCGTCGCGCTCAAGGAGCAATACGGCGCCTGGCTGATGGTGGATGAGGCGCACGGCACCGGCCTTTACGGCGCGCATCAACGCGGGCTGGCGGAGGCGCTGGACGTGAGCGGGCGGATTGAAATTCAGATGGGCACGCTGGGCAAGGCGCTGGGCGCCGGCGGCGGGTTTATCTGCGGGTCGCGGGCGTTGGTGGATTATTTGGTGAACCGCGCCCGGAGTTTCATTTTTTCCACCGCGCCCGTGCCGGCCGCCGCCGCCGCCGCCACGGCGGCCATCCAACTGGTGCAGACCCCCGAAGGCAAAACCCGCCTGGATAATCTCTGGCGACGGGTCGCCCAATTAACCGCCGGCCGAGCCGGGACCCCTCCCGGCGGAAGCATCCCCAGCGCCATTATACCGTATATGATTGGGGATGAAGGCGCGGCGGTGACGGCCGCGCAGCGGTTGCGGGAACAGGGCCTGTTCATTCCGGCCATTCGTTATCCCACCGTGGCGCGCGGACAGGCGCGGTTGCGGATCACGCTCTCGGCCAATCATACGGCTTCGGAGGTCGCCGAACTGCTCGCGGCGCTGGCCCTTTTAAAATGAACCCCTTCGCCCAACTCGATCATCGCTACCTCTGGCATCCCTTCACCCAGATGCGCGACTGGCTGCGCACGGAACCCATCGTCATCAGTTCCGGCCAAGGGGCCTGGCTGCAAGACGCGCAGGGCCGAAAATATTTGGACGCCAATTCCTCAATCTGGACCAACCTCCACGGGCACCGGCATCCGCGCCTCAACGCCGCCCTGCAACGGCAGTTAAAACGCATCGCCCACAGTTCGGCGCTGGGCTTTGCCAATGAACCGTCCGGAGTGCTGGCGGAAAAACTCGTGGCGGCGGCCCAGGTCGTCCCCCGCCGGCCCCCGACCCCGCCCCGCCCCCTTCATCCCAAGGATAAACTGGCCAAAGTCTTTTTCAGCGACAACGGTTCCACCGCCTTGGAAGTGGCCCTCAAGCTGGCGTATGAGTACACGCGCCGCACCCGCGGCCCCAAGTCCCGACCGAAATTCCTGTCCCTCGACGGAGCCTACCATGGCGACACCGTGGGCGCGGTCTCGGTGGGCCACATTGATTTGTTCCACAAAAGTTTTGCCGGGCTGCTGTTCAAGACGGACCGGGTGATGGCCCCGTATTGTTATCGCTGTCCGTTCAACCGCGCCCAACCCGAGCGGGACGACGCCCGCAAATACCGCCAATGCCATTGGGAATGCACGGGACTGGTCGCGAAAAAGTTGGCCGCGCAAAAACGCCGGGGCCAGCCCTACGCCGCCTTTGTCTATGAACCCTTGATGCAGGGCGCGGCCGGGATGATTCCCCAGCCCAGCGGCTGGCTGCAACAAGTGACGGACCTCGCCCGCGCCCATGGCGCCTTGTTGATTGCCGATGAAGTGATGACGGGTTTTGGCCGGACGGGACTCACCTGCCACCTGACCGATGAGGCGGCCGCCGCCGCCGTGCGCGAGCCAACGAAGGCCAAATTATTCGCCTCCACGCGCACCGGCATCTCGCCGGATTTCCTCTGCCTGGCCAAGGGCCTCACCGGCGGCTATCTGCCCATGGCCGCGACCCTGACGACCGAACGGGTGTTTGACGCCTTCCTCGGCAAATACGAGGAGTTCAAATCCTTTTTCCACGGCCACACCTACACCGCCAACCAACTGGGGGCCGCCGCCGGGCTGGCCAGCCTCGAACTGCTGCAAAGCGCCGCCTCCGTGAAAGCCCGCGCCCGACTGCAACAAACGCTGCAAACCGAATTGACGTCGCTGTGGTCGCGGCCGCACGTCGGCGACATCCGGCAGGTGGGGTTGGTGGCGGGGATTGAGCTGGTGAAAAACTGGCGGACGCGCGAACCGTATGCGTTGCGGGAGCGCGCCGGCATCCGCGTCTGCGAAGCCATGGCCCGGCGCGGCGTCCTGACGCGTCCGGTGGGCAACGTGATTGTGCTGATGCCGCCGTATTGCACCACGCCCAAGGAAGCCGCCCGCATGGTGGCGGTGCTGCATGAGGCGGTGGAGGAGGTTTTGGGATGAAATTCAATTGGCGTTGGCCACCCAAATATCAAGACCGCATTTACCGATGGCTCATAATAAGCAGTATTATCTTTTCCATTGCTGCCTGCTGCTTTCCGACCGAAGACCGCTTTACGATGACGATCGGCGGACACCAAAGTAATATCACACGCCAAGACCATCCGTTGATTTATTGGGGCACGGAATCGGCATTCATATTCCTCGCGGTCTCGCTTTATGCCGCCGGCTGTTATCGAGCGCGAAAGAAGTAATATAAACTTTGATGGCGCAATTTACGGCTTATCCTGCTGGGCCGCCGGCGCCGACCGAATCAGCAGGGTCAGCGCCCCGCCCACCAACAGCAGCACCCCGGCCGAGATGAACGAGGACGCGTAGTTGCCATGGCCGGCGGCATCCTTGCTCGCCGCAAACAACATGGCCTGCAACCGGCTCAGGGCGAATCCGCCCACGCCCCAGGCCGTGAACAGCACGCCGTAGTTCATGCCAAAATTCTTCAGGCCCCACAGATCCTTGGTGAAGGAGGGGAACAGGGACAGGTTCGCACCGTAGTTGAAGCCAATGAAGGTGGCCAGCAACACGATGATGAATTTCGCCCCCTCGGCCGTGGCGGTCACCGGTATGGCGATGAACATCAGCGCCGCCTGCACCAGCAGGACGAGCATCAATGTCCAGCGGCGGCCGATGCGGTCCGAAAGCAGGCCGGCCAAAATGCGCCCGGCCGCGTTCCCCATCGCCATCACCGCCACGGCGATAAACGCCTGGTCGCCCATGGTTTTCTTCGCCATGCCGCTGACGCTGCTGATCACCATCAAACCCGCGCCCGCGCCGATGAAATAAATCAGCCACAACAACCAGAAGCCCGGCTGGCGCACAATCTGTCCCGGCGTGAAATCCACCGGCGGGGGCGCCGCCGACCGGCTGTTCACCGCCTTGATGCGGGCCAGTTCCTCCGGCGGCGGGTTCACCAACAACTGCGCCAGCCCGCACACGATCACCGTGAAGGCCCCGCTAAAAATGAGCATGGATTTGAGTACGCCGTAATGGCGCAACAAATAGTCCAAGGTGGGCGCCAGATAGACCGGCGCGAGGCCGAAACCCGCCACCACCAATCCGGCAATCAATCCGGTGCGGGCGGCGGGGAACCACTTCAGCGCAGGCGGCGTGGCCGAGGCATAACCAAACCCGATGCCCACGCCCACCAGCACGCCAAAACCCAGCAACCAAGTGCCGTAGTTGTTCGTGGTGGAAACCAACAACAGGCCCAACCCCATCAACAGGCCGCCGATGGAGGCCGTCAGCCGGGGGCCCAGGCGGTCCTGGCAGCGTCCCGCCAGAATCATGGTGAAGGCAAACACCAGGCAGCACAGCGCATAAGGATCATTCAGTTGCGCCCCTTTCCAGCCAAATTCCTTTTCAATGGCCACCTTGAACTGGCTCCAAGTGTAAAGCATGCCCAGCGCGAGATTGATGCCCAAGCCGGCACCGGTGACGGTCCAGCCGCGGTTGGTGGGGAGGTTTTCGGAGGCCATATTTTTGGTGGCAATGGTTTAGTTTGGCCGAGATTAAACCGCCCGTCGTGATTAGACAATCTTTTTCCGATTATTTATGTCACTTTTCCAATCCCAAGCGCGGGGGGGCGGCTGAAAGCGGTGGCAAGGGCGAGAGAGTGGGAGGGGAAGGTTCAAATTTCAAAACATCAAGTCCGACCAAGTCCACTACCGGTGGGAAGTGGATACATCCGCCCTCATCCCGGCCTGCTCCGGGAAAGAACGTCCGAATACCTTTGCGCATTGCGCCCATGAACCATTGAGGGCGCGCCTTTGGAGTGCGGCGGCAAGACGCCGCTTTTGGACGAGGCGACCTGTCGCCTCGTCCAAAAGCGCGGACATGTCCGCGCACTCCAAAAGCGGTGGCCAGCCCGACCAGGGCGGGGGGGCGGAATGCCGGCCCCCCCGCGGAGTCCGGGTTCAAGGCACCTGCAGGAGGTAGAATTGCCGGGGAGCGCCCGGGGTGAAAGGGTTGGTGACGTTGAAATTCCCGCCGGCGTCGAACTGATTGGTCAACGCCCGCGTCCAATTGGCCAACGGGGTGGCCAGGTTGGTGGTGGTCAAGACATAATAGCTGCCGCCGGCCCCGCCGCCGGAACCGCTGAGCACCAGGCCGTTCGCCGTCGCCCGCACCGCACCGAACTGCGGTTGGGAAACCATGACGGTCACCCCGCCGGCCACCGAGGTGTTCACCGTATAACTGTAACCCGCCGGGGCCGTGCCGACCGCCAGCGTACCCACGCTTAAAGCCCCGCCGTAAGTGAACAGCGTATAAGTGCCGGGACCAAACCCGGCCGCCGCCGTGAAATTAAGGGTGCCGCCCAGCGTCAGGTCGCCCGCAACCGCGACCTGCGGGCTATTGGTACCCAGCGGGAATTCCAATGTGCTGCCATCGTTCAGGCTCAGGTCATTGGTGATGGTCAGGGCGCCGAAGCCATTGCTGCCCGGGTCCAGCGCCGCCCCGGCCGCGAGGGACACCACGCCGCCGATGAGGCCGTTGCCCCCGAGCGCGGCCCCGCTGTTAACGGTGACCGTGCCGGAACCGGTGCCGCTGCCCGCCGGGTTGTTGACCAGCAGCGTCCCGCCATTGACCGTGGTGTTGCCCGAGAAGGTGTTGTTGCCTGTCAACGTCAGACTGCCCGGACCATTGAAAACCAGGGCCGTGGGCGACGCCCCATCCGAAATGACCCCGTTAAAGACGCTGTTCGTATTGACCCCGCCGACCACGTAGGTCGTCTGATTGGCCGGGGCGGTGGAGGCCCCCGCCAGGGCGGTGGCGGGACCGCCGAACAACGCGCCGAAGGAGACGGTCGCGCCCCCGTATTTGCTGTTGATCCCGCCGTTGACCCCGAAATTCCACACGGCGGCGGCGCTGCCAAAAGCCGTGGTGTTCAACTCGCGCAGCCAGTTGCCGGTCGGGAAGTTGATCGTGCCGCTGAAGCCGCTCCAATCGCCGCTGGGCGAGAAGGTGCCGCCGCCCTCCATAGCCAACGTCAGCCAGCCCGAACCCTGGAGGTTAAAGCTGGCATACGGTTGACCGTAGGTTTCCAGCGTGTTCGTGCCGACCGACGTAAGGGTCGTTCCGGTGCCCACGTTATTCAGGAACAACGTGCCCCCGTTGAGCGTGATCGGACCCGAACCGCCGGCAAAGAAATTCGTCACCAATTGCAGCGTTCCACCGTTCACAAAGGTGCCGCCGGTATAGCTGTTGCTGGAATTCAGGGTCAGCGAGCCCGGGCCGTCCTTGATCAGACTGGCGATGCCGCCCAGCACCCCGCCGCCTATCGTATAGGCGGTCTGGGAGTTGGAAATCACGATTGCCGCCGGTTGGACCACGCCCACAATGGTGATGTTCCCGTTGGTGGCGGTGTCATCCAGGCGCACTTGATCCAGATTGTAGAACTCATCGGCCGCCGCCCCGTTCAACCAGTTGATGGTCGTGGCCACGTCCCAATTGCCGCCATTGGTCCCCTGCCAAACCAGGGAAGCAGCCGTGCCGGTGACGACCAACTGCACGCCGGAGGCGGTGTTTTGCAGGGCGAAGGCCTGCCGCGTATTGGACGGTAAATCGGTGGCGAGACTCCCGCCGGCGTTGTTATTCGCCGCGCCGTCAATCAAGTCATAAGTCCCCGCGCCCAGGGCAAAGTTGACAAGATTGAAATTGTAAGTCTGCACCCCGTTCTCATTGAGTGAACCGCCCGGGAGCAAAATCTCGTCGTTGGTACCGGTCGGCGAACTGGACAGGTCAAAATCCAACACCGACGTGTTCAAAGTCAGACTGTTGCTCACCGTAAGGGTGCCGAAGCCGCCGCCGCCCAGGTCGGGTTCCAGGATGCCGCCATTTTGCAGGGTCACGCCGCCGCCCAAAATGCCGGTGCCCGCGAGGATGGCCCCGCTGGCCACCGTCACCGGGCTGCTGCTGAAACCGCCCGTCACCGCCAGGATGCCGGCGCTCACCGTGGTGGTGCCCGTGTGCGTGCTGTTACCACTCAGGGTCAGCGTGCCGGTGCCGGTCTTCAACACGTTCACCGAGGTCTGGAACTGCCCCGCAAAGCTGGTGCTCTGGTTGAGCGCGCCGATGCTGAGGGTGGGCGCGCCGGCGTATTGATCATAGAACGCCGCATTGGGATTCGTGCCGGACAACGCGCCGAAGGTGTACGTGTTGCCGCCGGAATTATCGTGGAACCCCAGGGTCACGGGCGCGTTTATAGTGGTCAACGCCTCGGCCAATCCGGAAAAGGCCCCGCCATTGGCGACCAGCAGCAACCCGCCGCCGCCCAGCAGGTTCACGGTGCCGGTGAAAGCGCCGAAATTGCCCTTGATTTCGTCCGTCGCCCCCGTGCTTTGCACGTTGAGGTTGAGGGTGCCCGCACCGGTCAGACTGCCGGACAGATCAATGTCGTCGCCCAAGTCAATCGTGGCCGTGTCCCCGGCCGGCACCACCAGCGCATTGGCCAGGTTCAGATAATCACCCGCCGCATAATTGTTTACCACGGTGCCATTCTGGAGGGTCAGGGCGCCGCCGCCGAGGGAACTGCCGTCATTGAACTGGATCGTGCCGCCGTTCAAATTCTCCGCCCCGCTCAGGTTGTTGGCGTTGTTCACCGTCAGGGTGCCCGTGCCGGATTTGGTCAGGCCGCCCGCGCCGCTGATGGAGCCACTGCCGCCCAGGGTGTAATTTTGCGTGGCATTAACGGTCATCCCCCCGGGCGCGACCAGGCCGGTGAGGTTGATGGCCGGGCTGGCCGAGCCGGTGTCGTCGAAGGTCACATTGTCGCTGGCATTAAACGGGATCAGGTTGTTGCCATTGAACCAGTCGGCGGTGTTGGTGGTGTCCCAGGTGTTGTTAACACCATCGCCGCGCCACACCAGGTTCTTGGGGATGTAGGTGATGGAAACCAGCAGGCCCATGGTGTTGGTCATGGTGGTGCCATCCGGGTCCGCCACGGCGAAGTTGAACCCCGCCAAACCGGTGAACCCGCGGTTCGGGTTGAAAAAGGCATAGTGGCTGTTGGTGATCGTGACCGTGCCGTTGTTTGCGCCGAACAGGGTGTAAACCCCGCCGTTGGTGAAGCCGAGCGTGTACGGCCACAGGTCAATCACCGTGGCATTAGTTTGCACCAAGGCGTGCGGCGCGGCCAGCCAGTTGATGTAATCTTCGATGTAAGTGTAACCATCCGGCGCGGTCGCCATGGCCTGATTGGTATACAGGTTGAGGCCAACGGCATTTTTCCAAATGTCGGGAATCCCGTCGCCATCCGTCTCCACGAGCGGCGTGCCGCCGTCAATGGCGCCATAACCGCCGTTGCCCAACCCGGTGTTGCCCGGGCTGGTGATCAAATGGCCGGACGCGCCGAGGGACATCACCTGGCCGATGACGAGCGCATCCAGTTGATCGGACGGGAAGGCGCCCGCGTTGGAAACATCAATCCGATAGGCATCCGTGGCGGAGACCGTCGGAATGGCCGTGGTGATGGCGGACCACGGCGTGGCCGAAACCGTGTCGCTGCCGGGCGCGGTCGGTCCCCCGTTCAAGGTGCCGTTGCGGCTGCTGTCCAGCAGATTGCCCACCGCATAAACCGTCTGGCCGCCATCAAACTGGAAGAAGTCGTCGTTGGGGGACGAGGAGGACGGCCCGGTGATGAAATAATTATTGACGATGTCGTGGCTGAAATGCCCGGCGGTGTCCGCCGTCGTGTAACCGGCCTGATAATCATAGATTACATTGTTGACATACACCGTGCTGGCCTTGGCCAGGGGCTGGCGGTTGTGCGCATTGACCCAGAGGTTCCCGATGTAGGAGGCATTGGCCCCCTGGACGTGCGCGCCGAACTGCTGGTTGATGGGATCGGCGATGATGCAGTTTTGCACGGTGAAATTGTAGGTGCCCACCGCGTCCACACTGTCCCACTGGCCAAACTCGACGGAGGTATGGTCGAAAATCATGGTGTTGGCCTGGCCGCCACTGGAACCAATGTTGATGCCGCTCTGGGTGGTGCCGCTGCCGCCCTGCCGCACGCGCAGGTGCCGGCAGATGATGTTGTTTTGATTGTAGAACGAAAGTTCCGCCCCCATCAAACCGATGCCGCCGCCGGGCGCCGTCTGCCCGGCAATGGTCAGATTGCTGGCGGCGGACACGGGCGAGCCCAGGCTGATGTAACCGCCGACATCGAAGACGACAATGCGGTTGCCCTGGCTGACCGCCGCGCGAAACGTGCCGGCGCTGCCGTCATCGGCCAGCGAGGTGACATGATACACCGTGCCGCCGCGCCCGCCGGTGGCGGTGGCCCCGAAACCCAGCGCGCCCGGAAAGGCCATCACCGGCGGATAAACAATCGGGTTGGTGAAAGTTCCCGTGGCCACCACCAGATAAAGCTCGCCATTGGTGATGAGCAACGCGGGCGCCGTGTTGGTGACGAGACTATTGCCGGCCATGGTGATGGCCGCGGGCGCGGTGCCGGCGATGAATCCCGTGCCATTCGCGTTGGTCGAGATTAATTTGTAAGTTCCCAAGGTCAGGGCCGCGCCGGTGTTGGTAATCTGAAAGGCGGTGCTGGCGGCCAGCGTCAAGGTGCCGTTGGCAATCGTCAACGCCGGACTGCCGTTTGAGTAGTTGAGCGACACCGCTCCCGAGCCGGTGTTCACACTGCCATTGATCTGCCCGGGCGAGGTGCTGTTGCCCAGCGCCTGCGTGGAAGTCAGGGTAAACCCGCCGAGGGCGGTAACATCGAATATTCCGGCGCTGCCAATGACGATGTGCCGGCTGTCCGCAATCGAACCGGCACCGCCCAGCACCAGGGTGCCATTGGTCACCGTGGTGTTGCCGTTATAGGTGTTCGCGCCGGTCAACGTCAGCGTGCCGGGACCGTTCACCGTCAAACCGCCATCCACGACCCCGCTGCCATGGACGATCGCGGCGGCAATGGTGATGCCATAACCATTGGGATTAATCACCGCCCCACCGGGGTTCGCCTCGGCGGTCAACCCGGCCAGGGCGGGCAGGAAGGCGGAGCCGCCGGGATCATTGGCGTTGGCGGCCAGCACCCCGCCGTTGAAATTAATTTGGGACTGATGCGTGCCCGCGACGCCATCCGACGCGATGAAGTTGCCCACCGTGGTGGTGCCCCCGTTCAGATTGAATTCCGTGGTTTGAGCGGTGCCGCCGATGTTGTCGTTCAAATTCACCGTGCCCGCCACGGTCAACGAGCCGTTGCCCGCCACGGTGACGGAAGTCTGGTTGGCCAGCCGCGAACCGTCGCCGAAACTCAGGGCGGCCCCGCTCAAACTGGCATTGTTTTGCACGGTCAATGAACTGACCGACGGGTAGCCCGCGCCACCGTCGTATAGCACCTGAATCACGCCCCCAACCGAAATCACCGCCGAGTCCGCCACGATGAGATTGGCCGGACCGGCGACCCCGCTGATGTCCAGATTACCGCCGCTCGTCAGGTTGCCAACGCCGCCCAAGGTCAGCGTCCCGCTGTTGAGGGTGGTGGTTCCCGTATAGTTCGCCCCGCCTTTGGGACCGGAGCCAATGGTTTGAGCCCCCGTTCCCGTCATGACCAGCGAACCGCTCCCGGACACCGTGCCCGCATAGACGGCGCTGCCATTGTTGCCCAGGATCAAGGTCACCGGCGCGCCCGCCGCATTGGTCAGTACGAGATTATTATTGGTGCCGGTCAAGGCGGCCAGGGTGGCCACCGTGAGGTTGCTGAAGGTCAGGGTGCCGCTGGTGTAATTCAAGGTGCTGGCCTGCAACGCCAGCGGGTTATCCAGATCCAGTGTGGCATTGGTGGCGATGACCGTCGTGCCATTGAAAGTGTTCGTGCCCCCCAACACCACGGTACCGGGATTGGCCACCAGACTGCCAATCGTCAGATTATTCGCGCCGGTGTTGCCCGCCGAGGCGAGTACGCCGTCCAGTTCGAAAGTCTGGCCGCCGGCCGCATCAATGAAGGCGGTGCCCGGGATGCCGCCCGAGGCCGGCCCGATGCCCAGGTTATTGGTGATGGCAAACGTGCCATTACCCAGCAGATCGCCCCCATTAAGAATAATGGCGGGGGAAATAATATTGGCGGCGGAGGAAATACTCAGCGCGCCGAGGTTGATCGTGGTGTTGCCGGAATAACTATTATTGGCCGTGAGCGCCAGGGTGCCATTGCCGGTCTTGGTCAAACCACCGCCGCCACTCATGTTGCCGCTCCAGGTGAGATTCTGGCCGTTGTTGTCAATGGTGGCGGTCACGGTCTGGCCAACGATCAAATTATTACCCAGAGTCAGGCCCGGGGCTCCCGCCTGAAGGGTGCCGCCACCCGTGACACTCACATCGCCCGCGCCCAGCGCGCCGGCGTTGCCCACCTGCAACACCCCGCCACCGCTCAAGATCGTACCCGGACTGCCGGCGGCCGGCCCATAACTGTTCGCCCCCGAAAGCACCGTGGTGCCCGCCCCATTCACCGTCAACGTCCGAACCCCGCCGGAACCATTGGAAATGACGCCCGCAATGGCCAGCGAGTCGCCGCCGCCCACGGTGACCTGGGCGTTATCATTGAGGGACACCACGGTTTGAATCGCGTTGGCGGTGCCGGCGCTGACAATCACCTCCGCGCCAGAACCATTGTTATTCAACGTCAACGCATTGCCGGCATTCGCGATCACAAAGGAGTTCGCGTTGGTGAACGCCAATGCGCCCACCGTTTCGCCGGCATCCAGCGTGACCGTTTGCAACCCGGTGCCGTTGCCCAGCGTGGCGGTGTCGCCGATTGCATGCGGCACGTTGGGATTGCTGCTCCAATTCGCCGCCACCGACCAGTTGCCGCTGACATTATTGGTCCAAGTCGCCTGGATGCCGGGCGCCGTCACCACCAGCGACACCGTGTTGCCCGACGTGACCATCGCGGACACGGCGCCAATCAACACCCCGGCCCCGGTAAAGACGGGCGGATTCGTGTTAAAGAAACCGGTGATCCCACCGGCGGCGGTGAGCAACGGGAAGGTGCCCGTGCCCAGCGGCAGGGCACCGGGCACATAGACCGTCACGGAATTGCTATTCAAGCTGACGGAGCCGGCGATCGTGAGGGGCGAACCTGCGGTGAAATAACCTTGCGCCCCGGCTTGCCAGGTGACACTGCCGGCGATCGCGCCCGTGCCCCCCAGGGTTCCGCCGCCGGTCACCGTGACGTTGCCCGAACCGGTGCCGCTGCCGCCGGCGTTGTTCACTTTCAAGACGGCGCCATTGCTGATGATCGTGCCGCCGGCATAGGTGTTCGCCCCCTGCAACGTCAAAGTGCCCGGCGCGGCGGTGCTCGCCACCGTCAAGGTGCCGGCGCCGCCGTTGCCAATCGGGTTCGCATAAGCAACCGCGTTCCCATTGACATCAATGGTGGCATTGCCCGCCAGCGTCACCGGCGGGCCCGAAATATCCACGACGGCGTTATACAGAGTGTTGGAGTATTGCAACGTGCCGTTGTTGAAGGTTACCGGGCCTTGATTGGCCCCGCCCAACTGCCATTGGCTGTTGATGTTCAAAGTGGCTCCCCCCAGGATGGCGACCCCGCCATAAAAATAATTCCCCGTGGAATAGTTCAATTTCACCGTGCCCGTGCCATACAAGGCCGGATTCGGCGTGCTTCCGCCCGTGCCCGGAACCAAGCCCGGCACCGATCCGTTCGCCACCGAGGCCGGGATGCCGATCACCAGCGGACCGGTACCGGCCGCGCTGCCGATCTGGCCGTCAATGGTCAGGGTGTTGCCCGCCGTCGCGGCGAGGCCCCCGCCATTCCCCAGCAGCGTGATCGGGCGGGGGTTGGCCCCGGAATTGTCCAGGGCGAAAGTCGCCCCGCCCAGCAGCGTTCCGCCATTGAGGTTGACCGTGGTTCCCACCGTGAGATTTCCCAAGTTGCCGTCCGCGGTGATTTCCGTCACCCCGCCGTTGAGGTAATTCCCGGCGGAATAAGCGGAGGATCCCGCCGCCCCGCTGTTGACGGCCAAAACCACCGTGCCAGGGCCGCCCTGGGCATAGGCGGTAAGGATGGAGCTGTAATTGACCACCGAACCGTTGGTGAAGATCAACTCGCCGCCCGGGTTGTTTTGATAGATCACCAGGGCGTCGGGCCCGGACCCGCTGGTCACATTATTGCCTTTCAGCCAATGCGTATTCAGATTGAAGGTGATGTTATTGGCCGCCACGTTGGGCGTGATCAAAATTCCGCCAACCGTGTAATTTGCGGAACCGGCCACCGTGCAGGTGGGACTTGTGGCGGTGTTAAATCGCAGGGTGTCGTTATAACCGCCGTTGTTCAGGGTGATACTGCCGGTGACGTCCAGATTGTTGTCGGCGTTGGCCGTGGTTCCCGCCGCCAGGGTGGTGTAAAAACCACTCACCTGATCACCGGCCAGAATGCTTTGCTCGCCCGAACCCGAGGTCACCACCGAGGCCCAATCATACTGTCCCACCGTGGCGATGGCCGAGCGCGCCGCCGGCCAGAGCAGCTTGTTTTGCAGTCCCAGGGTCGTGGTTTGGATCGTGCCCGTGGCCGGCACCAGGGTGGCTGAACCCCCGGTGGGATTGGAATCATAGGCCGGCCCGATGAATTCCGTCTGTGATCCCAGCGTTTGAGTGAACGCCCCGAGATTCAGGATCGGCAATGGATTGGCCAAATTCCCGCCATTCGGCCCGGCGGAAATCACGTTGAATCCCGGCTTGACCGTCACCCCGGAGCCGTTGTTGAAATTCTGCGTACTCGCATAGCCGGCATTACCGATGATTTGCAGGGTGCCCCCGCCCAGGGAAACCGGCGAGTAGCTGTCGAGCATGTCCGCATTCCCCGAAGCGCTGAAATTGGTAAAGTTCAAGGCCAGAACGCCTTCGTTGACGGTGACGGTGCCATAGGCACCGGCGGCATTAAGCCCCGTGGTGGCGTCCAACGCGCCGGCGATGGTCAGGGTGCCCGGGCCGGTTTTCGTCAGGGCGATGGTGGTCGCCGAGCCATTGGTCAGGTTGCCGTTGATCACCGTATTCCCCGAACCGTTGACCGCCAGCGTCTTCAGGCCGGCCGTGCCGCCCGCCGGACCGCCGTAAATATTGCCGGCCAGGGTCAGTGTTCCAGCGCTGTTGTTGGCCAGGGTGTAACTCTGCGCGGTCGCATCCGTGCCGAGCACCATCGCCGCATTGAACAGTTCATTGTTGGTGACGGAGGCATTCAGGGTGATCGCCCCCGAATTATTCAGCGTCAGCGTCTGGCTGTTGGCCGCGCCCGCCCCAATGGTGTAAGCCGCCGCGTTGCTGGTGTTGAAAAACAAATCCAGAATCGTCACGCCCGCTCCCAGGTTAATCGTGGTGTTGCCGTTCCCCGCGCCGCTGAACGTGGCCGCATCCCCGCTGCCGGGAACCGGGGCGGCGCTCCAATTGGCATCCGCCCAATTCGCATCGGTCGCCCCGGTCCAGAAACCGCTGGCGGCGGGCAGTGTTAACGCCCCCGCCAACCAGAACAGGCCGGTGATGGAGAAAAATTTATTTGTATTCATATATAAAATGGTTGAAATCCACCCGGCCATGTTCACCCAGATCGTTGTAGGTGAACAACCCCAACCGGGTGCCCCGGTAGTTGTGCCAGCCGAAGGTAAATCGGGTGCCAATCGGGGTGAAGGTCCGGCCATCCCGGCTGTAGGCGAAAACACAGCCGCCCTGGTCGTCAATCTCCGCGCGCACCCAGGCCAGGTTGTCGGGCAACAATTCCGGCCCCGGCGTGAGCACGCCATCCGCGTTGAAAACAATGTGCCGACGGCCGCCCTCTTGGACCACGCCAACCTGCGCATAGTTCCGCCAGAAGAACACCAGCCCGGCCATCTGACCGTCCGCCATGCCGGACGCATCCAGTTTGACTTCCACCGTGCCGCCGTCCGTCCCCAGAATGCGTTGCGTGAGGGTGTTGCCCGCCTTGAAAAAGTCGCCGGGCGCCAGCGGGGCAAACGCTTCGAGCCGCAGCCACCCGGGCCGCGCCGTCAGCGACCACTTTTCCGGCCGCGGCTGGTAATTCCACTCCCACTGCGGCCCCAACGCCGGCGAGCGGAAATCATCCGAGGATTGCAGCCCCTGAATCGGAACCCCGGACACGGGCTTTTTGGCCGTCCAAACGAGGCTGCCAACGCCGTTCGAATCGCTCACGCCGGGAACCGGCCATCCCTTTACCCACTGAACCGGGATTAAACTCGACGGCCGCCCGTCGTAGGTGCCGGTTTTATCCATGGGCCGGGGGGAGGCGGCATCGGCATCGCCCCGCCGGGCATGGACATATTCCGCGCCGTTTTCGCCGCGACCCTGGTGCGTGATAAACCACCAGTCCCCCCCCTCGGTTTGCACCAAACCACCCTGATTGGGCTGACGGTCGTAGCGCCCGGGGGCATCGGCCAGTATGCATTGCTTCTCCCAGGGTCCGTTGAGGCTTTTCGCCCGCATCATCACCCCCACGCGGACATTTTGTTTGCGGTGGAATTCATTATGGAAATAATAATACACGCCATTAATCTTGTATAGTTTATTGCCTTCGCTGGTGCTGAAGGGGTCCAAAACTCTGGCGCTGGCCGGATCAATGCTTTTGCCATCCGGCGTCATCTTGAAAAGGTGCGGCACCCATTTCCCCAGGGACTCCTTCGTATTTCCGGGATTGCTGAGAATCAAATAGGCCTGGCCGTCATCATCCCAAAACGGCGCCGGATCATCCCACCCCCGGCTGTCCCAAACGCGGGTCACGGGCGCCCACGGGCCGGCGGCGTTCGTGGCGGTGGTCATGAACACCCCTTCGTCCATGGTGGTCCAGAACACCCAGAACTTGCCGTCGTGATAACGAATCGTTCCGGCGTAGATCCCCCGGTTGTAGCGGTTCATGCGATCCCAGTTAAATTCCGGCCCCATCTGCGTCAGATCACTCACGCAATGACTGAGAAATTGCCAGTTCACCAAATCCTTCGAGTGCAGCACCGCCATGCCGGGCGAATACTGGAAGGTCGAAGTGATGAAGTAATAATCACCGCCCACCCGGATCACATCCGGGTCGGAAAAATCACCGGGCAGCACCGGATTCTTAAAGGTGCCATCGCCCTGATCCCCCCAGGCCCCCTGATTGCCCACATCCGCCGGCAGCCGCACCAGTGACACAGCCAAAGTGGCGCATAAGAGACAGGCCATCAACGCGGGTTTTCGCCCGCGCCTCAGCGTATCCGGCCTAGACCTCTTTTTCGCGCAACTCATGGCATGATCTTGGTAATTTCGGGCGTTGCTCCGGCAAATGTCATCCGGTCAAAACCGCCGGCCACCCGCTGTTCAAAATATCGTGTCATCATCAAAAAAATTCACCGCCTCTTAATTATAATTGCGGGGTGCCGACAACCCATTAGCCGGCACCCCGCTCTGTTCGCCCCGAGTCCCACAACCCGGGAAGCTGCTCACGGATAAATCAACTCATAGAATTCCACCGGCAACGCCGGATTAATCGGAAAATTGGTCGAATTAATCCCGGTCGAGCCGGGCACCGTCATCCAGTCATTCGTGTTGGTGCTCAGGCCATTCTTGAGGTTGTTCGTCTGCACCAGCAACCGCCAGCCCGTATGATCCGCCGGCCAGGAGAGGTTGAGCGTGTTGCCGCTGACCTGGAACAGAAGGTTCGTCGGATAAGTGGCGGTGGTGAACGGCGCCACCACCTGCAAACTGCCGGCGCCCGTGATGAAGGGGGAACTGGTGGTGCTGTTGTAAATGCCCGGCGTCTGGCTCACCCCGTTCAACACCAGGCCGGCCACTGGGTTGGTCACCGCAAAATCCAATTGCAACACCGCTCCATTGGTCACCGTGACCGTCGAGTTTGCGGCCACGACCGGCTGCACCAGCTCCAGCGTGCCACCGTTGACCGTCGTGTTGCCCGTGTAGGTATCCGCCCCCGCCAGGGTCAGCGTGCCGCTGTTCTGTTTGATGAGCCCGCCACTCGTGTTCGTCGCGAGGGTGACCGTGCCCAGCGTCGCCACACTGCTGTATCCGCCACCGAAGAGGGTCACCGCGGGGGCCGAAGTATAACCCGTGCCCGGGCTGAGAATGGTGATGCTGGTGACGGCGCCGCCCGAAACATTGGCCACCGCCGAGGCGCCCACCCCACCGCCGCCGCTGATACTGACGACCGGGGTATCCAGGTAACCGGCCCCGCCAGTGGCCACCGGGATGCTGCTGACGCCATTGCCGGTGGGCGCGAGGAGGGGCTGCGCGATGGTGATGGCATTGCCGCCGTCATCAATGATCGCCCCACCGTTGTAAAGGGTCGCCGCCGTCAATCCCTGCAGGAAAGTCGTGCTCGAAACGGCGGCCATCAAGGTGCCACCGTCGAAATTCAACCTGGAAGTGCTGGTCCCCGCCGACCCGACATAATTGGCCGTGACGGTCCCGCCCAACAGATTGGCGGTCCCCACCGTGGTGTTGCCGTTCAGCCCAAATTGCAGCGGGCCACCGGTCAAGTTGACCGCCGCCGAACCGGACACATTCAACGTGGCGGTGCCGCGATCCCCCACATGGATGCCGTGGTTGTCGTTTAACGTGCCGCCGCTTAAATTCGCCACCCCGATGCCCCCGGCGATGTTGGCGATGGAAAACTCTTGGGCCGAGTCGTTGAAAGTCCCGCCGCTCATGTTAAAGACGCCTTCGGCGGCGCTATTCCCAAACGCCCCGCCCACGACAAAATAGGCATCCGTAACATTGACGTCCCCGACCGTGACGGTGCCGCCGCTCAAGTCAAACGCCCCGTAGGCGCCTGCCGCCTGGCCGATGTGAAATTCGCCCGCGCCGCAGTCAAGGCTGCCCGCGCTCATGAACAAAAATCCGCTGGCATTGGTTAGGTTGCCAATGGCCACGGCGGGATTGGTGGCCTCGTTGGCGCTCACCGATCCGCCGGTGATGTTCAAAATCGCGTTGCCGGCCGCATTTCCAATGATCACCTGACTCGTCGTAGTGCTGATCGCCCCGGTGCCATTCACCGTCACCACCCCGCCGTTGACCGTCGTGGTGCCGGCATAGGCGTTGGCGCCACCGAGCGTCAAGGTGCCGCTGCCCGTCTTGGTCAGGCCACCGCTGTCGGAGACCACCCCGTTCAGCGTGGTGTTATGCCCGCCATCGGTGACCGTCAACAGATTGCCGCCATTGTCCAGGTTCTGGCCCAGGATCAAGTCGCCGGCGGCGGCATTCAACGTTTGCGCCACCGTTGTCAGATTGACCGGCACGTTCAGTTCTTGTGCGTCCGCAGAATTGTTGGTCACCCCACCGGCGGTGAGGGTCAGATTGTATTCGGGGGTGCCGATGTTGAAACTTCCGGCCCCGGGACTGAAGGTCACGCTCGTGACACTATAACTATTGTCCATCACGGGCATAAGCCCGGCCGTGCCGGCAAAAACCAATGTATCGCCCACCAACCCCGGCGCCTCCGTGCTCACCCAGTCGGCATTGTCACTCCAATTACCGCCGCCCAGGCCATTCCACGTTTCCGTCGTCGCATTGACCGTCAGCGTGCCGATCCCGGAGCCGGACAACGGCGTGCTGTCGGTAACGTTGACCGTCACCATCAGGCTGCCCGGCGCGGTGCTGGCGGCCACCGTAAAGGTGTTGGTATAGACATTGGCCGCCGACAGAATCAGACTCGCAGCGGACGATCCGCCGAACGCGCTGAGGTTAATCGTCACGCCGGCATTGGGGTCAATCGTCCCGGTGCCCGGCGTCAAGGTCGCGGCCACAAACACACTTTGCCCGCGAACCACCACGGAGGGAGTGAACGAAACGCCCGTCACCAGCGGCGCCAGCGAGGGGGTGTAATGCAGCACGAGATTGTTCCCGATTGGTTGCAGGGTGTAGTTGGCAAAATTGGACGGTTTGGGGCCATCCCAAATCAGCGTGGGCAGGCTCGAAATGTTCGGGCCGTTGCTATCGGAGATCAACACATAATCCGCCGTTGCATCCAGCGGCTGAGCCCCGCTCAGCGCATGCACATGCAGGGCCCCGCCGTTGACCGTCAAGGTGCCCCCGACGGTGATCAGGTCATCGCCGCCGGCGGCACTGTTGGTGATGTCAAAATAGCCGGTGCCGCCGCCGCTCAAATCCAGATCGTTGTTGAACGTCAGCGTGCCAACCGTGCCTGCGGTTCCCGGATAAATGCCCACCCCCGCCGACGTGGCGACGGAGCCGTTGATCGTGCCGCCACCGGACAACGACTGGTTTGCCGGCAACGTCAGCGGGCTGAAAGCGGAAACATCCAGCGTGGCGCCATTGGTCACCACATAGCCGGCCGTCGCCGAAGTGTTGCCGGCTCCCAGCGCGAGCGTCCCGGCGCTCACCGTCGTCAGATTGGTGTAAGTGTCCGCCCCCGTCAGCGTCAGCGTGCCCGTGTCCACCTTGACCAAACCGCCGCTTACATTCGGCGCGAGGGTGGCCGTGCCGAGCGTCGCCGCACTGCTGCAACCACCGCCGAAGAGGGTCACGGTCGGCACCGTGGCATACCCCGTGCCCGGGCTGAGAAGGGTGATGCTGGTGACGGCACCACCGGAAACGTTCGCCACGGCGGAAGCACCCACCCCGCCGCCGCCACTGATGGTGACGACCGGGGTATCCAGATAACCCGCCCCGCCGGTGGCCACCGGGATGCTGCTCACGCCATTGCCGGCGGGGGCGAGCAGGGGCTGCGCGATGGTGACGGCATTGCCGCCATCATCAATGATCGCGCCACCGCCATACACGGTCGCCGCAGTCAATACGGCGGGAATCAAAGTCCCCGCCGCCCCGGCCATCAGCGTGCCGCCATTAAAATTCAACCGGGAGGTGCTGGTGCCGGCGGTTGCAACATTATTCGCCGTGAGTGTGCCGCCCACCAGATTGACCGTACCCACCGTGGTGTTGCCGCCCAGGCCAAATTGCAGGGCGCCCCCGGTGAGGTTGACCGCCGCCGAACCCGATACATTCAAGGTGGCGGTTCCGCGGTCGCCCACATGAATGCCTTTATCGTCATTTAACGTGCCCGCGCTCACATTCGCCACCCCGATCCCGCCGGCCGTGTTGGCGATGGAAAACTCTTCCGCGTTGTCGTTAATCGTTCCACCGGTCATGTTTAAGACCCCTTCGCCCCCCGCACCCACGACAAAATAGGCATCCCCGGTACTGACGTCTCCGACCGTCACGGTGCCCCCGCTTAAGTCAAACACGCCATAAGCGCCCGGGGTTTGGCCGATATGGAATTCGCCCGCCCCCCCGTCCAGGCTGCCGGAGCCCATGAAGAAAAATCCGTTGGCACCCGAGACATTGCCGATGGCCACGGCGGGATTGATGGCTTCGTTGGCGCTCACCGAACCGCCGGCCAGGTTCAAGCTCGCGTTGCCGGCCACATTGCCGATAATCACCTGGCTCGTGGTGGTGGCGAACACACCGGTGCCATTCACCAGGACCGCGCCGCCATTGACCGTGGTGGTGCCGGCATAAGTATTAGTGCCGCCCAAAGTCAAGGTGCCATTGCCGGTCTTGATCAATCCGCCATTACCGGTGATCGGCCCGCTGATCGTGGTGTTGAATCCACCATCGGCGACCGACAGCAGATTACCGCCGTTGTCCACGTTGTTGGCCAAAGTCAGGTTGCCCGCCGCCGCACTCAACGTCTGCGCCACCGACGTCAGCAGCACCGGCACATTTAAGGTTTCCGCACTGGTGGAATTGTTCGTCACCCCATTGCCGGTGATGGTCAGGGTGCTGCCGGCGGTGCCAATATTAAAACTTCCGGCCCCGTTCGTGAACGTCAGCCCCGTGATGCTGTAACTGGTGTTCATCGTCGCGGTCAGGCCGCTCGTCCCCGCGAAGACCAGGGCATCGCCCGCCAGTCCCGGGGCATAGTTGCCGGCTGAATTCACCCAGTCCGCATTGTCGCTCCAGTTCCCGCCGCCCGAGCCGACCCACGTATCCGTGGCCGCATTAACCGTCAGGGAAAGATCGGCCGCCGCCGTATTGGCATTGTTATCCGTGGCCGTCGCCGGCAGGTTGAACGTTCCCACGGCGCTGCCCGCCGGAACCGTAATGGTGCCCGTCCAAGTGCCGCTGGCGGAAGTGCCGCTCGTCAGCGATAAGCTCACGGGGGTTCCGCTGATGGGCGTCAAATCCACCGAAACACCGGTGATGATCGAACCACCGGCTCCCGCCACCGTCACACTGAGGGACACATTGTTCTGATTGCGAACCGCCGTGGACGGCGTGGCGCTGCCGGCCGAAATGGTCGGAGGCGTCTTGCCGGCATAATGCAGCACCACCTGATTGGCGTTGGTGACCACCACCTGGTAGTTGGCAGCCCCGCTCGGCGTGGTCCCCAACCAGATCGGCGCGGCATTGAAACTGCCGGAAATGGCGGGCGAACCGCCCGTCAGATTGAAAAGCACGTAGTCATTCGTCGTGTCCAGGAGGGTGCCGCAGTTGATGCCCACCGTGGCGCTGCCGCAGGTCAGCGTGGTGCGGTTGCCGCTCAAAATGATCTGGTCATTGGCCCCATTGGTGGCGCTGCCGCTCAAAGTGAAATTGGCCTGGGCTCCGGGGTTGTAAGTGAGGTTGCCGCCAATCGTGTTGGTGGCGCCCGGGCCGCTGCTGGGCTGCGTCTTGCCGCCGCTGTTCACCGTCACGTTGCCGGCAATCGTCGCGCCGCCGCCCAAGGTGGCGCTGCCGGCCACCGTCACACTGCTGGAGGCGAGGGGGCCATTGACATTCAACGCCAGCGCATGCGTGCCATCGCCCACCGTCGTAGTCCCGGTGTAGCTTCCGCCGCCGGGCAAAGTCAGGCTGCCGCCCCCCGTCGAGTCCACCACCGTCAGCGCACCGCCCCCGCCATTGCCGATGGCGTTGGCATAGGTGATCGCATGAGTGTTGACGTCAATCGTGGCATTGCCGGTAAATGTCACCGGCTGGCCGCTGATATCCACCGTGCTGTTCAACAAGGTCGTGGCGTATTGCAACGTGCCGTTGTTGAAGGTGACGGGCCCCTGGTTCGCCCCGCCCAACTGCCATTGGCTGTTGATGTTCAACGTCGCCCCGCCCGTGATGATGACCCCGCCGTAAAAGAAATTGCCGGCGCCGTTCAACAGCACCTTGCCAGTGGCGTTTACCGGCGAGGGGTTCGCCGTGCCGCCGCCGGTGCCGGGCAACAGACCCGCCACGCCGCCGTTGGCGCTCGAGGCCGGAATGCCGACGATCAACGGGCCGGTGTTGGTGACGCTGCCGATCACACCGTCAACCGTCAGCGTATAACCCGCCGCCGCCGCCAACCCGCCCCCGTTACCCAGCAACGTGATCGGACGCTGCTTGGCCCCGCTGCCGTTGTCCAATGACACGTTGGCCCCCGCGACGAGCGTGCCGCCGTTGAGATTGAGTGTGGCCGCCGTGGCGGTCGCCCCCAGTTGGGTGTTGGCGGAGATGACCGTGTCACCGCCATTCAGATACGGCGCCCCGGTATTGCCGCTGCTGGTTCCCGACCCGGTAAGCACCACTGTGCCGGCCCCGGCCTGGACATAACTGGCCGCCCGCGCCGTCGAACTATAATAATACAAGGGAATATTGATCAAGAGTTCACCGGCGGGGTTGTTTTGATAAACGTCAATGGCCGAAGCGGCGGCGGCGCTGTTGGGTCCGCAAAGCCACGCCCCGCCGCTGGCGATGGTGGTGTTGAAGGCCCCCACATTGGGGGTCACGAGAATGCCGCCCAACAAACAGGCGTGTCCGCTCCCGCCCGCGTTCGAGGTGAAGACAAACGCCCCCGGACTATTGAAACGGAGGGTGTCGGCATACCACAAGCTCGTGCCGGCATTGGCGCTGGCGCTGCCCAACAGATCGTAATTCTTGTCTGCGGCGGCGAGCGTGGTTGTGCCGGCGGTCACCGTGCTATAAAAGGCGCCCGCCGGTTGCTGGCTCCCGGCATAAATCGTTTGCGCCCCCGTTCCGCTGGTGGCGACCGAAGCCCATTCGTAGAGCCCCACGGTGGCGATGCCCACCCGACTGCTCGGCCACAGCAGCCAGTTTTGGTTGCCCAGCGTCGTGGTGGTGATGGTCCCGGCGGCCGACACGTTGGTCACCGAGCCGCCACTATAATTTGTATCCTCGGAGAGCCCCAAAAATTCCGTCTGCGATCCCAGGGTTTGCGTAAAGGCCCCGAGATTCAATGTCGGCAGCGGATTGGCCAAATTCCCGCCATTCGGCCCGACGGAAATCACGTTCAGACCCGGATTGGCCGTCACCCCGTTCACCGTCTGGGCACTGGAACTCGTGCCGTTGCCGTTGAGCTGAACCGTGCCGCCGCCCAAACTGAAGGCGGATGAGGCGCTGATCAGATTGGCCGTCGCCCCGATATTCGAAAAATCCAACAGCAACGTGCCCGCGTTCACCACCGTCGTGCCACTGTAGGTGTTGCCGACCGAACCATTAAAGTCCAGGGTGCCCGGACCGGTCTTGGTGATGCCGAAAGTGGCACCGGAAACCACCCCGCCCAGAGTCAGGCTGCCACCGGAAGCCACCCCGATGGGGCTGGTGGCGGACAAGGCAATGGGCAAATTAATCGTCTCCGGGTTCAACGCATTGTCAGCAATACTCCCAGCCAGGGTCAGCGAGTTCCCGGTGAACGTGTAGGCGGCCGCAGCGGAATTAAAAGTCAGCCCGGCAAAGGAGGTGGCCGCACTGTTATTGTTCAGCCCCGTGCCGGCGCTACCGGCCACCCCGAAAATCAACGCATCGCCGGTGATGGGCGGATTGTTGACGCCGGACCAGTTGGCATCGTTCCAGTTCACGCTCGTGTTGCCAACCCAAGTGTCATTGCCATTGGCGGCTTTCAGACTCAGGGTTCCCGCCAGCAAGAGCAGGCCGGCAAGTTGACTTAAGGGTTTTTCTTTCATGGGTTATTGGGGTTGGGGTTGGGGTTGGGTGGGGTGGGGGTTTCTGATAAAAGGAATCTCTGAAGGTGGCTGGCAATTTCACCACCCGCCGCCGGTCTGACGGGGGCGGAGGTTGAAATCAACTGCGTGGCACATGGGCACGGCGTAATACATTTTCAGGGTTCCAGAGGTATACGCGGAAAGCGGCCGCCTAAAAGTGCCAAAAAAATAAAAATATCTTCAAGTCCCTGGATTGGTTGAAACGAGGTCCAAAAAATGTACCGCTCCCCGGAACCCGCCTGCCTGGATTAAGGTTGGGTGCCGGCCGGCGCGGAACCGTCCCCCACCAGCGACGCTGCCTCCCGCCAAAGATGGCGGGCATAAACCCAGTCGAACCACAAGCCGACCCCCGCCTGGCCATGGTCCAAGCCGACCTTGAATTTCGCGTCTATCAACTGCCGGCCTTGCGCCAGTTCGGTGCCGGCATCGTCGGTTTGGCCCAGATGATAATACGCCATGGCCAGGATGGTGTGCAGCAGGGCATCCGTGACCGGAAATTTTACATTTTGCGCCAGGCCGGTCTGGCACGATTTGACCGCCGCATCATAATTGCCACTCCGGTATTGCCACAGGCCCAGCGGCATCAAATTCCAGCCGCTGCGCCGGTTTTTCGGAATCGCGCGCATCTGTTTTTCGGTGGCCGCCTCCAGCGGCCGCAACTGCTCGATTTGAACGTCATCCAATGGCGTTAACAGGCTGGCGATGAGGATGCTGCCGTTCGGCGTCGCCGCAAAATTGGTGACGGCCATCCGCCAAAAACGACCATATTGTTCCAAATCGCCATTTTCCGCCAAAACCACCCCACAGGCCTGGTAATCAAAGATGACCTGGGGCAGGGGGGCCAGCTTGTCTATCTTGATGAGGGCGGAGTAGCGCGCACTGGCCGGCTGCCAGCGGCTTTGCAAGGCCAGCCACTCACCCACCGACCGGAACGCCGACGCGCAGTCCAGGGTCGGATCGGCCGGGAAGTTTTTCACTTGGTTGAGCACCCCATCCGCATCCTCAAATTTTCCCTGGCTCACAAACATCACGGCCTGCGAAATCTTCGCCCGATCCTCCGCCTCCGCCCGCAAGCGGGCCTCCCGTTGACTCGTCGCCCGTTCGCGCAAAAAAAGCCAGGTGGACATCCCCAAGCCGATAAACAGCGCCAGGGCCACCGCCGCCCCCGCAAGGAACGTGATTTTATTGCGGCGCACCAGTTTTTTCAGCCGGTAAATCTGACTGGGCGGACGCGCCAGCACCGGTTCATTGTCGAGATAACGCTGGATATCCATGGCCAGACCGTTGGCCGTTTCATAACGCCGGTTGCGGTCTTTTTCCAGGGTTTTCATCACGATCCAGTCCAAATCCCCCTTCAATTGCGAAATTAATTTGGGGGGTTCGGCGTGGCGCTGACCGGCGGTGAGGGTTAATTCCGTCCGCCCCAGCGAGGTGATCATCGTCGAGGGCAACTGCGGCTCCTGCTCGCGCAACTTGCGCCGCATTTCATCCATCCCCGACTGCATCAGCATCTTGGTGGCAAACGGCGTCCGGCCGGTGAGCAGTTCGTAAAGCAACACCCCGAGGCTGTAAATGTCGCTGCGCGTGTCCACGTCCAGCCCCCCGATGGCGGCCTGTTCCGGACTCATGTAGGCCGGTGTGCCCACAAACTGCTCGGCGGCGGTGAACAGCGTGTGGTCGGTCAACCGCCCCTCCGTCGCCTTGGCTATGCCAAAATCAATCACCTTGGGTGCCGGCACCCCGTCCTGCACGATCACCAGGATGTTCGAGGGCTTGATGTCGCGGTGAATCACCCCCTTTTGGTGCGCGTGCTGGATGGCGTGACACACCTGGATGAACAGTTTCAGCCGCCGGACCATGTCCAAATTCTGCTCGTCGCAGTATTTCGTGATGCGCGTGCCGCGCACCAGTTCCATCACGAAAAACGGCCGGCCCGCTTCCGTCGCACCGGCATCCAGCGCCCGCGCGATGTGGGGATGATCCATCATCGCCAGCGCCTGCCGCTCGGCCTCGAACCGGGCGATGACATTTTTCGTGTCCATGCCCAGTTTGATGACCTTGAGGGCCACCTGCCGGCGCACCGGTTCTCCCTGCTCGGCCAGATAAACCACCCCGCACCCCCCCTCGCCGATTTTTTGCACCAAATGATATCGCCCCACCCGGGTGCCGAGTTGCTCGTCGGGCCAATCCGGCGGTGGACTGGTCTCCTCCGTCTGCCGGAGGAGGTCCGCCGCCCGCGCGTCCAGTTCGGGAGCATTCACCGCCGCCCGGCCCCGTTCAAAAAACTCCTCGGCCCCGGCCTGTGCGGCCAGCAACGCCTCCACCGCCGCGCGCAACCGCACGTCCCCCGCACACGCCCGGTCCAGAAACTGCGCCCGCACCACCGGGTCCGGCACGTTCATTGCGGCGACACACACCGCCTCTTCCACCTGGGCTTCCGGGCTCATGAATTCCGCTCGCCAATCCAGCGAAACAATTTGATTTTGGCGACCTCCCAATGGCGCTTGACGGTGCGCAGGCTGAGGCTCAG
>Ga0302276_10000560_pt1 | contig 34233 bp, 34 predicted proteins | sample III_Bog_N2_3_FD_198768 | JGI IMG/M metagenome (GOLD analysis project Ga0302276, IMG submission 198768) | Peat permafrost microbial communities from Stordalen Mire near Abisko, Sweden - III_Bog_N2_3 | ecosystem: Environmental > Terrestrial > Soil > Wetlands > Peat | place: Sweden: Abisko...
GCGAGGGTCCAAAACCGAAATCCCGTCACGGCGGTTGCGAAGCAACCGACCGGGACGACTCTGACGAAAGTCTGGGACACGTGCGATTACGTGGTCACGCTCCTAGGACTGCGGGCCGCTCGCCCAGGCCTCCAGGGTGGCGCGCTGGGCCGGGCTCAGCTTGGCATCGGTGTGCTTGAGCGTGTAGTACCAGGGCGGCATGTCGCCCTCGCGCACCTCGTGGACCACCCGCTTGAGGATGAGCGCGCGCTCCTCCGGGCTGTAGCGGCCCCATGTGGAGAAATTGAACTTGCCGCGGCCCTCGCTGGTGTCGCTGGCCACCAGCCAGGAAACCGGCGCCACGTGGCTGTACCAGGGCCATACCGTCTGGTTGGAATGGCAGTCGTAGCAGGAGGTGCGCAGGATGGCCTGCACCTCCGCGGGGGCGGCCGGGTTCCCCTCCACCGGCGGATTGGTGCGGCTCACCGGCACCAGCTGGATGGCCACCAGCGCCACTCCCAGTCCCGCCAACAGGATCCCGGTCTTTTTCCCAGCCATGGCACGTCCTCGCTTGCTCAATAGGCTACTCGCCTTTCCCCGGAACGCAGGCGGGAAATGCCACGGGGCGAGGTTTGGGTTACCCTGAAAGCCGTCGGAGGTTTCACCCATGGCCGAAACGAACAGCGCCAGCACCCCCCCCCCTGCCCAGGAGGTCCCCAAGCGGGTCTGTGAGAAGTGCCGGAACGCCTTCCCGCTGGAACAGTTCCAGCACCGGGTGGCCGGCCAGGAATGCGTATGCCGGCGCTGCCTGACGGTGATGGGATACCAGGTCTAGCCATGGCCGACACCTGCACCTGCACGGAGATCCTGGACGCGGTGGCCGCCGGGCGGCGCATCGATGCGGAGGAGGCGCTGCATCTGTTCGAGCATGCGGATCTCCTGGACCTGGCCGTGGCCGCCACCACGGTGCGCGACCGGCACAACGACCCGGGCCGGGTCAGCTTCGTCATCGACCGCAACGTGAACTACACGGACGTGTGCAACGTCTACTGCACCTTCTGCGCCTTCTACCACAAGCCGGGCGACCAGCGCGGCTACGTGCTCAGCTGGGACCAGCTGCGCGCCAAGGCCGAAGAGACCAAGGCCGTGGGCGGCACCGGCTTCCTCATCCAGGGCGGCGTGAACCCGGATCTGCCGTGGGACTACTACCTGGAGTTGGTGGCCTTCCTCAAGGGGCTGGGGATCTGGGTGCACGGCTTCTCGCCGGTGGAGATCCAGATGATGGCCCGGCAGAGTGGCCAGAGCCTGGATCAGACCCTGCGCGATCTGCGCGACGCCGGCCTGGGCAGCATCCCGGGCGGCGGCGCCGAGATCCTGGTGGCGCGGGTGCGCAGCCGCATCGCCCCGCTCAAGGGCGGGCCGGAGAAGTGGCTGGAGGTCATGGAGGCGGCGCACGCCATCGGCATGAACACCACCGGCACCATGATGTTCGGCATCACCGAGACCCTGGCCGAACGGGTGGAACACTTCCGGGTGCTGCGCGAGCAGCAGGACCGGGCCCTGCAAAGGGCCAACGGCGGCGGCCACACGGCCTTCGTCGCCTGGCCGTTCCAGAGCGGTCACACGGTCTGGGAGGGCAAGCTGCCCCGGCCCACCGATGCCGAGTACCTGCGCACCATCGCCATCGCCCGGATCTACCTGGACAACTTCCCCCACGTGCAGAGTTCCTGGGTGACCATGGGCCGCAAGACCGGCCAGATGGCCCTGCACTACGGCTGCGACGACATGGGCAGCCTGATGCTGGAGGAGAACGTGGTGAGCGCCGCCGGGACCTGCTTCTCGGTGAACCGCGACGAGATGCACCGGCTGATCACGGGCGCCGGGTTCACCCCCTGGCAGCGGGACAATCTATACGGCCCGGTGGGCTGAGCCGCGGGCGCCGGTCCAGCTGGTGAAGCAGGCCTTCGGGTGACGCCCTTGCGGCAGGCTTAACGATAGATGGCCCGGCAGAGGTCCTGGGGCAGGCGTCCGCCCCCGGACATGCCTTCCAGGGCGGTGTTGCTGAAGGCGACGACCGTCAGCTTCGCCAGCGGATCGACGAACCAGGAGTGACCGTAGGCTCCCCTCCAGCGCCAGGTGCCAGGCGACTCCCGGGTCCCGGCGAGCTGCGGGTCCACCAGCACGGAGAAACCCAGTCCGTAGCCCCAGCCCGGCCATCCGGCGATCGGCAGCCCACCGGTATGATTGCGCCCCATCTCTGCGGCCAGGGCCTGCGACAGGATCGGGGCGCCGCCCCGGCGCAGCGCCTCGAGCAGCCTCAGGATCTCGTCGGCCGTGCCGACCATGCCAGCCCCACCGGACGGGTAGGCATCGGCATCGAAGGCCCGGGCCGGATCCATGGCGACGGGCGCGAGCCCCTCGAACGTGGGAACCCGATCCTCATCGCCCATGCGGCGCGGTCGCAACGCGCCATCCGCATAGGCGACAGCCAGCCGAGAGGCATCCGTGATGCTGAAGCCGGTGTCCCGCCAGCCCATGGGCTTTGCCACCAGGCTGCGCACGGCGTCGGGCAGCTTCTGGCCTGCAACCTGCTCGATCACGGCACCGAGCACATCGAGCGATAGGGAGTAGTTCCAGGCCGTGCCGGGCCGGCACAGGAGCGGGACCGACGCGAGCCGGCGCAGGTTCTCGCCGAGGGTGATCCCGGCGCGGTCCATGCCGTCGGAGATCCCGGCGCAATGGTAGGGGCCGCCTTCCGGCTCAAGGAACCCGTAACTGAGGCCGGAGGTGTGGGTGAGCAACTGGCGCAGGGTCATGGGGGCGTCGCCGCCGTCGGCCAGCCGGGGGCGGAAGGCGGGCAGGGTGGTTTCGACCCGGTCGTCGAGCGCGAGCCGCCCCTGCCCGATCAGCACCAGGGCGGCCGCCGCCACGACGAGTTTGGACACCGAGGCCAACCGGAAGATCGCGGTGTCCGGCATCGGCCTACCGGCTTCCCGGTCGATGAAGCCGGCGGCGCGCCGGTAGACGGTGCTGCCATCGACGCTGGCCAGAACGACCGCGCCGACAATCCGATCAGCGGCCAGGGCGCCGTCGATGACCGCGTCCAGCCGGTGCTGGAACTCGGGGTGCAGGTACGGGGCGGGGCTTGGGGCCTCGGTCATGGGTATCTCCTTATCTGATGATCTGGCACCCGCGGCTGGATACGGATGCCGCCCACCTGTGGTTGCGGGAAACCCTGACCGAAGTGGGCCGCCTCGTCTGACCCCCCGGCGGCCGGACTTCACGCCCCCGCGCGGCGGCTGAACGCCAGGGCCAGGATCCGGAGTTCCCGCATGCCGGGCAGGTTCATCTTGATCTGCATGCGCCCGCAGTAGGTCTCCACGGTCTTGCGGCTCAGTTCCAGGCGCTCGGCCACGGTGCTGGCCCCCAGCCCGCTGCCCAGCAGGCGGAAGATGGTCAGCTCCTGGGGGCTGAAGCGTTCCAGGGCGGCCAGATCCATGGCCGGGTCCAGATCGTCCATGGCCCGGCTGGCCCGGGGGCTGGTGTACAGCCCGCCGGCCAGCAGGGTGCGCACTGCGGCCAGCAGGATCCCGGAGGACTCCCGCTTGGTCACATAGGCGTCCGCGCCGGCCAGAAGCGCCTGGCGCACGTGCAGCCAGTCCTCGTGCATGGAATAGATGAGTACTGGCAGGCTGCCGTCCAGCTGACGCACCAGGTCCAGGGCGCTGCCCTCGCCCAGGCTCAGGTCCAGCAGCAGCAGGTCGGGCCGGGTCCGCGCCAGGAGGATCGAGGCCCCGGCGCAGTCGTCGGCCTCGCCGCAGACGGTCAGCCCCTCCAGTTCCAGCAGCGCGCGGATGCCCTGGCGAACCAGAGGATGGTCCTCCACCACCAGGATGCGCGCCGGGGCGCCCGGGGCGGGGCTGCCGCCGTCGGGGGTCTGCCGGCGGTCGCCGCCCGTGGCGGTCAAACCGCCATCCCGGCCGGGCTGGACCGTTCCCGAAGGCGGGCGGGCTCCGGTGCGGCCATGCGCTCCGGGACCGCCAGGGGCAGGGTGCAGCGCAGCTGGGCGCCGCCCTCCGGACGGGGGACCAGCTCCAGGGAGGCGCCGATCAGGCCGCAGCGGTAGCGCATGATCCGCAGCCCCATGCCGGTCCCGTTCCCGGCCAGGGGCGCCCGGCCGTCATTATCCACCTCCAGCACCAGCTGCCCGCTGCCGGCGACCAGGCGCACCCGGATCCAGCGGGCGGGTCCGTGCTTGACCGCATTGGCGACCGCCTCCTGGGCGACCCGGTACAGATGGTTGACCGCCACCGGGTCCAGCGCGACCGGGCAGGGCTGCAGATCCACCTCGCAGGCCGCATCGCAGGTCTCCCGGGTCCGCCGGGCCAGGTCCCGCAGGGCGGGCAACAGCCCGTCGGCCGGCAGCGCGCCCGGGCTCAGCCCCTGGGCCAGATCGTGCGCCTGGCCCAGGGACTGGTCCAGGATGGTGAGGATGGTGTGCAGCTTGGACAGGGCGGGCGACCGCTCCGGGGGGGCATCCGATCCGCCGTGCACGCTTTGTTCCATGGCCCTGCAGTGCAGCATGGCCGCGGTGATCTGCTGGCAGACGCCGTTGTGCAGCTCGTGGCCCACCGCCTGCCGCTCCCGTTCGGAGGATTCCAGCAGCGCCCGCTCCAGGAAGGTCCGCTGCTCGGCCTCGCGCTGCAGATGGGTGCGCAGGGCCCGTTCCCGGTGCAGCAGCCGGGTCAGCAGGGCCGTGTAGCGGTCGTGCAGCACCAGGGCCGGCACGAACACCACCATCAGGGGGACGATCAGGTCCAGGATGCTTCGGGGGTGCACCGGGATGGGGTGGACCGGGCCCAGGTCGTACTTCACCAGCAGGCCCATGACCGCCAGCAGGGCCAGGCTCAGCCCCGTGGCCACCCGGGCCGAGGCCCGGCCCAGCAGGATCCCGCAGCTGATGGGCGTCACCAGGAGCACGAAGGGGATCTGGCTGTTGAACCGGGCGCCCATGGCCATCCCGACCGCCTGGGCGGCGTAGCCCAGAGCGAAGATCAGCCAGCCGCGCACCATGTGCGGCAGGCTGCGGGCGATGGTCCCCGCCAGCAGGAGCAGGTAGAGCAGCACGAACACCAGGTCGGGCACCACGAACGGCGGCGCCCAGGTCTCGCTGGCGAAGTAGTGGAGGCCCTGGTAGGTGCGCGGCACCAGCACCGCCCAGTAGAGCAGGGTCAAGGCCCTGCGCCGCCAGGCCAGGAGCAGGGCGTCGAAGGGGGGACTGGAGGCGGAAACGTGCATGGGGGGCCAAGCTGAACGTAGCACATCCCCCGGTGTGCCGGAAGGCGAGGCCGCGGCCGGGAACCCCCTTTCACACCCTGGTAACATCCGTTCGGCCCCCCGCCTTTGACACTCGGCCCGTGGGGGTCGGGTTCCACCCCCCGGAACGGTACACTGCTCGGCATGATGCGATCGGCCTGCGGGCGCCCCCTCCGCGTGTCCCTGCTCGCCGCGACCCTGCTGGGAGCGGGCCTGCTCGCGCGCCATCTGTTCGGCCCCGGGGCGCCCCCGAGCTTCATCACCGCCCGCCCCGAGCGCATGGATCTGGAACAGACCGTGCTGGCCAGCGGCACCCTCAGCGGCAGCAAGACGGTGGATGTGGGCGCCCAGGTGTCCGGCCAGCTCAAGCTGCTGCGGGTCGGGCTGGGCGACCAGGTCCGGAAGGGGCAGCTGCTGGCGGAGATCGATCCGGTGCTCCAGCAGTACGCCCTGAGCACCGCCGAGGCCGGGGTCCAGAGCCTGCAGGCCCAGCGGGACGCCCAGCAGGCCCTGCTGCGCCAGTACGATCTGGCCTTCCGGCGCCAGCAGCGGATGCTGGCCCAGGAGGCCGGGGCCAGCGCCGATCTGGAAAGCGCCCAGGGCGCCCTGGAAAACACCCGGGCCACCATCGCCTCCCTGGACGCCCAGATCGTGTCCGGCCGGATCGCCGTGGCCACCGCCCGGGCCAATCTGGACTACACCCGGATCGTGGCCCCCATGGATGGCGCGGTCATCGCCATCACCACCCAGCAGGGCCAGACCGTGGTGTCCAACCAGAGCGCACCCACCATCCTCACGCTGGCCAACCTGGACACCCTCACGGTCAAGGCGCAGATCTCCGAGGCCGATGTGGACAAGGTGCACCCGGGCCAGCTGGTCTACTTCACCACCCTGGGCGACGCCCAGACCCGGCACTACAGCCGGCTGCGCGCGATCGAGCCGGCGCCCACCTCGTACACCACCGCCAGCAGCAGCACCTCCTCCAGCAGCTCCAGTTCCTCGTCGAGCACGACCACCAGCACGGCCATCTACTACAACGGGCTGTTCGAGCTGCCCAACCCCGGGCACCGGCTGCGCACGGCCATGACCGCCCAGGTGAGCATCGTGCTCCAGTCCGCGCGCCGGGCCCTGTGCATCCCGGCCTCGGCCCTGGGCGACCCGGAGCCGGACGGCAGCTGCCTGGTGCGGGTGCTGGTGGGCGGCCAGCCCCAGCCGCGCCGGGTGCGCATCGGCATCAACAACCACATCCAGGCGCAAGTGCTGGATGGGCTGGGCGACGGTGACCTGGTCCTGGTGGGCGACGGCTCGGTGCCGGCGCCGGTCCAGCACCCCGGCCCCATGGGCGGGCCACCGCCGCGGAGGGGCTGACCGTGGCCGAGGCACTGCTCGAACTGGTGGGGGTCGGCCGCCGGTTCCCGGCCGGGGACCAGGATCTGCGCGTCCTGAAGGACATCCACCTGAGCATCCGGGCCGGGGAGATGGTGGCCATCATCGGCCCTTCGGGCTCGGGCAAATCCACCCTCATGAACCTTCTGGGCTGCCTGGACCGGCCCAGCGAAGGCAGCTACCGGATCGGCGGCCAGGAGACCGGGGCCCTGGACAGCGACGCCCTGGCCCGGCTGCGGCGCGAGCACTTCGGGTTCATCTTCCAGAAATACCACCTGCTGCCGCACCTGGACGCGGCCCAGAACGTGGAGATCCCGGCCGTCTACGCCGGCGTGGCCAGGCTCGGCCGGCGCGCGCGGGCCGACCAGCTCCTGGACCGGCTGGGGCTCAGCGACCGGCGCACGCACAAACCCGGCCAGTTGTCCGGTGGCCAGCAGCAGCGGGTGAGCATCGCCCGGGCCCTCATGAACGGCGGCGACGTGATCCTGGCCGACGAGCCCACCGGCGCCCTGGACACCCGCAGCGGCCAGGAGCTGATGGGCCTCCTGCACGAGCTGCACAGCCAGGGCCACACCATCATCCTGGTCACCCACGACCCCCAGGTGGCCAGCCACGCCGGCCGGATCATCGAACTGAGCGACGGGGAGATCGTCCGCGACCAGCAGGTCCCCGGCGCGCCGGCCCCGGCCGCGGGGGGCATCCTGGCCCGGGCCCCGGCCCGGGCCGGCCAGGGCGGCAACCCTTTCCAGGCCGCCTGGGGCCGCTTCGCGGAGGCCTTCCACATGGCCATCCTGGCCATGGCCACCCATCGCATGCGCACGGCCCTGACCATGCTCGGGATCATCATCGGCATCACCTCGGTGGTGTCGGTGGTGGCCATCGGCCAGGGGGCCCGGCAGAAGGTGGTGGCCGATATCAGCTCCATGGGCACCAACGTCATTGATATCTACCCGGGCAGCGACTGGGGCGACGACAAGGCCGGGTCCATCTGCACCCTGGTGCCCGCCGATCTGCAGGCCCTGGAGCAGCAGGTCTACGTGGACAGCGCCACCCCCGCCACCAGCGGCAACGAGGTGCTGCGCCTGGGCAACCTCAAGGCCTCGGCCGCGGTCGCCGGGGTGGGGGCCCAGTACTTCCGGGTCCGGGGCCTGGAACTGGCCGAGGGTTCCGGGTTCCGGCGCGGCGACGTGGACCAGCAGACCCAGGTGGTGGTGGTGGACAGCAACACCCGCAAGAAGCTGTTCCCGGGCCGGGCCGAGGCCCTGGGCCAGATCCTGTTCATCGGCAGCCTGCCGTGCCGGGTGATCGGGGTCACCCAACCCAAGGAAAGCCCCTTCGGCAGCAACCAGAACCTGGAGGTGTGGCTGCCGTACAGCACCGCCATGGGCCGGCTGCTGGGCCAGCACTACTTCAATTCGATCACCGTCCGGGTCCGGGACGGCGTCTCCAACCCCATGGCGGAGCAGAACCTCATCCGCATGCTCCAGCAGCGCCACGGGACCCGGGACTTCTATACCAGCAGCAGCGACACCATCCTGAAGACCGTGCAGAAGACCACCGCCACCCTCACCCTGCTGATCTCGGCCATCGCCGTGATCTCCCTGCTGGTGGGCGGCATCGGCGTCATGAACATCATGCTGGTCTCGGTCCACGAGCGGACCCACGAGATCGGCATCCGCATGGCCGTGGGCGCGCGCCAGGACGACATCCTGCAGCAGTTCCTCATCGAGGCAGTCATGGTCTGCCTGCTGGGGGGGCTGATCGGCATCCTTCTGTCCTACGGGGTCGGGCTGGTGTTCCCGCTGTTCGTGTCCGCCATCGTCATGCGCTTTTCCGTGCTGTCCATCGCGTCCGCCTGCTGCTGCTCGTCCCTGATCGGGGTTCTGTTCGGCTTCCTGCCGGCTCGTAATGCCGCCAGGCTGGATCCCATCCAGGCCCTGGCAAGGGAGTGATCATGGCCCCACTATCCCGAGCCTTGCGCCGCTGGCCGATGGTCGCCGCCCTTTCCGCCTGTCTGTTCAGCGGCTGCGCCCTGCACCGGCCGGAGGCCTACGCCGCCCCCCGGGTGCCGCTGCCCGGCGGTTGGAGTGCGACCGGGGGGGCAGCCGGCACACCGGTCGCCGCTTCGGCCGCTGTCTCGGCCGGAACGCCGCCTGCCACTTCGGCCGCTGTCTCGGCCGGCACGCTGTCCGCCGCTTCGGCCGCTGTCTCGGCCGGCACGCTGTCCGCCGCTTCGGCCGCTGTCTCGGCCGGCACGCTGTCCGCCGCTTCGGCCGCTGTCTCGGCCGGCACGCTGTCCGTAGCTTCGGCCGACGCCTTAGCCGGCAATCCGTCAGCCAGTCCGGCTGATCCGGCCGCCTGGTGGCGGTCGTTCCGGGATCCGGTCCTGGACCAGCTGGTGGACCGGGCCCTGGCCGGGAACGCCAACCTGGCGGCCGCCGCCTGGAAGGTGCGGGCGGCCCGGCTCACCGCCGGACTTAGCGATACCAATCTGAGCCCGGACGTGGCGGTGAGTGCCGGCAGCACGGTGAGCCGTGACTTGAAGCAAGCGGGCAGCACCACCACCCACCAGGTGACCGGCACCGCCAGCTACGAACTGGATCTGTGGGGCCGGCTGGCCAGCGTCCGGGACGCCAGCCGCTGGGAGGCCGAAGCCACCGAGGCGGATCGCCAGAGCGCAGCCTTGGCCCTGGTGGGCACCACCGCCACCCTGTACTGGCAGGTGGCCTACCTGAACCAGCGCATCGCCACCAGCCAGGCGAGCATCAGCTACCTGGAGCGGACCCTGGCCCTGGTGCGGGTGAAATGGCAGTCCGGGGCGGTGTCCAGCCTGGATTCGGTGCAGGCCGCCCAGACCCTGGCCGCCCAGCGCGCCACCCGCACGGACCTGCTGCGGCAGCGGGAGGCGGCCCGCACTTCGCAGGCCATCCTGTTCGGCCAGCCGCCCGAAAATCCGGTGGCCGAAGCCCAGGCCCTGCCCGAGGGTCCCGATCCCGGCGTGGCCGCAGGGCTGCCGGCGAGCCTGCTGGGCCGGCGTCCGGACCTCCGGGCCGCCGAGTTCCGGCTGCGCTCCGCCTGGGCCGGGGTCCAGGAAACCCGGGCCAGCTTCTATCCGGCCTTCTCGCTCACCGGCAGCCTGGGCAGCAGCAGCCCCACCCTGCTGTCGGTGCTGCAGAACCCGGTGGCCACCCTGGGGGCCGGGCTGACCCTGCCGTTCCTGCAGTGGAACACCGCCCGGCTGACCCTGCGCATCTCCCAGGCCTCGTACGCGGCCGCGGTGGACAGTTTCCGGCAGACCCTGTACCAGGCCCTGGCCGACGTGGAGACCGCCCTGGCCGCCGCGGACCGCTACCAGTCCGAGCGGGTCGACCTGGCCCAGGCCCTGGATCTGGCCCGGCAGGCGGAAGGCCTGGCCGAGGTCCGCTACCGGGCCGGGGCCACTGGCCTGCAGACCTGGCTGGACGCCCAGGAGGCCCGGCGCAGCGCCGAGTCCGCCCTGGCCGCGGTCCGGCTCAGCCAGCTGGACAACCTCAGTGCCCTGTTCCAGGCGCTGGGCGGCTGAGGTCCGGAGCCGGGCCGCGGCCCGGGCCCGCCGGCGAGCCTTTGGTGGCAAGATGAAGGTTGCGGTCTGCCGGACGTTCCGGCAGGACCTGATTCCGGCCGGGGGCCCGGGTCCAACCGGCGCCGTCCCGCCCCGAAAGGTTTTTCACATGGCTCTGGCACGCATCGAAGACGCCGTCGAGGACATCCGCAGGGGCCGCATGGTCATCCTGGTGGATGACGAGCACCGGGAGAACGAGGGCGATCTGACCATTGCCGCCGAGCACGTGACCCCCGAGGCCATCAACTTCATGGCCCGCTACGGCCGTGGCCTGATCTGCCTGAGCGTCACCCAGGCCCGGGCCGACCAGCTGGGCCTGGCGCCCATGGTGCGCGAGAACACCTCCCCCTTCAGCACCGCCTTCACGGTCTCCATCGAGGCCCGGCAGGGGGTCACCACCGGCATCTCCGCCCACGACCGCAGCCGGACCATCCAGGCGGCCATGGCCGAGCACGCCGGCCCCGGGGATCTGGTGCGGCCCGGCCACGTGTTTCCGCTCATCGCCCGGGAGGGCGGGGTGCTCCGGCGCGCCGGGCAGACCGAAGGCTCCGTGGATCTTGCCCGTCTGGCCGGTTGCGCCCCGGCGGGGGTGATCTGCGAGGTGATGAAAGAGGATGGCACCATGGCCCGCATGCCGGACCTGGAGCTGTTCGCCGCCGAGCACGACCTGAAGATCATCTCGGTCAAGGACCTCATCGCCTACCGGCTGCGCTCGGAGATGCTGGTGGCCCGGGAAGGGCAGACCAGCATGCCGCTCCGGGCGGGCGGCGAATTCAAAGCTATCGCCTTCAAGGACAGTATTTCCGGCGAGACGCACCTGGCCCTGGTGAAGGGCGAGCTGGACCCCGCAAAGCCGGTCCTGGTGCGGGTGCACAGCGAATGCCTCACCGGCGACGCCCTGGGCTCGCTGCGCTGCGACTGCGGCGAGCAGCTGCAGGCCGCGCTCCGCCGCATCGGCGCCGAAGGTTCCGGGCTGCTGCTGTACATGCGCCAGGAGGGGCGGGGCATCGGCCTGGGCAACAAGATCCGGGCCTACGAACTGCAGGACGGCGGGCTGGACACGGTGGAGGCCAACCTGAAGCTGGGCTTCCAGGCCGATCTGCGCGACTACGGTATCGGCGCCCAGATCCTGCGCAACCTGGGGCTCAAGCAGATCCGCCTGCTCACCAACAACCCCAAGAAGATCATCGGCCTGGAAGCCTACGGGCTGGAGGTGGTGGAGCGGGTGCCGATCGAGATCGCGTCAGGCACTCGGAACGCACGCTACCTGCGCACCAAGAAGCTCAAGCTGGGCCATCTGCTCACCCAGATCTAGCATCAACTCACTTTGTGCTTGTGGACCAGTTTCAGCAATTCACCGTCCATGCGGGTCTGCCATCCGTCCCCGGTCGCCCGGAAATACTCCACCACTTCGCGGGACAACCTGAGACTGACGCGGACCTTGGTCGGGGTCTTCTGCGGCCCGCGCACCCCCAGCTTTTTCAGCAAAGAACCAGGCAGGCCGACCTCATGGATCGGTTTGAACTGCTGGATGTCCTCCAGGGCCAGCTCCCTGACTTCGCCTGCTGCATCCATCAGTGGCTTGGGCTTGCTCATAGGCCCTCCTTTCCCTGGCGTTCGCCTTGCGGAAGCTGATCACTCGAATACCGGCGACGGTCCGCTTAGGCGCTGTCGGCAAACCCGGCTGAGCCAATGATCAGGCTTTCTTGATCCTGCTTTTCCCCGGAAATCGGCGTCCATCCCCGTTCAAACTAGTCGAACTGCTGCTTGAAGGCTTCGAACTCGGCCCGGAGCCGCGCCAGCTCCTCGGTCAGCGCCGCCACCTGGGCGGCCAGGCCGGGGGTCGCCACGGGCAGTCCGGCGGCCGGGACGGCCTCCGCCCATTCCACCGGCCCCCCCAGCAGCTGGGCATGGCGGGATTCCTTCATGCCCGGGGCTCGGGGCAGGCGCACCGCCAGGGGCTCGGGTTCGGCCTCGGCCAGCACCGCCAGCACCGCCTCCACCTCCTCCAGCTCCTGGAAGGGGTACATCCGGGTGGTGCGGCTGCGCAGCTCGCCGGGGGTCTGGGGGCCGCGCAGCAGGAGTTCCGCCAGCAGCGCCGCCTCCTGCACGGACAGGTGCAGGGTGTCGGTGATGCGCTGGGCATACTTGATCGTCCGGGCGCCGCCGCCCTGGACCGTGGCCGCCAGATGCCGGTCCCGCAGACTGTCCAGGGCGGCCTGCACCTGCGCCTCGTCCAGATGCAGCACTGGCGCGCGGTTGCTGGACTGGTTGCAGCCGTTCACCAGGGCGTTGAGGGTGAGCGGGTAGTACTCGGGGGTGGACAGCTCCTTTTCCAGCAGCACGCCCAGCACCCGCAGTTCCAGGGAATCCAGATCCATGGCCTCGCCTCCTCAGACGTCCAGAATGTAGCGCGCCACGGCCTCGGCCACCCCGTCCGCGGCGTTGTCGCGGGTGGTGACCCAGGTGGCCAGCCGGTGCATCTCCTCGGGGCCATTGATCATGGCCACCGATACGCCGGCCCAGCGGAGCATGCCTTCGTCGTTCCAGGAATCCCCGATGGCCATGACCTCGGTCTGGAGGATCCCGTGGGTTTCGGCGATCCGGGCCAGGGCCAGGGCCTTGTCCGCCCCGAGGGGCATCACCTCGAAAAAGAAGGGCTTGGAGCGATACATGTTGGCCCGCCCCTGGAACACCTGGTCGAAGCGCGCCTGCACCCGGTCCAGGGCCTCGGGGTCCCCGGGCAGCACCACCTTCACCCGCGGCTCGGCCAGGAAGGTTTCCCGATCGACCACGCGGTTGGGAATGCCGGTGAGCCGGGTATCCAGGCGGGTCACCGGGTTGTCGGCGCTCACCAGGATCGCCCCATCCACATAGGTCTGCACCGGCTGGCCCAGCGCCGCGGCGGTGTCCCACACCTCGGCCAGCAGGGCGGTGTCCAGCTTGATCCCCCACAGCTCCCGGCCGGTGTCGGTCTCCACGATCAGGCTGCCGTTGTAGGCGATGAGATCGCCGGGCCGCTGGTCCAGGCCCAGCTGCCGGGCATAGGGGGTCAGGGCCGCCGGCGCGCGCCCGGAGGCCAGCACCACCCGCACCCCGCGCTCCTCGGCCGCGGTGAGGGCGCGCTGGTTGCCCGGGGAGATCCGCAGGTCCCGATCGAGCAGGGTGTCATCCATGTCGAGGGCCAAAAGTTTGATGCGGGGTCCGGCGGGAGCGGGCGATGTCAAGTTCATATGGGACAAGTCTAGCCCAGGCGCCGGGAATCCTCCACGGCAAACCCGGACCGGGTCCGGAAGGCCGACCGGCCCCGACGCAGGAGCCCGTCTACGTAAAGGTACGGGTCCCTACATTTCGCCCCATCTGCTCCCGGTCAGTCGCGTTCGCGACTGCCGTGAGCGGCTATCGCCTATCTCGGATGGCATTTCTGGCCCGAGTTCCCCTCCGGGTATCTCGTCCCAACAGGTGGCCCAGAAGCTGAAATGGGAGGCATGCCCCTCGGGGATGAACTCCGTGAATTCAGGCGGAAGAAACGATTTCTGTTTGGGATCCCAGGGCCGGAAGTGCTAGGTCATACCTTCTTATCGTACAAATCCACCAAGTCTTTACCCAAATATCAACATTATTTACGTATTTTCAATCAGGGGGTGCAACACAGGCCAAGGGTTCCTTGCCGATATCTTGCGTTTCGACCGTTCGCGAAGCGAACTGTCGAAACGAACGGGTCGTGAGTCAGGGACACGTACGATTACGTGGACGGGCTCCTGTCAGGCCGGCTGCTGCTGGGTCAGGCAGTGCAGGGCGCCGAAGCCCAGCACCAGGTCGCCGGCGTAGATGCCCACCACCTCTCGGTCCGGGAACAGCTCGGCCAGCTGGTTCAGGGCCAGCCGGTCGTTGCGGTCGTTGAACACCGGCACCAGCACCAGTCCGTTGGCCACGTAGAAGTTGCCGTAGCTGGCCGGCAGCCCAAGGCCCTTGAAGCCGACCGGGCCCGGCATGGGCAGCTCCACCACCCGCAGGGGCTGGCCGTCCTGGTCCCGGGCCGCCCGCAGCCGGCGCAGGTTCTCCTGGAGCGGCGCGTGGTTGGGGTGGGCCGGGTCGGGCTCCACCACGGTCACCACGGTGCTGGGGTCCACGAACCGGGTGATGTCGTCCACATGGCCATGGGTGTCGTCCCCGGCGATGCCCTGGGCCAGCCAGATCACCCGGGTGATCCCCAGCTGTTCGGCGAACACCCGCTCGTAGCCGGCCCGGTCCAGGCCGGGGTTGCGCTGCTGCACCGGGCTGAGCAGGCACTCCTCGGTGGTGATGAGGGTGCCCCGACCGTTCACGTCGATGGAGCCGCCCTCCAGCACCACCCGCTCGCCGCCGGTCGGGGCGGTCATGGCCGCCACCGGGTCCACCCCGGCGGCCTGGGCCATGCACCGGCCGATGGCCGCGTCCCGCTGCCAGTCGGGATACTTGGCCCAGGCGTTGAAGCGCCAGTTGACGGCGCCCAGCCGCGCGCCCGCCTTGGTGAAGCAGCAGCCCGAGTCCCGCACCCAGATGCGGTCGGTGGGCCAGTGATGGAAACGCACCCGGGCCAGGTCGGCCCCGGCCGCGGCCAGGGTCCCCCGGGCGCGGGCCTCGGCCCGGGTGTCGGTGACGATGAGCTCCACCCGCTCGTGGCGGGCCAGGTGGCGGACGATCTCCGCGTAGACCAGGGGGATGGGCATGAACTTGCCCGGCCAGTCGTGCCGGTTGTGCGGCCAGGCCAGCCAGGTGGCCGCGTGCGGCTCCCATTCGGCGGGCATGCGCCAGGGGCAGGTGGCGGCGGCCACGCTCAGTCCACCATCCGGCGCGAGATCGCGCCGTAGCTGTCGATGCGCCGGTCGCGCAGGAAGGGCCAGTTGCGCCGGGTCTCTTCCAGCAGGGCCAGGTCCACCACGCCCATGAGGATCTCCTCCCGGTCGGCGCTGCCCTGGACCAGGACCCGCCCGAACGGATCGCACAGGAAGGAGCCGCCCCAGAACTCCAGGCCGTCGCCGCCGGTGGCCCGGCCGCGGATGTCTCCGGTCTCGAACCCGACCCGGTTCACCGAACCCACGTAGACCCCGTTGGCGATGGCGTGGCTGCGCTGGATGGTGGTCCAGGCGTCCCGCTGGGCGGAACCGAACTCGGCCTTCTCGCTGGGATGCCAGCCGATGGCGGTGGGGTAGAACAGCAGCGCCGCGCCGGCCAGGGTGGTGAGCCGGGCCGCTTCGGGGAACCACTGGTCCCAGCAGACCAGGGTGCCGATCCGGCCCACCCGGGTGGCGGGGGCGGCGTAGCCCAGGTCGCCGGGGGTGAAGTAGAACTTCTCGTAGTAGAGCGGATCGTCGGGGATGTGCATCTTGCGGTACAGCCCGCGCTGGGCGCCGTCCGCGTCGAACAGCACGGCCGTGTTGTGGTAAACCCCGGGCGCCCGCCGTTCGAACAGGGAGGCCACCAGGACGACGCCGTGCCGGCGGGCGGCGTCCGCCAAGCGCTCGCTGGCGGGGCCGGGGATGGGTTCGGCCAGATCGAACAGGGCCGGATCCTCCCGCTGGCAGAAGTACTGGGTCTGGAACAGCTCGGGCAGGCAGACCACCTGGGCGCCCTGGGCCGCGGCCTCGCCGATCCGGTCCAGGGCCTTCTGGAGGTTCAGGTCCGGGTCGGGCCCGCAGGACATCTGGATCAAGCCTACCTGGAAGGTCTGGTGCGCCAACGGAATCCCCCATCGAAAGAACGGAACCAGGATGTTACCAGACGCGGGGGCCTTCTGTGGGCCTGGACCCCGCGTCCCGGGGCTTTCAGGCCGGTTCCGGGGCCGGGATCAGCAGCGCGTTGAGCACCAGGGCGGTTATCCCCGTGTGCCCGGTGTGGCTGCCCAGAATGGCCGACACCCAACGCCAGGCACCGTCCCGGTGCCGCAGCCGGAAGTCCAGGCGCCCGGTGCTGTCCGGGGCGGCCCGGAGGATGCCCAGGAACTCCTGCACCCGGTCCTGATCGTCCGGGTGCATCAGGGCCGCGAACGGCTGGCCCACCAGGTCCGATCCACGCTGGCCGAGCAGCCCCTCGAAGGCCGGCGAGGCGTACAGAACGAAGCCGGCCGGGTCCTGCACCAGGATCAACTCCTGGCTGTGCCGGAGCAGCCCTTCGAACCGGTCCACGACCTCCAGCATGCCCTGCCAGAACGAGGCGGGCACCGGCCAGTACCCGGCCGGGGCGGACGGCACCCCGACAGCCGGTGGCGCGGCCGCCGGGACCGGTTGCGGGCTCGGGCCGGTCTCCACCGGGGCGAAGAAGCGGGCCAGATCGGTGGCCATGGCCTGGCACAGCAGGCCGATGGTCTCGATGCGCGGGGAGACGTGGCCCAGTTCGATCCGGCTGATGGTGCCCCGGTCCACGCCCGAAGCCGCGGCCAACTGGTCGAGCGTCAGGCCGGACCTCCGGCGGAAACGGCGCAGCTGGTAACCCACGTTGAACATGCAAACAGCCTAAGCAGGAAGCGAGCGATCCGCCATGAAAACCTGTTGGCCGGATTCATGCCCCTGGGAAAAATCGATGAACCGCCAGGCGGACGCAAAGGCGCCAGGCCGGACCGACCCCAGGCCCGGCCCATGGGCAAGCGCTGGTATTGCACCCTGCAAAATCTTTGACACGTCTAGGGCCAGTGCTATGATGAAGCGACAGTTGTGTGTCGGTTCTTACTAGGAAAATTTAATGTTCTATGCGCGAGTTGCAGCGGGTTGAGCTGCGTGCGTCGGCTCTGGAAGCATGTGGCCTCTGGATCCAGAGCATAGTTTCATCACCTTGGCTCCGCTTGCGGAGATGCCAACCGGTACTGGATGCGTCATGACTCAAGATAAACCGCTAACCCTCCTCAACGACTTTCCGGCCGTGCCCACCGAGCAGTGGGAAAAGGTCATCCATGACGATCTCAAGGGTGGCGACTACGACAAGAAACTGCTCTGGAAGACCGACGAAAAGATCACGGTGCGGCCCTACTACCGCGAAGAAGCCCTCGATGGGCTCGGCGCGCAGCTGAACCCGCTGCCCGGCGAGTTCCCGTTCCTGCGCGGCGGCAAGACCGACAACCACTGGGCGGTCTGCCAGGGCATCGACTGCTCTTCCCTGGCTGACGCCAACGCCGCGGCCCGCGTGGCCCTGGCGCAGGGGGCCGACGCGATCAGCTTCCACATCACCCGCAAGGGCGACCAGGTGGCCGGTCCTCTGCCCCAGTCGGTGCAGGACGTGGCCACCCTCCTGGCCGGGATCGAGGCGCCCGTGAGCTTCCGGGCCGGAGACCTGGCCGCCTCGGTGCAGGCGCTCCTGCTCGCCGCGGTCAAGGCCGGCTCGGTCAAGGGCCTCAAAGGCACCCTGGATCTGGATCCGCTCAATGATCTGCTGGCCAGCGGCGGCTCCGCCCAGACCGCCGATCAGCTGTTCGACGGCGTGGCCGCTGCGGTCAAGGCCTCGGCCCAGCTGCCCGGCTTCCGGACCCTGGCCGTGCGCGGCCGGCAGGTGGCCGAGGCCGGTGGCACCGTGGTGGAGGAACTGGCCACGGCCATCGCCGCCGGCGCCGAGTACCTGGCGGCCCTGACCGCCCGCGGGATCGACGTGGACACCGCCGCCTCGGCCATCTACTTCGACCTGGCCGTGAGCGCCAACTACTTCTTCGAGATCGCCAAGCTGCGCGCCCTGCGCGTGCTCTGGGCCCAGGTGGTGGCGCAGTTCAAACCGGCCCGGCCGGAGAGCGGCAAGGCCTACGTGGTGGCCACCACCTCCCAGTGGGACACCACCATCTACGACCAGCACATCAACCTGCTGCGCGGCACCACCAAGACCATGTCGGCGGTGCTCGGCGGCGCCGACGTGATCGAGACGCTGGTGTTCGACGCCGATTCCCGGCCCTCCGACGAGATCAGCCGCCGGCTGGCGCGCAACACCCAGATCATCCTCAAGAAGGAATCCTACTTCGACCGCGTGGTGGATGCGGGCGCCGGTTCCTACTACCTGGAGACCCTCACCGACACCCTGGCCCGTGACGGCTGGGCCTTCTTCCAGAAGGTGGAAGCGCAGGGCGGCTACCTCCAGGCCCTGGTCTCCGGCTTCGTGCAGACCGAGGTGAGCGCTTCCCGGGCCAAGAAGGACAAGGCGGTCGCGTTCCGCCAGCACGCCATCCTCGGCACCAACCAGTTCCCCAATGGCAAGGAGCTGGCGCTCGATCAGCTCGCGGTCGCCGCCAGCGTGACGGTGCCCGCCCCTCATGGGACGGCCCTCCAGGTGACCCCGCTGCTGCCCTGCCGCGGCGCCGAGCGCTACGAGGCGCTGCGCCTGGCCACCGAACGGTTCGTGGCTGCGGGCAAGCCGCTGCCGCGCTTCCTGCTGCTGGAATTCGGCGAGCTGAAGATGCGCAAGGCCCGGGTGGGCTTCAGCCTGAACTTCATCGCCTGCGGCGGTTTCGAGGTGGTGACCGAGTCCAGCGCGAACACCGCCGAGGCCGCGGCCAAGGTGATCGCCGAAGCCAAGGCGGACGTGGTGGTGCTCTGCAGTTCCGATGACGAGTACCTGCCCATGGCCGGCCCTCTGCTCGAAAAACTGGGTGGTACGGTTCCGGTGATCGTTGCCGGAAACCCGGCCACCACGGATCAACTCAAGGCGGCGGGGGTGGCTGATTTCATCCACGCGCGCAGCAATGCCCTTGATGTGCTTTCCAGCTGGCAGAAGCGGCTGGGGGTGACGGAGTGACGATGAGGCCCGATTTTTCCAAAGTAGACTACCGGTCGGCGTTGTCCGGCACCGCCGCCTCGCCGCAGACGCAGTCCGCCGGCAGCTGGACGACCGGCGAACACATCGAAGTGCCCGACTTCCTCACCCGCAAGGCGATCGAGGACTACGAGCACCTGGACTATGCCGCCGGCATCCCGCCCTACCTGCGCGGTCCCTACTCGACCATGTACACCATGCGTCCCTGGACGGTCCGGCAGTACGCGGGCTTCTCCACCGCCGAAGCCTCCAACGCCTTCTACCGGCGTAACCTGGCGGCCGGCCAGAAGGGCCTTTCGGTGGCCTTCGATCTGGCCACCCACCGGGGCTACGATTCCGACCACGAGCGGGTCACCGGCGATGTGGGCAAGGCCGGCGTGGCCATCGACTCGATCCTGGACATGAAGGTGCTGTTCGACCAGATCCCGCTCGACCAGATGTCCGTGTCCATGACCATGAACGGCGCCGTGCTGCCGATCCTGGCCTTCTACATCGTGGCGGCGGAAGAGCAGGGCGTCCCCACCCAGAAGCTGAGCGGCACCATTCAGAATGACATTCTGAAAGAGTTCATGGTGCGCAACACCTACATCTACCCGCCCACCCCCTCCATGCGCATCATCGGCGACATCTTCCGGTTCTGCTCGGAGAACATGCCGAAGTTCAACTGCATCAGCGTCAGCGGCTACCACATGCAGGAAGCCGGGGCCACCGCCGACATCGAGCTGGCCTACACCCTGGCCGACGGCGTGGAGTACCTGCGCACCGGCGTCAAGGAAGGCCTGAGCGTGGACGACTTCGCCCCGCGCATCTCGTTCTTCTGGGACATCGGCATGAACCACTTCATGGAGATCGCCAAGCTCCGGGCCGGGCGCATGCTGTGGGCCAAGCTGGTGAAGGAGTTCAATCCCAAGAGCCTGAAGTCCCTGGCCCTGCGCACCCACTCCCAGACCTCGGGCTGGAGCCTCACCGCCCAGGACCCCTTCAACAACGTGATGCGCACCAGCATCGAGGCCATGGCCGCCGCCCTGGGCCACACCCAGTCGCTGCACACCAACGCCCTGGATGAAGCCATCGCGCTGCCCACCGACTTCTCGGCCCGCATCGCCCGCAACACCCAGATCTACATCCAGTCGGAAACCGACATCTGCCGCGTGGTGGATCCCTGGGCCGGCTCCTACTACGTGGAATACCTGACCAAGAGCCTGGCCGATCGGGCCTGGGGCTTGATCCAGGAAGTGGAAAGCCTCGGCGGCATGACCAAGGCCATCGAGACCGGCGTGCCCAAGATGCGCATCGAGGAGGCGGCGGCCCGCAAGCAGGCCCGCATCGACTCCGGCGTCGAGACCATCGTCGGCATCAACGCCTACAAGCTGGATCACGAGGCGCCCCTGGACGTCCTCGACATCGACAACAGCGCGGTCCGGGAATCCCAGATCGCCCGCCTGAAGAAGCTGCGCGCCGAGCGCAACAGTGGCGAGGTGAGCGCGGCCCTGGCCGCCCTCACCAAGTCCGCCGAGACCGGGGAGGGCAACCTGCTGGCCCTGGCCGTGGACGCCGCCCGCAAGCGGGCTTCCCTGGGCGAGATCTCGGAGGCACTGGAAAAGGTGTACGGACGCTATCAGGCAGTGATTCGCTCCATCTCCGGCGTCTACGCGGCCGAAAGCAAAACCAGCGAGGCGTTCCAGAAGGCCCACGAGATGGTGGAGACCTTCACCAAGCTGGAAGGCCGCCGGCCCCGCATCATGGTGGTCAAGATGGGCCAGGACGGCCATGACCGTGGCGCCAAAGTGGTGTCCACCGGCTTCGCTGACATCGGCTTCGATGTGGATATCGGGCCCCTGTTCCAGACCCCGGCCGAAGCGGCCAAGGCGGCGGTAGAGAACGACGTGCACTTCATGGGCGTGTCCAGCCTGGCGGCCGGGCACAAGACCCTGGTTCCCGCCGTCATCGCCGAGTTGAAGAAGCTGGGTCGCGAGGATATCGTGGTGTTCGTCGGGGGCGTCATTCCGCCCCAGGACTACGAGTTCCTCTACCAGGCCGGCGCGGTGGGGATCTTTGGCCCCGGCACCGTGATCCCTGTCTGCGCCCAGCAGATGCTCAAGGCCTTCATGGACGCCTCCGAAGCCGGAAAGTAGCGGAGTACCCTTGGAGTCCCGGGACGAAGCCCACCTGTCCGTCATGCCCGGTGTCTCGGCGCCCCCTTCGGTTTTCATGCCGAAGGGGCGTCCGCGGCGCCGGCGACTGACGTTCGACGAATACGTGCAAGGTATTTTCCGCGGCGACCGCATGATCCTCGCCCGCGCCATCACCCTGATCGAAAGCACCCGGCCGGAGGACAACGCCCTGGCCCAGGAGATCATCCAGGCCTGCCTGCCCGAGGCCGGCCGGTCCCTGCGCATCGGCATCACCGGCGTGCCCGGGGCTGGCAAAAGCACCTTCCTGGAGGCGCTAGGCACCCGCCTGGCCGAGGACGGCATGAAGCTGGCCGTGCTGGCGGTGGACCCGAGCAGCGAGCGTACCGGCGGCAGCATCCTGGGCGACAAGACGCGCATGGAGCGGCTGTCTACCTGCGAGAACGCGTTCATCCGGCCTTCGCCTTCGGGCGGATCCCTGGGCGGCGTGGCCCGGCGCACCCGCGAGACCATGATCCTGTGCGAGGCCGCGGGCTTCCGCACCATCTTCGTGGAGACGGTCGGCGTCGGCCAGTCGGAAACGCTGGTGCATGGCATGATCGACTTCTTCCTCCTGCTCATGATCGCCGGGGCCGGCGACGAGCTGCAGGGCATCAAGCGCGGCATCATCGAGATGGCCGACATGATGGCGATCAACAAGGCCGAAGGCGACAACCTGAATCGGGCGCAGCTGGCCCGGCAGGAGTACGCCTCGGCACTGCACATGTTCCCGCCCCGCGGCGATGGCTGGATCCCGCCGGTGCTCACCTGCTCGTCCAGGACCGGAGCCGGGATCATGGAAGTCTGGGAGACCATCAAGAGCTTTGAGGCGCACACCAAGCAGTGCGGCAGCTTCGACGCCAACCGCCAGCAGCAGCGCGTGCAGTGGCTGCACCAGACCATCCAGAGCGACCTGATGTCCGAGTTCTGGAACGATCCGCGGATCGAGGAACGCCTGGCCACCGTGCGCGAGCAGGTGGAAAGCGGCGATCTCTACTCGGGCCGGGCGGCCCAGGACCTGGTCAACCTGTTCCGCAACCGCTAGATACAATGAGTAGTGGCGAGTTTATGGTGCCATTCTGCATTTCAACAAATAGGCATCTTGATTGCCGGAAAGGCTTCCGGGAAAGAAGAGCTGCCTTGGGCCGGTGGCCCAGTGGCCAGATTTCGGGGAAAATGGGTCCATGGATATGACGACCCTCTTCACTATGGCGCTCGGCCTTCAGGCCCCTTGGGAGGTCAAGGACCTCCAGTCCAATCCGGAGGGCCATCGACTGGACATACAGATCGATTTCGCCCGGGGGGCTAACTTCCCATGGCCATGAAAACGGCCGCGTCATGGCCCAGATTGCGCTAACGACCCAGATTCGTGCCCAGCCGCGGAACCGTTTGAGGCTTTTGAATCCCCTATCCCCGGGTGAGTGGGCGCTCAAGCCCAGGCTCCGGGGTCATTGGAAGGTCGCTGCCCTTACCTTCTCCGCGCCCTCTGCACCTCTGTGGCACCCTGTTCTTCTCGGGCCCCAGGATATCCCCAAGGTAGTCCGCCAGCACCCGCTTGAACTCCGAGGTGATGGCCAGTCGATCCTTGGGGCTCGCTTCGACATAAAGGCTCATCATACCTTTGACGATCTGCACCACCACATTGGCCACCAGCAGGGCCCGCTGCTCGGTCAACGTCGGCTGGATGGTCCGGAAGGCCACGGCGAAGTGCATGCGCAGGGTGTGCCGGGTGGAGGCGTCCCTGGAAAACTTGAGGGGCGCCGAATGCAGGGCCACGTAGGCGGGGTGCTGGGTGATGAACTCCGCCATACGCTGGAACAGTCGATCGGAAAACTCGCCCACCGTCAGGTCCTTGGCCTCCTGGGCGAGGGCAATCCAGTAGTGATCCATGCTCTGCGCGTACCGCTGCTTCAGGGCGCGGGCCACCGCCGCCTTGTCGGGAAAGTAGCGGTAGAGCCCGCCGATGGACGTGCCGGAACGCTCGGAGATCGCGGTCATGGTGGCCGCTTCATAGCCGGCTTCGGCGAAAATCTCCGCCGCGGTGTCGAGCAGCGCCTCCATCCGGCGGGACGCGCGCTCCTGCTGGGGGGCGTTGCGTTCGGGGGTTGACGAAAGCGAGGGCATCCTCGTATTCTAACCGGACAAAAGCGAGGGACTCCTCGCTTTCGGAGGAACCCCATGTCCGACCTCGCCATCCAGCCGCGATGCACCGCGCTCATCCTCATCGACCTGCAGCGGTTCATTGTGGGCCACCCTGCGGCCCCCTATCCGACGGCGGAGGTGGTGGAACGATCGGCCGCCCTGGCCGCGGCCTTCCGCCGCAAGGGCGCGACGGTGGTCTACGTGCGGGTGGACCTGGCCGATATGCTAAGCCTGCCGGCGGACCGGTTGTTCCGCGACCCGAACGCTCCGCCGCCGCCACCCGCCGCCTCGGAACTGGTGCCCGAAGCCGGGGCCCAGCCGGGGGATCTGCTGATCACCAAGCACCAGTGGGGCGCCTTCTTCGGCACGGACCTGGAGGCGCAGTTGCGCCAGCGGGGGATCCGCACGGTCGTGCTGACCGGCGTCGCCACCAACTTCGGCGTGGAATCCACGGCGCGAGCCGCGGCCGGGCTGGGGTTCGAACTGATCGTCGCCGAGGACGCCACCACCAGCATCAGCGCGGAGGCCCACCGGTTCGCCGTCGAACAGATCTTCCCGCTGCTGGGCCGGGTCCGGAGCACGGCGCAGCTGCTTGATTCCCTTGGATAGGGCGGACGAGCCGCTGGCTCCCGGGCTGTGGAAGATCGTGGTGGTGGCCATGCTCGGGCCCCTGCTTTCCAACCTGGACGCCACGGTCGTCAATGTCTCCCTGTCCAGCCTCGCCCACCATCTGCACGCGACCCTGGCGACGATCCAGTGGGTGACCAGCGGATACCTGCTGGCCCTGGCCCTGATGCTGCCGCTCACCGGCTGGCTGGTGGACCGGATCGGCGCCAAGCGCCTCTATCTGATCTGCTTTTCCGGGTTCACGCTGGCGTCCATGCTTTGCGGACTGGCCTGGTCCTCGGGGTCGCTGATCGGGTTCCGGGTGCTCCAGGGGATGGCCGGCGGACTGCTGGCGCCCATGGCGCAGATGATGACGGCCCGGGTGGCAGGAAAGCACATGGCGCGGGTGATGGGCTACGCGTCCGTCCCGGTCCTGCTGGGGCCGGTCCTGGGGCCGGTGCTGGCCGGGGCGATCCTGCAGCACGCTTCCTGGCGCTGGCTCTTCTACATCAACCTGCCCATCGGGGTGCTGGCCGTGGTGCTGGCCGGGCTGGTCCTGCCGGATGATCGCGGGGAAGCCCAGCCGCGCGTCTTCGACCTTGCCGGGTTCCTGCTGCTCTCCCCCGGCCTGGTCCTGCTCCTGTATGGGGGTGACCACGCCAACCAGCGCGGCGGCATCGTCCTGTTCCTGCTGGCGCTCCTGCTGCTGGCCGGATTCGTCGGGCACGCCCGGCGGGCGGGCGCTTCCGCGCTGATCGATCTGCGCCTGTTCCGCAGCGGGATCTTCTCCTGCGCGGCGGTCACCCAGTTCCTGGTGAACGGGATCGCCTTCGCGGGTCAGATGCTGGTCCCGTTCTTCTTCGTCCTCGCATGCCACCTCTCTCCGGCGCGTACCGGCTGGATGATGGCGCCGGTGGGCCTGGGCATGATGGTCTGCTCGCCCTTCCAGGGAGCCTTGAGCGAACGGTTCGGAATCCGCCCCGTCGCCGCGGCGGGCGCTCTGTTGGCCCTGCTCGGCACCGTGCCGTTCGCGCTCATGGCCAGCCATGGCCTCCTCCTGCCGGTGGCGGCCATCGCCCTCCTGGCCCGCGGAGCGGGCCTCGGCTCGATCGGCATCGCGTCGATATCGGCCGCCTACGCCTCGATCCCCACGGCCGAACTGCCCATGGCCACCACGGCGATCAACATCGTCCAGCGGTTCGGCGGGCCGACGGTGACCACCCTGGTTTCGACCTTCCTGGCCCTGAGGCTCGGCAGCGCGGTGTCCATGGCCCACCCCAGCGCCGCGTTCGCCGAGGCCTTCTGGTTGTTGTCCGGCCTCCATGCGCTCTGCTTGGCGGCCACGCTGGGTCTGCCCAGGGTGCTCAGCCTCGGGCGCCAGGGCGTTCCGAAGGCCCTGGGGCTTCCCGGCCGCTGACCGCCGCGGCGGCCCCGCGGGTTGGGTGACGCAAACGGTCGGTCATACCAATTTGCCGTCAAACATAGAGTATTCAGGCCGCTGATCTAGTAATCCAAGGGAATGCCACCATAGAATGCAGAACCTCTGGGGATTCGTGGAGACGCCGAAGGCTTGTTTCAACGAGGTCCATCACTCTGTCCAGGTCAGGGAGCACCTTGTTCCGGATGTCGTTTTCGCGGATGTATTCCCAGACGTGCTCGGCTGGGTTCAGTTCCGGGCTGCAGGGTGGAAGCGACACCAGGGTCATGTTGGCGGGGACCACAAGGTCGTTGGCTTTGTGCCATCCGGCGCCATCAAGCAACATGACGCAGTGTTCATTCGGGAACTGTGCCGATGAATGGGCCAAGAAGGGCGACATCAGTTTGGCGTCCACCCAGGGTAGGATCATGGACGTCATCTGACCGTCTTGTGGGCAAACGGCCACGTAGGCTTAGACGTAGCGAGGTGGGACATGGTCGTCGCATTGGGCTGTTTCCTTCCGCTCACGGCAGTCGCGAATGCGACTGACCGGGAGCGAACAGGGCGCCGGTTAGGGACACGGACGCTTAGTTAGGGACACGGACGCTTAATCTGGTCAAGCGCCCAGGCGTCCCGCATCCATGGCGGCCACCAGGGCGGCGATGGCCTGGAGCGGATCCGGGGTGTTGAACACCGCGTTGCCGGCCACCAGCACATCGGCGCCCGCCGCCACCAGGGCCGAGGCGTTGCCGGGGCCGACCCCGCCGTCCACCTGGATCATGAAGGGGGTCCCGGCCGCCGTGCGCATGGCGTCCAGCCGGCGGATCTTGTCCAGCACCCGGGGGATGAAGGACTGCCCGCCGAAGCCCGGATTGACGCTCATCAGCAGGGCGTAGTCGAAGCAGCCCATCAGGTCGGTGAGGCACTCCACCGGGGTGCCGGGGTTCAGGACGATGCCGGCCTTGGCCCCGGCCTGGCGGATGCCGGCCAGGGTGCGGTGGCAGTGGGGATCGGCTTCCTGGTGGATGGAGACCCAGTCGGCGCCGGCCTCGACGAAGTTCTGCGTGTAGCGGGCCGGGTCCACGATCATGAGGTGGCAGTCCAGGATCATCCGGGTTTCCCGGCGCAGGGCGGCCACCACCGGAATGCCCACGGTGAGGTTGGGCACGAACCGTCCGTCCATGACGTCCACATGCACCAGGCAGCGTTCCGCCCGGCCCAGCATGGCCAGAGCGTCCGCCAGCCGGGTGAAATCGGCGGACAGGAGGGAAGGGGCGAGGAGGGGCTGCTGCGGGCGGAGCGGGATGGGCGGCATGGGGGTCGGTTCCTGGATGGGGAGGGTGGGGGACGGGCTGGCCCGCCACCCGTCCAGGTTAGCATCCCATGCGATCGGTCGGCTCGGCGCGGGCGGGATTTGCCGGACAGCCAGCCGCGCCCACGGCCTTACCCGGAGGCTCTCTGGTAAGATGAACGCTTGGCCTTTCCTGCCTGACGAGTTGCCGTGTCTCCTGATGTCCGACGTCCCATAGACCGCCTGCTGCTGTTCTTCGCCCTGGTCCTGATGGCCGTGGGCATGGTCTGGGTGTTTTCCGCCTCGGCGTTCAAGTCCCAGCGCACGGCCACCACCTTCCTGGTCAACCAGATGGCCGGCGGCGGCATCGGCATCGCCATCATGCTGGCCCTGAGCCAGACCGACCTGAACACCCTGCGGGACAACCCCAGGGTGTTGCAGGTCCTGTACGTGCTTTCCCTGCTGCTGCTGGGGGCGGTGTTCGGGTTCGCCCCGGTGAACCATGCGCACCGCTGGATCCGCCTGGGCCGGGCCAGCATCCAGCCGTCGGAACTGTTCAAGCCGCTGTCGGTGCTGATCACCGCCTGGTGGATGGTCCGGCACCGGGAGTCCTGGGTCAAGCGCCAGGATTCCATACCCAAGCTGCTGGCATTGTTCGCGATCCTCAGCCTTCCCCTGGGCCTCGTCCTGCGCGAGCCGGATTTCGGCACCACGTTCCTGATCCTGCTGGTGGCCCTGCTGGTGACCTTCCTGGGCGGGGCGCCGCGCTGGATCTTCGCGGTGGTGGCGCCGGCGCTGGGGGCCGTGGGCGCCGCCTTCGTCTGGTTCGAGCCGTACCGGCGGGCCCGGGTGCTGAGCTTCCTGAACCCCGAGGCGGATCCGCTGGGCAAGGGCCACCAGGCGCTGCAGAGCCTGATCGCGGTGGGCAACGGCGGCCTGTTCGGGGTGGGCCTGGGCGCCTCCATGCAGAAGCTCAACTACCTGCCCGAGGCCCACACCGACTTCATCTACGCGGTGATCGCCGAGGAGGCCGGGCTGGTGGGCTCGGTGCTGGTGCTGGCCCTGTTCGTGGGCATCCTGTGGCGCGGCTACCGGGTGGCCCGGCGGGTACGGGACAGCTTCCTCAAGCTGTGCGCCATGGGCTTCACCCTGCTGCTGGTGGTGCAGGCGCTCATGAACCTCAGCGTGGTGCTCAGCCTGGCCCCCAACAAGGGCATTCCGCTGCCCTTCATCAGCTACGGCAGCTCCAGCCTCATCGCCAGCCTGGCCTCGCTGGGCCTGCTCATGGCCATCTCCAAGGAAGCGAGCGAGTAAGTCTAGCCGTGGGCGTTCAGGTCCTCCATTTCGCCGGTAGTCGTTTCGGAGCAAAGGACTCGCTTCGCTCGCCCTTTGTCCGAAACGTTGCGAATGGGTCACCGTGGCCGGTGCCGGCCTGGATCGACGATCTGGTCCTGGACTGCTGCGAGGCGCTGTTCCAGCGGCATCCGGGGCCCGGAGCAGACTGAACCCAGGAGGTGGCATGGGCAAGATCATCGTCGTGCGTGGCTGGGGGGCTGTTCTCAATATCCATGAACGCGTCCTGCCGGTCTCACTGGATACCGTGGCGCCTTTGCTGGATTCCCTCGGCAGTGGCCGGGATCGGCTGTGGCCCATCGATCGCTGGCCTCCGATGCTTCTGGACCGCGGCTTGGCGCCGGGCTCGCGGGGCTGGCATACCCAGATCCGCTATCGGCTGGCGACCTACCTTCCCGGCCGGCGGGTCGAGTTCCAGTTCGAACCCATGGCGCACCTCCCGCACTTCGCGGGGCGGCACGTCTTCGAGGCCTTCCAGCGCGGCGAGTTGACGGTCATGCGGCACACCCTCGACGTGGAGGTGGATTTCCGCACCTGGGTCCGCTGGAAGCTGGGCATCGAGCGGCTGCACGACGCGGTGATCGAGGACGCCTTCGACAGGGCCGAAGTGCAGGCGCACCTGCCCCGTCCGCACCGCTCCCGCTGGTCCCTCTACGTGCGGTTCCTGCGCTGGCTGCGCACGCGAAGGCACTGACTGGTCCGGCCCAGGATCAGGCCGGCGCCTGGCGGTCGCCGAAGAACGCGGTGCCGATGCGGATCTGGTCGCTGCCGGCTGCGATGGCCGGCTCCAGATCGGCGCTCATGCCCATGGACAGGCGCAGGCGCTGGCCCCGGCGCTGCTGCCAGTCCTCCCGGAGCCGGGCCATGGCCTGGAAGGCCCCGGCGGGCGACAAGGGGGGCGGGATGGCCATGAAGCCCTGCACCGGCAGGCGCGGATCGCCGTCCAGGGCCTGGAACACGGCGGCAATGCCCGCGCTGTCGCAGCCGCCCAGCTTGGTCTGCTCATCCCACAGATCGGTCTGGATCCAGATGCCGCGTACCAGGTCCAGCTCCTCGGCCAGCCGGCGCAGGCGCTCGACCAGTTCGGGCCGGTCCACGGTCATGAGCTCCCGGAAGCCGGTCAGGGCCTGGCGGGCCTTGTTGCGCTGCAGGGGGCCGATCAGTACGAACGCCAGCCCCGGCGCCGCCAGGGCCTTGCCGGTGCCTTCCTGGACGTAGTTCTCGCCGAACCGATGGAAGCCCAACTCTGCCGCCTCCTGGATCAGGATCAGCGGCTGACGCTTGGATACGGGCAGGAGCTCGACCTGCTCGGACTCCCGCCCGCTATTGGCGCAGGCCTTCTGGATGCGGGACCGCAACTTGGTGATGCGTTCCGCGAGCCGGGTCATAGCTTGGTGGGATCGTAGAGGATGCGCTGGCAGGATTCGCAGAACAGGGTGTCCGCTTCCCGCAGATGGGCCACGAACGGGGTGCGCAGGCGGGTGCGGCAGCCGCCGCAGGCGCCGTTGTCCACGCCCACCACGGCCCGGCCTGCCCGCTGCTGCAGCAGGCGGCGGAACTTGTTGAGCAGGGTGGGGGCCAGGGTGGCCTCCAGCTCCTGGCTGCGGGTCACCAGCCGGGCCTGCGCCTCCACCTGGTTGCCGTGCTCGGCGAGGAAGACCGCCATGAGCTCGTCGAACTGCTTCTGGGCCTCCACCTGCCGGTCCCGGAGCTCGTTCTCCAGGCGCTCCAGGCTGTCGATGCGCAGCTCGGTTTCCTTCACCGGGCGGGCCACGGCGTTCTTCTGCCGCTGGCGCTCGTCCAGATCGCGGATGGCCGCGGTGTACTGGATCTTCTGGGTGGCGCCCTTCACCACGACCTTGGCCAGTTCCTCGGACTTCTGGGCACTGTCCAGTTCGACGCTGAGGTTGGCGAAAAGGCTGCGGCTGGCCACCAGGCCCCGGGCCGTTTCCTCGAGCTTCTTGGCGATGGTCTTGAGCTCGGTGTCAAGGGCCGCCAGGTCAGGGGGATAGGCCGACAAATCCCGCTGTATGGTGCGCAGATTGTCATGGACGGATTGCAATTCGATCAGGACGGACAGTTCACTCATGTCTCCAGGTTAACCCCAAAGCTGGACCCCGGACCGGACCATCTGTCATAAAAAATGCGAGCATTGACAGTAATAAAATTTTAGTCAATCAGGCTAACATCGAGGAAATATCCTTGACACTCCCGGACGCGCGAGCTACTTTAGCACTCGCTGGTAGTAAGTGCTAACAGCTCCCCTTCGGGAACTCATCACCCACATGGAGGTATTACATGGCCATCAAGCCCCTGTACGATCGCGTTCTGCTCAAGCGCAGCGAGCCTGCTGAAACCGTAAAGGGCGGCATCATCATCCCTGACACCGCCAAGGAGAAGCCCATGGAAGCCGAGGTCGTGGCGGTGGGCGAAGGCAAGTTCGCGGAAGACGGCAAGCGCATTCCCATGTCCGTGAAGGCCGGGAACAAGGTCCTCATCGGCAAGTACACCGGCACGGAAGTCCGGATCGAAGGCATCGACCACGTCATCGTCCGCGAAGACGAGATCCTCGCCATCGTCGGCTAGGCTCATCCCACCAGGACTATTCAATCCCATTCAAGGAGTTACACATGGCTGCTAAATCCATCATCTATTCCGAAGACGCCCGCCAGGCCATTCTGCGCGGTGTCAACAAGCTGGCCGACGCCGTACAGGTCACGCTCGGCCCCAAGGGCCGCAACGTCCTGATCGAGAAGAAGTTCGGCTCCCCGCTCATGACCAAGGACGGCGTCACCGTCGCCAAGGAAGTCGAGCTCAAGGACAAGCACGAGAACATGGGCGCCGCCCTGGTCCGTGAAGTGGCCTCCAAGACCTCCGACATCGCCGGCGACGGCACCACCACCGCCACCGTGCTGGCCCGGGCCATCTACCGCGAAGGCATCAAGGCGGTCGTGAGCGGCGCCAACACCATGGAGATCAAGAAGGGCATCGATCTGGCCGTGGACGCCGTGGTCGCCGCCATCGACGAGATCAAGAAGCCGGTGGAAGGCAATGCCATCGCCCAGGTGGGCGCCATTTCCGCCAACGGCGACCAGGAGATCGGCCAGATCATCGCCGACGCCATGGGCAAGGTGGGCAAGGACGGCGTGATCACCGTGGAAGAGGCCAAGGGCCGCGACACCGAGCTGACCGTGGTCGAGGGCATGCAGTTCGACCGTGGCTATCTGAGCCCCTACTTCGTCACCAACCCCGACCAGATGAAGGTCGAGCTGGAAAGCCCCCTGATCCTCATCTACGAGAAGAAGATCTCCAACATGCGCGATCTCCTGCCCCTCCTGGAGCAGGTCGTCAACAGCCGCCGCCCCCTGCTGATCATCGCCGAGGACGTTGACGGCGAGGCGCTGGCCACCCTGGTGGTCAACAAGATCCGCGGCACCCTGAACATCGCCGCGGTCAAGGCCCCCGGCTTCGGCGACCGCCGCAAGGCCATGCTGGAAGACATCGCCATCCTGACCGGCGGCAAGGCCATCACCGAGGATCTGGGCCTCAAGCTCGAGAACCTGAAGATCGAGGACCTGGGCACCGCCAAGAAGGTGACCATCGACAAGGAAAACACCACGATCATCGAGGGCGCCGGCACCACCCAGGCGATCCAGGGCCGGGTCAAGCAGATCCGCAGCCAGGTGGAGATCTCCACCAGCGACTACGACAAGGAGAAGCTGCAGGAGCGGCTGGCCAAGCTGGTCGGCGGCGTCGCGGTCATCAAGGTCGGTGCCGCTTCCGAAACCGAAATGAAGGAGAAGAAGGCCCGGGTCGAGGATGCCATGCACGCCACCAAGGCGGCCGTGGAAGACGGGATCGTGGCCGGCGGCGGTGTCGCCCTGCTGCGCGCCCTGGCCAAGATCTCCGGCCTGAAGCTCACCGGCGACCAGGAGACTGGCGCGGCGATCATCAAGAAGTCCCTTGAGGAGCCCCTCCGCCAGATCGCCAACAACGCCGGCGTGGAAGGTTCCGTCATCGTCAACCGCGTGAAGGAAGAGAAGGGCAACTTCGGCTTCAACGCCGCCACCGGCGAGTTCGGGGACATGGTCGCCTTCGGCGTCATCGATCCGGCCAAGGTCACCAAGTCCGCCCTGCGCAACGCCGCCTCCGTGGCCGCGATGATGCTCACCACCGAAGCCATCATCTGCGAACTGCCCGAGGACAAGAAGGCTGCCCCCATGGGCGGCGCTCCCGGCATGGGCGGCATGGAAGACATGTACTAAGCCTGCCGTGGGGGGACCGCCCGCGAGCCAAGCTCGCTCTGATGCCACGCATGCGTGGCATCCCCCCGCCCCCACTTCCTGCCCGGGCGGAGCCCGGACAGGAAGTGGGATCCAGGGTCGAACGTTGCAGAGAGGGCCCCTTCGGGGGCCCTTTTTCATGGGCAGCCCAAGCCGCTTGTCTGGATGGCTTCTCGGATGACCGTGAGGGTGGCTTCCAGGGCGCCGGAGTTGTCCACCACCAGGGTCGGGAACGGCAGCGACTCCGCGAAGACCTGGCGATAGGCCGCCTCGTACGCCCGAAGCGAAGCGGCACTTTCATCGGGCCCGGCGCCACCCGGTCGGGACCGACACCGCTCGACCGCCACCTCCAGAGGCACGGTGATATGGAAATTGATGGATGGCGGCTGGATAGGGTCGAAAAAGGGAAGCGTCTCGATTTCGATTCCCGTGGAGCGGAGGTAGGCCGTGAAGCAATGGATAGGTTCAATAGCCTTGCTGGACGCTGCACGAGGTGCCTGCCTTCCCGTTGCCAATAAATAAATTATCACTATGTTGTATTGAAGCATTTGCTCTGCCTAGGTTTGTCAATCGCGTCGATCATGGATTTTAAATGGATAGCAGTAGGGGAAATAGATGAAGAAACAGGTAATGTTGGGTCTCATCCTGGCCGGTTCGGCCTTCTCGCCTGGCGTGGCGGGTCCTCTGATCAAGGCTGCCCAGACAGGGGTTATTGAGAGAGTCCGGGCTGCTTTGACCGATCCCCTGGTTTCTTCCGAGGAAATCGATGAAGCCATGAATTGGGCCGCGAGCCAAAATCTAAATGATAAAATAATCAATATGCTGAAGGTCGCCCAGCTCCGCAAAAAGCTTGACCGTGAGCTCAAGGCGGCTGCCAGTGTGCCCCCGGCCAAGGCTGAGTCGAAGGGGTCTCAGGGACCGGAAAGGCCAGAGCCCATCCCGGTCGGCAGCAATGCCGTCCGTTCCGCTGGAGATGGAGCGCCGGACCCCAGGATTGGTCAATTGATCATCGCGTCCTCAGGCCGGGTGGCCAGGATTGTCAAGATGACGGGTGAAAGGGTGGATTCAGAGTGGCTGGAAAACGGGGTTACCGTTCCTGAAACGGACACCTCCATTGCCAATATCCGATTCCTTAAAAGGATTTCAGATGAAATCTATCTGGATCAGGCAGCGGACCATTTTTTCTTGTTTGCCGAGAATGCTGGCCAGCTGGATGATCGAGCAAACGCCCTTTACCAGTGGTTTCTCAATTCTGCCATGAGGGTCGATCAGGGTCCGGTGGATGTGGAGAAGGCGCTGGCAGCCTTCGACGCTTTTGACGCTGGGCAAAACATCCAGCGGGTCGTCGCTGATTATGTTACGGAAGTGACGGATCTTCTGCCTAGAAAGGTCAAGTGGCTGCTTGGCCGGGATCTTAAAAAGCATCCTGGGGCAAATTGCTATAATACGGTTTTGCTGCTCGACAATAATCTTCCATCCTTGCGGTATGTGGATGAAGAAGAATTCAATGTTTTCATCCACTCTAGACTTTATGGCGATCTCACCTCCAAAAGGCGATTTTCGGAGACAAATAGACCACCTACCGGAGCTGTTGGCGTCAAGGATGGTTCCCATGCGTTCATCTTTATCGGAGAAGATCTTGTTTTTGATAAGCCCGACGATGAAAATACATGGAGGATTACATCGATTAAAAATATGCCTTATTCAAGAGGTAATCCATTCATCTCTTATTCGTTTTTTGAGCCATTGGAAACCCTCCAAAATTGCCTTGAGGAATTGACCGAACAATCGCCGGGCGAAGTCGAGACTTACCACCATCTTGAGGCACAGGTTCAACTTCTTGAATACCTTGCTGTTGAATTCGATTTGGCGAAAGTGAATGATGAAGATTTCCCCGAAAAACGCGTAGTGCTCCGTGCGGC
>Ga0302276_10000585_pt1 | contig 33391 bp, 18 predicted proteins | sample III_Bog_N2_3_FD_198768 | JGI IMG/M metagenome (GOLD analysis project Ga0302276, IMG submission 198768) | Peat permafrost microbial communities from Stordalen Mire near Abisko, Sweden - III_Bog_N2_3 | ecosystem: Environmental > Terrestrial > Soil > Wetlands > Peat | place: Sweden: Abisko...
GGTTCGACGCGGCAGAAGACCGGTAGTACCGGTCGAAGACCCGCTCGAAGTCTGCTGGTGGAATCGTCGGTCCAACACTATGTACCGAGAAGATAACCTCGGTCGCATGCTCCGCGGCTTGAATGGTTACGTCGGTCCCGGCTGCGCCATACTTCGCCGCATTGTCAACGTACTGGGTCAGCAGAACTACCAGCAGGCTTCGGTCGCAGGAGATCGAAAGATCGTCGCGCGAGATCGCACACTTCACCGCGACGCTGGAAAGTTGGTCGTGCAGGCTTGCCACTACGTCCTCAATCAGGGGAGCAATCGCAACCTTCTCCGGACGCGGAATCATATCCGACGAGTGCAGACGAGCGGTTTTCAGCAGGCGAGTCGTCAGCCGGCTCAGCAACTCTGCCTGCTCGTCAATCTGAGCCACCAGTCCGGCCTGGACCGGCGACAGGTTCCCTAGCGCGCTCAGTCCCTCGCTGGCCGCACCGATCACAGTGAGCGGCGTCTTATACGCATGGGCCAGGCTGTCCAGCACCGTAGTCCGCAACTGCTCCGTTTGCCGCGCGCTCTCGGTGCGGCTTTCGTTGGCAAACGAGTGGTAGCGGTCGAATGTGATCGCTACCACTGCAGCAATGGCATTCGCCATCCTGCCCTGCGTTTCCCCGCGCAGGATCATCGCCCCGATGGGCAGATTGCCCATGTGCAGAACTCTTCGGCTTAGTCCCGTGTCCGGATCGTCGCTCTCGGTTTCAAAGGTACAGATGTTCTGTAGCACGTCCTTCAGATCGTCGGACCATTCCCCCGTCGCGTACACCTCGCGGAGATCGGCGTCGAAGATGCCAACCGACTCGACCTGGAAGATTGACTGCACCAGCGATGCCAGCGGTTGTCCGGGCTTGCGGTGCGGATCGAGCTTCGTTGTCTCGTAAATCAAGGTGCAGAGCTGGTCCGCTTCCACGGGGAACGGGTTTACAGGCTGCGCTGCCTGCTCAGAGCGTCTGCCGGCGGCAAGCACGCGTCGGAAACCAATCATTTGCACTCCGTCGGCATGTCAGGTCTCCTGCGCATCTTGGAGCAGGACCTGCGATACCGGGAAAGTTCCCTGTGGCACTGCCAGGGAAACATGAAATTGATCGGAGAGCTTCTTTCTCCAAGGCTCGAGGGGTGGAGCTGAATCTACAAACCCGCGGCGCGGCTTTATACCAGAAGATCAATGAAGTTTGAAGAGTAGCTGCTCCAGATTCTAGCATCCTCCTTCAAAGATCAACCGTTCTTTGTGCGGCCCGCAAGAAAAGCCGTGTACTTATGTTTTCTTTATGGATTCCTTATAGGTTCCTTGCGTTCATAGAAAGTATCCGGGAGACAAACAGTTCCGCGGCGATCTCCAAGAACGCCGAATGAAGGTATCGCCAAAGCGCGGAATGCGATGGTGTCTTCCTAAATGTTGTATTTGCTAGCGATTTTACGGAGGAATGGACCGAATGGATCTCAAACCGCACAGCGTTGTGCTAGGTATGGCCGGAGCACTCATGTCTTTCGCCATTGTCGCGGGAGCTCAAACCACGAGCACCCCCCCACCCCCACCCACGGCCCCAGATTCCACTCCAGCTGCGGCTGCGGCAGCGCCCGCTCCAGTATGGAGCGCTGGAACAATTGACTTCAGCGGCTATGTCGACGGCTACTTCACCTATAACCACGACCGCCCAGCAGGCAATACCAACTACAACTACAATTTCAATGACCAGGACCAGTTCAACCTGGAAGCGGCGAAAGTGACGCTCAATCACGATCCAGACCCAGTGGGCGCGCACGTGGATCTCATCTTTGGCCGTACTAACGCACTTTTGCATCCGAATGGCAACGGCGGAAGCTCCGACGGTGCTGGGGTCAACTACATCGAGCAGGCTTATCTCAGCGTAAAGCCCCCGAAAGCGAAGGGTTTTGAACTGGACTTCGGCCAGTTTGTCACATCGGCGGGACAAGAAGTCATCGAGACGATGAACAATTGGAGCTATTCGCACGGACTTCTGTTCACCGACGCGATTCCCTACTATCACTTCGGTATCCGGACGTCGATGCCTTTGACCAAGACCTGGACCGCGGGTGTGCAGGTGGTGAACGGCTGGAATAACGTGACCGACAACAACGGCGGGGTCACGATAGGCCTGACGAGTTCTCTCGTCAAGCCGAAGTACACATGGAACACCAACTATTACGTTGGTCCAGAGAACAGTGGAATCACGCCACCGTCCTACGCAGGAACGCAGAAGGGCTACCGCAACCTGATCGACACGACCCTTCTGCTGACGCCCACTGCGAAGTTCAATATGTATGTCAACTACGACTACGTTCAGAACCACACGCCGGCCGTTCCTGCGTGCGGTCCTTGCGAATCGGCAGCCGTCAAAGCCACGTCTCGGCACGTCCAAGGCGTTGCGGTTTCGGCTCGCGGTCAGATCAGCGCGAATGGCGCTTTGGTTGGCCGTTATGAATACCTCGCCGACGAGGGGCCCACGGGCATCATCTACGGCAACGCGTACGCTCCGATCGGCACCGGCACCAAGCAGAAGCTGGACGAGTTCACAGGCACCTACGAATACAAGTGGCCTGCGGGTCTCCTACTGCGTGCCGAGTATCGCATCGACTGGTCGGATCACAAGGTATTCAGCTACGGCAACGATTTAAGCATATCGCCGTACACCCCAACGAAGACCAGCCAGCAAACCCTGACCGTCGGCATGATCGCCTTCTTCGGTCCGAAGCGATAGTTCCTGGCCGCGCCTCTGGAAATCAGGGGCGCGGTCGCGATCCTCCATGTAGAGGGCGCGAGGCTAACCTCACGGAATCCTCACGCGCGTCGAGAGACAATACCTTCACAAAAACTTGAACACCAGGAGACACTTCATGGCAGAAGAAACCGCCCCTCAAATGCAGAAAACCCTCGGGCTGACAGGATTGACCAGCAACGCAATGGCCCTCATTGCGCCTGGAGCTTTCCTTTGGCTGACCTTCTTCATCCAGGCAACTACCGGCGCGACCTCCCCTTCGATGTGGATCGGAATCTTCGCGGCGCTGATGCTCTGTCTGGCAACCGCCGTTTCCTATGCTGAAATCTCCAAACTCTATCCCGGTACCGGCTCCAGCTACTACTACGCTGAGCAGGCCATGCTCTCCAAGGACGCGTCGTTCAAGTATGCCCGCATCTCCAAGTTCATTGTCGGTTGGGGCTCTCACCTCTACTACTGGGTTTACCCGGGCGTGATGGTCGGTGTTACCGGCGTCTTCGTCGGGTACATCGTGGGATTCCTCTACCCCAACTTCATGAGCGGATCCAACCCTGGCCCCCTCTTTATGATGCTGGTCGCGGTCGTCTTCACTTTCCTGGTCACGGCCATCGCACAGCGCGGAGCTAACGCCTCCACCGCCGTCAATCTGTCTATCAATATTGTGCAGATCTCGGCGCTGGTCCTGTTCAGCTTCCTCGCCATCTCCTATCGCGCCCAGCATCCGGAAGGCGCAAAGGCGTTGAACTACGACTCCGTGAGCCTGGCCACGTACGACTACAACTTCGCAGCCAAGGCCGACGGCACCATCATCCGTGACGCCAACCAGGTTCCACAGCCGCAACTTGACGCTGCCGGCAAGCCGGTTCCGTTTACCATCAGCTACGCGGCCTACGACTCAACCGGCAAGCTCTTCCAGGCCCATCCCAACGCGACGTCTGTTGTGTCGATGCATAGCTTCAATTGGATGATGATTCAGGCTACGGTCGCCATCCTGATCCTGGTCGGCTTCGAATCGGTTACGTCGATGGGCGGTGAAGCGAAGAACGCCAAGCGCGACATTCCTCTCGCCGTCATCTTCTCACTCCTCATTCAGGGACTGGTTTGCTATCTCTTCGAGTACTTTGCCGCAAACTACTTCCTCAACTCGGGGTACACCATGCAAAGTGCGGCGGGTTCTGCCGCGCCCATCGGCGACATGATGATCATTGTCGGCGATGCCTTGTTTGGACCGGGGAAAGGCAAGTACTTTATGCTGGCTGAGGCCGTCACCGTCTTCCTGGCGCTGATCGGGACCACCCTGGCTTGCATGAACACCGGCGCTCGCGTTACCTACGCGATGGGCAAGGACGATGAGGCTCCCGAGCACTTCGGCATGCTGCACGCCAAGACGCTCAGCCCTCACCGCGCACTCAAGACCCTCTCCTACATCACCGCTGTGATCGGCGTCCTCTCTGTCGCGCTCCTCTTTGGAGACGCGTCGGCCCCAACGGACGCAGCCATCGCGGCACTGCCCCACGGCATATTCTCCAGCGTAGGCTATCTCTCGCACGACACGCTGGCGAAGCTTCCCAACTCGTTGTTGATGATTACCTTGGTTTCTAACTTCGGTACCTTCATCCTTTACGCGTTGAGCTGCATCCTGTGCATGGTGGCCTACCACAAGCGTCCCGATCATAGCTTCCTCAAACACACGCTGATTCCGGCGTTTGGTGTGTTGGCCAATGTCGGTTGCATGGCCTTCTACCTGATCGGGCCATTCCTGGGTCTTGGCACCGCGAAGGAACCCCTAGGAGCTATAGGAATCGCAATTCTGTGGGGCGCTTATGGAGCCATCTACTTCATGAAGTCCTCCAAGGCTAAGGGCAAGGGGATGTTGCTCGAATCCAAAGTACAGGCATAACCGGCAACCAGAAAGCAAGCTGTACGTACCAGGTCGAAGGTGTAGAGCTCCGCCCCTCCGGGCAGCATCGGAGGGGCGGAACTCCTTCACCTGCACAAACAGCCGACCTCCCGCAACGACAACCGGCCAAACGGGCAGGGTGGTGAACCTCAATGTTGGATGTGGTCTTTGGACAGGCAACAGATTCCGGCAGAGTGCGCCCGCATAATGAGGACGCTGTCGGCTTCTTCATTCCCCGGTCGCGTCAGGAATCCCGGTCTCGCGGCTGGATGTTCGTGGTCGCTGACGGCGTAGGCGGGATGGATCTCGGCGAAGTCGCCTCCGCCAAGGCGATCGAAGTCATGACCGAACAGTTTGCCCGCTCAACCGAAGGCACTTCCCTGCCCAGCCTATTGCCCAGCCTGATCCAGCACGCCAACTCGGCCATCCACGATGAAGGCCTTCATCCGGATCGGCGCGGGCGTCACATGGCCACCACCATCGTCGCCTGTGTGCTGCGCCATGACCAGGCGGTCATCGTTCATGTCGGCGACTCGCGCTGCTACCAGGTGCGCGATGGAAAGGCCGTCCAACTGACCCGCGACCACACCTGGGTTGCAGAGCAGCGCAAACTCGGCCTCATCACCGCTGCCGAGGCGGAACGCTCTGAGAGCCGCCACGTTCTCACCCGCTCACTTGGCCCCGAATTGTTCGTCACGCCCGACACCACTTCCGTCTCGCTGAAGCCCGGGGACGTTCTGGTGCTCTGCACCGATGGCCTCTACGGAGGCCTCTACCCGGAAGACATCGCTCGCATCGCGTCACAAAACAAGGGAGCAGATGCCATTGCGGGCGATCTCGTGAAGTATGCCGTCGACGTGGATGGCTCCGACAATGCGACCGCCCAGGTGATCCAGGTCCGCTCCATCGAACCCATGGGGATGTATCGCGGCCGCCTCTATCCGCTTCCCGTCCAGCAGTAGCTGCAAAATTCAGCAAGTTCTTGAGCCACCTCACTGGCCGATAGCTTCGAGATGGTCACGCGCCTAGCGAGGTTTTTTTGTTGCGGAGTCCCCTTGAGAGAGTAAAAAGCTATGTGATTGAACTATATAGGGTTGCGCGTGAGTGTGTCTTTCTTGCCACAGTTTATTGTTGAAATGATTGGAGTTACAAGCGAGTGTATACTTTTTACCACACTCCTCGAAATATCAGCTGAACGTCGTCCCCAGAGTTAAATGCAAAAAGCCCCGGCGGGTGGCGGGCTTTCTTTCTTTAACTTACTAATACCATTATACAGGGTGAACCATAACTCATCTGCTATCTGTTTTTTGGGGGTAAGTGGTTGATTTGGTGTTGGTTGAGCGTAGAAATGGACTTTTGGGGGCTTGACAGTGAAAAAACGGTCATTTGCGCGGGGCAGGGCTGGTCTGCGCTTGCAGCGCGTTATCTGCCGTGGCCGGGCGAACCGATGGGTGTGCTTTCAGCGATTTGGTGGTCGGGTGGGCGAGCGCAATGGTCACGACGCACTTAGAATCCCGGGCCGGTAATGGTGTACTGTGCCGCGATGGTGTGCGAAGTGCCACCGGGCCCCGTGACGGTGATGGTGACGTTCGATGTTCCTGGCGGGGTGGTGTACTTGACGCCGTTTACGGCCGAGCCGCACCCCGACAACGCGAGAGAAGCACCGCCCAGCACACAGAACAAAGCGATAAACAGAGCAGCGCCGCTACGCCTCAGCCGCCTGCTGGCCAATCCGCCGAGCCCAATCAGCATGACCGGAAAACCGAACGCGAGCATGGGATGAGACCCCGTGCCGCCCGGTCGTGCCAGAGGCGACGCGGACGTAACCGGGGCAACATCCGACCAGAACGTTACTGTCACCTGGATGGGCTGCTGCCAGTAGGTTTGCAGGTTTGTGGTTGGCGTCACCGCCAAGGTGCTGGGCGGGCCGAACGTGCAGGTGGCGTACTGCGGCAGACCGGAGCACGCGAACGTCAGCGTCCCCGCAAGCGTGTTGGTCGGTGTGACGGAGAGATAGGTATAAACGGTCGACCCGCTTGCTATCGCCACTGAGCTGGTGCTGAGGGCTAACTGGAAGTCGGCGGGGTCGGCGTTGACGGTGAAGCTGCTCGGGGCTGAGGTCGAAGTGCTGTAATTTCCGTCGCCGCTATAGACGCCGGTCACGCCGTAGCTGCCTACGCCGAGAGTCGCACTGGTAAACGTGGCCACGCCACTCGAATTCAGCGAACTGGTGCCGAGCAGCGTGGATCCGTTATAGAACGATACGGTGCCGGTCGGCGTTCCTGTGGTTGTGGAAAGCACCGTTGCGGTTACGCTCTCGCTGGAGAACTGCAGCAGGGTCGCAGGCGCAGAGGTTGCGCCAGTCGTGGTGTTGGCCTTGGCGATATTGATGTTCAGCGGTGCAGAGTTGTTATTGGCCGCGGCATAGTACGGCAGCGCTCCGCTGTAGATGGCCGTGACCGTATGCAGTCCAACAGTTGGCCTGCCAATCGTGGTCGATGCAGTGGCTACGCCACCCGCGTATGTGATTGCGATGGGCAAGCTAGCTACGCCGTCCACCTTAAAGGTGATGGTTCCGGTCATGGGGGCAGGCGTGGTAGCCGGCGTAACAGTGGCCGTTACCGTCACGATCTGACCATACTGCGGATTACCGCTGGGCGACTGAACCACCGCGACAGCGGAATTTACCAGCACCTCGCCTGTTCCGGAGAGCGCAATGCTGGGCGGTGCAGCGTTGACTGCGTTGCTCTTCAGCAGGTACGTTGCCGACTCTGTCGCCGCAGCGCTGGGGGCAAACTGGCTGGTAAACGAGCAGGTGGATCCCACGCCAAGGGGACCGGTGCCACATCCCTGTGTAGTTGTCGGCACCAGGGGCAGAGCGGTGGTGCTGCCCGTTCCGGTAAATGCCGGCGAGGAGAAGGTCAGCCCCGTTGTGCCCGAACTGGTGATGTTAAACAACTGCGTATCGCTGGTGGTAGTGATGCCCACTATGCCGAAGGAATAGCTGACGGCGGAGCGCTGGATCTGTAGAAAGCGGCTATTTGCGGAGTCGGCGAGGGTGAGCGTTCCCTGGCCGTTGATGGCGACTCCGCGGGGAGAGTTGAGCAGCACGCCGTTAGCGGCGCCGGGCACGGTGCCCGCGCCTGAACTGCCAAGCACTCCAGCCAGCGTGCTGATCACTCCGGAGGCCTGATTGACAACCCGCAGGCCGCTGTTGCCGGTGTCCGCGATGAAGATGTCGCCTGCGGCATCCACAGCCACGCCCTGGGGCCCACTCAGTTGAGCCTGGATTGCGGTGCCACCATCGCCGCCGGAACCCGCTTGCCCATTGCCGGCGACAGAGGAAATGACGTTGGTGAGATACCCGACCTTGCGGATCAGATTGTCGCCGGCATCCGCAACGTACAGGTTGGAGGCAGCATCCACCGTAAGGCCGGAGGGCGAAGAGAACGCCGCCTGGGTGGCGAGGCATCCGTCACCGTAGGTGTCGGTCGCGCCGGAGCAGACGGTACCACCCGCATAAAGGTAGCTGTAGCCATTGCTGGCGATTATGCGAATCAGGTTGTGTCCGCTGTCGGAGACGTAGATGCTCCCGTTGGCATCCACCGCAACTCCGGCAGGCGCAGAGAAGATCGTTTGCGCCGCCGGGCACGAGTCTCCATAGGTGTCCACGGCAAGCGGGCAGACGCTGGCAGCGCCGCCGGCGATCGTGGCGATGGTGTGCAAGGCGCGATCAACCCGCCGGACAACGTTATTGCCTGTGTCCGCAATGTATAGATTTCCGGCGGCATCGACCGCAACCCCCTTGGGGCCGCGCAGCTTCGCGGTCAAAGCGGGACCGTTGTCGCCGCTATAACCTGCACCACTTCCGCCGGCGACGACACTGCCTGCCGAACCGTTTGCCGGGAAATAGAGAACCTGGTTGTTGCCTGTGTCCGCGACATAGGCGTTGCCACCGCCATCCACCGCTACCTGCTGCGCGGTGGTGCTGAGCGTACCGGAGAGCAATGCTACCGTGCCCGGATCGATGCTGATCGTCGCTGCAGTTCCGGTGCCACTAAGGCCGACACTTGTTCCGGTTGAGGTTCCGGTGACCAGCAGGGATGAGGCGTCCGTTCCGGGGTGGCCCGGCTGGAAGGTGATGCCGACCTGGCAATCTACCGTAGTGTCGGCATTGGCGCTGCAGATAGGAGAACCAATCTGCGAGAAGTCCGGATTGCCGTTGGGGAAGGTAATGGCTGGGGTAGTTGTTTCGCCCGCGCCAAGGTGCACGTCGACCGTACTCGTGAGTGGCAAGGCAGGGGTGGTAGCTGCGAACAGCGTGTTGATGGAGATCTTGCGAATGCGCGCGTCGGCCGGGTCCGTGAGGTAGATGTTGTCCTGGCCATCGATGGCGATGCCCATGCCATTGCCGCCCGCGGAAAAGACCGATTGCGTGGCCGGGCAGCCGTCGCCGATGTTGTCCGTAGAGCCTGCGCAAATGCTGCCGACCGAGCCCGTTAGCGTACTGGTGACACCAATGTAGGGAGTAGACGGGTACGTGGTATTGGTTGAGCCGAAGATGCCGGCGATGGTGCGCATGGACCCTGTAGACGCGTCGAGGAACCATACCACGTTGAATCCGCCGTCAATCGTAAACAAGTCGCCGCGCGAGTCCAGAGCTATTTTGCGCGGCGTCATTTGCGTAGGGATTGTGGTTCCGGGTGGAGTGTAGGAGGGGTTGATGCTGGTAGCTAGTACGGTGGTATTGGCGGTGTACGTTGTGACCGCGCCGCCGCCGAAGATGGTGTAGATGTAGCCTGCCTGGGCGACTGCTCCGGAGTTCTCCAAGGCGATCAGGTTGGCAACCTGCGTTCCCCCGACATAGATCACGCGGACCACGTGGTTGCCTCCGTCCGCGATGAAGATGTTGCCGTTGCTGTCAACCTTTACGTCTTCGGGGGTATTCAGCAGGGCGGCCGAGGCGAGGCCGCCGTTTCCGGAATAGCCGATGGCCGTCGGATTGGCAAAAGGCACAGTTGTGCTTGGCCCCGGGAACTTCGGCGGATTGCCAGCAATCGTGTAGATATAGCCGACTTGCGCGGTCAATCCCGTTTCTTGATTGATCAGGTTGGCGAGCGTCGTGCCGCCTTCGTAGACTACGCGGATCGCATCGTCACCGGTGTCGGCGATGTAGACATTGCCATACGAGTCGGCCGCGACGCCACGGGGCTGGTACAGTTCCGCGCCTCCAGTGGGGCTGAGCTGGGGAGTGCCGTTGTTGACCTGGTAGTTGGTCGCCGTACCGCCGTCTCCGGTGTACCCTTCAGTGCCGGAACAACTGGTGTACTTCGATGCGGTGCAGGTAACGTAGCCCGCGACGATCGACATTACGCCCGTCGCCGCGCTGATTTTGTGGATCAGGTAATCGCCGTATCCGGCGATGTAGATGTCTCCATTCGGCGCGACGAATACGCCACGTGGTTTATTGAAGTTGCCGGTGTATCCGCCGGTGAGGTTAGCGATACCGTCGCTTGCGATGCAGCCGTCGCCGTACTTGTCCACGGGCGTTTGAAGGCTCGGCACAGTGCAGGCCGCCGCGGAAGAAAGGCTGCCGGCAACCACGGTCACGACGCCTGTCTTTTGGTTGATCTTGCGGATCATGTTGGCGCCGCCGTCGGCAATAATGATGTTGCCCTTCGAGTCAACGCCGAGCCCGCGTGTATCTCCGCCACTGGCGATCGGGCTGGTTCCGCCGAAGCTGGCTTGAGTGGCAGGACAGCCGTTGCCGATCTTGTCCGTGCCGGTTGTCCCGCAAACCGTCGCAGTCCCGCCGCCGATGGTGGTAATCGTGTACGGCAGCACCAACGGCGTCGCCTGCGCCATTAATTGGGGAATACTCAGGCCCGCGAAGGCCACCAGGACAACGGTCGCTTTCAACTTGTTCAACCCGACTTTTCGGGAACCCAGACGCATCATGTGACTCCGTAATTCCATACTTCTCCGCTCTTTTGGTTCTGTGTTCCTTGCCGGCACCGGAAGCCGCGTTTTCCAGACCGAACACACATCCAGCGGCACAGGGACCTGGCGGCACACGACTAGCCGTGTTTTGGTCTGACCAATATCGCGTCAGGATGGCAACTGGACGAAGAAAGTGCAGCCGCACGAAATTTAACTATCCAACTGGGACGGCTGTCAATGATATTCATAAAACCACCTAGAAGGAAGGGAACGATGTGACTCTTATCACATCGCTTCCTTCGACCGCTGATCTACCTTGAATACCATTCGACCGAAGTTTCATTAGATAGCAAACTTTATGTCAAATTGACGAGCTTCGTAATGGGAGTTCTATTTGGACTTTGAAAGGACTGGACCAGAAGGTGAGCGGCTCTATTTCAGGGTCGCGCTAGGCGAGTTTCGCGCGGGCCGAACCGGATTGTACTTGACAGTCCTGCATGTGAATTCGGATACTGTCCAGCGACCTTCCTGGTCAGACCAATGCCTTTCTGAGACAGTTTGGGGACCTGCATGTGCAAGATAATTCTTGAGGAAATGGCCGGCGCTCCGTCTCCGGCCCAGAGCCATTCTTGTGGGCGGCGCTTTTGGCTTTGCTTGCTGGTGGTATTCTGTCTGGCCACCGGGGTAGCCCGCGCCCAGAACAGCGGCAGCCTCTTCGGCACAGTCGCTGACTCGGCCGGCGCGGTGTTGCCCGGAGCGAAAGCTACCGTGACCGATCCGGATCACGGTTTTACCCGAACCGTGACTACGAACACCAGCGGCGCATATCTTTTCCCAGCGATCCCTGTCGGCACCTACACGCTTACGGTGGAGGCACCCAGGTTCCAGACCTCTGTCGATCAGGGCATCATCGTCGACGCCAACCAGAACGTAAAGATGGACATCAAGCTGTCCCTCGGAGCAGCCAACTCAGAGGTAACGGTTACCGCGGAGGGATCGACCGTGGACGCGCGCTCAGCCACGCTCGGCACGATGATCGACAACAAGCTGGTGGAAGAGCTGCCCATCAACGGCGAGAACGTGGTTGCTTTGGCGGCTCTGCTGCCGGGCGTGACCGGCGTAAATGCCCCGACGACCGAGACCAACGAACGCGGCGGGCCCACCTATACCGTGTCCGGGTCGCGCAACACGCAGAACCTGATGCTCTTCGACGGCCTGATGTGGAACAACCTCTTCTACAACACCGGAATCTCGTATCCGCCGCACGAGGCGCTCCAGGAGATCAGCGTCCTGCTGAACAACTACACAGCTCAATACGGTCGCAACTCGGGCAGCATCTTCAATGTGCTGACGCGGCAAGGCACCAACACCTTTCACGGGACAGTTTGGGACTACTTCCATAACACCAACCTAGACGCGGCAGACTACTTCGTAAAACGCGTCTATCCGCATCCGGAAGAAGACCGCCAGAACCAGATCGGCGTCACCTTCGGCGGCCCCATCAAACGCGACAAGGCATACTTCTTCGTCGCGGTGCAGGACCTCTTCGCACACAAACAGGCGATCGGCAGCATCAATCCGTACAACGACAACATGCTGGGCTTCGAGAACGATGGAGTGACGCCGTATCCATGCAACAGTACTGGCCCGTTCGCCGGCAAGAACTGCGCCGACTTTAACTCGTACCTATTCAGCTCCAACAACACCAATCTGTACACCCAAGCCCTGGCGAACGGCACCACGGCAAGCATTCCCAAGATCACCATTCCCTCATCGGCATCGACCGGGGGCGCCCAGGACATGATTGACAATGGATGGCTGCAGGCTGGCCACACCGGCTCGTCGCCCTGCGACGCCGATATGGCGAATGCGCAGTCGTTTGTGAACGGCAACTACAACTCCAAGCCACCGACTGGAAATAACTCCCTCAACAACTTTCCGTCGTCCACGGGAATGCCGTTCGATCAGATTCCGACGGAGTGCTTCAACCCGGTGATGATGGCCCCTGCAGGCTCTTCCACGCCTGGGATCATTCAAAAGTATGTGCCCACAGGCCTTCAAAGCGGCACGACCTCGTCGGGAGGTCCGCTGTTCTCATCCACACGTATTGCGCCACTGCCTCAACAAGACCTGAACCTGCTGGCGCGTGTGGACTACATCCTGAACCGCAGCCACACCCTCGACGCCCGTTTCGACTTGATCACCGCCAACGACCATACCGCGCCGGGCGTTAACAGCACTGCGGTAGGTGTGCCGACTTACGAGGTTCTATACAACCAGGCGTTCAGTAAGTACGGCAACATCGGCGACACGTGGGTCGTCACCCCGAATTTGCTGAATATCGCACGCGCCGGCTACAAACGGTATGAGAACGTGCGCACGCCGCAGGACCACCACACCCTGGCTGACTTTGGCGGCAACTTCAATATGAACGACCCGATCTCCGCGATGCCGGCGATCAACTTCAATACCTTTTCGCTGGGTTCCACCAGCCAGGGCTACGCCGACGTCATCAATGAGAACGTCGAGATCAAGGACGATCTTTCATGGACTCGTGGCAATCACAATGTTTCGGTGGGCCTGGATTGGCTACGCCTACAGTATCTGAACAAGAACATGTATCCCGGCAGCATCGGGTTTAGCAGCACATTCACATCCCAGCCGCTGGCCGATGCGCTGTTCGGCCTGGTGAATTCCATGACCGCGCAGAGCGAGACGATTCAAGGCGGCGTGCAGCACGACCTCTTTGCGTATGCGCAGGATAACTGGCGCGTGATGCCGAAGCTGACTCTGAACCTGGGTCTACGCTACGAACTGCCGTTCCAGTGGTTCCAGCCCAAGGGATATTCCGAAACCTTCCGTCCTGGCTTCCAGTCCGCCGTATTTCCGGGCGCACCCGGAGGCCTCGCCTTTGTCGGCGATCATGGCGTACTCAATTCGCTGGTGCCCACCGACTTCAACGGAGTCGCGCCGCGTATCGGGTTCGCCTACGACGTGTACGGCAACAGCAAAATAGTCCTTCGTGGCGGGTTCGGCGTTTTCTTCGACGCCATCAACGCCGATGTCGTGGGCGAGGGCGAGCCATTCCTCTACCAGAACACCCAGAACACGCCGGCCGGAGGGTTTTCGGTTCCACTCTGCATCACCAGTCCATGCGCTGGGCCGGGGTCGGCAGGAAACGTCCCTCCCATTCCCAATGGGTATAACAAAGCCAATCCATTGTTCGCGCCGCCGTATTCGGTGTTCTTCCCCGACGCCAACTTCCGCACCCCATATGTTCTGGCAATGAACCTTGGATTCGAACTCCAAGTGGGTAAGGGCGGTGTGCTGGATGTCAATTATGTCGGCAAACTCGGCCGCAAACTGACGGTTCCGGTCGATCTCAATCCAGCCATCTACGACTGCACCGGCTCGTACTTCCAGGCCAATCCTGCGGTCTACTGCAACAATGCAACCAACAAAGGCGGGTCGTACAGCGCGCGCGTCCGCTACCAGACCTTCAACTACGGCGGCCAGGGTTTGACCGACTTCATGAGCATCGGCGAGTCCAGCTACAACGGCTTGCAACTTCAGTACCGGAAGCGCATCAACCACGGCCTCTCCATGCTGGCCACGTACACCTATTCGCGGTCGCTGGACATCGACACCAACGGGCAATCAACCAGCAACGTCATTCCGGATGTATTCAAGGTCAATACAGAGTGGGGCGTCTCGGACACCAACGCCACACACATCTTGAACATGGGCTGGGCCTGGAACCTTCCCAAGCTCAACCACGGAGATGCCGCTTTGCGCGATATTGTAAACGGCTGGATCTTCTCCGGCATTTACCAAGCACGCACGGGATACCCCGTCAACGTAACGGTCAACACCGATGCAGCGTTGACCGACGAGCCGAATCAGCGCCCGGTCCTCGTTGTGGGCCAGAAACCGCTTCTCAGCAGTGCGCGCCACCGCGCAGATAAGCTGCAGCAGTATTTCAACATCAACGCCTTCGCCTACCCTACCAACGGCACTTACGGCAACGTTGGTCGCAACGCCTTCCCCGGCCCCGCATTCATCCTCACCACGTTCGGGGTGGGCCGTGAATTTCAGACGCCAGTCGTGCGAGAGGGCGCGCACATCCTGTTCCGCGCCGAGGCGTTCAACGTCTTCAACACCGTAAACCTCGGGCCGCCCCAGGCTAAATTCAGCTGTGCGAGCCAATCGGCGAACCTGCCGGGGCAGGCGATTACCTCCTGCTCCAATATCACCACGAACTTCGATCAGATCATCTCAGACGTGAGCACCAATAGCTCCTATCTCTCGGGCGGCCGCGTAATGCAACTCTCGCTCACGCTTTACTACTAATGCCATCTCGCACCCCGATTGCGGACGTCGGCCGTTGCTGCTGAATCGATTCGCGCAATTCGTTTATAGTTGTCGGGCTTTGCCCTTCAGGAGACACAGCTTGCGCGCATTCAACCACGGCTGCGGATCTCCTTCTCCAGCCAAATGCCCCACCCCACGCTTCGTGAACTGGTCGCTCCTGCTGGTGGCGTCATTGTTATTCGCGGCAGGTTGCGCTGGTTCCCACAACGCCAACGGGGCGCATCCGCTGACCTTTTCAGGTTCGGTCCACGGCGGCCAGGCGGCGGTTACAGGAGCGACCGTCCAGCTCTACGCAGTGGGCACGTCTGGCGACGGTTCGTCGGCGGTACCGCTGCTGACTGCGACGGTCACCACTAGCGACGGCACCGGCAACGCAACCAACAGCAATGCGAATGCAGGCAACAGCTTCAACTCGCTTCCCGCCGGCTCCTTCACCATCACCGGCGATTACCCTACCCCTTGCAGTGGCGAAGAAGTTTACCTGGTCAGCACGGGCGGCAACCCAGGCCTTGGCGCCGGCACCAACAACACTGCACTTGCCTTGATGGCCGCTCTGGGGGATTGCGGCGGCCTCTCCTCTTCCACCTTTGTTTCCGTCAATGAACTGACAACGGTTGGCTCCGTCGCCGCGCTGGCGAACTACATGACTTCCTACTCCTCCGTCGGTTCGGGGACAGCGGATGCCTCAGCCCTGCAGGCTGCGTTCAGCAACGTCAGCCAATACACGGACACGTCAAAGGGCACTGCACCCGGGCCGGGCCTTCCGGCCAGCTCCTACGCATCGAGCTTCGAAATCCAGACGCTAGGCGATGCGCTCTCCCCCTGCATCAACTCCGTCGGTGGAGTTGCCGGCGACGGTAGCAGTTGCGGCACGCTCTTCAACGACACCAAGCCCTCGGGCGGCTCGGCACCTACCGACACCATCGGAGCCGCGCTGAACATTGTCAATAATCCAGCGCTGAATACCTGCGCAATCTATGGCCTCGTCCCCGGTTCCCCGCCCTTCCAGCCGACGCTCAGCAGTTGCCCCTCCTCGTGGACGTTACCTATCTCGCCCTTGGCCGTCACCGTGTCAGGCGCTTCGACGATCACGATCGGGCAAACCGCGCAATACGCTGCCTCGGTCGGTGCCTCTGGGCGCGGATCGACCAACCAATCCGTTACCTGGATGGTGAATGGCGTCAGCGGAGGCAACGCAACAACGGGCACCATCTCATCTACCGGCCTCTATACGCCACCTTCCACTGCTCCTTCCAGTGCGGTCAGCATCACCGCCGTCAGCGTGCTATCGAGCACGGCCACCGGCTCCGCCAGCGTCACAGTGGTGCCTATTTCGGTCGCGGTCAGCGGACCCGCCGATGTCCTCTACGGTCTTACGGGGCAATACTCCGCGGTGGTCACCGGCACCTCCAGCCAGGCGGTCACGTGGATGGTCAACGGGGTTGCAGGAGGCTCTACGGCGCAAGGCACCATCTCGGCGACGGGCCTATACACCGCGCCGGCAAGCGCTCCGCCAACCCCGGTCACCATCGGCGCCCAGAGCGCTGGTCCGCCAGTAACTGCCGGGTCGGTAGGCGTCACCGTCGCGGCGGCCGCGGTCACCTATGCTACGGGCGACTCGCGAACCGTGAACCAGCCCACCTATCCCGCGGTCTGCAAGGTGTTACAGGCGCAATTCAACACTTCGCAACGCTCTTCGCCCCCTGCAGCCGGTTCGGATGACACCACAAACATCCAAACCGCATTGAACTCGGCAGCCTGCAAGAATACGGGCTTGGCCGTCGAACTCGCGCCTTCGGGCACCAACAACGCTTTTTATTCCGAACAGCTCACCCTCAATGGCGAGGGCCTGATCATCGACGCCGGCGTTACCCTATACGGCGGAGCATCGTATAGCACTGTCTCCAGCCCGCTCCTATCTATCAACGGAGCGAACTCCACCCTGATGGGCCCAGGTACCGTCGATGGCCGGGGTGACCTCATCACCAATACGAATAACAATCGCCTTGTCCAAACCAACAGTGCCAACAACTTCATCGCCTACAACGTAACCCTTGCGCAGTCCATCTATCCCAATCTCTACATTCAAGGCGGCAATGGAGCCACGGTATGGGGAGTCACAATTCTCACCCCTGCCACGCGCGCCAACGCCGACGGTATCGATCTGGATAGCCTGACCAACGCCACGGTGACGAATTCAACGATCGAGGCCGGCGATGATGGCGTGGCGGTGAAGCCGAACAATGCATCGGCATCGAACGTTACAGTGACCAATAACCGTTTGTACGGGACACATGGACTTTCAATCGGGAGCATCCCGAAATTCGCGGTGTCGAATATATTGTTCCTGAACAACTACGTGTATGGGGCGGACTTATCGAACAACGGCGCGCAGAACTCGAACGGACTGGTGATCAAGCAGGATCCGAGTTGCGCCACGACCGTGAGCCAGGTGACGTATCAGAATACCTGCATGAAGGGTGTAAAGCACTTGATCACTTTCTATACCAACTACAACAACACATGTTCCGGCAGCGCGGGTAGCCCGGTGTTCAGCAACATCCTAGTCAACGGGGTGTTGGCGACCCAGTCGTATTCCGGAGCGTATGAGGAATTTATCGGTTGGAGTGCTACGGCCCCCAGCAGCGCCTCGCTCGCGTATGTGAGCCTGGATGTCAACTCGTTGAATACCGGGGCGAATGCCACACAGTACGTCGCCATGTCGCTGGATAGCTCAAGCCTGACGAGTGCCACGCTGACGGGGACTGGAACGACGGGGATGTCGACCAGCACCTTCTCTACGTCCGGAAGCGTGCCTAACTGCTCATTCTGATTTCTGCGCCTGGTTGATCGCGTTCACTCCGGGAATGCAGCACGCGCGGTTTGCTCATCGGGATGCAACTTCGTGTACTTTGTGATCCCGACCATCGTGAACACCTTGATGAAATGCGGCTTCAGGCCAAAGGTCTGGACAGTCTGGCCGCCTTTGCTGGCCGCGATCATCAACTGAATGACCAAAGCAATCCCGCTGGAGTTCAGGTAATCCACTCCGGAAAAGTCCAGAAGAATACGCTTCGAGCCCGGCGGAAGTCCTTGAAACGTACCCAGCACGGCAGGCTTCGAGGCGCTGGTAACATCGCCCGTATAGCGCAGCACGGTGATTGGCGCGCCTGCAGGGCTTTGCACCTCTTCCACCTTCACTTGCGTGACTTTTTCCGCCATCCCTTATCCCCTCTTTCCCTCTTCGTTCTGATCAATCACAATCGCTTCCGCCTCTTCATTTGGATGAAGCCGGATCACCATGCGGGCGTAGCTGCCGGAGCGCGGAGAGCTGACCCATTCCACCTCGTCCACCAGGGACTCGATCAGAAATATTCCCATGCCGCGCGCGCCCTCCTCCTCGTGCATCTTCTTGTCGATGTCGGGAACGGCTGCGTGCTCCTGAGGCCCGCTGCCGGTATCGTGCACCTTCACCTCCAGCGAATCCGCGTTCATCGAGAGCACCACTCCGACGGACAAGGTTTCATCCAACTTGTTGCCATGCTCCATCGCATTGATGCAGGCCTCGGCGATGGCCGTCTTAAGGTCTTCAACCCGCTCTTCCCCGAAGCCCATCATGCGGGCAACGCTGGCTGCTGTGTTCATCGCCACCTTTTCAAATCCCAAGCGGGACGGAAGCTGGAGTTCGATCTTTTTCCTTGTCTCATCGTCCATCGATTGAAGGTCTCCGCTATGGGTTCCTACGCAGTACCAGCGCAGTCATGTCGTCAGACTGGTCCTGCCCGTCTGAAAATGCGTCCAGGGCGTTCCAGATGGAGCCCAGTATCTGCTCCGGCGTCGGCTCGCTACAGGCAACAAATGTCTCCAGAAGGCGCGTTTCGCCGAACTCATCCTCGCCGCGAAAGACCTCCGTCATGCCGTCAGTGTAGACCAACAGCCGCGCCCCTGGGCCAAAGTCGAACTTCACGGCAACATAGCTCGAAAACGGCAGAAGCCCAATGGGGGTCCCCGATGCTGCAATTTTGTTCAGGGTGCCGTCACCGGTAGCCAGGAATGCCGGGTTGTGCCCTGCGTTGACGACTTCGAGGGTGTGGGCGGTTGGATCCAGACGGAGCAACATGGCGGTCACGTACCGGCGACGCGCCTCGTCTCCCTCGCCATAGTGCAGCAGATTCATCTTTGTGGCGATCTCTAGCAGGCTAAGCCCGGCTTGGACCATGGCTCGGAACGCCGAACGAAACGAGGCGCCCACTAACGCCGAGGCGAGTCCTTTACCGGCCACGTCTCCCACCACGATCACCGTCTCGCCCGAAGGCATCGCAACTATGTCGAGATAGTCCCCGCCAACTTCGTAGCAGGTAACCGAACGTGCCGCCAAGCCGTAGCTGGGGATCTGCGGCATCTGCTGCGGGACCAGGCTCTGCTGAACCTGGCGGGCGGCGGCCAGATCGCTCTCAACCCTTTGCCACTGAAGCGCACGCGCGTGAAAGCGTGCGTTCTCAATTGCCACCGAAGCCTGTACCGAAAGCGACTCAAGGAAATCGGTCTCGTCGAGATCGAGGGTGCGGTCCGGCGGAACGATGACAATCAGCTCGGTGAATTGGACTCCGGTCTTGTCGCAGAGAGAGAAACGAAGCAGGGACTCGGGTTGCGGATTGGCGCCCACCGCACCTGCCTGGCCGCTGAGCGAGGCCTGAAGCTCCGCGGGAACCTCACCGTAGGTCTGGGGAAAGGCCGTGAAAAATGCGCCATCGAGTTCAAGTTCGCGAACTACAATCTCCAGCGCTATGCGTACCACCTCGTCGATCTCGATCGTGGAATGGAGCTGACGGCTGGCTTCGAGCAGGGCTTGGAGACGTACGACCTGCTGCTGGGCCAGAAGAGCTTCTTCGCTGATTTCCATCGGGCACTTCCCCTCACCGGAACTTCAGTGTGTGTGGACGAGTATATGTCACGGGACGCAGCACTTACCCCGGAAACGGTCCGGGTTGAAGCCAACATTTCGTTCCCAGTGCCTGGTGCCCGAACGGAGACAATTCACGTTGCTGTAATAAGTGAACTGACAGCGGCTTATATACTCCCCGGTATGCTTGACAAAGAACTGTCGTACACCACTGCGGCCGGTGCGAAAGAAGGCACGGTCATCCTGACGCTCGACGGCCCGTTCACTCTCAGCAACATCTTTCAGTTGCAGAGCGAGCTGCGTACGCTGAAGCCGGCGTGTCTGATCATGGACCTGACGTCCGTTCCCTACATGGACTCGGCCGGATTGGGCGTAGTGATGAACTATTTTGTCTCAGCCCAGGGCAGCGGCCGCAAATTTATGCTGGTCGGAGTCAACGACCGGGTGCAGGCACTCCTTCAAATGACCAAAGTCGATGCGGTCCTGAGTACTTGGGAGTCGGTCGAGGCTGCCCAGTCACAGGCATAAAGTGACACTGGACCAACGGCAGTGTGATTAATACTTCCCAATTGCGTGCAGTTTTTTGCATATCCCTGTGGATAAGCAGGCATTTTCCTAGACTTCTCCGGTTCTAGGTTCGGCACGTGACGTGCAAACAGTTAGTCGAGTACCAGACTTTCGCTGGGATTTTGACGATTCGGCTTCAATCGTCTGCTGCTTAACTTGTCGTTCCATTCAACCTCAGTCACGCCGACACTATCAGGAGAGTCGACCACATGAAAATGCTGAGATACCTTTTTGCGATTGTCCTGGTCTCCGGACTGACGAATGTGGCGAAAGCGGGCCCTGCCCCGCCGCCGGGTTTCCAAATGGTTGTGGTCGATCCGACCGTGCCGCTCGACCTGATCCAGCCGGTCTATACCGACGATTTCACGCTCGATTTCCCGGTCCCCCCTTCCCCCGCGGCTGGGTGCACTACTGGGAAAGACGGTCAACTGCCTAGTGGAGACACGGGTTATACCGCCTGCTTCACTGGAATCAATCTCACTGGGAAGCCCCTGACCAGCCTGCAGATTGAGCTTCCCACATCCATAATTGGCTCATCGCCGAATTGCTCCGGGGCAATTACGGACAACTACTTCTCCAACGTCAGCTGTACCTCCACGAACGGCGGCCTCGACGAACTGTTCGATTTCACGGGCGGGGACATTGTGAACGCGACCTTCTTCAATAGCTTTTGCTATTTCAATCCCTTTGCCGGGCCTACCGTCGACTGCTCCTCGCCAGCCATCTTCACCATTGCCATAGGAGCGCCTGGGGTCAACTTGGACTTACCGGGTGGAGCAGCGTCTCAGATCGATGCCGCTGGCGTTACCGTCATTGCGAACGCTCCCGAGCCGAGTTCGATCCTGCTGATGTCCACGGGCGTGCTTTCTCTCGGTCTGTTTGCGGCCTACCGTCGTGAAAAGCTACTCGTGACGGCGCGCCCGCCTACTGCGGCAACCTTCGATTAGCGATCCCGCCAGTTCATTGCATGCAAGGAGAGAGTCCCCATAAGGCTCTCTCCTTCTGCTTTGGCCCCATCTTTGGGCCCGAGCCCCGCTGAGCTCGCTTTGGGGTCCGAGACCATCCGACCGATAAATCGGCCTCTCTCTTCAGATTGTCGTAGACTGTTGCATATCCGCGAGATCTGTTGCGAAAGTATCCCTATGCGTCCTGCCGCGCTGATGGTTCTGCTGTGTATTCTGTGCGCTGTGCCTCACTGGGCACACGCCCAATCGCCCGCGAGGCCGGCGGCGGCCAGTTCGCCAGTCCCACTCAAGCTTGGCGAGTCGTCCGCGAAAATGAACGGCCCGTGGAGGTTCCACACCGGCGACGACATGGCGTGGGCACGACCGGGTTTCGACGACTCCACCTGGGACACGATGGATCTGACGGTGGCCCCGGGCACAGAGGGGGTCGCAGGCTGGACCCAGCGCGGTTATCCCGGTTACTCCGGCTACGCCTGGTACAGGCTCCAAGTCAATGTGCAGGGAGCCAACCACCGGCTTGCACTGAAGATGCCGGACCAGGCGGACGATGCCTACCAGGTCTATGTCAACGGGCAACTTGTCGGCGAGTTCGGCAAGTTCAACGGACCTCACGTCACAGCTTATAACGCGCTGTCGGAGGGATTTCCTCTACCCAAAGGGGTGAGCAACGGAACCATCACCATCGCCATCCGCATGTGGATGGACAGCGCCACCCGTTTCATCAGTCCCGATGCTGGAGGTCTGCACGGCCCGCCTGTGCTGGGATACGCCACCCATGTCAACGATCTGGTGCGATTGGATTACGACGACATGGCCCATTATCTCGGCAGCGTATACCTGGAGGTCATGATCCTGTTCATGGCTCTCCTAATGGCCGCCGCACTGTTCTGGCTGGACCGGGAGGAACAGGCCTACCTATGGCTGGCCATGGTCTGTACGGTCACCCTGCTTTACAACGCGATCGTATTATCTGTGAACGTCGTGGCTTGGATCGGCCAGACGCCGGCAGTCGTTCTGACCGATGTAATCCTGCACCCGTCGCGCATCGGGCTCTGGGTCCTGTTCTGGGGCTACTGGTTCCGCCTGGCGAAGATCGGCAGGCTGCATCAGGTAGTCTGGGCGCTGGTTGCTCTTCTGATGCTTGGGACGGCAATGATAAGGCCTCCGCTGTATGGCCAACTCGTTCCAGTGCACTACGCCAGTTTTCTTACTCCCGCGCTTCTGGCCGTCAAACTTAGCCTCGGCGTTGTGCTGTTCTTTGTCGCGTATCGCGGCTTCAAGACACAGAAGACGGAAGGGTGGGCGGCCGGCACGGCCGTTCTGCTCGTTTTTGTCTCGAATTATTCGAGTGAGCTGCACGTGCTTCACGTGCCCATCATGTTCAACGTCTTCGGCTTCTACTTTCAGCTTGGGACGATCTCCACGGTCGCTTCGCTTCTGATCATCACCGTAATGCAATTGCGCAGATTCGTTGAGTCGCAAGTCTTGAAAGAGCAATGGAAGATGGAGATTCAGCAGGCCCAGGAGGTGCAGCAGTTGCTGATCCCCGCCGAACTACCTGAGGTGACCGGACTCGCAATTGACAGTGAGTACCGTCCCGCGCGCGAGGTCGGCGGCGACTTCTTCCAGATCCTGCCGCTGGAGACGCCAGGGGCGGTACTGATCGTGGTGGGAGACGTTACCGGCAAAGGCATGCAGGCGGGAATGCTGGTGGCCCTGATCGTCGGAGCGATCCGCGGAGCTGTCCTGCACAGCACTGATCCTGCGCAGATCCTGCGCGAGGTGAATGAGCAGTTATGCGAACGCCAGCACGCGATCGCGACCTGCCTGATCCTGCGCATCGATCCGGATGGAACCGGGATCATTGCCAACGCCGGCCAGCTCGCGCCCTACCTCAACGGCACAGAGATCGAGATGGAGGGGGCCTTCCCAATCGGCATCGTTCCCGACGGAGATTTCTCAGTCGCGTCGTTCGGTTTGCAACAAGGCGATTCGCTGTTCCTCATGTCCGACGGAGTAGTCGAAGCCACCGACCCGCAAGGAGCGCTCTTTGGGTTTGACCGGATCAGTGCCATGTTGCAGAAGAAGGCTACCTCCGAAGAGATCGCAAAGGCGGCCCAGGCCTTTGGGCAGGAGGACGACATCCTTGTAGTCCAGGTGCGTCGGGAAATCGAGCTGTTGGCAGTTACAGCATAGAGTTGCTTCGCCACAACTAGCAGCCAATCGGCTCCATGTCGACCGCGACCTGTAGCGTGTGGGCCTCGCCGCCCAGAACCAAGCCGCGCAATGGGCTCACATCGCCATAATCCCTTCCCCATGCGAGCGTGACATGTCCGTCCGAGGGGACGACGTTGTTGGTTGGATCTAAGTCAAGCCAGCCGCTGCCCGGACAATATGCAGAGACCCACGCGTGCGACGCGTCAGCACCGACCAGCCGCTGCTTTCCAGGAGCCGGATAGGTGCGCAGATATCCGCTGACGTAGCGGGCTGCGAGATTCAAGGAGCGAAGGCAGGCGATCTGGACGTGCGCAAAATCCTGACAAACACCATGGCGTTTGCGAAAGACCTCTTCGGGAGGCGTGCGAACGTTAGTTGCCTTGGAGTTGAAACGGAAATCCCTGTGAATGCGCGCAGTGAGATCGAGAAGGCCTTCCGTCAATGGCCGTCCGGGCGTGAACGATTGTTGCGCATAGGCGGCAAACTCTGGTCGCAGACGAATACGCGGCGACTCAAAGACGAATTGGTAAGCCTCCAACCCCTCCGGGCTAAGGTCATCGGGAAGGGCCCGCGCCACCTCTTCCCAGGCGGGAGACTCATTCGGCCATGGCGCCGGATTTTCGGCAATTACCACTTCACTCCGCGCCTCCACTACCAACTCCTTGTGAGGCTCCTGCACGGTAAAGAAGCACAGACAATTCCCAAAGTAATCGACGCGTTCCGTACGCGTCGCCGGAGCGGGTTGGATGAGCACTTCATTCCGCGTCAACTGGTTGGGAGCCAAAACCCGCGGCTTCAGACACGCGACATGGTTCCCTACCGAAACTAGCGATCTGTATTTGTACGTCGATCGATGAACGATTTTATAGATCATTGGTCTACGGTAATGGGCAGAGTGCGAGCGTGGCTGAAGTACCTTCCCGACAAGTTATTCGACCACGAGGGCAGGAGTTGTTCCATCTCTCCCAGGAATCGCTCTAGTCTGGACAGGCCGTCGGACTCGTGTGTCGGCGTCACAACGTTGGGCAACGGATACTTTAACTCCCCCAGATCGAAGCTGCGCAGCCCCGTCAACGCGTCTTGGATGGTCCGCAGGTCATCCGCAAGATGCCGTGGAAGCCTTTGATAGAGGTCGCCAAGGTGGCTGATTTGGAAGTCGAGGGCCCGAGGATTCGTCTCATCCGCCATCAGCACATACAGCACAGCCAGTGGCTGCAATGTGGTGTAGTACCGTGTGCGGTAGGTCATGGAGCTGTCGGCGACCTCGAGCAGGTATTCTAACAGCGGCCAGTCCTGCTCCCCGAGCGGCTTCGTCACCTCACGAAGCTGCCGAGTCAAATAGATTGCGCGTTCCAACCGCCGCCCGATGCTCATGAACAGCCAGCCCGACCCGCGAGTCGTGTTTTCGCGCTCCATGCCGGAGAAGGCGGAGAGCAGTTCCAGGCACGCAGTGAGCATCGCCGGATACTCCAGGAACTGCGTGTCCTGATCCATCTGCACCGAATCGCGAAGTTGGCCAATAAGGGTATTCATATCCGCTGACAATCGCTCGCGTACGTTGGCACCCACGCGCGCTACATCCGCCAAAATCGATGCGAGGCTGTCCGGGCGCTTGATGTTTGTGAGCACCGAGATCAGCTCCCGTTCCAATTCGATCGCGGTCGCCCGCTTGCCCTTTGCCTTGGGCAATCTACTGTGTCTCGATTCCAGGCAACCGTGCAGCCGCAACAAGCACCCCAGTTCCGCCTCGTCGGCGCGCCGCACCCGCGTGATAATCGTCCGCACGATTCGTGCAATATTCTCCGCACGTTCCACATACCGGCCCAGCCAGAAGACGTTGTCGGCCACGCTGCTTGGGATAGGCATCGCGACTCGATGCAACTCCACCGGCTCGTCCCGCGGCCGCAACATGCTGAACGTGTCTACCGGGCTGTCCCACAGCACCCAGGCGTCTTTACTGTGACCGCCGCGCTGCATCGAGACGACGGAGCCTTCCGCCTCGGCAACGCGGGTCAATCCGCCTGGAAGCGCAATCCATCCGCTGCCTGTATTCAAAACGTAGGCGCGCAACACCAGGCTCCGCGAGACAAGCCGTCCGTTCTCCCATACTGGCGCAGTGGATAGCGCAATCTTCTCCTGCGCTACATAGTCGTGAGGGTGGGTCCGCAACCGCTCAATAAACTTGCTTTTCTCGGACTGCGTAATCTCGGCTCCAAAGACCGGCTCCATTCCACGCGAGGGGAATGCAGGCTTAACCACGACTGAATCCAGATGTTTTAGAACCCAATCCAGCGCATTTGCCTGGCCGCACCACCAGGTTGCAACCGACGGAAGCTTGAGACTCTGACCCAATAGGCATCTGGAAAGCCCGGGAAGAAACGGCATGACTGCAGCCGTCTCAATCAATCCGCTGCCCAACGCATTCGCAACCCTCACATTGCCGGCAACGATGGCATCGACTAAGCCCGGCACGCCCAGCAGCGACTCGCCGCGCAACTCCAGAGGGTCGCAGAAGCTGTCGTCCACCCGGCGCAGAATGACGTCGACCTGTTCCAATCCGTCTACGGTTTTGAGGTAGACGCGCCGGTCGCGCACGGTGAGGTCTGCTCCTTCGACCAACGTGAATCCCAGGTAGCGGGCGATGTACGAGTGCTCAAAGTAAGTCTCGTTGTGCGGCCCGGGGGTCAGCAGAACGATACGTGGATTGCTGCTTCCTGACAGGCTGATGAGCGCTTCGCGTTGCGCGCGAAAGAAGGGAGCGAGACGCAGTACATTCGAAGCGCGAAACAGATTCGGCAGAACATCGGAGACGATGGTGCGGTTCTCAAGTGCATAGCCGCTGCCCGCCGGAGCCTGTGTGCGATCCGCTAGCACCCACCACTGGCCGTCAGGGGAACGAGCCAGATCCACCGCCAGCATGTGGAGATAGCTGTGCGTCGGTACTCGCACGCCTACCAGCGGACGCAGAAATGCAGGGCTGGCGTAGAGCAGCGCAGCCGGAAAGCGCCCCCCCGCCACCAGGTTCTGCGGACCATACAGGTCCTCAAGAACCAGGTTGAGCAACTGCGCGCGTTGAATGATGCCCTGCTCGATAAACCGCCACTCGTCCGCGGCAATCTGAAACGGAACGACGTCGATCTTCCACGGTCGATTCGCCCCGAGAGGATCGCTGTAGATGTTGTAGGTAATTCCGTTTTCACGAATCCGGCGCTCAGCACGGCTCCAGCGGCGCCCCAATTCGTCTGGGCCGATCTCCTGCAGTGAATCCATCAGGTGCGCCCAGTGCGCCCGCGGGGTCACCCCATCCGCCGACAACTCGTCATAGGCGTCTCCGTAGCGGATTGGAGTCTGATGTAGATCGACAGTCATGGAATCAGTCGCGGCCTTTCGCCGTGGATCGTTCGGCCGGGGGCGGAATCCGCAGGTCCAGCGTCATCGGGAAGATCGGGTTGATCTCTTCCTCCGGTATCGCCATTGCGCCCGGTGCAGCACCTGATACCTCAAAGCGCTCAACCCTCCGGCCCTTCGCCTCTGCCGCGTTGTCTGGCCGGGTCGAGTAAACGCTCCCGTCAGGCGGTCCAGCATGATAGCTACAGCGGCCGATCGAACGCTCCTTCCAGCGGTCGATGATATCGAAGACCAGCGGCACATGCACCGGAACTGTGGGGTGCAAAGTTGCCGACAGTTGTCGAGCCCGATACCGCACGCCTGCCACGAGCTCTCCGAGAGCGCCTGTTGGTTGCAGCGGCACCGAGCGCCCATTGCATGCAACCATATAGCGGGAGTCCGTTATAACCCCGGTCACTCTTACCTCGATGCGTTCCAGCGACGAATCCACGCTGCGCCCCGTCCCGCCTGAAGTTGTCTCCTCCGCCAGCACGTTCCACGGCTCCAGTGCCTGACGCAACTCCAGGGTGACTCCGTCTGCGGTAATCGATCCAATTTTCGGAAAACGAAATTCCATCTGCGCGGCGAACCACTTCTCCTCGAAGTTGTAGCCCGCCCCGCTCAGGTGCGCGAGCACTTCGGAGAAATCGCGCCGGACAAAATGCGGCAGCATAAAGCGGTCGTGAAGCGCGGCGCCCCAGCGGACCAGTCCGCCTTCGTACGGCTCTTTCCAAAACGTGGAGACGAGGCCGCGGACCAGCAGCATCGTAACCAGCCCCATGCGAATGTGCGGAGCCATTTCGAACGCTCGCAACTCCAGCAAACCCAGACGTAGCCCTTGGCCCTCAGGTGGGTACAGCTTGTCCACGCAAAACTCCGCGCGATGCGAGTTGCCGGTGACATCGACCAGCAGGTTGCGAAACAGCCCGTCCACAATCCACGGCGGACATTCGCCTGCCGGCAAGTTGCGGAACGCCACTTCCAACTCATACAACGCGTCCGTGCGCGCCTCATCCACGCGTGGATACTGGCTCGTTGGACCCACGTACATGCCGGAAAATAGATACGACAGAGACGGATGGTTTTGCCAGAACGTCACCATGCTGCGCAGCAAATCCGGGCGGCGCAGTATAGGACTCTCCAACACACTCGCCCCGCCAATCACGATATGGCTGCCTCCGCCGGTGGCAACGTGTCCGCCATCGTAGTTAAACTTCTCGGCTGTCAACCGGTTGCGGCGCGCTTCCTCGAAAAGGATGATGTTGATCTGCTCAAGCTCGTCCCAATTGCTCGCGGGCGGTAGATTCACCTCTAGAACTCCGGGATCCGGTGTAAGGCTGAACGATCGCAGTCGCGGATCGGACGGCGGAGTGTAGCCCTCCACCCAGACTGGCTGGCCCAGATGCTGGCACGTATCCTCAACGGCAGCGACCACGTCGAGATAGTCCGCCAGCTTCGACGCGTATGGCAGAAACACATGCAGGCGGCCTTCGCGGGCCTGTACGCACAGCGCCGGTCGAATCAGCTCCGTCGCCGTCTCGGCAGTGCTGGAGAGTGCAGGCAGCGGATCGGCCGCGGGCTCAATCTCGAAGAGGTCAGCGCGACGGACCCGATGCGACGGCAGCTTGACGTGATCGGCAAACGGCGCGGCGTCCTGCTCGTAGACCAGTTCGTCCGGCGCAACCCAGGATATTGTGTCAGTCGGTATGCGAAAGCCAATCGGCGAATCGCCCGCGGTCAGGACTAGTCGCTCCGGGCGCGGAAACCACAGTTGGCTCGACCACCGCAGTTGTCCTGCTGGCTGCCGTCGGCGAATGGGCAAAACATATCCGGCTGGCTCCGCAGGCTCTGCGCCAGCGTTGTAGGCCGGCAAAATGTTTTCGCGGCTCACCTGCAAGCGCCGCGTAAGTGCTTCCATGAAGGCGAGAGCATTAGCCGCGGTGAAGCCGTAATTGCGATCTTCACTCGCAATAAGATTAACGTTCTCCCATACTGGAACACCGTCGGCCCGCCAATAGCAGCTCATCGCCCAGCGCGGCAGCGGCTCGCCGGGATACCACTTCCCTTGCCCGTAATGCAGCAGCGCACCGGGCGCGATCTTCTCGCGCAGGCATCCAATCAGCGCCAATCCGCGTTTTCGCTTCAACGGTCCATGCGCATCGATGTTCCATTGCGGACTCTCTGGCTCATCGATACCCACAAATGTGGGCTCGCCGCCCATGGTCAGGCGCACATCCCTCGCCTTCAGGTCCGCATCGACGCGGTGCGCAACCTGCTCAACCTGCGCCCAATCCAAATCGGAAAAAGGCTTCGACAGGCGCGGCGTCTCATTCAAGCGGCGAATGGATATGGAGAAACTGAACTCGACGTTAGCCGGTTCCACCGTCCCACCAATTGGTGCGGCATTCGACGCGTTCGGCGTGCAGACCAAAGGAATGTGACCTTCGCCTGCGAACAAACCCGAGGTCGGATCCAGTCCGATCCATCCGGCGCCCGGCAGGTATACCTCCGCCCATGCGTGTAGGTCAGCAGAGTCATTTTGCGGGCCGCCAGGCCCCTCCAACGCGCTCTCGTCCGGCGCCAACTGAATCAAATACCCCGACACAAAACGCGCCGCCAGCCCAAGTTGCCGCAGAATCTGCACCAGCAGCCAGGCCGAGTCGCGGCAGGATCCCATGCGCTTCTCCAGCGTCTCCTCACACGTCTGAACGCCGGGTTCGAGGCGTGCCGTATAGCCAACCGCATCGCGCACCCGCTGATTCAAGTCGATCAGGAAGCTAATCGTTCCGCGCCTTTGCAACGGAACATTCTCAAGAAATGTCCGCAGTCGGGGGCCCGCAAGATCAGTCGAACGATATGGCTCGAGGTCTTTTGCCAACTCCCGCGTGTACGCGAACGGAAACTCTTCGACGCCCGGCTCCAGCAGGAAGTCGAACGGATTGACAGGAGACAGTTCCGCAACCAACTCCACCTCAACCACAAACTCCTTCGTCTTATTCGGAAAGAAAATGCGCGCCAGATGGTTGTGGAGGGCGTCAAGCTGCCACTTCAGGATATGTTCGGCTGGAGTCACGTCCAGCGAATAGCTGAGAATCGGCGTTCGGCAATGCGGCGCGGGGCGTAACTGAACCACCTGTGGGCCGAGCGAGACCGCCTTGTCATATCGATACGCCGTCCGATGATTGAGAGCTACCTGTATGCCGATCCCCCATAGCTGAGCGTAATGTTGGCTCGCTTTTCGCTAGACGCGACAGACTCTGAAGGCTTTACGCACCCCATGGCCAACTAACGCCGTAAAGCTACCTTAACATAACCAACCAACCAGCGATATCGCTCCTGGCGCACCGCGGTCCCGCCCTTGGTTTTGGCGAGCACACCCGGCCGCGGCTGCGGCGGAGTTGAATTGGAGAGCAGAGTTGTGTCTGTTGCAGGAGGGCCGAGTTGCGGGCTCACCCGATCAGGCCTCGTTGACCAAGCCCTCAAGGATTGACGCTGGGAGCTGCCGCGCGCAATTCCTCGCTCAGGATGATCGCCTCCGCAATCTCCCGTATCGGCCTGCGCTTCTGGCGGCTCAGGTTCTGCATGCGAAGATAGGCGTTCTCCTCGTCGATTCCCAACTGACGCTGGAGCAGCCCCTTGGCGCGCTCCACTAACTTGCGCGTCTCCAGGCGGCGTTGCATCTCCAGGTTCTCGACCTCCAGGCGCGCCAGCGTAAGCTCCGCGCCAACCAGAAAGCCGATCGTCGAGATAATGCGAATCTCACGTTGTGTGTGGTGATGCGGATTGCGATGCTGAAGATTGATAACGCCAACCACACGCCCCCGGCACAGGATGGGCACTGAGAGGAAGGCCTCAAAGGAGTCCTCAGGCAAGTCATGGAAGATGCGGAACCGCGGATCGGCAGCCGCTCGGCAGGGAATGGCCACCGTCTCGCAGTGCTCAGCAACCCAGCCCGTGATGCCCTGCCCTATCGTGATGCCCAGCTTGTTCAGCAGGTCCGGATGCGGGTTCTTCGACGCGCTCAGGATCAACTGTTGATCCCGCAGAATGTAGACGAAGCAGGAGTCGCACTGCATCAGGTCTGAGATGAATTCCAGCACCCTCTGCAGAATCGATTGGAACGACTCGGCTGCCGCCATTCGGCTGCCAAGTTCATGGAAGAACTCGATATAGGAGGCGTCTTCAGGCTGTTTTGTCAGTGGTTTAGTCACAAATTCCATGGCGTAGTCCCTCCAGGTTGAGTTGAGAGGATGGGTCTGCCCCGCCTCATGCCTATGCAAGATCGGCCTTTAGTTCTCGAATGCCGTATCGAAGATATGGAAGAGGCCGTGGCATAACGAACGGTCAGCGCACGCACGAGACCAGCCGGCTCATCTCTGGAGCATCGAGTTGGCGAGATGGAAACAGGCATGGACGCGCACTCCGAGTGACCGTGAAACAACGGTCGAACCGTGCGCCCCCTCTGTCCCTTTTGCCTGAGAGAATTATCCCGTCGGCGGACACCTCAAGGGTGCCTCTCTCCAGAAGTAGCTACCACTATCGCGGTCCTTTTGCCTGAGAGTTTCCAGGGGCGGTTGCTCCTTCGGCGTCGGAACTAAGTCCAATCTCTCCCGCTATAGTGTCGAACAAATAAGTTTTATTGAGAAAGTGCTCATGCTACAGAACAAACCCGCTAAGGCATTATTGCAGCCGCTCGTTACCAGCGGCTTGTAGGTAATCTAACCCGAAACAGTTTGCGAGGCAAACCCTTATCGCAGATATATCGCAATTTTTCGCGTCGAAAATCTTCACAGAATCCTTATGCGCCTCCTGATAGCGCGGATTCTTGTTAGCCTGCAGCCCGCCACCCTTCAGGCCAACTCCTCTCGATGCCTCACGCACCGTACTCCGTATTGACACTGATCGTTATAAGGACTATCGTTGAAGTAGATGAAATCCCCGAACAATTCCGCGACCAGCCCCCGGCGCCTAGAGTGCCCAGAAGAGGCGGTATTCCTTGAACTTTGCCGGACTACGGACATGCTTTCCCGCAATCTGTCCTCACTGCTGAAGTCAGAGGACTTATCCGCCAACCAATACAACGTACTGCGGATCCTGCGCGGAGCCCCCAATGGCCTGCCCTGCGGCGAAATCGGTAACCGCATGATTACCCGCGACCCAGACATCACTCGCCTGCTCGATCGCCTGGAGAAGCGCCGGCTGATCGCGCGATGCCGCGAGACCAAGGACCGCCGAATGGTCGTGGCCACGATCACTCCCGACGGGCTGAAGCTTCTTACTCGAATGGATCAGCCAGTGCGCGACGCGCATCGCAGCCAATTGGGCCATCTCGGACGGGAACGGCTCCGGGCCCTTACCGAGTTGCTGCAGCTCGCTCAGCTCTCAACCAGCTGATTCTTTCCATTTCCATATATTCGTTGCAACGAATACTGTCGTCACGCATCTAAAGAACGTGAACCATCAGAATCTACTCAAAGAGGACACCACCATGACCACAGCCGCTCCGCAAACCGCCACCGCAACCACCTGGAACATCGACCCCGCCCACACCGTCGCCGAGTTCAAGGTCAAGCACATGATGATCTCCAACGTCAAGGGGCATTTCCCTACAGTCACTGGGGTTTTGACCCTGGATGAATCCGACCTGGCTAAATCAAGCGTTGAGGCCACGATAGATGTGTCTTCGATTGAGACCTCCGATGCGCAGCGCAACGGGCATTTGAAGAGCGCCGATTTCTTTGATGTGGAGAAGTTTCCGGTGATGACGTTCAAGTCGACTGGCGTCAAGTTGACGGGTGCCGGTGAAGGCACGGTTGAAGGCGACTTGACCATTCGCGACGTGACGCGTGGCGTGACGTTTGCCGTGGAAGGTCCGACGGCCCCCGCGAAAGATCCTTGGGGCAACAGCCGTGTGGCCGTTTCGGCGACGACTAAGATCAGTCGCAAGGAATTCGGCCTGGTCTGGAATGCAGCGCTGGAGACGGGCGGCGTGCTGGTAGGCGATGACGTGACCATCACGCTGGATGTGCAGTTTGTGAAGGCGGCCTAAGGGCTGGCGCCGGACTTGCGGCGCAGAAGGGAAAGGGTATGTCACTCCGACCAGTAAAAGAAATCATTCAAACCAAGCCGACGCTCGAAGGCGCGGGCGTAAAATTGCAGCGCGCCTTCGGCTTCGGCAAAACCAAGGAATTCGATCCATTCCTGTTGCTGGACGACTTCCGCAACGACAACCCCGCCGACTATCTCAAGGGCTTCCCCTGGCACCCGCACCGCGGCATCGAGACCATCACCTACGTGCTGGCGGGTACGGTGGAGCACGGCGACTCGCTCGGCAATAGGGGCAAGATGGGCGCCGGAGACGTGC